>Ga0209429_10002135_pt1 | contig 11829 bp, 25 predicted proteins | sample BarGraNGADG00212_3_FD_184493 | JGI IMG/M metagenome (GOLD analysis project Ga0209429, IMG submission 184493) | Arctic peat soil microbial communities from Barrow, Alaska - Barrow Graham LP Ref core NGADG0004-212 (SPAdes) (version 2) | ecosystem: Environmental > Terrestrial > Soil > Wetlands >... | reverse complement strand
GGCGGGGGTTTGTGGTTGGGTTTATGCGGGGGAACTATGGGGCGGGGTTACATAGACGAATTGTATCGCCCTCTACTAGCGGCGTATTTAGTGAGCATTGACGTAATGCCCTGAATACTTCCGACTGTTACTCCCTGTCGGTAACCAATATGATTGCCACAAATAAACGCGGCAATAGCTCCGATGATTTCTAGCGCGATTCTGCGCTTCATTTCGTCGCCTTCTCTCTAGAGCATTTCGTAGGTATGTGTTGCCAAGAATTTGACAACCTTGACAACTCTCCCGCGCCGGTTCGTCGTTTCCATAACGCGCACTAACACGGTTTGTCCGCATCGGGGGCAGATTGCGTGGTCGTTGTGTACGCGCGTTAGGCCGATCCTGGCGCTGCTTTTGGGACATTCGCGGATCATCGTCGCGTCACGCCATTTCATTGTCGTCGTCCTCCCCCGCTCCTACTAGCTTGTCGTCGTCGTCGGGACCAGGAAAGTCCCATATCGTACGCTCGAACATTCTAAACCCATCCCAAAACTCCTCGAAGTCTTTCCAATATTCCATGAAGTCTTTTTGCAGCTCGGTGATAAGGTCGCAGAGCATGGCAAGGAATACAACAACGACGCCGAGCAGGACCCCGGCGACGATGACGGTTGCTAGCATGATATGCCTTCTCTTTCGAGTAGTCGGATAATGGCGGATTCGCGGGTGGGAAACAGCCTGTTATGTGGTAGGTCCGAATGGTAAGGGCCGAACATGAGCGTGCCGCGTGGGGTGATTGATAGCCAATACTTAGGGTATTCGGTGCTACGTCTTACATGTCCGTAGTGGCGTCCGCCGATTGCGACACTGTAAATTGAGAGCGTGGGCCGCGTCAACATCACTTGAACGCGCTTCTCCCCGACATAGACCGTTTCGCTCATTTCTTCATCCCGCGCAACCGTATTTCGTTGAGCTGCGAATTGACCAGCTCGGCTAGTCCTTCCCATTGTGCAAGGTTCATCGGCGGCAGAGCACCCTCTACTTGCGCAGAGAACCCCTTGATTAGTTCAACGAACGCGGTTTGTGTGTAGAGGGTGGAGAATAGTCCGCCCTTGTTTCGCTTCGCGGCGAAAGCGTCGCGTTGTCCGACGTAGGTCGCGGCGATTGTGGCGAGTGCGTTTGTGTCGATCATGGCGCGACCGCGCGGACATAGCATACAATTTCGGCGCCTTCGATTTGGGAACGGCACTCCAAATCAGAATGGCGGGACACTACCGTTAGCCCGCGATTTCTAATGCGTACGGCTTCTGAGCGCGGGCCGCGAGCGAACTCCGCCCACACGCCAGGCCGCGTGCGAAGTTCGGCGCGGACAGAATTCCACTTGCCATATACAGGCGTCTCAGGTAGCTCGCCGTCAATGAACTTTAGCGCGCTCACGAGAGCACCGGGTGGCGCTTCGCAGCGCGGGCCTGCTTGGAGAGCTGCCACGGCGTAAGCGCGCCTACGGGGAGCGCCATGTTTGCGCGCTCGCGCAAATGCTGATCGAAACGCCACAGCTCTTTGCGCTTTTCCCCGCGTGCCCATGATGCGGCGCGGCGATTCTTGAGCGCAGCGTTTCCCATGCGATGTGATGCGGGGTTTCCTGAAATCTTTCCCTGTTGAGCCATGATTTGCCTTCCGTTCTAGTTGAAGTTTGTGAGGGACGCCGCATCGGGGTCTTTTACAGGCTAGCGCGTCCTAGGCCGTAAATCTTTTTAGTCTCTAGTTGGCGTGCGCTGCCGTCCCTGTTCTTTTGTGTGCTACTTGGAAATCTTCGGGCCGGGGCTCACGGCGACAACCGGCGCGGCAGGAACCGCGGCAACCGGCTGGGCCGTGCGGGTGATCTTGTTGCTGATCCAGAACGTGCAACGAGTACCGGTCCCGGCGGGCTTGGCTTCGTTGACGCGGATACGGGCCGAGTAACCGAGCGCAATAGCGGCGTGACGGAATTGGGTCGTGTACTTCTTGACCTTCGCAGGGTCCTTCTCGGTGAAGATGAGGGCACCGGTGGAGCGTCCCAGCTTGTCGTCCCAAGGGGTGAGGAGCTTGTCAGTGATCGCGGCGGTGAAGATGTTCGGCTTGGGGTCGCGGTGAGTCTGCGGGACGGGAGCAACCTCGAACGCGGGGAGCACGTCGGGGGTGGCGGGGCCGGTGGCCGGGTAGGTGGTGGGGGTGTTAGGCATGATGAGCCTTCCTGGTTTGGCTGGTCGCGGGGTGCAAACCAACTACCTTCAGAATAGCGCGTCTGCGCTCGCGGGACCGTTCGGGAAGGTCACGGTTTGGTAACGATGTTGCGGCTCGATCATGACGATCACGACGGAGACACGCCGATGACGGGGACAGTAGATTTCCTGGCCGATCATCCAGCGCGTTTTAGCGGTCCACCGTACACAGTGACAATCTAGATAGGCTTGGTAGCGGGTCACGTCTTTCCCTCAATCCCGGCGCGTATTCCGTAATGCTCATAATCGGGGAAGCGTAGCAGGTCCTCCAAACATTCAGCCTGTACAGGGCAGGAAGCACAAATCTGTTTCATTTCCTCGCGCTCCCAGCGACGCACATAACGAATGTCTGCGAATCGGTCATCGTCCACGCAACCGCGCTCGGGATCATTCCACCAGTTACTCATAGTCAGGAACCTCCCGCCTAAGTTCCTCAAGCTCCGACATATCAGCGTCAGGGTTGATCCACGCGATAGGAAACTCTGACGATTCGGCGTCATTCATGAGCGGGCAGATTGTGGAGTGCAAACGCCCTAACGGAATCCCGGTATTTCGTGCCCGCATACAGGAACACAAAGCGTGTACCCGTTTCCCTGTAGGTTCCAACGCCATATGCTTATCAATGGTCTCCCATCGCCGCCACCGTTCCCACGACTGCGCGAGCGCGACCCCCGCACCGATGAACCGGGTGAGTGATGCAGTAGCGTAACGGTCCCGCGCTGCACGTTCCTGCATCTTCTCCAGCACGGTCTCCCGCGTGAGGCTGCCACGGTCAACCCCGCGCGTCTTTGTGACCAATCCGGCGGCGGTGTCCCCGTAGTACATTCCTGATTGTACATAGGTGAGGCTAGAGAATTCGACGGCCTCGAAATCGCCCAATCCTGAACCGATGACAACGTCGAGCGGTACGGTCGTGAATACGGCATCGGTCTCGAACGCAATCACGTTAGACAAATGCGGTAGGCACGCGCGCAATATCTCGGCTCTGCACCAGGACGTAGTGTAACCCGCCCATTCCAACTGATGAAATGGCGGAATCCGCCATGTACCGTCGTCCTGTTTCTCCGCTCCTACCTGCTGCGCTAGCTTCCCATAAAGACTGTTGAGTGCGAGCTTGATCCCGACGTGCGCGCCGTCGCCCGCCTTCTTGAGCGCGCGTCGCTTGTTGTACAAAGGTTCAATGAAAGCGAACGGGTAACCGCCGCTACCAGGATCGTACGTCCACGCCTCTAGTATTTCCATGCTGCCATAGCCAAGCTCGCAGTAGGCGCGCCCGGTAGCAACCTCCGGGGACCAGTACCACCCGGTAAGATTCAGCGGATAACAGATTGTACCGTTAGGGTCGCGGCGGAAGAACGCACCAGGCAGGTCCGGGCGATTGCCTGAATATCGCACCCGGTACAATGCGAATACGTGCGGCCCTGGATCGCCTATATGATGCTTCCAGCGGCCACTGGACAAGTCTGGCACGTTTCGGAGCGCTGACGGGTATGCAGAATTGATATCGTATTCCCATGCTACCGGCCTTTCATCGGTTGATTCAACGTGTCCGTACTGGATGACCTCGAACCTTCCTCCCGCGTAAGCATACCGCGCGGCCTTGGCAACACGTTTAGGTGTTACGGCCTTGGCATCCTTCACATGCTCCCGAAGTAGTAGCGCGGCCGCGATAGCACCGGGACCGTCCCAGCGGCGCGGCCTTAGTCCGCATTTGTTGAGCCGGGCGCGTAGCTCCGCCATGAGCGCTAGCAGGTTGACCAGCTCGGCGTCGTTGTAGACGCGAATCTCTGGAACGTCGGCAGGGGCGAATGTTGAGCGTAGGGCCTTGTTTCGTACGATCAGGTCCCGCTCATAGAACTTGCTTCCTAGGTATTCGTCGCAGGCTTTGACGAACGCGCATTGGAAGAACGGCACGACATCGTAGATTGTCAGCCCGCGTCCTAGTTTCTTGCCGTTCGTCCCGACGCGGGATAGGTAGAGGGATTTACCGGGGCGCCACCCGATGCGGAAGTTCTGCCACACGGCGAACTTGTTACGATAAACTTTGTCCATGATTTCGCGCGGGATATCCCTAAACGTCATGTTGAAATCGTACCCGCCGCCGTAGATAACATGGATTGCGTCTCCGCAGGTTGCTGCGAAATCGAGCATGGACGAGAAGATTTGCGCGGTGCCTAGTCCGGTTTCTTCAAACCAGTATGCGCCGTCCGTAGTAGATTTGACCGCTAGCATCGCGTAACGGTGTACACCGTCAGCCGTCGTGTAACCTTCGCCGTCCCAAGCGACAAACGGGCGGGAGAGATATTCGGCGTCTGTCTGCCATTTGGAGTTATTGTGCCGGTAGCGGCGGCGATTCTCAGAGGCGCGGGCAGGATCAGCGGCACGGTAGCGTGCGCAACGTTCTGCGTTAGTGCTTAGATCAGGCGGCGTTGTCACTTGTATATTTAGCATCGTATTCATCCGCTTCGTAAAAGTGGTTGATGTCTACAAACCAATGCCGGAGCGCTTCAGTATGCTTGTGACGGTTTAGTTTGTAGCGTTGTTTACCTTCGACAAATGCCTTCATATATGCGGCGCGGTAGTCTGCCTTCGTAAATCCTAGCGCTTTAGCGTTCTCAGGAACGTATGCCCCTTTAGGATCGCGGGCGAACGCGGCGGACCAGTCGGTACAACGTTCGTCAGGAGTGTATTTAGGTAGTTGCACCCCGCCATATTTCGGCATGTAGCGCGGGGCAGATAAGAAAGCCTCTTGCGCCTTACGTGTCTTTGGGCTGCGAATCCTACTAAAGTCTATGGCAGGGAATTTGCCTGTTTCGATCGCGTACCGTTGCGCACTATATGAACGAAATCCCCGGGATTGCGCGAGCTCGTCACGACGTAGAAATTCTACTGCATGATTGCGAGCTTTACGCGCCATATCCTCCGGCTTCCGATAGAGAAACCCTGGTCCTACTGGACAGTTAGGACCAGGGTTTCGCCTCTACGTTACTTCAGCTTGCCAGGTAGAACGAGTGAGCGAGAGCCCATCCGTCCTCGCCTGCTGGAATCTGCCCGCGCGTTTCTCCTGTGGTGGCGTTGAAGTAGTAGTCGGTCATCGTGAGACCGTTGGGGATTCCGAGACCGGCATACGGGGCCTTGTGACCGGCCTTGAGCCGAGCCTGTGTGATCGCTTCGAGCTGGGCACGAATCCCGGAAGTCTTCGCCCCGTCATTGAAAACGACCTTCTTACCAGCTTCTGTGACGGCCTCGACGCTGACGAAATCGCCGAAGTCACCGGCGTGGAAACGCCACTGGACCGCGACCATCGGCGTTCCGATGAGCGTTTCCTTCTCGACAACGGCGAAACCGCTGCCGTAGTCCGCGACGCTTTCGCCGCTGATACCTGCCGCGTCGAGCAACGCCAGCGCGTCCTGGAACGACGAAATATCCGTCAATTCCGACTCGTTGAACTTGACACCGCTGTCGGCGATGATTTCTTGAGACTTTGCCATTTCCTTGCCTTCCGTTTGAGCCCTAGAATGGGGCTATGGAGGCCGAGCGTAAATGCCTTCCGCTCGGTAGAGGCGTCGTGGTCGTCGTGCTGCGGCGCCTCGCTCCTAATCGTACTCGCTCTAGGGCGGGGTTTCTACCAGGCGCGACTATGGGAATAAATACAGACTAGTGCATAACCATCCAGAAGGAGAATAAACGTGGATGAATTCACGAGCGGCGACCATCAGGCTCCAACAATCGCCGGAAACGTACCCGATCCCGACGCGCAGGTGCTCAATTCCCTTGTGCAACAGGACGCAATACCGCCGACTCCTGCCGAAGAACCTTCCTCCCCTGTAGCGGTGCTGGATACCCCGCGTCTAGCGTCTCGGATGCTCACACAGTCGATCAAGGTCGATCCTACCTGGTCGCCGTTCATGGTCCTCCCCGCAGACCCACGACGCCTATCGCTCCGTATCCACGTTATATCTGATACTGCGACCGATTATATCCGTATCGCTGATGACGCCGGAAAGCTGCAAGCCTTGAGCGCTAGTGCTTTGGTCTACGTGAACGACATTTGCGCGCTGGACAACCATACCGGCCCGCTATGGGTTTACGCGCCCGACGCTGCTAATCCGGTTACACTGTCAGTCATCGCGGTGTCAGAATGACCGCCGAAATAGTGCCCGACCAGGATGCCGTACACGACTACAACGGAATCATGGACGAACTAAAAGTGCTGAATACCAAGATTGATGGAATCCTCGCAATCGTGGGCGCCGCGCGCGACCAGATTATGCCGATGGTTACCGAAATCTCAGACAACCCCGCCGCGTTTATGCGTTCCCTACTGATAGGAAAGAAGTCCAAATCATGAGTGAAACTGTTGTTGGAACCGTTGTCCCTGGCGCGCAGGATGCCGCGTCAAACATTGTGGACGACGTAAACGATCACACCCCCGACCCCGAGACTCCCGCCGCTGCCGAGCGCCTGCCGGACACTCCCGCGCCGGTCGAAGGTATCGCGGAATTGCGCGCGATGATTGAAGGTCTCGCCACTACGGTTACGGCCCTAACGTCCCTGGTTACTGACAAGGTGACGGACAATGAGCGGGATTCGTCGCCTCAATCCGTACCGTGGACGCACCTAGGCGGACATGCTCGGGATGATGAGTCGTGAGTACCGGCCTGCCAGAGTTTGAGAACGTGCCAGGCGATGAGCCGATGCCGGATGACGCGCCCGCGTCAGACTTTGAGTATGCGTGCCAGACTTGCGGGGTGGAGCTGTTCTACGGCGGACGCGGGCGCCACCCGAAATTCTGCGATGAGCATAAGGGAAAGACCGCTACCAACTCTAAGCGCAATACCGGGAGCGGTAACCTTGCTAAGCAAGCTGCCGCCGTGTTGGAGGAAACTAACGCGCTGATTGCAGGGGCGATGATGCTCCTGCCGATGCCGTATAACCTCATGGACACCGGGATGGCGCTAGCGGAAGCTAACGACGCGTTTGTTATCAAGGCTGAAAAGGCGTTGAATTCGAGCCCGAAACTCTGCCGGTTCATTCTCAAGGGCGGGGCAATCTCCGGGCAGCTCGCCCTGGTTACTGCGTATGGGGTCATGGTAGGCACTATCCTCCCGACCGCGATTGCGGAACTACGCGAGAACCGCTCCAAGGCATGACATGGAGATAGGCCCACGCTCACGCGAACAACTAACCCGGTTGAAAGCGTCTTGGAAACAAGGCGAGCACCTGCTAGTCACCGGGCCTACCGGATCAGGTAAAACGGTGCTCGCGCGCCAGCTCGACCAAATCCGCCTAGACCGGGGCGGCAGCGTCGTGGTGTTCGTTTGCAAGATGCAACCGGACGAGACAATCACGCGGCTTTACTCAGATTTCAAACGGTGGAAAACGTGGCATAAATCCCCACTCGTGACCGAGCAGAAGGTTCTATTCTGGCCGGACGTGGAGAAGAAAACCCCACGCGAAGCGGTCGAAATCTTCAAGCGCGAAATCGGGCGGGCGCTGGACGAGATAGGCAAAACAGGCAAATGGACTGTACACATTGACGAAGGTTTGTTCGTATCCAACCCCGCATATTTGGGTCTCGGTAACGTGCTCGGCCTCATGTATGCGCTCATGCGCTCGTCCAAGGGCACAATGGTTACCCTAGCGCAAAGGCCCTCGCACCTGCCACTTGCGATCTACTCGAATCTTTCGCACGCTTTCGTGGGCCGCGCTTCCGAGCTGCCAGACCTCAAACGTTTGGCCGATATGGATTCCACCGTATCTAGCAGGGATTTGCAGCGCATGATCCAGCAGAATAGCAAGCATGATTTTGTGTGGATTCAACTAGGGAACGACGAACCGCCGGAAAGGATGAACCTGAAACTATGAGCGATACCGTGGGGAAGCCTGTTACTTGTACTAAATGCGGCGCTCGCCTTACGCGCGACGCTGCCGGGTGGATGCACATTCCCTCGCCTGGGATAAACACGCGGCATAAACCGCGTCCATCTATTCCATCTACTCCATCTAAACCCTGGACACACTACGGGAGCAAACGATGAGCGAATCACGGAATTGCCTCAACGGTAATCATTCAGATTGTACGAGCAAAAGCTGTCGATGCTCCTGCCACAAAGGAAATCGCGCGATTCCTTGGACAGCTAGGGGCGGACGTAAATCCCGCAATTGCATCAACGGCAATCATTCAGACTGCACCGATAACAGTTGCGGCTGCCGTTGTCATCGTAGAGGCGCTTAGTCATGACTCATGACCAGTGGGAAAAGATGACTCACGCGGAACGCGTCGCGGAACGGAACGAATGGAAAGATAGCGCGAAGTTTCCCAGCTATCTCAAACAGGCGGACCGGGAACAATTGCGCCCGGCTCGTGAGGAAGCAATCAAAAACCTGAAACTTTACAGTCTATACGCCCCGCACTATTCCAAACAGCTAGATGCCGCGCGTCCCTGGACGCATTACGGCAGTCGATCATGAGCGACACCGGAACTAAAATCTCGGCCGCAAGCGTGAAAGCAGGAGACAACTTGCGGATAGGTACGGCCAACGGTCCTAAGATAGTTACCGTTCATAAAGTAGAGCGCGGAACAGGGTTGTATTCCGGGCACATATTTATCTACTTTGGTCCTCGTAAGAAAACCCCGTTTCGTCCGGAGGATATGTTACTGAAAGTAGAATCCGTTCCCTGGACGCATTACGGCAGTCGATAGAATCCCCCCGGTCTCTTAGGCCTGGGCACCCCCAACAGAGGAGAATGGTCCTATGACGCCTCATGTGCATATCTCGCCAGTCCACGGCCTCGCGGTTGTCGCGCTCGTCGTGGCAGTATTCGGAACCGCCCACCTTCTCACTCTCAGCCATGATAACCGCGCCTCCCACGCGCTCCTGGCGCTCGGATTCTGAAAGGATCTAGCATGACTGTTACTGCCGTTGCTACCAAGGAAATTGCGCCCAGCGCGGGAATTCGCTTCACTGTCGCATCCCGTCCGCAGCGCCGTTTCTCCAACACTCAGACCATCAACAACATCAACGCAACTTCGTTTGCGCCCATCCCGCTCCCTGCGACCGGGTTTGTGCGCCGCGTGTCCCTCAAGTTCGTGGCCGCAACAACGTACGCCTCTGCTGGCGCTATCGTCGCCGGTGACGGTCCCTGGAACCTTATCAGCGGCATTAGCTTGTCGGATGCTACCGGCCAGCCGGTCATGCAGCCGATCAGCGGTTATAACCTGTACCTGGTCAACAAGTATTTTGCTTCGGGTACGATCAAGGGAAACGTGCCGTGCCCTTGGGATGACCCGCAGCTCGGCCCTGAATTCGGGTATGCTTCGTCCGCCACTACGGGCGCGGTTACGTTCCGACTCGACATTGACCTGGAGCAGGACGCGGACACCGGTTACGGTTGCATTCCCAACCTTGACTCAAACGCCTCGCTTCAGCTCAAGATCGACGCTGCCGCCTCTACCGTCGCATTGACCGGTACAACCAACTCCGCTTCTACTCTCGCGGTTACGGTCGATCAGTGGTACTGGGCTCCGGTCGGATCAACTACCGGCGGAATCGTCAACCAGACTACCCCGCTCGGTTTCGGTGACTATGTCGAAACCCGTTACGAGAATCAGCCCGCTACCGCGTCCGCTGAAAACACTATCGCGGTCAACAACCGTGGCGGTCTCGTCAAGGGTTGCATCCTGATTTCTCGTGCTGCCGGTGTGCGTACTGCGTTCACCGCTAACACCAACGTCGGGCGCGTGTATGATAACAACGCGATTGATGAAGGGATCAAGCTCGAAGCAATTCAGGACGAGCTGCGCCGCACCTACGGATACTATGGCGCGGACCTTACCACGTCGTACGCTCCGCTTACCGCTGGGGTGAATCCTGGTCTCGACGCCGGGGTCCTTCCCATCGTGCCAAGTAACCTGAGTCTAGGCCGCGATTCGTGGCTCTCCACCAGGGTCGGCACGCTCTTGCAGATCAAGGCTACCCCCGGCGCTGCTGCAACACAGATGGAAATTGTCACGCAGCTTATGCAGGTCAAGAACGCGGACGCTTTCTACGCGGCGGGTCGCTGAAATGGCCGCGCGTAAAGCTGTCGGGCCGAAGATTACGGTTGGGAAGGTTCCTGCTGACGCTGAAACCCCGGTGCAGACCGGGGTGGACGCGCCGGTCGAAACCCCGGAACAGTCGTGGATCATCTACGTGGACGACGAAGGAAAGACGCGCCGTATCACGGTTGACCAGTATCACCAGGAGGGACGCGGCTAATGCCTCAAGAAATGAACACCGCGCCTTCCCTCACGACAACGCGCACCCCGGTCGGACCCGATACTGCCACGACTCCAACCACACTGGGGGAGCAAGCTTTCAAGGATGCCATCGTCATGATCGCTATTGCGTGGCTTATCCTGTTCTTCCTGTTCTTCTCCCTTCGTCACCATAACATTTGAAAGGCTCTAACATGAACAAGGTTGTCACGAAGCTGAATAACCCGTATGTGATCGCTGTGATGGTGGTCCTGTTCCTGCTCTCCGTCGTCAAGTCTTTCAGCCGCCGCTAAAATGTCCCACCCGGAGCTCCCCTATCTTGGCGCTGGCGTCGTCACCCTCATAGGTGCCACACGCCGAGAAGGGAAGTTTCCGGCCAAAGGTCTCGAAGCAATAGCGGCCACGTTCGGCCTGGTAATCGTTACAGGAATAACCGCCACAACGAAGCTCGCGCCCTTGGTTCACGCTTTCGGGTTGCTACTGTTTACCGCCGCAATCTATGGCGCGATTCGTACTAACCAAGGGCCTAAGCCGGTTACGGTAGCCACTACAGGCAGTAGCGGGACGACTGGGCTCGGTGCTTCCGGTTCGTCCGGGAGCGGAGTCTCAGGGAGCGGCGGCGGAGGATGGTAAAACGTAGTCCTAGTTACTTCAACATGAAAGCGGTTCACTAATGATTGATCGCGCGATCGGTATTATTATCGCCATTATCGGTCTTGCTTCGCTGGCGGTTGTGCTCTCCAAGAAGTCCGCCACGTCTAGCGTACTGAATTCAGGGCTCGGCGGGATTCAAGGCCTTATTAAAACCGCCGTCTCTCCAATCACAGGCTAATTCGGGAGCTGATTATGACTAATCTCGTTCTGTCTCAATTTCACCTCCCAATTTCGCAAGACGAAGCGGAAGTGCGCTCCACCGTTACAGTCGTTGACCATGACCAACCGTCATCGGTGCAGGATTCTGCGCCCGATTTCAACGAGCTGGACGTAGACCCCCACACTGAGGGCGGGTTGACACGGCATGACATGGCCTCGCACGTCATTGGGTCGCAGCAATACGTCCCCGCAATTGGTAACGCCAACTCAGACCTGAACGCGCGCGTAAACAACCAGGTCAGTTCCTCCGGTACCGCTGCCGCACGTGAAGCCGCCGGACAATGGGGGCACGGCACGATGAAGATTGTTGAAGGAATCGAACCCGTCATTCGTGAAGGTTCCCGACTCGGTAGTGACTATTTCGGTGCTAACGAACGTCCCGATGCAGGCTCCGCTTCGTACATGACCCCCGCGCAAGCGTCCGACCCGCAGACTACCGCCGAAGCGCAAGCCACGGGCAC
>Ga0209429_10002134_pt1 | contig 11834 bp, 8 predicted proteins | sample BarGraNGADG00212_3_FD_184493 | JGI IMG/M metagenome (GOLD analysis project Ga0209429, IMG submission 184493) | Arctic peat soil microbial communities from Barrow, Alaska - Barrow Graham LP Ref core NGADG0004-212 (SPAdes) (version 2) | ecosystem: Environmental > Terrestrial > Soil > Wetlands >... | reverse complement strand
CAACTCATACAACCCTTCCCCAGCTGCCCTTGGGCCGAAGGACCCTCGAGGCTTAGAAATACCCATTATGGGGGCGATGTCCAGATCCTGACTACGGCCTCAAAATGGCTGGCTCGGCCGCTGAATTCTCGAATTCAACCCACAGATTCTTGTGAGGACCCAAATAAATAGATGCCTTTAAGAGGCGGATCCCACCTGACTCACCTATTGTGTTGCTTAAATAACCATTAGAAAGACAATTGTCGGCTAAGTAGTAAGAGATCAGCACTGGAGAAGGCTCCTTTTTAAGTACGGGAATGGTCCTTTCGTGAGCAAAGAGGTTTCAATGAGCAGCAGAAGATGGCATGCGGTCCCGACGGTGCTCTGTGTCATGGCGCTCGCGCTCGGAGTATTCTCCGGCTGCGGCACGACGCAAACGAGCCTCAATGTCGTCAAGCTCGATTCGGGCAAGATAAGCGGGGTCCAACAGGGCGGCACATGGACGTATCTCGGAATCCCGTATGCGAAACCTCCCGTGGGAAACCTGCGGTGGAAGCCCCCCGAAGCACTGGTCGCCTGGAGTGGCACTCGTGCCTGCACGCAGTATGGCGCTACCTGCCCCCAGCCACCGGGCCCGATATCGTTCGGCAACGAGAGCGAGGATTGCCTCTACCTGAACGTCTGGACGCCGGCCAAAACGCCGACCGAGAAACTACCCGTGATGGTATGGATCTACGGAGGCGCTTTCACAACGGGCTCCGGTTCAGATCCGCGGTTCAACGGTGTCAACCTCACGAAGCAAGGCGTCATCGTCGTCACCATCAACTACCGGGTTGGGATGTTCGGGTTCATGGCGCACCCGCAACTTTCGCAGGAATCCGCGCACCACAGCTCGGGCAATTACGGATTGATGGACATGATCCAGGCGCTCAAATGGGTCAAGACGAACATCAACGGGTTTGGCGGCGACCCCGGCCGCGTGACGGTGTTCGGCCAATCCTCAGGCGCGGAGTCGATACAGTATCTCCTCGTAAGCCCCCCTGCCAGGGGGTTGTTCCAGCGTGCCATATCCGAGAGCGGGCCCCGCTGGCACTACGGGTGGATCGCCCCCATGAACCCGACCCTCAAAGATGCGGAGAAAACAGGGGAGCAGATTGCCGTAAATCTTGGCCTTGCCGATGCGAGTGACCAGATAGCGGCGATGCGGGCGAAGTCATCTGACGATGTGCTCAAGGCGGCAGGCTATAACGTGCTGGCATCTGACCCTCCAAGCGGGATACAGGCCGCAGTAAACGTGGACGGCTGGATCATCCCGGAGAAACCCGAGACGCTTTACAATGCAGGAAAGCAGATGAATGTCCCTGTCCTCATCGGCTCGAACAAAGATGACGGGACCCTTTTCGGTGGGATCGTGCAAAAGAACAACATAACGGTGGCGCAGTACAAGCCCATCATCCAGGGGGCTGTCGGGGAAGCGGCCGCAAATGAAGTGGTAGGCATGTTCCCCGTGACGACCAACGCGCAGGTGGCGCCGACCGTCTCCAACCTCCTGACACAGATGGATTTCGCGTCCTGTGCGAGGTACATATGCGATTCGACTAAAGCCAAGACTACTTCAGAAGCCTTCCTCTACCAGTTCACGCGCGTACCGCCCACCCAGGCGGGGGCCTTGCTCGGCTGTTGTCACAGCGCCGAGATACAGTACGTCTTCGGGAACCTGCCTTCGAGCGAAGGATACGGCCCGAAGGACACCCAGATCTCGAATGCAATGATGGGTTATTGGACAAGGTTCGCAAAGACGGGCGATCCCAATGGAGGAGGCAGCACGGCCTGGCCGGCCTACAGCTCCAAAGAACAGAACCTGGAGATCGGGGACCAGGTGAAGGTTAATGCCGGTCTCTTCAAAGCTCAGATCGACCTGTCGGAGAAGATCTACGCGGGCGGCAAGCCCTGACGATAAGCTCTTATACTCCTGGTGTGGGTTTGTAGACAAGCTGCAGACAAAACTAAATGACACAGGACAGTACTAGACGTACTGGATAACACGAACCACCTGGAACTCGAAAACCGTTGTGGCCAACTTGTTTGGGTCGTACAACCTGAGCCTAGCGGCGCGTGCGGTGGTTCGAATCGCCGAGACTTCTATTTCTTCGAGAAGTAATGATCAATCCTGTTCGCGGCATTTGCCCTGATATCAAAGTAATAGAACGGATAATCGAAGTTATGGTAGATCCCCGCGGCAACAAGAGAATTCCCTGGATCCAGCGTGCCTGGATCGGCCGTGCTGCAGATCAATGTACCCTTGGCGGTGTTGATCTGGGCGTCCGCATAGTTCATCACTTTTTGGGGATTGCCCTGTGCGTCCAGCACGGCGTAACCGTTGCTGCCCACGGCGATGCCCCCGAGGTTCTGTGCGGCCGTCGCCAGGGTCTTGTCTCTGGTCCAGGTGATCGGGTTTATGACCATGGCGCCGGGCAGCACGACCGGATCGGCCATCTGAGGCGCAGGGGACGTGGTGTTGTAGGAGACTATCACTCCCGTGTCGTCCGCGCCTGTCGCGAACTTCAGCTCCTCGTTCTGCGCGATATACTGAGGCGTTATCGAATACCCCGGGACATACGAGACGATCATCCGCTTGTAGACATCGGGGTTTTTCTTCATGTAATCGGCCATCAGGTTGATCATTATGTTCGATCCCTGTGAATGACCTGCCAGGATGAACGGGCGGCCTTTGCTGTAGTGCTTGATGAAGTAGTCGAAGGCTGCGATCGCGTCCGATGTCGGCGCGCCTCCCACTATCGCCTGCTGCTGGTCCTGTGGCAGAGTCAACACCTGAATGGCCGCCTGCTGGTAATAGGGCGCGTAGATGTTGGCTACGGGATCAAATGCGGTGGCGGTTCTCGAAAACGCAGCTTTCGCGCCCGCCTGCATCTGGGGATTGTTGATCGCACAGACCATCGGGTCGCTCGGGCTGGACTGCTCGTAGACAGTCGGATAGAGGAAGAAGACATCTACCTTCTTCTTGGCCGGTGTTGAGGAAGGCAACGCCAGCCAGTTTGCAGAGTTCGCATAGTCAGGGTTCTGACTTGTTGAAGACGGAGTCGAAGATGGGGACGAGGACTTGCCGCTGTTCGAGCTACCTCCACAGCCGGCCAGCAACACTACCATGGTGACGATGGCAACCAACGTGACAGCAATCCCAAACTTCTTCATCGTGTGAACCTTTCTTCTCCGCGATCTCGCACTCGCTGCTGAAATTCTATCGGCAAGGCGTGAGTGCCAGTCTAGACCTGGGAAACCCACGATGCAATTTCGAGATGTATTACGGTGTCGGTCTCCGTTTTGATGTCATTCAATCTTGTACTTGCTGGTACTTACTGCGGATTTTTGCGCCAGACAGCGGACCACCCAGAGCAGCGCTGATGTAGCAAATGTCAAACGCTCCGGCGCTTAGTGGGAAAACGCCCCACACCATAGATAGCTTACCGAGCGCACGGTTCCGATACACATAGCCGATCACGAGGTATCCTGCGCCGGCGGCAAAACGAAAGATGCGGCCCGCCGGACTGTTGAGGAATTTCGAGAAACCCGATCGATTGAAAGATTCCTGCCAACTCATTAAGAATCTCCTTTGGTGCATGGTCTGCAAGTACGTCTTTATGGAAGATAAGATACTACGTAGACGGCCTCTCTCCTGTCTCGGGTTATTCAAAGCCGTAGCTGGCTGCTATTCTTCCTCCGAAGCCTGCGCCTCGCTGAACATCTCGATAACGCGCAGGATCCTGCGCTTCTCTTTGCGCGAGTTACAGGCACGCTTGAACAACCTGTACGCAAGATAAGCGCCGGCGGCGACTGGAACAGCGACGGGAGCCACGTCCTTGATCTGCTGCTGCGTCTGCTGTGCCTCCGCCTTGACCAGCTTCTGCAGCACTTCGACTTCGGCCTTCATCTCTTCGCTGGTGGCCTTGAGCTCCTTGGTGAGGTCCTCAGTGGTCTTGGAGAGCTCCTTGGCGGCGGGCCTCGCGATGCTCACCCCGACCGCGACCACTCCTCCGCCGATCAGGAGGAACCCGCCGACCACTATGAGAGCCGAAAGCCATGGCCTGTTCAAGGCGGCGTTCACTGCCAGGATGATGACTGCCAGCACGTAGAGGCCCGCGACTGCCGCCGTCACCGCGCCCAGGACGGATACCCCGACGCCGACGCCCAGCTTGGCGCCCTGTTTCTTGGCCTTGCTCTTGACCTGCTCACCCTCGGCGCCCTTCATCCCGGCGAACTGCTCCTGCACTTTCTTGCCGAGTTGAGACAGGCGATCCAGCCGTTGCTTGATCTCGTTGACTTTGCTCACCCGAGAACCCTCCCTTCCCAGACGCACGGACCACTACGCCGGTCAAATCGATCTGAACAGAAATACGTGGCGGGGCCGCACCCCAGCCACCGGTATCTTACCATCTAATCTGGAGAGGGCCCGTCTGGGCGATCATCTTCCACTCTCCACCGACCCTGGTGTAAGTCTTCGCGGTCCTACCGAGCCAGCGCATCCGCCACTTGCGTTATATAATCTGGGAACGCCAGCAATGCTCTCGATGCAGCGGGGAATGGAGGAAGCGCAATGAAAAGACTTCTGGCCATCGTGACGGCTCTCGCCATCACTGCACTCGTCCTCGGCGTCGTCGGCTGCGGCAGCTCTTCGACAACCACTACTACTCAGCCTGGGGGGACTTCGACTACTCCCGGACGATCGTCAGAGGTGGACGTACTGGGCAGCTGGCAGGTGCCGGGCCAGTCGGCGGCGCAATACTCGTTGACCTTCTATCCTGACAACACATACAAGATGACCTTCCAGGGCGAAACGTCCGAAGGTACTTACTCAACCGAAAGTACCGGTATTACTCTGACCCCCAGCGGGGGGGCCAAATTGCAGCTCAAGGGGCTGAAGGGCTCGGGTGGGATGAAAGACCAGCTTGTGCAGCCGGGCGTGGTCACCTGGACGCGCGTCTAGGGGCCACCCTGGTCTGAGGCTGGAGGCGCGCTGTCTGTCTCTCGAGAGTAGTTGACGCCGTCCCCGTGGAGGGACATCACGACCAGGTAGAGGATCATCGTCGGGACGACGAAGTAGAGCGCGAGGGCGCCGGCGGTCTCGATCCCCGTATCGTTGAAGGCGAGGCCCGCGATGACAGTCGCGAAGAGCCCCCACCAGGCAACACGCATCATCGGGTATCTTCTCGATACCGCTTTGTAGACCGGTGGCTTTCGGAACCATAGCAGCCCGAAAGCAATCGACGCGAAGAAAAGCAGGCGCCACGTAGAGGTCCAGAACAGCTTCCAGTCCACCTGAAGCTTGCGTGAGATGACCGCCCAGAGATCGCCTGCTCCCCTAGCCTGTACGCGGGAGACCAGTTTGCCCGCATGAGAGGCAGGACCCGGCATGAGTATTTCAGCGGCAAAGAAGACCAGAAGGAACGCCAACACCATCCCCACGGAAAGCGCCCAACGTTTCCAGCGCGGGCGGTCCTTTGAAAACAAGGCCAGGGTCACGGTCGCGCTGACAACCCCGGTGAGCAATCCGCCCACTTTGGCGCCGAGCTGCGAAGAACTGATGACCGCGATTGTCACAAAAATGATGGCCGCCGCGACCGCGAACTGTTTCCACGCCGCGAGCCGGCGAAAGATAGTGGGCACGAGGCAGGCCAGCACGATCGCGGCCCCGAGGGCCATCCCCATGTAGATGTTGCCTATACCGTAGTAGCGGCCGCCGCCGGCAATGGTCGCACCGAATGGCGAGAACGATATCATGGGCGATCCGAACAGGGGATCAGCCGCTATTGCGGCCAGCGTGACAAGCATCACGGCCGCGATGGCGCCCGGAACGGCGACCTGGATTGCTTCTCCGGCATCCTTCGCAGGGGCGGCAGACCTCCCGGCGAACAGGGCCGTCACCGCGACTGTCAGTATGGCAAGCGAAAGGTCCATGAAGCCGGCCAGGGCGGCAGTCGCCGCCGGGAGGCGGATGGTGAAGAGCGGTAGCACCAGGTAGATCACCGGGAGCCACAGGAGGCAGAAGAGAAGGGTGAGCCAGATAAACAGGTGACCCTTCAACAGAGAAGCATCGATCCAGATGAGGACCATCAGCAGCACGATGATCCCGATCACCGCGTAGACGAAGACGCTGATGTAGGGACCCCGGGCGTCGGGCAGGTAGCCGGCCTTGTCGCGGAAGGCCTGGAGCGACGCGACGCTGGTGCCTTTCGCAACTGTTGAGATCGGCGCGCCTTCCATCTCCGCCGGGATGGCCGTCTTGAAGAACTCCAGGACGGTCGGGGCGATGTCGTAGTTGGACACAAGGGCCCTGCGTCGAGTGGTGGTCGAGTCCAGAGAACCGCCTCTCGCGAATCCAGGGCCCGCAATGATGAGGGGTGTGAAGAGGTCGTTGTCGGCGACCATGGCCTTGGTAGGGGTCGGCGTGCACACGATGATGAGGTCACGCGAGAGGTCGAGGTTTGTCATCATGCGCCCCAGCGCCGCATCGCAGCGAACAAGGGCCGCGAGGCGCTCGACGGTAAGCCGGCCATCAGGCACCAGGCCGGACTTCTGGTCGACCCGCGAGGTCTCGCCCATGTCTACCGCAACGAAGTCGGACTGTCTCAGCGCCGCGTCCGTCGCCGGGATGAGCTTGTCGAAGTCGGTCTCGAGGTCTCTGGCTCCTGGACGTAATACCGAGAAGGCGCTTGAGACATCGCCTGCCGAGATGCCTCTTTCATCCATGGATATGCACGAGACCTGGCGCTGAGGAACGACTCCGCCCGGCGCCACATCCGGGGAAGGGAAGGGGTCCTTCTTCTTGGTTGCCGGCATGAGCGCCGTGACGAGTGAAGGCGTGCCGATGTAGTCAGCGTTTCCAACGACGCGCGCCTTTTTCCCCGCGTCGGCGAGGCACGTACCCAGGAGGCCCGCCGAGCTCGTGGATTGGGCGCTCTTCGACGCTTCGATGATAGCCTCGATCGCGAGGTTAACCACCGAACCGGCCGGCGGGGACGTGCCGGTCAGCCCCTTGTAGACGGCTCCGGCGGATACGGGCCGGGACGGGGGTACTGTCACGTTCACGTCCGTGTTGAATGCCAGGGCAGCATGGTCCGTGCCCTGCACGCGGCCGCCCGCGCCGATGACGGCGTAGTTTTCAAGGCTGTAGGGTCCGAACCGCGCCCTCGCGTTCATCAGGCCCGTGCCACCGGCCGACATCAGCCGACGGATATTGGGGATGCTGTTGCCCGCGGCCGCGATATCGTCGATGCCGATCCGGTCGATGACGACGAGCAGGACCCTGCCGTTCGTCGGAGCGGCGGTCCCCGGCTGTGCAGCCGCGGCAAACGGGGACGCCAGTATCAGCGCCACCAGCACGCAAGCGAGCGTCGCTCCCAGGAGCTTCATCGAGCGGGTACCTCCGTCAGTTATTGACACCCGGGCTCCCTTCCACCGTGACAGGACTCCCACGCCCGGGGATGATGAACGCGGCCGAATTATCACAGCATACCACGAGGTCCATCCGGTCCCCGGTCGAGGCGGGAAGATGGGCCCATTTGACCGTCTTATCGAGCGGCGAGCCGTCCAGGTCGTCCACCACGATGAACGAGCGCCCTGTCACGGCGCGGTCTCTCGGGCCGTACTTGTCCGTCCCGTAGAAGTAGGAGAGCGGGAGGCCGTTCCTTATGAAGTAGTACTCGAGGTTCTTCCTGGTCACTGGCTCCATATAGACGACGTCTCCGGGCCGGAGTATTCGACTGAGCTGTGCCGCCATCTCCGGGGCGTCGCGCATGGTGCAGAGGTCCCGTGGCTGCCACGGCACCTGCGCTAGAATCAGCACGGCAGCGAGGATGAGGGTGAGACCGACCGCCAGCCCGTAGGCTACGCGAACACGTGCCGGCAACGTGTACTTGCTCCGAATGCGCGACCAGGTGAAATAGAGCCCGGCGGACGCGTACCCGAAATACAGAGGGATGAATGGGATGAAAACCCGTTCCGGCGGAAAATATCCCTGCGCCAGCACGACGACCGCAGACCAGACCAGCAGGACGAGGGCGAGGTTGCTCCGGTGCTTGCTCAGCCTCCTGTTCCTGAAGACGGACACCACGAAACCGTAAGCCAGGAACACCGTCAGGGTGGCGGTCGCCGTCATCATGAGGACCCAGAGCAGCCCCGAGCGGTTGATTGAGAGCATCACGGAGAGCGTGAAGAAAGCAACGGCTCCGATCATCCTGATCGGAATCTGCCTGTAGAACGAGACCCCGTGCAGGTGGTAGGTGACCGGCTTCGTGACTTGACTGGTGATGCCCGAGTGGATCAGCGCCGGTGTGTACAGCAGCAGGACCAGTATGGCTACGGCCACGCATGACAGCGCCAGCCTGAGCACAAGCTTCGACGGCAGTGCCGGCGTGTCGCCACGTAGCGCCGATATCAAGAGCCAGATAGCGACCGCGCCGAAGAAATACATCATCGTCGGGACGGTGAAGAAGCCGAGGGCGCCGAGGCATACGAACCCTGCCCAGGACGCCAGGTCGTTCTTTCTCTTGATCCTCTGGGCGACTATGAGCAGCAGCAGGAAGATGAGCGTCTGGATCGTGTATCCGCGCGCGTTGACGGAGTAACTCACCAGTGGCCAGCTCACCGCGGCCAGGCCGGCAGCCAGCAGGGCCGGTTTCCGTCCAAAGAAGCCTCTCACCGCGAAGAACGTGGCTGGCACCACCAGGATGCCCGCCAGCAGTGCGGGCAAACGGATGGCCCAGGGGGCGTTTCCGAACAGCGAGGTGCTCTCGTGGACCAGGAGCGTGTGGAAGATGTGGTTGTTCGGGAAAGGGTAGTTCGAAAGGCCGACGCGCAGGGATCTCGACGCGAACAACACGAAGGTCTCGGCCTCGTCATGGCCCATGGTCCCGAAGAGGAAGATCATCCTCAGTCCGAGGCCGAGCACGATGAAGAAAGAGAGCAGCCACCACTGCTTGCGCGCGACGCGCCTTTCGTCGGAAGTGTGCGCGCCGTCCGGCTTCCCCCCCGGAGGCAGGCCTTCGACTCCGGCCTTTCTTCCGGGGCTCAAATCGCGAGCGTCGACGACCGACTTCTCGTCATCAACACGGAGTTTCTTCGACATTCATTGCCGCCCTGTGAGTAGACACACGTGAACGATATCGCAATCAGTCCCGCGAGGCTATCCGTACCTCAGTCCAGAACGGCGCCGTGCGCGGCGGAGCCTACATACTTCACGTAGCGGCGCATGTACCCCTCGGGGATGTCGCGCTCAAGCGGCGTCCAGTTGCTGAGGCGCTCTTCGATCTCGTCGTCGGTCAGCTTCGCCTCGAGCGTGCGGGCTGCGATATCGATAGTTATCTCGTCCCCGTCCCGCAGGGCCGCGATCGGCCCCCCGACGTACGCCTCCGGCGAGACATGCCCCACGCATGGGCCCGCCGACGCGCCCGAGAAACGGCCGTCGGTGATGAGCGCCACCCTCGCGTAGCCGTGCAGCTCGAGAGCCATGGTCACCGCCAGTGCCTCCGGCATCCCCGGGCCGCCTTTGGGGCCCTCGTTGCGGATGATGACCACCTCGCCTTCGGTGAGGCCTTTTTCTCGTATTGCGGCAAGGCAATCCGACTCGGATTCGAAGACCCTCGCGGGGCCTGTGAACAGGCGCTGCTCCTCCTTCACCGCGGACTGCTTCACCACCGCGCCGTCGGGAGCGAGGTTCCCGAAGAGGACCGCGGTGCCGCCCTCAGGCTCGAAGGGCTTGTCCCTCGGGGGGATGACCTCCTCGTCGAGCACCTGGGCTGACTCCACGACGTCCGCCAGGGTGCCGCCTGTCACGTTGATGGCCTCGAGGTTGAGGTCACCGGCCATGACCTTCATCACCGCTGGGACTCCTCCGGCCCTGTAAAGGTCGATCATTCCGTGCGGGCCGCTCGGGGACATCCCGATGAGCGTCGGGACCTTCCGGTTCAATTCGTTGAAGCGCGCGAGCGGGAGGTCGATACCCAGCTCGCTGGCGATGGCCGGCAGGTGAAGCGTGCTGTTGGTCGAGCCGCCGATGGCGAGGTCGACGATGAGCGCGTTCTCGAGGGCGGACGGTGTCAGCACCTTGCGGGCGGTGAGGCCTTCACCGACCATGTCCACTATCCGCTTGCCGGCCTTGCGCGCGAAAAGGAGCTTCTCGGAGAGGAAAGCGGGCACGGCGGACGAACCGGGCAGGGTCAGCCCCAGGGCCTCAGCCATGCACTGGAACGTGTTGGCGGTCCCCATCAACTCGCAGGAGCCGCAGGTGGCGCAGGTCGCGCACTCGAGCTTGGAGAGGATGTCGTCGTAGTCCTTGTGGTCGACGCTGCCTTCCATTCTCGAGGAGAACCGGATCTGCCAGGCGCCGGGGCCGCCGGTGAGGAAGATGGTGGGCCGGTCGAGGCGCGCGGCTGCCATGATCATCCCGGGGATGATCTTGTCGCATGAAGCGATCATCACCAAGCCGTCGAAAAGCATGCTGCGCACGTGTGTCTCGATGATGTCGGCGATGAGCTCGCGCTGCGGCAGCACGAAGCGCATCCCTTCGTTTCCTTCCGTGAGCCCGTCGCAGGGAGCGGGTACCCCGAACTCGAAGGGGATACCGCCTGCCGCGTGCACCCCTTCCTTTGCGCGCTCGGCCAGGGCGCGCAGGTGCATGTGCCCGGGGTTCATCTCTGTGTGGGAGTTGACGATGCCGATGATCGGCTTCTCCTTGAGCTCGTCGATATCGACGCCGGTGCCCTTGAGGATGGAAAGGCGAACCAGGCTTACCGGGAAATCCTGATCGTTGAAGATCGGAGCGCTCTTCGGCTTATCCATGTCAGCCTCCCGGCGTCTCTCATGACGGCTGCCAGCTGTTACAGCCGCACAGGTGGACAAAAAAGTGGACGGTGCCTGACCCCTAAGATGAAACCGGAGGGCGGCGGTCGGCCCAGGGCCTCGCGGCCTCGAGCTGAGCTGCCAGCCGGAACAACGTCGCCTCATCCCCGTATTTCCCCGTGAACTGGGTACCGATCGGAAGGCCCGCGCCGTTCCAGAACAGCGGGACAGACATCGCAGGCAAACCGGTGAAGTTCGCGATCGCGGTGAATGGTACAGCAGTGGAGGCCCGCATCAGGCTCATCATGGGATTGTCCGTCGGCGCGTCGAAGGTGCCCAGCGGGTACGGGGGCTCGGTCAGGGTCGGGCTCAGGATGACGTCGTATGGCGAGTACACCTCAGCGATGGCACGCGACATCTGCTGTAGAGCCGTGACCGCGAGCAGGTAGTCCGATGCCGGTAGTGTGCGCCCCATCTCGCTCATGGCCCAGGTCAAGGGCTCGAAGAGTTCCTGCTCGGGCGTCTTGCCCGACATCCTCGCGGTCGCCGCCACCGTCCATGCCGCCCCGGCAACGTAGACCCCGATGAACGCCTGGACCACAATGCCGGCATCCAGCTCGATCAGCACCTCTTCCACTTCGTGCCCCAACTCTTCGCACAGGTTGCACGCGTCGAGGACCGCAGCCACGCAGTCCTCATGTACCGGCGCCGGGGTCGGCGACTTTGTGGTGAAGCCAATCTTCAGGCGCCCCACGTCACTGCCCACCTCATGGAGGAAAGGGCGCGCCGGCGGCGGGGGATAATACGGGTCGCCGAGTGCGGGCCCGCAGGTGGCGTCGAGCAGCGCGGCGCTGTCGCGCACCGACCGCGTGATGGCGTGCTCGACCACGAGGCCGCTCATGACGTCGCCAATGTCCGGGCCGAACGAGTTGCGGGCGCGCGTAGGCCTGAGCCCGAACAGCCCGCAGAATGAAGCCGGTATCCTGATCGAGCCACCCGCG
>Ga0209429_10002131_pt1 | contig 11841 bp, 6 predicted proteins | sample BarGraNGADG00212_3_FD_184493 | JGI IMG/M metagenome (GOLD analysis project Ga0209429, IMG submission 184493) | Arctic peat soil microbial communities from Barrow, Alaska - Barrow Graham LP Ref core NGADG0004-212 (SPAdes) (version 2) | ecosystem: Environmental > Terrestrial > Soil > Wetlands >... | reverse complement strand
GATGTTTCCGATGCCTAAACCGTTATTTGACCGGACATCACGAAAATATGCAACATATAATACAAGTGTACCCGATCAGTTTCGTATAGATATGTTTGAAGAAGAGCTGGAAGAAAAATGGCTGTCCGGCAAGGAAGAATTTCCTGGTGTTGTAACCATGATGATCCCTAATGATCATGGTGCCAAAGAACGACCCGATGATGGTTATCCGTTCAAGGAATCATATATGGCTGATAATGATCTGGCTCTTGGACGGGTTATTCATAAACTAAGCATAACAAAATGGTGGCCTGAAATGCTGATCATTGTCACCGAAGATGATGCGCAGGATGGCCTGGACCATGTTGATGCTCACAGGTCATTGCTGATGATGATAAGTCCTTGGGTTAAACGAAATTATGTTTCGCATGCGCATGCAAATTTCGGGGCAATTCTCAAAACAATCTATCAGATTTGCGATTTACCTCCATTGAATCAGTTCGATGCAACTGCAACTCTTTTACAGGATTTCTTTACTGATACCCCTGATTATTCTCCTTATGATGTTGAAATGGTTGATAAACGAATTTTTGATCCGCAAAAAGCGCTTGATCCGTACGATGTGAATTTCAGATGGGAGTCGTTAAAAGAGTCACAGGAAATTGATGGTGAGGAGGGTTTCAGAACGAGCCACAAGGAGCAGATAAGAAATAAATAAAGGCTAACAGAAATAAATCAATTAAAAAATATGAAGACTATTAAGATCAATTTGTTCGGTATTATTCTATTGTTATGTTGTTATGTTGGTAATGCTCAGGTAATTGCCTCTTCACAAGATAAGGTCCAGATTCCTTCTGGTTTTCGTAAGACAAAAAATAATGGTTTATATGTTATTGCCCATCGCGGGGCACATAACGGTATCCCTGAGAATTCTCTCGCAGCATACCATAAGGCAATTGATCTTGGATGTGACTTTGTTGAGATTGATGTACGAACCACAAAAGATCGAAAGTTCGTCAGTATGCATAATCCGACTATCGACCAGTATGTGACTGGTTTAACCGGGAAGGTGAGTGACATGACACTTGCTGAATTGAAATCCCTCGATATAGGCAGCCGGGTAGGACCGGAATGGAAAGGTACACGGATCCCGACTTTCGAAGAAATACTGCAGTTATGCCAGGGTAAAATTGGAATCTATCTCGACCTGAAAGATGCCCCTGTCAGAGAATTAGTTGAAATAATAAAGAAATATGATATGGAACAGGATATCATCTGGTATATTCCTGCATTCCGAATCAAAGAAATCCAGGAGCTTGTAACAAATTGTCCGAGTTGTTTCCCGATGCCTGATGCGGGAGCGGAGAAAAACATTCCTGCTGTTTTGAACCAGGTCCATGCTTCAGTGCTGGCAACTGATATGGGGAAACTGAACCAAAGCTTTGTTCAATCCGCTCACATAAAAAATGCAATGGTTTTTGTTGACGAAAAAGCCGGGACGGAAGCTGAATGGAAACAAATTCTGAACTGGGGCACCGATGGTATCCAAACTGACAAACCTGAAGAATTAATCGCTTTTTTACAGAATGTTATGGTGTTTAATCAGAAACCTGAAGAGAAACTACCATATATTGATTATGGGAATCTAAATAATTGGGCAGCTTCTCCTTTTAAAGAAGATACCAGCGATAGTATTCCGGCTTTTTTGAAAGAAGAGATCAGCGATCAGCGAGCCGATGTTTTCTTTATCCATCCGACTTCATATTTTTCAAAAGCTGAAAATGCTTCATTGAATGCTGATCTGCTCGATACGATTGTCAATCAGACAACCGATTACAGGTCGATACTAATGCAGGCAACCGTCTTTAACGGCAGCTGCCGTATTTTTGCACCACGCTATCGTCAGGGCAATATGGAAGCCTTCTATATTTTTGAAACACCTGAAGCCAAAGCAGCTTTTAATCTTGCTTACAACGATGTAAGGAAAGCATTCCTGTATTTTCTGGAAAATTACAACGGAAACCGTCCTATTATTATCGCCTCCCACAGTCAGGGAAGCCTGCATGCCATCAGGTTATTGCAGGAATTTTTTGATGGGACATCTTTACAAAAAAGGTTAGTTTGTGCCTATGTGGTTGGTTATCGGATAAAGAAGGACGCTTTCAAAAATATTCCGGTTGGAGAAACCGCCGGTCAGACCGGATGTTTTGTGGGATGGCGCAGTTATGCGAAGGGAGAGATCCCAAAAGGTGCTTTAAACGAAAACGGAAATTCTGTCTGTGTTAATCCGTTGACGTGGACAACCTCTGAACAATGGGCATCTCCGGAACTTCATCAGGGTGTAATGAATGGGTTTGAAACCATCGTTCCGCATACTGCAGGAGCCGGGATTGAACCTGCAACTAAAATCCTGTGGGTTGATGCGCCTATTGAAGAGAATGGGGAAAAAGTTAAAAATCTACATATTTACGATTACAATCTTTTCTGGATGAATATCAGGCAAAATGTGAAACAACGCATAGATGCCTATTATAAACATGCCGGTAATTTATGACGAAAACAATATCAGAATGAAGTGGGCTCCGGAATTGAAATTCAGGAAATCACATGCAATTTATAGTTTCATCTATAAAATTATTGCTTTTTTATCAGCCATATTTCATTTACAACGGTTATTGATTCGGACATATCCGGTGTAAATTGAATCTCTGCACGTCCATCTTTTGTTATACCTGCTGGAACATCATATTCCAGCTGTTGTATTTCACCTCTCTTAATTTCTACGGGTCCCCCGATTTCAATTCCGTCTGCAAGCACTCGTTGTCTTATATTTCTTCCTGCCCACCAGCTTTCTTTCGGTAAAGCATATGTTACCCGGATTTTGTATTCAGCATTCTTATCCAATTCATTATAAGCATAGGTTACACCCTGCTCACCGACAAAGCTATAGTTAATAAGTACCTGGGATGGCTTTAATCCGGGACGAAATATTACATCCCAATAGTTGCTTGTCCCAAATGTTAAATGGGGTTGTTCTGCATAGTGCCCTCCATTATCATAATAACTGCCTTCACCCGGATTTTCATAATTGGCAAGTGATCCGGCTTTCTGCTTCATTTCATTTGTATCCTGTACATTCATTAGTTTTGTAATCTGATCTGAATACCATTTTTCACCAACTAAATCCATCTCTATCATATTCAGAAGAGCAATAAAACGATAACCGGCAGATTCATTAAGTTCATCATCCAATATTTTAGCCTCTTCACGTAAACGAATCATCTCAGGGGTTTCACTGTTCTGGTCTGGTAGTTCAATTGCATTTTGAAGGAACGCTTTTGGATTATCACTCCGGGATGCTTTCAGCAGCAGATTATTTACCTGCAATAAACGCTCAGAGCCCTGTGCAACTTTATGATACACATACAAATCAGTTAAACCTTTTTCCAAAAGAAAGATATATCGCCAGTTATTTTTACGAAATTTTGGGGACATTTTTTCTCCTGCACTTCGTACCAGGGCTAAATACTTCCTGTATCCTTCACCATTACCCAGAACCTGTGCTTTCATATTCTCTTCTAGTAAAAGCGCTGCCTCAACCAGTTCAGGAGCAGCCTCCGGACCGCAATACCAGCGGTAATAATCATACAATATTTCTTCAGCTGTAAGATCCGGATTCCAATGCAGCTGCAGCCAGACTGCTTTATTAACATCATCAAATATTCCCTCAGCGTATGCTACTGTGCCGGTAGTATAACCTGCAGTTTTTCGAAAGATATCTTCCATCTGACGGGCGCGTATATTAAAAGTGCGGCGTTCATAAACTGCAGCCATTTCAGGGGCTACAACCGGCTGCTGATATTGTGAGCTTACCCAATGGGAAATATCCGGGAATGAGGTTATTTCCAATGTACGCGGGACTTGTTTTAACATTTCACGTATATATCGCGACTCCCTGGCAATCCCAATATATTTTTCAAAGTCATGGTTAATGTGACCGGTAAGATAGGGCGAAAGCTCATCAGCTCCCGGCGCATAGGTGACAGCATTTAACCATTTGTGCTCTTCTTTATTAAGATAATCCCAGAGCCACTTTTTTTCATCAGATTTTAATTGTTGGGTTGTGAGCCATATTTTGCCATCCGGGAAATATTTATGATAAATTTTTGCTATATCTTCAACTAATTCCACATAGGTTTTTACCCATGGCGTACATAGTTCACATTGACAACCTGCTTCATCTCCTGATACCAGTAGAAGGACATCCAATGTCTTAGCCCGTTTAAACAGCTCCTCCCTCCCTTTCAGCATTACTTCACGTGCTTCCGGATTGCTTGGGCATGCCAGCCAGCTGCCGCGAAATCCCTCTTTCCAGTCATCTCTGCTGATTCCGTTTGGGGCATACTGGCTCAAAAACATTATTCCACGGTCATTCAGAACTTTTGACAAGCCTACAAGTCCGCCTTCCGCAGATTTTTCATCTTCCTTCAATTGTTTTAGTGAAAGTGTCCCTCCACCCGCAAGAAGAATATTATATCCAAATATTATCTGATCATCAATATAGTTATTCGAATCAAATTTTCTACTTGCTCCTGTACGTACTGCCTGGTCCCTGTCCATATGACCCATTCCTGATCCACGGTATTCAAAAGCCGGCTTATCTATAATATACAAGTCAGGGATTTCAACAACATTCTTTAAATATTTTGACTCACGCATCAGACGGGTCAGTGCATAAATTGTTCCTCTCTCATCAACGCCTGAAGCTATAATCACCGGAAGCGTTCCAGGTATGCCACCTATCCCTTCTTTTATGGTTTTTATCACAAACCCCTCTGGTCCGGGGTAATTTCCCTGCGGTGGACGAACGCCGGTGGTTTCAAAAGCTTTTTGAACCAGGCTGTTACGGGAAGGTTGTCCAAGAAGAATAACCGCATTAAAATTGTTAAAAAAGTCTTTCTTAAGAACTTCGCTTTCATCTATTCTTTCAATAATAATATCACTTCGTTCCAGTACACGTTTTGTATAAGATTCAACAACAATACGTTCCGGCATACTGTTATCCTTACCTTCTATTATGATGATTCTGGTTGCATTAATCTGAGCCTGAACATTAATGACGAAAACTGAAATCAAACTGATAAGAATAATTCTGAATGGTGTCATACGCTTTTAATTTTAATGTCGTTTCTTTTATGATTGTTCTTTTTATTTGTCACCTTCCCTTATCCATGCTTCATTGATTTGCGCATATTTTATAGTTTCTCTTGGTTGGTTACCACGGTTCATGTAATGATAACTATAGATAACATGCAACGAACCATCTTCTCCCTGAATTATTGAAGGATAGGAACCTTCTACACTGATAGTGTCAGTACGGGTATCAGACTCGAGATGCCGGGTAATATCCCAACTCTGACCCTCATTAGCAGAAATAGAGATTGCCAGACTTTGACGTCCGCGGTTAATTTTACCATCATTATATGCCATCACCCACAAACCATTGGCCAGTGTTACTACATCTGCTCCCGATCCCGGGTTGGGAAGTTCGGAATCTTTTACCATGCTCCAACTCATGCCTTTATCTTGTGAGATACTGAATTGTAAACGATCAGGCGGGGGACCACCATCCCGCATATAGGCAACCAGGGTGCCGTCCTTTTTAACAGCAATACTCGGCTGAATTGGGCCTGCACCTACAAGAGGCTCACTGAATTGCCAGGTCTTACCATAGTCGTCAGTTATAGCCATCAGCGAAAAACCAAAACCATCAGAATACAATGGAAGAATTAACCGGTCACCGACAAAAACAGCTTTATTCTTGGTTTGCCAGCCCATCCGTTGAAAATAAGCATAACCTACTCCTTCGCGCATCATGTCCTCGCCCCTTGCTTTGGAAAGCATATAACCGCCCTCTCTTTGCCAAAGTTCCAAAAGTCTTTCTGAAGCTCCCTGTTCAGTAAGATAACCGGTATATTCTTTGACCTTTCTCTCCACTGATTTGACAAACCGATCGTCAGGTAAAATTCCACGTTCTGCAGGATCACCCGGTTTTACATGTATGACATCATTCCACAACCATTCCGGCGGGCCGTTGTCCTGCATGTAATTTTCACTGATCCGGTATTTAAGAAGTGATGTTGACCATTGGTTTGCTATCACCGTATACCATGTTAACCAGAGTTTTCCACGGGGATCGATAAACATAGCGGGATTAATATCCGGAAAGCCAGGTACATCAGCCATCACGAACGGTTCACTCCATATATCTTTTCCCTTTTTTAACCGTGAGCCCTTTATACAAACATCATCAGCCCAGCGTTCACCTGAACCCTGGAACCATGCAGCCAGAAGATCACCATTTGACAATTCGACAATTGTTGATCCGTGCACATGTTCAGTTACAAGCGGAAAGATTTCCCGGGTTTCGCAAATACTTTTTTCACTCCCGGCAGACACAGGTTTTGTACCGGTATTGCATGATGCAGTTAAGATTGCCATACCCGTAAAGCAGAAAAGGACAGATTTAAAGAGAGAGGGAAGAGGTTGTTTTATCATTTTTATATTTTTATCAGAATGTGGATTAAATATATTCATCAAACTTCATAAATTATTAAAAACTACCTGATATTCTTTTTAGCCCTGATAGCAAGTAATTCTCTTATTATAGTATTTACGTTTTCAGGCGTAATACACAAATCAGTAAAATAAAGTCCCGGATTATATGATTCATTAAAGACTCCTGTGCCATGAGCATCCGTTGAAACAGTAAATTTTACTCCTCCTTCAACCAGGGGGAGAATGTCTTCTGTAAATGCCTCACGAACAACCGGATCGCTCAGGCAAGGAATCATCCCTTTTTCCATTTCAATATATACTGAACCCGATGATAAAACATCAATCAGTTCCTTCTGTTCGTCCGGTGTAAAATAGCGGTATTCTTCTTTCTTTATTGAAGATAAGCTGCGACCATTTTTAATTGCAGCTTCCTGAACTGCCTTTATATATCCAGAAAAGGGATGAAAGATTATCATCGGGACAGGAAATTCTTTTTGAACATCAATAATTTGCCTTGCCCTCTGTATCAGCTCTTTACCGGCAGGAACTTTGCCATTCCATGCTGCCTTAGACATGTGCCAGCCAATAACTTCAGCCTCTCTCATAGGTTCCTTTTCAAGTCCTCTTTCAAGTTCTCCCTCCCATATTTCCCAGCCTCTGAAAACAAGAATATCATTCCGGTTTTCAACTTTAGCCATTTCTTTTATGAAATCATATTTGCCGGTAGTCATATCAGGGTACCAGTCATTGAAATTGTTTTTCTTTACCCACTCTTTATTCTTTTTGTCATCCATACGGTAAAGCTCAAGATGATCGAGCAAAAGCATTACTTTTCTTCCATCCTTAACAAAAAGGTCTATCCAATCATTTAGCGGCAGCGGACGTTCTTTCCCTGCATGGACATGCATATCAATTTCATTCAGCTGAAACAGCCCCTCTTTTAAAGGTTTTCCCGATGTTTTTTCCTGTGCTGTAACAGAATAAGTTGCTGAGATCGCCAGGATTAACAATAGTATCAGATAATTGTGGATTTTCATTCGTAAATAATTTATTTTTATTTGTTATTATTTGTTTTGCCATTCGCTAATATTTCCAAATTTTTCTTTTACTGCCTTGTTAAATTTTCCAGAGGCTTCATTGAGCTCTTCCAATATCTGCTTTGAAGATTTTCCGAATGCGCTCCTGGCTGCTGCAATAACAGTATTGCATTCGTTCGAATCCATGAACAGAGTAGCCTCAAGCAAGTTTTTCACGTCGTCATCAGGAATCGCCAGAAAGCCATGTTTATCTGCATGAATGAGTTGTCCGGGTTTGATTTTTCGTCCGAAAACTTCCACTTCACAATTCCATTTTACAGGAGTGCTGTAGGCATGTCCAACAGACAAACGACGTGCAAGCGCTTTAAAACCTGCATTGTTCATCTCATCAAGGTCACGGATGCTGCCGTCGGTAATAGTCCCGACACACCCTAATGCCCTGTGTGCATTGCTGTTTACTTCACCCCAGAACGAACCGTAATTAGCCGGCTTATCAAGATCCTGTACAACCACTATTTTAGGGCCGGGAACTGATGCTATATATTTTCTGTATTCGCTCCATGCTCCCGGATTATTTTTTGGATGTTTTGGATTACCCGGTTCAATAATTACAGTAACAGCATACCCGATCATGGGACCCATCTGAGGCATAAAATCAGTGGTTTCTTCAAGGTTGAAGCCATCTTTCCCCGAATCTGATTTTGTTATTCGCTCCCAGCCATTATAAATAGTCGGGGTATTCCACCGTTTGAGCTTTAATAATTCAGGATATTGCAACATAACAGTCAGGTCTTAAATAATTTGGCCATTATTAGGTAATGGCAGCTATAATCATAATCATAAAGATAATATACCTGAAAGATAAAGAAAGAATTAATTAAGGTGAAATTCTCCAGGTAATAATTACTTTATTCTTATTACCGACAATTTAAATCCCAATTATTCTGTTGTATAAATAAATCTTGTAGTTTTATATTAACTTTAGTTCTAAATAAGTAATTCTTTTTACAGATCTGTATTGATATTCAATTCAAAAAATAAACTCGAACTTTATAACCACTTAAACATCAACTGATATGAATCCAAAACCAATCTTTAAGCTTAAGCAGGCAGCCATTTTGTTGTCTTTCGGAATTACTGCATTACTGATAAGTTCCTGCGGATCAAGATATGCTGCAAAAATCTATGATCTTCATTGTGAGAATCTTATCGATCCGGTGGGTATTGGCACCACAAGTCCAAGATTTAGCTGGAAAACCAGATCAGAAACAAATGGGACACAACAAACTGCTTTCCAGTTATTGATGGCAAGTGATATCTCTTTGCTAAATGAAAAAAGCGCTGATCTCTCGAATTCAGGTAAAGTATCTTCGCCAGCCAGTGTTCTGGTCCCGTATAAGGGCAGGGATCTGAAGTCAAGGTCTGTTGGCTACTGGAAAGTGCGGATATGGGATAAAAAAGGAGAAGTTTCCAAATGGAGCAGTATAGGGCATTTTACCGTTGGACTGCTTGGTGCAAATGATTGGAAGTCTGATTATATTGGAATGACGGAAGAGAACAACATATCAGAATCACCTCTTCTCAGGGCTAAATTTGAACTTAAAAAACGGGGGCAAAAAATATTATTATACGTAAACTCTTTAGGTTACCATGAAATTTATATCAATGGTAAAAAGATCGGAGACGCTGTTTTGTCACCTGCAGTTTCTCAATTTAATAAACGGTCGCAGGTAATTACATACGATGTGTCGTCAAATGCGAGAGTTGGGGAAAATGATCTGATTATACGACTGGGAAGAGGTTGGTATGATATGGGATTACCAGGTGTTACCAACAATGGCCCCGTTGTCAGGGCTCAACTGGAACAATTAAACTCCGGTAACTGGGAAACGATTCTGGTAACAAATAATTCATGGAAAGCCAGAAAGAGTGAGTACTCACTTGTAGGGTGGAACCTGAATCATGGATTTGGAGGAGAAAGAGTTGACGGAGCGTCAATCATCAAAAACTGGTCAACCGAAAGCCTGGATAAGCTGGAGTGGTTTCCCGTTTCGCAGGTTTCGATCCCCGAACACCTTGTTACGCCTCAGATGACTGAGCCTAACCGTATTCAGGAGACAATAAAAGCCGCTTCAATTACTGAAATATCGGACAGCAGTTATCTGGTAGATATGGGAAAAAGTCTGACCGGCTGGATAAAAGTAAATTTTCCTCCGTTACTTAAGGGACAGGAGATCAGGATGGAGTACTGTGATCACCTGGATTCAAAAGGAAATTTTGTTAACAGGAACCAGAGGGATTTTTACGTCGCTTCTGGTGATGGAAAGGAAACTTTTATTAACAAATTTAATTATCATGGATTCAGATATATTAGAATTTCGAAATTGCCGGAGAAGCCCACTATTGAATCAATAACTGCTTATTTGATTCATACTGATTATAAAATAGCTTCAAGCTTTGAGTGTTCGGATGAGGATATAAACCGGATACATGATATGATCTTCTACACACTCCGATGCTTAAGTCTTGGCGGTTATCTTGTCGATTGTCCTCAGATTGAACGTCTTGGATATGGCGGAGATGGCAATGCATCAACAGAGACGGCTCAAACGATGTTCGATCTGGCGCCTCTTTATTCTAATTGGCTGCAGGCATGGGGCGACTGTATCCGTGAAGACGGTGGCATGCCTCACACCGCACCAAATCCTTTCCCAGCAGGAGGAGGCCCTTACTGGTGTGGTTTTATAATATCCGCATCATGGAAAACTTATCTGAGTTCCGGAGATACCCTCTTTTTGAAAAAATATTATACCACAATGCAACAGTGGTTGAATTATGTTGAAAAATATTCACCTTCAGGTATTTTAAAACGATGGCCCGATACCGATTACAGGAACTGGTATCTAGGCGATTGGGCAAGTCCTGAAGGAATAAATGAAAAGTCTGAAACTTCTGTGGACCTTGTGAATAATTCTTCTGTCTGTATGAATTATGATTATATGCAGAAGATTGCACGGGTATTAGGAAAAGAAGATGATGCTCAAAAATATGCCCTGAAAAGGGATGCACTTAAAATACTTGTGCATCAGACATTTTATGACAATGTAAAAAATATATATGCCGATGGGTATCAGATAGATCTGAGTTTCCCGCTATTGGCAGAAATAGTACCTGATTCGCTGGTTCATAAAGTAAAAGAGAGTCTTTATTACGAAATTGAAGAAAACCGGGGAGGACATATTGCCTGCGGATTAGTTGGAGTACCGGTATTTACGGAATGGGCAATTGAAAATCAGGCTGCGCAGCTTGTTTACTCAATGCTGAAGAAAAAAGATTACCCAGGCTATCTATTCATGATTGAGAATGGCGCTACAACAACCTGGGAGAACTGGAGCAATCCCAGAAGTTACATTCATAATTGTTTTAATGGAATTGGAACATGGTTTTATCAGGCCGTTGGTGGTATTCGAATGGATAAAAATTATCCCGGTTATCAGCAGATTATTATTCAACCTCAGATTCCTGACGGGATTACATGGGCCAATACTACAAAAGAGACTCCTTATGGGCCGGTAGTGGTAAACTGGAAGATAGAGGGATCAGAGATCAAAATGCATCTGGAAATTCCTGTGGGAGTAAAATCAAAAGTTGTTATTCCTGACGGAGTTAATAATTATAAATTGAATGAAGAAGAGCTCGTCGTCAAAACAGGTGAAAAAGCTGTTGAAGTTATAAGTGGAAAATACGATCTGTCATATCAATACAAGGCAAAATCCCAATAGATATTAATCAGAACTGACAAGTACTTAAAGTGAGCTAAAGTTAAAAGTGCCTAAAGTTGAAATCCGAAGAAAGAATCGTGAAGAAATTATCCGGATTAAGTAAATAAAATTGTTGTTAAGGATAAATTTACTCATTGAATAAAAAAAATCAGATTTCAAAGATGAAAAGGAATGTTATAATTCTGTGGTTAATTATTTTGATAGGATATATTTCTGAAGCTCAAAGCCTTGCAGGAATTGAAAGAGATACATTACAGGCAAATTTCAAAAATCCGCCTGCTGATTGCTGGCCCCATACGCGTTGGTGGTGGCCGGGAAATCCCCTTTCGAAGGAAGAGATAACTCATGAACTTGAAGAGATGAAGAGTCATGGCATCCGCGGTGTTGAGCAGATTACTATGGATCCGGTCTACGAAAAAGGGAATATTCCTTATCTGTCCGATGAATTTATGGAGATGCTGAAACATACCGTGAAAGAGGCAAAA
>Ga0209429_10002130_pt1 | contig 11854 bp, 8 predicted proteins | sample BarGraNGADG00212_3_FD_184493 | JGI IMG/M metagenome (GOLD analysis project Ga0209429, IMG submission 184493) | Arctic peat soil microbial communities from Barrow, Alaska - Barrow Graham LP Ref core NGADG0004-212 (SPAdes) (version 2) | ecosystem: Environmental > Terrestrial > Soil > Wetlands >... | reverse complement strand
AAAGCCGGGCACACCGGCAGCCACACCATGCTCACCCACAGAATCGCCGCTCAGCCCATCCCAAAAACACCGAAACCGTCACCCACGAATGCGCGTCGGCGGATCGAGGCTGAGTGTGCCGGTGAGCTTGCCCGTTACCAAACCCTGCTTAGGGCCGTTGCGAGAACACTGTTTCAAAGAAAAGGTCTTTCGTGAACCTTGGTACTGGCTGGTGCCCAACCGCAGGAAGGCCCGCAGCGCTCCCTCAGCAGAGATCTGCGGGTCTTTCAACGTCCGGGGGTACAAGTTACCCGGACAGGTCATGGACGAGGCTCACAGCGTCACAGGTATGAAGTCTGAGGGAAGTTCGAACACGAACCCTCGCCGACATTCTTAGCTCGCTGGTTCGCGTGCCTACTTGACCCACAGAGCCCCCATGAACGCAGACGCGGTGACGACGACCTGGATCAAGCCCTGTCCACGGTTCGTCGGACCGGGGCACCACCGGGATCGCGATTCGCGAACAAGGCGGGTGAGGCTGTGTTGAGCGGAAGGTCCCCCATGGGCGCGAGATCAGTGAACAGGCTGGGCCCCGTGGTTCGTTTCCAGAAAGTCCATTTTCGACGCTGGGTCCGCCCTTGTTCTGGGAAACGAACGGGGTACTGCGGTGAACGAAGAGATGCGTACCCCACTGATCTTCTTGGATCTAGACAGCGAAGAAGATTCCGAAGTTCGACGCTGGCAACCGGCTATAGCGGCAGTTCAGGCAGGGAGTCGACGATCCTCATCGTCTCCACCGAGACGCGGGTGACGCGCTTGACCAGGTCGACGATGTAGCGCGGGTCCCCGTGTTCCCGGCACCAGTCGTTGGGGTCGTTCACGATGCCTGATTCCTTGTCGGTCTTGACCTGGTAGCGGTCGATGAGCCACTCCAGAGCCGAGCGCGAGCCGAGCATGTACCGGTTGGCTTCGGCGGGGATGTCGCCCAGGGTGATGTGCCTGTTGTAGATGATCGCCTTCTTGGTGGTCTTGTCGGCCCAGCGCATCTTCTCCACGCGGTAGGTCTGCCAGGGGTCGGTGACGAACGGCGTCTGCTCGGCCAGTGGGTAGGGTTCCACGATCTCGTAGTTCATGTGCAGGTCGGCCAGCTTCCGACCAGCCTCGACGAAGGCATCGAAGTCAGGCGTGGACGCGGCCAGCGGGATCCTGGGCAGCATGCGCTTGAGATCGGCAGCGAAGGTAGTGCGGTACTGCTCGGAGTGCAGCACACCGTAGACGTAGGAGAAGATCTCATCCTTGGTCACATGTGTGCCGAACTTCGCTTGGTACTTCGCCAGGATGCCGTCGGTGATGTTGTCCACCCGGCGGTAGCCCCACTCGTCGACGTCAGCGGACAGCCTCAGCAGCGAGTCCTGCTCGCCAACCGAGGCCTTCTCGTAGGTCCAACGGGGGAAGAATGGCCCTGGGTTTCCGGCGCCGAACACGTGTTCGGGCACAAGATCAGTCATGATCGCGGCAAATGACCCGGCAGCGGCGGGTCCGACCAACCAAATCCCGATGCTTGAGTGGAGGGGGCTTGGAAACGATGCTTCGAGAAGGTAACTGCGCTCGTTGAGGGACCGATCAAAGTACAAATGCTGCACACAGAAGGGCCTGTAGAGGCCCGTTCGGATCGCCTCCCTGCGGAAGGTGTGGATCCTCCCCCTGCGGGCGTCGGCGTACAAGTTGTCACTCCAACTGACGAGTGCAGGGTCCTTGGTGAGTCGGGTCAGGTCACCCTGCGCCCGCCGAGAGTCCTCGTTGTAGTTGTTGACGAGCTCCTGTACCGATTGGCGAAGCCTCGTCGCTGAGAAATTGAAAGACCACGCGTCCCGGTTCGTCTTTACGCCGGTCGTGTACGTAGCAAATACGGTGAGCGCGCCGCCCTTGCGCTCCTTCGTACCGACTGCTGGAAATGTCTCGAACTCTGCGTTCCGCTGGTTGAGCCAGTCCCCCGAGTCGTTGGGCGCGAGGGCCTGCCAGAGTACAGAGGCGAGGCTCGCGGCCTCGACCCCAGCGAGCTTCTCCTCGCGGGTCTGGTAGTCAGAGACCCCGTAGTAACGCAGGGTGCATGGGACATCGTTGGGGCGCTTCACGGCGATGAGCACCGCGACACCGGTGCGGGCGCCGGAGCCGAAGACACCCCCGCCCTCGCGCTGCCGCAAGTCTCCGGCGGTGCGGGCGTTGCCGCGAAGGTTATACACCCAGACGTCGCTGAACTCGTCGGCGAAGGTCTTTCGGATGCCGTCGGCGGTGTTGCCGTCGATCCAGCCGTTGTTTGAGACGAACGCGATGACGCCGTGATCGCCGATGCGATCCGATGCCCACCGGAAGGCGCGGATGTAGGAGTCGTAGAGGCTGTTCTTGTTCGTCGCTGAAGAGCGGGCGGCGTACGTATCGGCGATGCGCCGATCCAGCGTCAGGTACTTCATATTGGCGTTGTCGTCGTTGGCCGAGCCTTGCCCGGCGGAGTAGGGCGGGTTGCTGACAATCACCTTGATCGGGGCGACCAGCTGGGCTTCGATGCGGTCGTTGTTCACCGGGATCAGGCTGGTGTCGGCGCGGTCGCCGTCTTCGGTGATCTGAAAGGTGTCGGTGAGGGTCGCCCCGGGGAACGGTGTGTACTCCTCAGCCTGAATGATGGCCTGGTAGGTGGTTTCGATGTTGACGCAGGCGATGTAGTAGGCCAGCAGCATGATCTCGTTGGCCCATAACTCCGAGGTGTACTTGCGGGCAAGGTCCTCGGGCCGGATGAGGCCTGATTCGAGGAGCCGGACGATGAAGGTGCCGGTGCCTGTGAACGGGTCGAGCACGTGGACACCTTCGTCCGTGAGGCCGTAGCCGAACCCTTGTCGGCAGACGTCGTCTGCGGCGTGGAGGATGAAGTCGACGATCTCGACGGGGGTGTAGACGACGCCGAAGGAGGAGGACTGTTTGGGGAACGCCTTCTTGAAGAAGTTCTCGTAGAGCTCGTGGATGACGGTCTGACGTCCAGCAGCGGTCTGGATGGATTCGGCACGCTTGCGGACAGAGTTGTAGAACTTGTCGAGCTTGGCGGTCTCGGCGTCAAGGCCATGGCTGGCGAGGGCGTTCACCATCTGCTGCATGGTGATGGAGACGGGGTTGTGGGCGGCGAAACTGTCATGCTCGAAGAGGGCGTCGAACACGGGCTTGGTGATCAGGTGCTGGCTGAGCATCGAGACGGCGGCGTCGGTGTCGATGGAGTCGTTCAGGTTCGCTTTCAGGCCGTCCAGGAACCGGCTGAAGTGCTCGTGCACGCCCGGGTCGCCCTGCGCGAGGATCGCCTTGATCCTTGCCGTCTGATTGGCGCTGATGTCGACCACGTCGTCGGCCCACTCGTCCCAGTACTCGCGGTCACCGCACTTCTTCACGATCCGGGCCAGGATCGAATCCCGCCACTCGGCCAGCGAGAACAGCGGCAGCTGGAGGACCTGCTCCCGGTTCGGCTTGAGCGGTTTGCCTTCCTCGTCTTCGGTCGGGCCACCCTTGCCGATGAAGTCGATGGTGACCTTGCCCTTGGTGTTCTTGTCCAGGTCGATCGAGTTGATCATCGCGTTGAACCGGTCGTCGTGGGAGCGCAGCGCGTTCAGCACGTCCCAGACCACCTTGAACCGCTTGTTGTCCTTCAGCGCCTCCTCGGGGGCCATCCCGGCGGGGATCGCGACCGGCAGGATGACGTAGCCGAACTCCTTGTCCTTGGCCTTGCGCATCACACGCCCGACCGACTGGACCACGTCGACCAGCGAGTTGCGGGGGTGCAGGAACAGGACCGCGTCGAGTGCGGGCACATCCACACCTTCGGACAGGCAGCGGGCGTTCGACAGCACCCGGCACTCGCCCTCGGGGATCGGCGCCTTCAGCCAGGCCAGTGACTCGGCCCGCCGGAGGGCGTTCATGGTCCCGTCCACATGCTTCACGTCACAGGCCAGTGCTACTCCTCCGTCGTCACCGCCGTCGTCGAGTGCCTCGACCACTTCCGGGAAGGCAGCGGCGAAGCCCTTGGAGGAACGGATGTCTCGCAGGAACGCGACCGCCCGCTTCATCGGAGTCGGGTTCGCCCCGAAGTCGCCGTCGGCGGTCCTCTTGGCGAGGCCGTTCCAGCAGCCAACGATCTTGGCGGCATCGTCGAGGCTGATTTCGGAGTTCTCGTCGGCCAGTGAACCTTGCAAAGACTCTGCGATCGCGTCGCCCTCCACCACCAGGACCATGACCTTGTAGTCGCTCAGCAGACGATCCTCAACGGCCTCGCCGAAGCCCAGCCGGTGGAACTCAGGCCCGAACAGATCCTCGTTATCCATGGAAGTCAAAACGGCGGACGCCTCGTCGGCCTTCTTCTTCACCGCATCCCCATAGATGCGAGGGGTGGCTGTCATGTAGAGCCGCTTGGTAGCGGGCAGGTAGCTGTTGTCATGCACCTTCACAAAGGCCGACTCGTCCTCCTCGCCGGGCAGCCTCACCCCGGTGGTGCGATGGGCCTCGTCGCACAAGATCAGGTCGAACTGCTGGGCGGAGTCCTTCTGTGCGCGGGCGACCACGTCGATCGACTGGTAGGTGGAGAACACCACCGTCATACCCCGCATGCGTCGGCCCACCGAAGCCAGACCTGCGGCCAGCCGGGCGGCGTCGGTGGTGGGCAGAGGGATGTCGTGGGTCGTGATGTCCTCGGCCTGCCGCCCAGCCTTGGTGTCCGAACACACCACGAACGGGCGAATGTCGGTCTGGGTCTGAGCCATCCACTCCCGCAACGACTGCGACACCAACGAGATCGACGGCGCCAGGAACAGCACCTTCAGCTGTCCGCCGTTCTCAGCACACAACTGCTCGGCCAGCTTCAACGACGCATAGGTCTTGCCCGTTCCGCAGGCGGAGATCCACTTGCCTCGGTCATGGGTCGCGAACCCTTCGGTGATCTTCGCGATCGCCAGCTTCTGGTGGGGACGCAGCCCGTACTTAACCGCCTTCTTCAGCTCGAAGTCCAGACCGCCGGGTGTGAGGCGCATCCAGTCGATCGGCGACTCGGCGATCTCGGCCAGCCCGATCCGCTGCACCGGGATCTGCTGGTTCTCAAGAGCGTCCTCGGCGTGCTTCGACCAGCGGTCCGTAGTGGAGATGATCACCCGGTTGGTGAACTTGACCCCGTCCCAGGACTTGCCCGAGGCAGTGAAGAACGAGTCGATGTCGGCCTTCGCCAGGTAGTGCTTCGGGTCATAGAACTTGCACTGGATCGCGGTCCAGTCACCGGTGACCTTGTTCCGGGCAACCAGATCGATCCCGGTGTCGTGCTTGGCCTCCCGATGCGACCAGTCCGACCAGCGCTGTACCTCGTCGTACTCCACGCTCAGCGTCGGATCGAGCCAGAAGTAGTCGACCATCAACTTCTCGAACCTCGTGCCGCGCTCGGAGTTCGTAGGGGCAGCCCGGAAGTCCTCGATCACGTCATGGACTGTCGCTCTGGTCGCCAACGCCGGTTCCTTCCACAGGGGGTGCTTGACACGGTAGCGGCTCGGTACGCCCCTGCGGGCTCGACTCGACGGCCCCGTCGGTGAACCACGTGTTGAGGCCCGCCGCTTCTGTACGGTGGACCGTCTCCCGGCGGACGTGATCGCTTCAATGAAGCTCTACACAGCGCCGGACCCCGATGGGTTCTTGTTCTCACTGATCTCCTCATCGATGTTCCTCACATGGCAGAAGACCGTGGGTGGACGCTTGAAGTCGGACCCGTCGTTCTCGATAACACTCGTCTGGAACAACTTCCCGCTCCCAGACATGAGCGCGCCCGCTCGAGCCAAGATCATTCAAGCGGGCGAGGCGGTCGTGAAGGCCCGTCAGTTGTATCCAAATCGGACTCTGGCCCAGCACTACAGCGCAAACGCCATGAGCTCCGAGCTTCTCGACGCACACGCTGCTCTGGATCGGCTGGTTGACCGCGCGTTCGGTATCGGCAAGGCGAACCCAGGATTCCGCGAGCGGCAAGAGGTCCTCTTTAGCTGCTATGCCGAGTTGGCGTCTGGCCTGCTCGCTGGGGGACCGAAGAAGAAGCGGGCGCGCACCACCTAAGACTTGTCGCCGCGACAGTCACGATCCGCGACCGACACGCAACCCCCGACTACACCCTCATCTGCGATGAGCCGCTTAAGAAGTCAGGCCACTGCGCTGTGCCAGGGCTGCCTGCGCAGCCCTGGCACACGACTTCCGGGGTCCCTATTGCTGCCGGATCCGAGCAGCTATGCGACTTTGATCTGTGCTCCCTTGGAGAAGAGTCCGCCCTTGACCCTCGCAACAGTGGGGGTCACTTCTTTCGGAACATCGAAGTATGCCGAACCCGTGATCGAGTTTCCGGGGTTGACCTGTTTGAGGAAGATGATGCCATCCACCATGAGGGTGTCGCTGCTGGTCGAGTACTCGACGCCTGCTGCGTCCAGCAGATTGATCTGCGTACTATCAACTAGAGCCTGGGTCTTGCCGGTGTTCTTGATGGTGAGGTCCAGCTGGCAGAACTGACCCTGGGGGGCGAGCGGGCCACGGGCGTCCTTCACGGTCACACCGCATTTGTAAGCCGTGACGGTGAACTGTAGGTCGCCGTCGGTGACGGCAGCCCCGATGCCAGGCATTGCTGCTGCAGTAGCCGTGGCCTTCCCTGGCTGAGTGCTCGCTGACCCAGTTGCCGCTGCCTGGGTGGTCGAACTAGTACCCGGAGACGCCTTGCTCCCACCCCCATTGAGCGCTGAGGCGATCGCGACAATCACGATCAGCGCCACGACGATCAGAACAGCAATTAGGCAACCCTTACCCTTCCGCTTCTTCGCAAGTGGTTGAAAGGGAGATTGTTGTCCGGGTGCGGCGAAGTTGGCCCCGTTCGGTGGCTGAGGTGCCATCCCCGGGGCCCGGGTAGGGACCCGCTGTCGGAGGAGTCCCCTGGGGAGGAAGCGGCCTACCGTTGGGACTACCAGGCTGGAATGGCCCCCCGTTTGGGTTCCCAGGCGGAACTGGCGGCTGCGACATCTGTGCTCCTCGTTATGAAACGTGTGCCCGCAAGCCCTCGAATTTGGGTGAACGTGGTACGGCTACGTTAGCAGTTCACATTTCAGTCGTGGCGAGAATCCCCTACTCGTGAGTTGATTCTCATGGACGTCACGTCATCGGATAGTCGTCACCGGCTGCTGAGTCTCGGCTTGCGGGCTCTTCGCGAACGTGGTCAGGTCGGGGCAGGCGAAGGTAGCGTCGGGCACGTCGAGGTCTTCCGGATGGCTGGCGTAGGAACCTCCATCATCGGAAGACCTCGACCCCTACCCCCGCAACGACGCGCCCGTCACCCTCCAGACACATCACCCCGCGACTACACCCTCGTTTGCGAAGAGCCTCGAAAGCGGCCAAGGCTCAGACATGCTCTTGTTCTCTAGGGCAAACGCTCCTCGGCTGACGCCCGAGTCGACAGACTCGGAACGGCCGAACCGGCGACGTCCCGGCGACGGTGGGCCGGACCGAATGGACAAGGGAGGTTCGCGCGAGCATCGCGGACGCCTTGCGCCGAGGCGCCGCGACGTCTCCGGATCGGATGCCTACTTGGGAACGCGAACGACCGTCCCCCCCAGCTTCCGCTGCAACTTCGTCAGGTCGTCACCGTTATCCGACCGGATCAGCCAGTTAGGCCCCTGGAGCACTACCCACTGAGGCGTCATCACGGAACCCCACATAAGGGTTTGCTTCACTCCGTTGTCGCGGTCGGCCTCGTTGGCGAAGGTCACGAACTGATCGAACGACCCACCCTTGTCCGGACGGCAGAAGCCTTCCTCCGCCCCCCGCTTGTTCGTCTGCTGCCATGCGGGGCAGCTGTAGCCTGCCGCGACCGCCGCGTCCTTCAAAGCGACAACCGTTCCGTAGCTGGCGTCCTTCTGGACACCTCCAGAACAGCCGACGACGGCGAGCAGAACGAACACTGACAGCGCTGGGGCGAACTTCATAGTCCCATCTTGTCGTCAGCGCGGGCGCTTTGCGTGGGTTTCGCCGTGAATGGTCGCGGGGCGCTCCGCGCCTGGCGAGGCGACACCGCCCCGCACGCCCGACCCCGCGCGCGAGTGCTCACCCACGACGACTGAGTCGTGCGACAACTCGGGCGCGGCCGATACGACGGATCTGGTGCTCGCGACGTACCGCCCGGCTCTGGCAAGTTGGTGGGCAGGGAGGGAGGCGGCGCTCTGTGCCGGTCGTGGATACCCAACCATCGTCCGGCAAAGCCTCGATTCAGAGGGAAACGGGCACGTTGGGGGCACAAAACGAAAGTGCCTACTCGGAACCACTTTCCGACTAGGCATTATGCTTGTGGAGCTAAGGGGATTCGAACCCCTGACCTTCTCATTGCGAACGAGACGCGCTACCAACTGCGCTATAGCCCCTTGCGGTCGCCCAGAGTAGCACAGCGACCCCGCCGGACGGGAACCAGAAAGGGCTATCAGGGCTTCCGGCGACGTGCGCGCTGAGCGCTACTCGCCGGACGCGCGCCGATGCTCGCGGACGTCGGCCTCGAGGCCCTCGTCGGCGGTCACAGGGACCACCGGACCGGGCGCGTGCGGGGCCGAAAGGTCGATGGTGCGTACGGTGCGAGGGGTGAGCGGCCGGGACACGTACGTGATCGGCGTGACGGGGATCGGGTCCCACAGGCTCATCGTCGGTACAGGTCCGGAGATCTCGATCGAGAGCTCGTGCTCGGCGAGGAGGTCGTCTTCGCTGAGGAGCGAGCCGTCGTTGAGCGCGATCGCAACCGTCTCCTCGTCATCGCACAGCTCGATGTCGGCGAGCTTCGAATCGAGGCGTCGGTAGACGAGTGTCATGCTCCACCGCGACGCGAACAGCCACGTCACCAGGGCGCCACCGGCGACCGCCACGGTCCACCAGCGGGTCAGCCCGAAGCCCGTCGTCGTGCCCAGCAACGCCACCGAGAGGAACAACAGAACAAGAACCCGGCGACGGCGACGAGCCGCCTTCAGAGACCGTACGTGCAGTTCCCTCTTCAGCGCCGCCCGCAGCAGAGGGGTCGAGACATCAGCCGGGTCAAGAGCCTCCGCGTCGTCGCCGAGGTGGATCAGCTTCGCGTCCTCGGTGAAGTTCAGCGTGTGCTCGACGTCGATCGGCGTCTGGTCACGGTGACTCAGGTACCAGGGCACGAGGTAGGCCAACCAGGCGGCGACGAGGCCGCCGAAGATCAGCCCAGTAGTGCCCATGCCGACGAATGTACGGCAAGGGCGGTCAGGTCCCGACGGGTGCCACGCCGAGGAGGTCGAATCACTCAGGCCACATGCGTCCCATGCGTCACAGAGGCAAGCTCAGCCGAGCCTCGGCACTCCCGGACCCAGCCTCGCCCACATCCCGTCCGGCACCTCTTCGGCATTCAGCGCGAAGCACTCGTGGTCGCGCCAGTCACCGTCGATGTGCAGGAAGCGCGGCCGCAGGCCCTCGTGCCGGAAGCCGAGCTTCTCCACGACTCGCAGCGACGCGGCGTTCCCGGGCCGGATGTCGATCTCGACGCGGTGGAGCTGCATCGTGTGGAAGCAGTAGTCGGTCGCCAGGGCAACGGCCGCCGGCGTGATGCCGCGGCCGGCCCAGTGCTCGTCGATCCAGTAGCCGATGCTCGCCCATCTCGCCGCCCCGTACCGGATCGCCGACACGGTCAGCTGCCCCGCGAGCTCGCCCGTGTCCCCACCGGTGGGATCGAACCGCATGAGCCACGGCAGCATCTCGCCCCGCCTGGCCTCGTACGTGAACTGGCCGATCATCGACCGCGCCGCGAGCCTCTGGCCACCCGGCGGAGTGGTGGCATCCCACGTACGCAGCCACGCGGAGTTGCGACGCCGCATCGCGTCCCACGCCCGTACATCCCGCCGGCGGAACGGGACGAGAGTCACGCCGCCGTACGAGATCGTGGCGGGCCAGCGATGTTCCGCTGGGTAGATAGGCCCCGTCATGGCCAGGCTCAGCCGTCCAGGAGCCAGATGTCGACCTCGTCGCCGGCGGCCACGAAGTCGGTGTCCGGCCCAAGGAGCACCAATGCGTTGGACTGTGTGAGCTCGCTGACGAGGAGCGGCGCGTGGGCGCCGACGAGCGACACGATGAGGCCGGCGGCGTTCTCCGTCGCGAGTCCACGGCGCAGGTCGAGAACACCCGCTGTGGAGGTCATCCCCATCGCGGCCTTCGCCACGTACGTCTCGGGCAGTACCGGCTCGGCGCCCATGAGCTGCAGGATCGTGGGCTTCACGAATGCCTCGAACGCGACGAACGCGCTCACGGGCTCGCCCGGCACCATGATGACCGGCACCTCATCGTCACCGAGGATGCCGAAGCCCTGCCAGCCGCCGGGATCGACCGCGACCTCGGCTACGTCGTACGGACCGAGGTCGTGGACGGCTGTGGCGACGACGCTGTGCGGTCCGTCCGTCAGACCGCCGCTCACAACGATGAGGTCGGCGCGGATCTGCTGGTCCGCGAGCACCTGCCGTACCTCGTCGGCGTTGTCCCGGATGACGCCCACGTGCCATACCTCGGCACCGATGGCCTTGGCGCCTGCGGCCAAGAGGTACGAGTCGACGTCGTACTTCTCACCCTGTCCCAGCGCGCGGCCCGGGGCGACCAGCTCGCTGCCGACGGCGACGACGACGACGCGCGGGCGAGGGCGGATGAGCACCTTGTCGATCCCGCTCGCGGCCAGGACGGCCACCATGGACGAGTCCAGCACCGTCCCCTTGTCCACGAGCAACGCGCCCTCGGCGATGTCGGAGCCCTCGTCGCACACGTTCTGGCCCCGGAGCGCGGTGGCCTGGATGGTGACGCTCTCCGTGCCGGCGTCGGTCATCGCCGTAGCCACGACGGTGTCGGCACCGACGGGAAGCTCCTGTCCGACCCGGATCCTCCTCGCGGTCATCTGCGGCAGCGGATCGTCGCCGACCCAGACCTGACCGTCGACGGGGAGCTTCACGGGGGTACGGGCGGTGGCGCCGCGGACGTCGGAGGCCCGCACGGCGTACCCGTCGAGCGCGGCCGCCTCGAAGCCCGGTACGGGCGACTCGGCATGAATGTTCTCGCTGACCTGGAGCCCGACGGCGTCGACCAGTGCCATGCCGAACGGCATCAACGGGGGGACAAGGCTGAGTACGAACTCGCGATGCGCGGCCATGCTGCGCGACGGGCCGAGATCGGGCGCGGGCGTCGGCAAAGGCGGCCACACCGTCTCCCGTACTGGCGCAGGCCCATCTGTCCTTCGTCGGAACAACGGCATGCTCCTTACGATAGGTCAATGGCCTCATCCTCACCGGGCGCCGAGCGGGCGATGCCGCAAATCGGCCAGCCGACCAAGGACGCGATCCGTGCGGCGGTTCGTGCCTCGCGGGCGGCCCGGATGCCCGACGAGCGGCTCGCTGACGACAGGGCGCGGATGGAATTAGTCCTCGCTGCTCTTGACGGCGTGAGGCCGAGGGTGGTGGCTGCGTACGCGAGCGCTGGGGCCGAGCCGGGCACCGAGGAGCTGCTCGACGCGCTTGTCGCGCGTGGTGCGACCGTGCTGCTGCCGCTGCTCTCGCCGACGGCCGAGGGGCCGCGACGGGCGCCGGATTGGGCTGCGTACGAAGGGCGCGCGGGACTGCGCAGCGGCCTGTGGGGCATCCCGGAACCGACGTCCGAGCCGCTCGGCGTCGCCGCGATCGAGCAAGCGGAGCTCGCGATCGTGCCGGGCATCGCGGGCACGCTCGCAGGCGACAGGCTCGGGACGGGCGGCGGGTGGTACGACAGGGCGCTGGCCGGTACGGCGTCGGAGCGCTGGCTGCTGCTC
>Ga0209429_10002129_pt1 | contig 11854 bp, 7 predicted proteins | sample BarGraNGADG00212_3_FD_184493 | JGI IMG/M metagenome (GOLD analysis project Ga0209429, IMG submission 184493) | Arctic peat soil microbial communities from Barrow, Alaska - Barrow Graham LP Ref core NGADG0004-212 (SPAdes) (version 2) | ecosystem: Environmental > Terrestrial > Soil > Wetlands >... | reverse complement strand
ACACATGGATTTTGACTTTGGTAACTTCTGGATGAAAGGGCAACGTATAGCAACAGGCCAGGCTAATGTAAAGTCTTACAATCGTCAGCTTTGCACACTTATCTCTGTAGGTAAAGCCAAACCGTCATTAATTATCTCACACGAGCTTCCACTTGACGAAGCCCCGGAGGCTTACAAACATTTCGACGCACGGGATAACGGCTGGACCAAAGTAATACTGCACCCAAACAATGCGTTGAAGAGTCCGAAGAAATGATTCCTCAAAAGAGAGTTGTTTACAAGTAAGCGTTACATTCACAATGAATACAGTAAAAGTATATTCAACAACTACGAGGTTCTCTTGACACAAAATTAATATACGTAAATATGTCTTTCGTCAACTCGGGGGCAGTGCCACGCCGTGCCTTTGGGCGCACAGGGGATCAAGTTTCGATCCTCCTCCTGCTTGCCTCACCTGACTCACTTTAATTCATAAAAGATACGTTTAAGGTTTGCTTATAAAATTGTAACTTGGCACTGAAAAAACACCCGCCACTTTTTCTTTAAAAAGGAGGATTACTTAGTTCGTTATGAAAAAAACTTTTTTAAAAGTAAAGAAATTTTTAAAGGTTTTCGGGCCTGGGGTAATAACCGGAGCAGCGGATGATGACCCTTCAGGAATCGCTACGTATACTCAAACCGGGGCCAAATTCGGCTATGGACAACTATGGACAGCTATTGCTATGCTGCCGCTCATGGTAGCTATTCAGGAAGCCTGCGCACGGATTGGTGCCGTAAATGGTCGCGGTTTAGCGGCCGTAATCAAAGCTAATTATAGCAAGAAGGTACTTTATGCGGCTGTCTTACTTGTGGTTGTTGCCAATACAATTAATATTGGTGCGGATATTGGCGCTCTCGCGGCTGCGGCCCAACTGCTTATTCCCATCAATTTTGTCATTTTAATTTTAGGTTTTACAGCTCTGATTTTAATTTTAGAAATTTTCACTTCCTACCGTGTATATTCCCGTATCTTAATTTGGTTGGCCTTATCTCTGCTCGCCTATCCGCTCACGGTCTTTATTGTTAACCAACCCTGGCAGACGATTATTGCCGCCACTTTTTTGCCGCATGTGGAATTAAATTTTGAGTTTTTCTTTATCATTACCGGCGTTTTAGGCACGACAATTTCTCCTTACATGTTTTTTTGGCAAGCTTCGCAAGAAGTGGAGGAGGAAAAAGCGCTTCATCTAATTAGTCGATATGGAAAGCCTAAAATTGGAGGAAAATTTATCAGAAATATGCGTCTCGATAATTTCATTGGTATGATATTCTCGGAATTCGCTACCTGGTCAATAATTGTGGTGGCCGCCACAGTTTTACATCAAAATGGCATTACTAACGTCGCATCAGCCGCCGATGCCGCCAAAGCTCTGGAACCTCTTGTTCAGACTTTCCCTCATGCCGGCTTCTTAGCCAAATTAATTTTTGCTACCGGCATCATTGGTCTGGGCTTATTAGGCATTCCCGTATTATCCGGTTCGGCAGCTTATGCCTTATCTGAAACCTTTAACATGAAAGAAGGGCTCAACCTTAAATTGAAGAAAGCTCATGGTTTTTATGGAGTAATTACTATTGCGACTATTATCGGATTAATGATTAATTTTATCGGCATTGATCCAATTAAAGCCCTGGTGTTTACCGCAGTTTTTAATGGTGTGGCCGCAGTACCTTTAATATTTTTAATCGCCCGAATTGCCCGAAATCCGAAAATTATGGGTGAATACCGCAGTGGGTGGTTGTCTAATACTGTGGTTTGGATTACATTTCTGGTCATGCTGGCGTCTGCAGTTGCGATGTTTTACACTTTAGCCCGAGGATAATAAACACAAAAGCCAACCCTTAATAATCAAAGAGTTGGCTTTTAAAATGTACCCCGAACGGACAAAAGTTGCAACCTGATTGCAGTTCTCTTCTTACTGTAATATTAGACAGCATTATGTTTTACACTTATACTTACCCTGGAAAAATAATCTTATCCATCCTTATCAATAAAAATGGCAGGGTCGATACTGCGGACAATTTTTATAGGTTCTTGCTGTTGGGTTGGCAGTAAACTGGTTCCAAATAAATGGATTTTGTGCCATTGCATCATTAAAGACAGGACATATCAGAGAGATACAAATTATGATCTGCTGCAGTCTTATGTTATTCACAATCAGAAATGTTAATTTAATGTTTCCTTTATTCTAAACCAGTCGAAATCGACGAATCCTCCTGTAGTTTTGGTAGAAAAGTTAAACAGCCCGAATCGGTAACCCATAAAATGAGGCATAGAATATTCCATTATAAGTTGCGATCCGATTGCCTTCCATGATTTGTTATCGAGGCTGTAAAAGAAATTTGCTTTGTCGGCACGGTCTCTGAAATCGCATTCGGCTTTCAGATAGACAGTTTTTTGGGTAGTAGGCACACTTTGAATCTCAACAGGGTTGCCTGACTGAGCGCTCACCATCACAATAGATTTTGAACCCTTACTATTTTTTACTCCAACCAAACCGAATTTTCTCTGTAACAGGGCCAGACCGGCAAAATCACCATCCTTCATGTTGGATATATCTATTGAAGTTGACCCGGCTGATTCAGGTCCGAAAGTTCGTTGCGTCAGGGTATTCCTCGCCTGAACAAAAAGGGTATCGATACGCCCTGTTGTTAGCCTCAGGTAACCCTTGCGCTGAGTTACTGACCACATGTCATTTACGGGGTTGTGGTTCCACTGCCAGACAAGCGGAAGTGCAGGATCCCCTTTTTTGCGATTGAACTCATCCGACGCCACTATCCCAGGGATCAATCCTTTACTTGCAGGCAGATCCAGGTTATCAGGTACTTTACCATCTTCTCCCAGAACCGGCCATCCATCCTTCCATTTCATGGGTACAAGGTATGGTATGCGGCCAACTGAACCATAATCGCGAAACAGATAAGCAAACCATCTTCCATCAGGTGTGTCAACCATCCCGCCCTGTGCAACACCTTTATCCTGGAATACCAGCCTCCCTTCCCAGGGACCTGTTATCCTGTCAGCCCTGTGAATAACAACAGTACGCATTCCTCCCCTTGGCCATGTAATATTAAAAAGATAATACTTGCCATTAACCTTAAACAACTGCGATCCTTCACCAAGTCCGCTATCCTTACCAGAAGGCAGACTTGAATTTTCAATGATAACCTGGTGTATTCCACCGTTTTTTACTCCGGATAAATCAGCATTAAGTTCAACCAGGCTTAGCTTTCGATTGCCATAGATCAGGTAGACACTACCATCATCGTCGAAGAAAAGAGTATTGTCATGAAAACTTGGTTTGAATGAGATCCTTTTCCAGGAGCCCTTTTCTATGTCATTTGTTGAAAATATATAGGTCATTCCTGTAGTCGCCGAGAATGTCGAAACATAGTAGGTTCCTTTATAGAATCGTATGCAGCTTGCCCAGGATCCTCTGCCATAAGCATTTTTGCCGTTTTCAAGGTTCAATGCATCCAGGTTTCCGAGTGTGTCATAAGCATAACTCACTATTTTCCAGTTAACAAGATCATTCGATTTCATTATAGGAACACCCGGACTCATATGCATCGTTGTACTGCTCATGTAATATGAGTCACCCAACCGAACAACAGATATATCCGGAACATCGGCAAATATAATGGGGTTTTGTGCTGAATTAACCTGGGCAGTAACTGTGCTATTGAAAGATATCGCAAGAAGTATTAAAAAAACAAGAAAGATCTTTTTCATCGGATTATGTTTATGTTTTTACTTTACGAAATGAAATGAAAACTGGAGCCGCAATGATAGAAGTCATCACCCACTTTCAACAATGTCGGATCGGGGTGATCACCGGGCAAAACCGGGTTAACATAAGTTTTAACCTGCTGATAATATGATTTATCAGGGTTTCCCTGAGCCATAATGAAAGATACATTTAATAAAGTAAAAACTATTATTCCTATAATAGTGTAAAAAGATTTTCTCATTTAATATAATTTATTTGATAATAAATATAAACCTGGTAAACTGATAAAACCTGATGTAAGTGCAAGTAACAAAAAAAATAAAAAGATTGGATTACATACTGGCTTTTATAACCATTTCATAGTTTACAACTTAAGTTACTATATAGAGGCTTACGAACCGAGGTTAAAGAACTCGTACACTTTGCTGGCAGTGCTTTTTTGGGAGACATTCAATTGCGGTATCACAGGGGTTTTAGCTATTTTTTTCAGTTTTTCGGAAACCACACCAAAACTATCCATCGCAAAATTCTGAAAACCGATTTTCAACGCCGGAGAGTTATCTTTTACACTGAAATCACCATTGGCAGGGTCGACAAACATAGGATCACCTGCAATTGAATTACTGTCACAACCATTTAATATGAATTTCTTCAAATCCTCCCGGTTTGTTGCAAACAGGTTATAATTCACTTCTCTACCCCATTTATCATTTGAGGCTATTCCTCTGTCCATGGCAGCCGGGCGATAAGCGCCAAAAACAATATTATGTTTAAATACATCTCCGCTCTCCGGGTACCACACATGCGGATGCAGGCTATTATTCAGAATAATGTTATTGGTTACTGTCCGGTTATATCCTTCCCGCAATTTTAACCCTCCATTAAGCAATACATTGTTATAAATCTGATACCACGACGAACCGTCATCAAGGTCGATATCCCAGCCATGGTCACATCGCCAGCGACTATTTCGGATAATATTCGGATCGAGCATATCGAGTTTTGGAAGGTTGTGATCCTTTTCAACTTCCCTGGCTGTATTCATAATATTGGGTGTCCAGTAGCGATCGCGTCCCCATGAGTTAAAGCTTCCGTGATCGCCGGTTTCAAGAACGGTATTGAATACATCGCAATACTCAATAATGTGCCCACCAAAAGTTCCTTCACTTATATTTATACCTGCCCTTGGAACATCATATATCGAACAATGCCGCACCGTAATTTTGTGTGACATGGAAATCTGTACCGGAGCGGTTTGTTTTTCATCCCTCCCGGTCATGGTTATCAGGCAATCCTCCACCAGGCAATCTTCCGGGTAGTTATCTCCTTTGGGGCCGAGTGTGCGATCCATATTTTCAAAATCCTGATTACCGTAACGGAACAGCGGACTGCGCACCATTTTTGGGTCCCCGACAAAAGCAATCCCGTTGGCTCCGCTATGATGAATATAGCAGGTTTTGAAAGTAAGCCTTCGATTGTAATTATTTACAAAAATGCTGTTACCCCCCAGCTGGTCGAATTCACAATTGGAAACCATACAGTCCGTGGCACAATTATAAAACAGCGCCCCCCCGCGGTAAATTGTCCAGTCACTTCGCAACAAAGGCTCTTTGTTTTCCATAAAGCTGCGGGCAGAGTGCTTAAAAACAAGTCCATCCAAATTCACAAACTGCACCGGTTTTTCTTCGGTTCCCTGAAATTCCAATAAGTGCTTTAACCTGACTATTTCAACTTTGGCGGAGGATAGATCAGTTCCGGGAAATGGAAAATAATATAGCAAATGTTTATTATTATCATAATACCATTCACCCGGTACATCCAGTTCTTCAAATATATTTTCTACCATTCGATAACGAGGGTGCATACGCGAAGGACGGTTATTTTGCCAACCACCTTCCAGATCCAGTGTTCCTTCAGGATTTTTACCTTTTATGAGCCAATGCATATCTCCCCACAAAGCATTGTGCATTGCATGAAGATAAGCTCCTGCCGGATCTTTCCACGAAGCTATATGTTCCAGATTGAGTGGATCTTTTTGAGAATCCGGATTATTTGTTTCGATAAGATCCCAGGAATCAAATACATTTTTCCCTTTCTCTGCGTTAGGAAACCTCGCCATCCGCTGACGTTGTCCATTTAAATAAAGTTGATCGATGACGACATCTCCGGCTATTTTTGCCAGGTAAATCCCTTTTTGCCAGGGCTCCCAGTCGAGCTTAAGGAGCTTCCCTCCACTTATTATGGCTTTTCCTTCGTGAGCAGCCCGGTAGGTAACAGGAAACATTTCAATACCGGAATCCTCCGGTTTAAATATCAGGGGTTCATCGAGATAGAAAGTGCCGTCATCCAGAATAACATTTACTTTCACTTGCACCACATGATTCCGTGCCATTTCTTTGGCTTTTGCCAATGTTCGCACAGGATGATCTTTGGTACCGTTTTGTTTATCATCTCCGTCCGGAGAGACATAAAAGTTTGTTTCTGCTTGAGATATGGCTCTTTCTTGTGTAGCGAAGGCTCTTGTTTTTATTCCTGGGTTAGTGTCATTGCCTTTACATGAAATATAAAAGCTGGTTTGTGAAAACAGTAATGCCGGCCATAAAACAGAAACGGAAATAAATATTTTTCTTATGTTATTCATAGCAATTTTAATACATGCAAACATCTGATTATCGGACACTATTCGGTTTTAAGGGTAATTTCAGCGCTGGTAAGTGTTTCAGAGGAAGCTTTCAATCTGATTTCACCCGCGGTCCTGGCAGTTTGTATCAGAACTAAGCAAAAACCGTTGAACGCCATTCTTTGATTTGCTTTGTCAGGTTCATGACTGCCGGGGTTCCCATTACCTGTCCCAATTATCCGTCCCGGGCCTTCAATTGAAAACTTTACGAGGTTATCTGCAGTTGGTATCACACGTCCTTTTGCATCTTTTATTGCGATCCTTATTACAGCAACATCGCAGCCGTCAGCTTTGAGGGTACTGCAATCACTATTCAATGCTATCTGAGCAGGCGCGGTAGTTGTTTCCACAATATCTTTTACAACAACTCTTCCTTTGTTATAGCCCCGGGCTTCAAGTTTTCCTGGTTTATATACAAGTTCCCATTCCAGTTTAGTGAAAGGAACAGATATCTTTTTTCCAATGCTTTTACCATTTAGGAACAGTTCTACTTCTTCACAATTTGTATATGTATATATCTTAATGGGATTTCCTTCTTTCCCCTGCCAGTTCCAATGTGGGAATATGTGCACAAGAGGAGTATTCGTCCAGGCGGCTTTGTAAGCAAAGTATCCATCTTTCGGGAAACCGCAGATATCCATTATGCCGAAATGAGAAGAAACACAGGGCCATAGATACGGTGTTGGTTCTCCCCTGTAATCGAATCCTGTCCAGACAAATGTACCACCCAGAAAAGGATACAATAATATTTGTTCCCAGTCTTTTCCTGGCTCTGGTCCCCAATTGGGTGTATAAGAGCCAATATTTGAAACGTACCCTTTTTCTTTATTTATTTCATATTCCCCCCTTGTTGAGACGAAACTTGTGGACTCGGTTACAATCATTTTTCGTTGCGGGTAGTTTTCATGGTCAGTAACATATTGTAATCTCTTATCTCCGTAATTATAACCTACAACATCAAGTACATCGCTGTATCCCCCTGAGTTCCAGCCATGGTTCATTGCTGCAGTAACTGGCCTGGTTGAGTCGATCCTATGGGTTGTTTCTACCATTGTCTCAAGGATCCGTGTCCCCATTACAGTGCCCTGAATCGATTCCTCATTTTCCATGCTCCACATAAAGATCGAAGGATGATTCCTGTCTCTGTATAACAATGTAGTCAGATCATTTAATCCATTTTCGCTACTTGACAATAAACGGTTCTCGTCCAGTACGAGCATGCCAAGCCTGTCGCAAATATCCAGTACTTCAGGTGTAGGAGGATGATGCGCCGGGCGGTAACCATTACATCCCATTTCCTTTAGCAGCCTGATTTTATATTCGTTTATTTTATCAGTTAGGGCAACACCTATCCCGGCAAAATCCTGATGGTTGGCAGTACCTTTAACCGGATAAAGTTTACCATTTAGAAAGACCCCTTGAGTATTTATTTCAATTGTCCTGATTCCAAATGTAGTTTCATAAGTGTCCACGATATTTCCTTTTTCAAGCACTTCGGTCAGAACTTTGTAAAGATAGGGTGTTTCCGGTGACCAGAGTAGAGGCTTTTGAACTGATCCTTTCTGGGATAGCTCAGTTTGGCTGAAAGGAGCTATTGACAGTGTGGTAGTTTTTGTATCGAATATGACACCCATTTTGTCTGTAATTTTTGAAACGAGTGAAATGGTTTTAGATTCTTTATATTCATTCTTCACTGTAGTTTTTATGTCAACAATTGCTTCTTGTTCTGAAACAGATGGTGTAGTAATATAAGTTCCAAACCGGGCGACATGCAGCCTGTCGGTTTTTCTGAGCCAGACATGCCTGTAAATACCGCAACCCTCATACCACCAGCCTTCAGATTCACGGCCATCAACCCTGACAAGAATAATATTTTTTCCTTCGGTTCCATATCGCAAAACGTCAGTCAGATCGTAGCAGGATGGCGTATAACCGCTCGGGTTACTACCCATGAAATTCCCATTCACCCAAACACTGCTGTTTCTGTAAATTCCATCAAATTCAATGGATATTTTCTGCCCTTTGTCTTCTTCCGGAATCTCAAATTCTTTCCTGTAAAAACCGATACCCGTGGGTAAGAATCCGGTGGCTGCCGGCTGGCTGCCCAGAGAATTGTCATTTACAAAAGTTTCTTCAACCAACCAGTCGTGCGGAAGGTCCACTTTTTGCCAGTCAGCGGGTTTAAATGCAGTCGGTTTCTTAACATTGGTGTAGTCAATTTCTGTTGATTCATCTGTTACAATATTAACACTGATATCTGTTAGTCCTCCATACTTACCGGCTTTAACTGTGTTTTTTATAGCAATATCACCTTTGTGAAACAGCCAGTTAAAATCAAAGCACTCTCTGACTCTTTCCGAAGGAATGTTGTGTTGTACATTTTGACAATTCCCTTTGACTGGGGAAAAGGATAAAAGAATAAAAATTAAACCTGAAACCGTTGTAAATCTCTTATGCTGCTGGATCATAAATTTAGATTTTAATTACAAGAATACACTCAGCGAGTTATCACATCTATTTCAGCATATCCGACGTCATCATTTGCCCTTGTGTTTTTGAGAGCATGAAGCTTAATAAACCTGGCCTTTACGGCAGCAAATTTTTTAATCTGAACAACAGGGTTGTTATTAATATTTGCGAATTCTCCTTCATCAACCAATCTCCAGTCAGAATTATCATTCGAAACATAGAACTGGTAGTTTGAAATAAAACCTGTTGCACGCGTCTGGTCTGGCAGGTACCTGAAACCGATCAGATTTTGTTCCATTCCCATATCAATAACAAGATCGATTGGCATCTTAAGATCTCTGACCTGATGCCAGGCCGTGGATGGATTCCCGTCAAGAATTCTGTTTGCTGTCTCATTTTCGATGCCGACAATCTTCCAGTCTTTCCTGGAAATATCGAATTTCTCCTGGCTCACAGGACTGCTTTTTCCGGAAGAAGGATCGTAAGCAATTGCCTGTAATTCCACTTTCCCTTCCGTCTGAACAGGACCTTCAAATTTTTTCGATTTCGATGTTGGTGTCCTGCCGTCCAGAGTATAGTATACAACCGATTCCGCATCAACAGGGGTAATGCTTATTTCACCTGACTTATTCCTTACAACTGCAGGAGCTGTCAGTATCAGCGGTGCATTATAGATGCCCAGATTAGAAATTACAGAACAACTTTTCGAATCGGTAATAGTGAAACGAACCTGTGTAGCTTTTACACCCGGGAATCGCAGAATACGCTTATAACCAATAGTCGTTGCTTTTGCCAGCTCTTTCCATGTGCCATCTACAAGAGCCTCAACTGTGAAGGCCTTTACTCGTTGACCAAACCTGATATATTCCTGAACAAGAAAGCGATTGAAAGTAGTAGGTTTCCCGAAATCTATGGTCAGTGAAGCATTTGTCACGCCATCGTCGGTAGCCCAATATGTATCTTTATTTCCGTCTATAGTCTTTTCTGCACCAAATTCTTTCGAATTCCCGCGTACGTTCGAAGCGCTGAGTTTGGCTTTTTCAGCAAGATTAACAGCAAACGCTTCTTTGACAGCTATGGCAAAATCTTTTGATGCTTTTACGTCATTTTCATGTATTAAACCTCTTGTATCAATAGGGAAGTTTAGAAGTAAAGGTGCATTTCGTCCGACGGAGCTATAGTAGATATTCATTAACTGAGGTAAGGTTTTTACCCTATTGTCTTCATACGTATGGTAGAACCATCCCGGCCTAATGGAAGTATTTACCTCTCCGGGAACCCATGAATCGCCATCTTCCACACCGAAACGCAACATATCTGTTGGTACGTCGCCGGTTGCATTCAGTATACTCCAGTTTGTTTCACCAACATATCCGGCTTCGGTTCCAACCCATCGAAGATCACCTCTGTCACCTCCATCGTTCCAAATCATGATATTGGGTTGAAGCTGACGGATAAGTTTGTAGGTATTCTTCCAGTCATAATAGGTTGTACGGTCAATTCTGCGGGTTTCATTGGCACCACCATAATATCCTGAACCACCATTGGCTCCGTCAAACCATATCTCGAAAATTGGTCCATAATTGGTAAGGAGTTCAGTTAGCTGGTTCCGGAAGTAAGTAATATATTCGGGTTTTCCATAATCAGCAGAGTTTCTGTCCCATGGCGACAGATAGATACCTAATTTCAATCCATATTCTTTACAGGCATCAGACAGTTCGCGAACAACATCGCCCTTACCATCTTTCCATGGTGAGTTTTTTACAGAGAATTCAGTATATTTTGATGGCCAGATGCAGAAACCACAATGGTGTTTGACAACCATTATGATCCCTTTCATTCCTGCTTCCTTGCATACACGTGCCCATTGGCGGCAATCCAGGTCTTTAGGATTAAATAGGTTGACATCTTCATCTCCGCCTCCCCACTCCTGGTCGGTGAAAGTATTTAAAGAGAAATGAAGAAAAGCGTAATACTCCATTTCCTGCCATCTCATCTGGTTCTCATTCGGAACCGGCCCGAATGGTTTGGGCGCTGCTATCTGGCCATTGGATGTACTTACAAGAACTGATGTAAGTATTATTTCCAAAAGAATTTTTCTTATCATAATATAATGCATTTAAGGTTTATTTTATCTGTTACATTTAACTCTGCAAAATTTAGATTTTTTTGCCTCTTAAGCTCCAGACCTGTAATAGTAATACAAGCGTGAAATCAAATTATCAGAAAATTCCTAATTATTAAACCACAATATATTAACTTTAAACTGAAATATAAAACTAATGAAAATGAAGCAGTTCTTTACTTTTCTTATCATATTTCTCCTTGTTGGCAATATAGCTGTTGCGCAAAGTTTTATTAATCCTGCCCCTACAGGTTTTGACAGTTTTCGTGAAAATATACCTCACGGAACTCTGGATACATTAATGTATAACTCAAAAACCGTTGGAACCAATAGAAAGGTTCTTATATATACCCCTCCCGGATATTCTAAAGGAAAAAAATACCCGGTGCTTTTGCAAAAACCGGTCTCACTGACCACCTATAACCGAAGTCGCTGACCACTATACAGATATTGAGATGTAACTATAAAGGTAGTACTATAAAACATTGTATTTTAGATACTTAAAAATGTAAAAATGCCGGTATAAGGTGGTCAGCCAAAATCGGTTTTGGTTGTTTTAAAAACCGGAGAGGGGTGGTCAAAGAGTCCGGTTTTTCCAATAATTGAGCTAGATCAACTTATTTCCTTGTATACTATGGGAATAGATAAAGATAAAACGCAACAAAATGAGTATTAAATGGAACCCTTGGTTGCAACTCTGCCAAAAATCTAATATTCTTCAAAAAAAAAGTTGCAACCCTCCACCTGAAAATTACAGTACATCTCATCCTGTGAATTGGTTTGGATTTCAGAATGTCCTAAAAAAAAACAAGA
>Ga0209429_10002125_pt1 | contig 11867 bp, 9 predicted proteins | sample BarGraNGADG00212_3_FD_184493 | JGI IMG/M metagenome (GOLD analysis project Ga0209429, IMG submission 184493) | Arctic peat soil microbial communities from Barrow, Alaska - Barrow Graham LP Ref core NGADG0004-212 (SPAdes) (version 2) | ecosystem: Environmental > Terrestrial > Soil > Wetlands >... | reverse complement strand
CCAAAATTGAATTAATCATTGTATTTTTTGCCGACCCGGGATGAACACTGCGGCCTTTTACCGAAATTTTTGCACCGGCAGCGTTAAAATTTTCATATTCCAATTCCCCAATTTCGCCTCCATCCAACGTGTAGGCAAAAACTGCCCCAAACTGTTTCACATCAAAATGGCGGGTTCCCTGTCCAACTTCTTCATCGGGAGTAAAGCAAATTCTAATCTTTCCGTGACTGATTTCCGGATGACGGATCAAATAATCCATCGCCGTGATAATCTCGGCGATTCCGGCCTTATCGTCGGCACCCAATAAGGTTTTGCCATCGGTTGTAATCAAATCCTGACCTACATATTTCAACAATTCAGGAAAATCGGTTGGACTTAACACCATTTTCTGATCAGCATTGAGAACCAAATCCTGTCCCTGGTAATCTTTTACAAGTTGCGGGTTAACATTTTCTCCTGAAAAGTCGGGGCTTGTATCCATGTGCGAGATAAAACCTATGACTTTCACCGGATGATCTGTGTTGGAAGGCAAAGTGGCAGTAACATACCCAAACTCATCGAGGGTAACCTCAGCTAACCCAATATTGAGTAACTCACCGGCTAGTTGATCTGCAAAAATCAATTGGCGACTGGTGCTGGGGAATGTTTCGCTGTTCGGGTCAGATGTTGTAAATACCTTGGTATATCTTAAAAACCGGTCAAGTACGTTTTCCATATCCTAAATTAAATATCGTCTGAATTAAATTTAAAGCCCAATCGTTTGCCCGTCTGAATCCTCGAATGATTAATTTCAGACTGCATTTGCTGTACATTTGCAATTTTCACCTGATCGTAAGGCGGAACCAGCAAATCAAAATCAATGGCATAATTTATAGCTGTTTCAATGATAATTTTCAGGTTCTCCCTCGTCAGTTCATCACTTCCGAAATCTTTTACCACTTCGCTTGATTGCCTTTTACCTTCAACAAAAAAATGGCTTTCGCGGTTCACAAAAATCCGGGCAATCAGATAGCCCAAATCCTCGTATCGATTGTATTTAAACGAGTCGGCCAGAAAATTATAAATGCTAAAAACCCCGCAATAGGCATTCAACGGATTGTCTTTAATGTAGTCGAGTTTCCACATAGGATGTTCACGGTTGAAGACGAACACATTGGAGTGCATACTGAAAATAAGCAAATCGCCTCCAATCCTGAATTCTGCTTCAAAAAGTCCTTTCTCCTGATAAACAGGAAGCACATTTTCGTCAACCTTGTCTTTCAACTTTTCACGATAATCTTCAGCAAGTTCTTTCAAAACTTCTTTCAGTAGTGCAAACGAGGCAACTGCCATTCGGTAAACTTCCTGTTTTAGATTGGTCTTGACAACCAAACCATCGAGCTGATTCACACTCTCATTTATTGCATCCATGTCTTTCGAATTAATTACCGTATAAAAATAAGAAAAGCAGCCAACTTTGACTGCTTTTCCATACTATGATTTTTAATCTTTTAGTAAGCCAATGCGAATAAAACCCTTCCCTTTGATGGTTCGCCTGAATACATACATTTTCCATCTTCAGGAACCTGATCAAAAGGAATACAACGAATGGTTGCCTTGGTTTCATCCTTAATTTTCTGTTCAGTTTCAGAAGTACCATCCCAATGAGCCGAAATGAATCCGCCTTTGTTCTGAAGTACTTCTTTAAACTCATCGTAAGTTTCAACCGGAGTTGTCATCTCTTTCCTGAATATCAATGCCTTGTTGTAAATATTTTCCTGAATATCAGTCAGCAATTGCTGAATAAACAACTCAATATTCTCCATCGGAACAACCTGTTTTTGCAAAGTATCGCGACGTGCAACCTCTACAGTTCCGTTTTCCAGATCGCGTGGACCGATTGCAATACGAACGGGAACGCCTTTTAATTCATATTCGGCAAATTTCCAGCCCGGTTTCTTCGTATCGTTGTTGTCGTATTTTACAGAAATTCCCAATGCTTTTAATTTGTCAATGAGGCTATCTACCTTTTCTGAAATGGCAGCCAGTTGTTCAGCCTGCTTATAAATTGGCACAATAACTACCTGAAAAGGAGCCAGTTTTGGAGGAAGAACCAATCCGTTATCATCTGAATGAGCCATTATCAAAGCACCCATCAACCGGGTTGAAGCTCCCCATGAAGTTGCCCATACAAAATCTTCTTTGCCTTCTTTGTTGGTGAAACGAACATCGAACGCTTTGGCAAAATTCTGACCAAGGAAGTGGGATGTTCCCGATTGAAGGGCTTTTCCATCCTGCATCAATGCTTCGATGGTGTAGGTTTCCAAAGCACCGGCAAAACGTTCGTTAGCCGATTTTGCACCTTTGACGACAGGTAAAGCCATAAAGTTTTCAGCAAAAGTGGCGTAAACATTTACCATTCGTTCGGTTTCCTCCAATGCTTCCTGTTTGGTTGCATGAGCTGTGTGCCCTTCCTGCCATAGGAATTCAGTTGTACGCAGGAATAACCGGGTACGCATTTCCCAGCGAACCACATTGGCCCACTGATTGATAAGAATCGGAAGATCACGGTATGATTGAATCCAGGTCTTGTAGGTACTCCAAATGATTGTTTCTGAAGTTGGCCTGACGATTAATTCTTCGTCCAGCTTTGCTTCCGGATCAACAATGATTCCTTTCCCATTGGGATCATTCATGAGCCGGTAGTGAGTAACTACGGCACACTCTTTGGCAAAACCTTCCACATGACTAGCTTCTTTGCTGAAGAATGATTTTGGTATAAACAGAGGAAAATAGGCGTTCACATGGCCTGTTTCCTTAAACATGCGGTCAAGTTCAGCCTGCATTTTTTCCCAGATCGCGTATCCATAAGGTTTGATGACCATACATCCTCTAACCGCAGAATTATCTGCAAGATCAGCCTTGATAACCAGGTCGTTATACCACTGAGAATAATTTTCGCTACGGGAAGTCAATTCTTTTGTCATTTTTTAACTTTTGGTATGGTATTTGCTTTTTTCGAACTAGTTTTATAGCCTACAAAGAAAGTAAAATTATCAATCATTATAAAGGAGGGTGTACTATGAAAACGAAACTTCCAGTCATCGCAATTGTTGCAATTCTGGTCAGCGCATGTACTACGGGAACTTACATGACCAAGGCTTACGATGATGACATCTATTTTTCTCCCGCCGATGTACCACCTGTCGCAATTGTGGAAAATGAAACTCCGGTCAATGAAAAATCAGCGAAGATTAACAATCCGGATGCCAGAGATCCGGAAATTATTATGAGCCAGAAGGATAAAAATGCTGATGGCTCAACAGCGGTGAAGAATTACATTTATACGCCAGAACAGCAAAACGTTAATTCTGATAATCAGGTTTACAACATGGACGATCAGCAAATGGTTGAGTCTGATACTACTGTTTTATACAACGATGACGATGTAAAATATGTCATCAATAACTATTACGACGACAGTGATAACAACATGGACTTCGCTTATCGTATAGGTCGATTCCACAATCCTTATTACTACAGTCCTTTCTATGACGACTGGTCTTATGGCTATTATTCACCATTTTACTCCGGATTTTATGGAATGGGATATGATTCGTGGTATGGTGGTTTTGGATATCCATATAGTTACGGATATTATTCTCCGTTTTCCTTTGGCTTCGGAGGTTACATGGGTGGAGGATATGGCGGTTACGGTTACGGAGGCTATGGATATGGTGGTTATGGATATGGTGGTTATGGCGGCTATTATGGAGACTATTATGGCGGAGGCTACGGTGGTGGATTCCACAATGATGGTCAGCTTGCCAGAAGAAGGTCAACCAACATGAATTTACCGGGCCGCGGATTAGACAACAGCAATGTTGTTAAAAATGGAAGAATATCGAACTCAGAAGGTAGAAATACTCAAAATCAAACTGGCGTTCAGAGTAACAACCGTACTAATCCCAATACATGGATTCAAAACGGACACGTCAGAGGTGGTTCTATTGATGCAGCAGGAACAAATCAGGGTGTTAAAAATGCAACCATTGTAAACAACCGCAGGTCAAATCCAAACACGGTCAACAGTCAGGTACAGGGGAACAACCCATCGCGTACACCACAGATGGTTCGCCCGGGAATAAACACTTCCGGAAATGTTCGCAGATCTTATGAACCTTCAACTACAGGCCGGACCTATAATCAGGGAAGAGTGGTAGGACAAAGCCAGAACTATACGCCAAGCTACAACAAACCTCGAATTGTAAATCAATCGAGTTATAACAACAATGCATATACCCGTCCGATATCTTCAGCACCGGGTTCACCACGATCGACTATAAGTAATTCGAATTCAGGAAGGTCAGGCTCAACCTACAGCCAGCCACGAAGTTCGTCAAGCATGAGGCAGACCTACCGTTCCAGTTCTTCCTATTCGAACGGTTCCAGTTCTTCTCCTTCCAGAAGTTCTTCAAGCTACAGCAGTCCTGCTAATTCGAGTCCAAGCTATAGTGCTCCTGAAAGAAGTTCATCTTCAGGTGGTAACAGTTACAGCGGTGGTTCATCCGGTGGAAATTCTGGAGGCTCGTCAGGTGGAAGTTCAGGTGGCGGTTCAGGTGGCGGTTCTGGTCACAGAAGATAATCAGGAACGATCGAATGGAAACTAAAAAACAAACAATAAATACCGATATCATGAAAAAGTTAGTATATACCATTAGTATTCTGCTAATTACCTGCGGCGTTTATGCCCAGGATTTAACAGACGCATTAAGATATTCGAACTATCACATTAGCGGAACTGCCCGCTCAGAGGCCATGGGTAATGCTTTTGGTGCATTGGGCGGTGATTTTACTTCATTGAGTATCAATCCTGCCGGAGCAGCTGTTTACCGTTCAGGAGAGTTTACCATTACACCTTCGGTTGGGAAAGTCAGTATTGACGGGACTTACCTTGGAACGAAAGCCACTGATTCGAAATACAATGTTGGCATCGACAATTTAGGATATGTCACAACCATTCCAACAGGCGAAAACAGCGAATCAGGATTAGTAAGTCTGAGCTTTGGTTTAGGGTTTAACAGGTTGGGCAGTTTTTCGATGAATAGCCTTGCTGAGGGGTCGAATGCAAAAAACACTTTACTGGATTATTTTACTCAGAATGCAAACAATCCATATACTTTGGGCGCTGATCTTAACCAATATTACGAGCAACTGGCCTGGAAAGCTGATCTGATATACGATAATGGGAACAATGCGTATGTGAACGATATTGCTAAAGGTGGTTACGGACAGAATCAGCGCAAAACAATCGACCGCAGTGGTTATATTAATGAATACCTCCTTTCATTTGCTGCAAATTTCAACCACAAATTCTATGTTGGAGCTACTGTCGGAATACACGAGGTGTATTTTAAAGAAAATGCAAACCTTTATGAATACGATGCCAACAACACCATTCCATATTTCAATGACTACAATTTTAATTCCTATCTAAAAACGACAGGAAGCGGATTTAATATCAAAGTTGGAGCTATATACAAACCAACCGAAAACCTGCGATTGGGAATTGCTGTTCACTCTCCAACCTTTTATAAATTTAGTGATATATATAATAACAGCATTCAGTCATCGATTACCTATAGTGATAATGTAACTGTAGTTTCTCCTCTGTACACGGCTGATAAAGACGGTCTTTGGGATTACCAGATGGAAACCCCTTTAAAAGCTGTTTTGAGTGGAGCTTATGTGATTGGAAAATCAGGGTTGATCAGTGTCGATTATGAAATTGTTGACTTTTCAACGGCGAAACTGAAAAACGGAACTGATGGATACTCTTATATAGATGAAAATAATACGATCCAGAGTGCTTATAGAACAGTTGGCAACCTCCACCTTGGCGGCGAATACCGGGTAAATAAATTTTTTAGCCTGCGTGCAGGATACGAAAACTATCCAAGTCCCTATAAATCAAGCTATCTTGATGTAAGTAATCCCAACGGCAAATCGAAATATTCTACTGTTTCAGGTGGTTTTGGATTTAAACAAGGCAATTATTTCTTTGATGCCACTGTGAAACGGATAATGATTGGAAATTATGTGAAAATTTATCCGGATGCTTTCGCTAATGAGATGATTAAAAACAATACAACACAAAATAACGTCATTTTTACTCTGGGTTATAAATTCTGATTTCTGATGATCAGGAAAAGCCGGTTAAGCAATTAGCCGGCTTTTTTTTGATAACTGAAGTCAAAACACTACTCTTTGGGCTTTGCAGTAAGGATATTTCCCGGAAAGTTTTTTTTTCAACTTGCTTTGCCCTACCTTAGCTAAAATAAACAATCAGAACATGTCTCATTTTATTGAAGTGGCATTCGGGCCTGCAATGAAACTTTTCGAAGAAGCAGAGGAAGAAGGTATCAGATGGCGTATCGGTGATTTTACGACCTCAAAGTGGCTGCAAAAGAACAACGTTAACTTCGACGATATCGTTTCGTTTTCCAGGAATATGCCTGACTCGAAAATAGTTGTGATAGGCGAGGGGCCATCAGAAGGATTTTACATATATTCACAAAAACAAAAAACATGTTTTAAATTTGAGCAAAAACTGGCTGAAATTTAATTTATGAAAATAACTGGTATGCCTCTACACTTTGATGATCCTATTGGTCGGGCTGTTTTTGATTATCATTTCAACACTGTTGATCAGCCCATTGTGGTTCATTCTGATGATTTTGACGATGACACTATCGAAACAGCCTATCTTTTCAGATCCTACAAAAAAATGCCTGCGCTGGAGAAGAAAGCCATGAGTCTATGCTCCGGAACAATTCTCGATGTGGGTGCGTGTGCAGGTGCTCATTCGGTTTATCTTCAGGGAAAGGGGTTTGACGTTACTTCACTCGAAACATCAACTCTTTGCTGCGAAGTTTTAAAAAACAGAAATCTCCGGAATGTCATCCAACAGGATATTTTCAAATTCAATAACCAAACGTTTGATACCATCCTTTTGCTCATGAACGGAACCGGAATTGCCGGAACTCTGAGCGGGCTGGAAGTATTGCTTCATCATCTGAAAACCTTGCTCAATCCAGGAGGTCAGATTCTGATCGATTCGTCGGACCTTATTTATTTGTTTGAACAGGAAGACGGTTCAGCCTTGATTGATATTTCGGCTGACAAATACTACGGAGAATTGATGTTTAAAACTGAATACCAAAATTGGATCAGTCAGCCTTTTCCGTGGTTATATGTTGATTTAAGTAATCTACAAAATGTATTGGATAAGAATCAGTTACAACTAAATAAAGTATTCAAAGGGCAGCATTTCGACTATCTTGCCCGAATAATAGTATAACTATGAATAACTTGAAGAATAACCAGGAATACCGGAAGCTTTCTAAAGCAGAAGTTGAAATTCTTAACCAACAAGGATGTACTGCCATTGATTGGGATCAGATTGTTGTTGGCAATATTTTCATTCCTGAAAATATACGGAATGTACAGTTCTCCGGGTCTGTTCAAATCGGTGATAACTCCGGAACTGTTGAATTTAGTGGTGGTATTTTGCGGAACTGTGGAATATACAATGCGAGTATCCACAATTGCACCATTGGCGAACATGTATATATTCATCATATTTCCAATTACATAGCCAATTACGACATTCATGATCATGCTATTCTTGAAAACATCGAATTGTGCTTTATCGAGAACGAAACCAGTTTTGGCAATGGCATTAAAGTGAATACACTCGACGAAACAGGTGGACGCGGAGTGATGATTTACGATAAATTATCGGCACATCTGGCCTATTTTCTGGCCTGGTACAAGCACCGGCATTGTCTGATATCCGAATTGGAAGAAAAGATTACGGCTTATGCTGAATCAGTAAAAAGCAGCAGGGGAACCATCGGCGAATTCTCTGTTATCCGCAATTGCCGTCAGATTAAGAATGTTAAAATTGGCCCATACAGCCAGATTTTTGGACCTACCCGGCTCGAAAACGGATCTGTAAACAGCAACGAATTTGCCCCGGTGAAACTGGGTGCCGGAATCTTAGCCGAAAACTTCATCGTTTCTTCCGGAGCCGAAATTTCAGATGGAACCATCATTTCCAATTGTTTTGTTGGCCAGGGTTGTATTCTTGGCAAGCAGTATTCGGCTGAAAATTCGCTGTTTTTTGCCAATTGTCAGGGATTTCATGGTGAGGCATGTTCCATTTTTGGTGGTCCATATACGGTTACCCACCACAAATCGACTTTGCTGATTGCCGGTATGTTCTCCTTTTGTAATGCAGGCAGCGGCTCGAATCAAAGCAATCACATGTACAAATTGGGCCCGATTCATCATGGTATTGTCGAACGCGGCTCAAAAACAACTTCAGACTCCTACATTCTCTGGCCCGCTAAAATTGGCGCATTCACCCTGGTTATGGGCCGGCATTATAAAAATACGGATACCTCTGATCTTCCATTTTCGTATTTGATTGAAAACAAGGACGACAGTTGGATTGCCCCGGGAATCAATCTTCGAAGTGTTGGTACCATACGCGACGTGATGAAATGGCCTCGACGCGATCGCCGCAAAGATCCGGAGAAACTGGATTGCATCAATTTCAACCTGCTCAGTCCGTTTACAATCAGTAAAATGCAGAAAGGGCTTGTCATTCTGAATAGTCTCAAGGAAATTTCAGGCGAAACCACCGAAGTTTTTGCATATCGGAATACGCTGATTAGCAGAAGTGCCCTGGAGAAAGGAATCGATTTGTATGAAAAGGCCATCTATAAATTTCTGGGGAACTCAGTAATTTCACGTCTTGAAAAATGCAGTTTGAATACCTTGGAAGAACTGAAGGTATGCCTGAAGCCAAAACACAATATTGGCGAAGGTGAATGGAGTGATCTGGCAGGCCTGATTGCACCAAAATCGGAGATTCAAAGACTGATCAAAAGCATCGAACGGCAGGAATTGGCTAGTCTGGAAGAAATTGAGCAGGAATTTAAAAATCTGCATACCAATTATTACGAATACGAATGGGTTTGGGCTTCGGAATTACTGGTCGAAATAACAGGCAAAAAGATTGATGATCTGATGATTGACGATGTCATCAGCTTAATAAAGAAATGGGAAGAAAGCGTACTTGGTCTGGACCACATGTTATATGAAGATGCCAAAAAGGAATTCAGGATGGATTTGATGACCGGTTTTGGCATGGACGGAAATAAAGTCACACAAAAGCTTGATTTTGAAAAAGTTAGGGGAAATTTTGAGAACAACGACTTTGTACATGAAATTGTTAATCATATTCAGCGAAAAACACTGCTTGGTGCAAAAATGATTGAGCAATTGACAAAGATCGTGAATTAAATTAACGCTGGAATCAGGCAAGGGGAAGCCATATTTTTATCCCCAGAACTCCATTTTTAGTTCTTTTTTGTTTTCGGTTTCATCAGGAGTCGCAGTTGCTTTCTGGCGGATAGCCATGTAAACGATTTCAGCAATGTCGTGTACCGGTAGTTTGTTGCTTTTGGCAAAGGTCTTTTTGCAGAGCGGGCAGGCAGTTGCCAATACATCAGGCTGGTAGCTGAGGTATTCGTCCAGAGCATTGTCACGTATCTGGTTGCGCTCGTTCATCTGTATTTTGATGTTGGCCAGACTTCCTCCACAGCAGTAGGCAGCTTCTTTTTCATTTTTCATCGGTATAACTTCAGCATATTCGTCGAGCAATAAGCGCGGCTGATGATAGATGCCGCTTCCACGGCCCAGTTCGCACGGATCGTGATAAATTACCCGCATTGGCATTTTATTTACAGGCAAACGATTTTCAGCCATCAGTTCGAGCAGGTATTCAGAATGGTGCTGAACTTTGATGCCTGGCAAAGCATAATCTTCGTTGAATACTTTGTAGCAAATAGGGCAGGAGACTACCAGTTTTTTAGCGCCCGATGCCAGAATCCGTTCACGGTTGTGTTCGATCAGTTTTTTAGCTGCTTCGTATTGTCCGACCTGCATGAGCGGACGACCACAACAGGCTGTTTTGTCTTCGTCCATAAACCAGTATTTCACATCGGCCACAGCAAAAATCTCCTGCATCGATTTAATGATGGCCGGCGTTAGGTGAGTCATGCAACCGGCAAAATAAATCACTTCGGTTTGCGGGCTGACTGCTACTTTGCCGTTTTTCAGGTATTCGTAAGACGAGTTATATTCTTTGGTCGATTCAATGCGCTGTGTAATACGTAAATCGTTCAGTTCCAGCCCAACCGGACAATCGGGCTGGCAACGTCCGCAAAGCAGACAGTTGAATAGTTTTTCGTCGGTTATGTTTCTGTTTCGAATGTGTTTCAGTACATAAACCGACTGTGTGTCTTTAATAGCAGCGTGATTCATCTGGCAACTGTCAAGACAAATGCCGCACCGTGAACACGAATATACCTGAATCCGGGAAAAGCCATTGATGCGTTTTTGTACTTTGATGCCGTAATTCCGGAGGAAAATAAGAACCACCTCAACCGGAATGTGCATGTATCGCGAAACCGGGAGTGCAAAGAAAAACAAACCAAGTGCTCCTGAATAGGCCCACCAGAGAGGCATTTCCATCGATTGAACGGGTAGAATTGACGCAAGCATATTTCCTGTTGGCTGACTGATAATACTTCCGTTGTGATGAATTCCGGCTGAAACACTTTCAGAAAGGAATCGAAGGGGAAAAATGAGCCAGAGAGATGTCAGTGCAATGCGGTCGCCGGTTTTGAGCTGAGTAGTTTTCTTCATGCCGAACAATCGGCTGTTTAGTCGTTTAAAATAGGCGAGTACAACTCCTGAAAGCACGAAAAGAAGAAGCAAATCCATACTGGCTGCCAGTATTTTTCCTGAAAGTGTTGAGGCTTGTTCTGTAATAAAATAACGGAAAAAGACGGCTTTGTATGCCGGAACCGAAAGGCTTTGGTAGTGATTACAGGCATCGATATGGCCAACGACAATTAATAGAAACCAGCCAAAGGCCAGGCTCATGTGCATGTAACCCAGAACCGGATTTTTCCGGAATATTTTTCGGTGGAGCAGCGATTCACTGAAGATCTCGCGAAGTGCCAGCAGACTTTTACGGGTTAATATAGTGTGCCAAATCCGGCTTTTATCGATTTTCGAAAGGCTGGAAATCCAGATGCCAACGATTATGACCAGGAAGCAGGAAATGAAGAGAAGGCCAATGGTAAAAGGCCATATAAATGGTGTGGTTTCCATAGCTGCTTACAAATTGACAGAATTGTATTTTAGGATGCTCTTTTTGATGAGCATAATCACATTGCGGATGTTGATTCCGCGTGGGCAAACCAACATGCATTTGCCGCAGAGCATACATTTCTTGATTTCCGATTCGAGTTCAACGGTTTCGCCACGACGCAGCAATAGGTTCATTCGCCTGACGTTGAAGCTGACCAGATCGTTGGCGCTACAGGTGGCTGTGCATCCGCCGCACGAAAGACAGACCTTGAACGAAGGTTCCATTTCGAGAACTTCGTTTAGCAGCCGCCCGTCAAACTGATCGTAATCGATGGTGCGTTGTTTGATAACCGTATAGCCAAAATCTTTCATGCTTTCTATTATTTTTTCCTAATGTCAGCGAATTCCATTCCGTCCGAAAGAAGGCATTCACCTTGTAAAATGTTTTACCTCGGACGGCTGATCATCTTTTAATCCAATTCGTTACAAATATTTTGCCCATACTGGGCTGAAAAATGCAATTTAAAATTGTGACCTGACAGCGTTTGAAGAACCTGTCAGCGTCAAAATACTAGAGACTGTTTAAATTTTGTTTTCAGGTTCCTTTAGGAACCAAAGGTCGGTAGAATTGATTAAAATTTGTATGTCTTTTGTCCCGT
>Ga0209429_10002122_pt1 | contig 11869 bp, 11 predicted proteins | sample BarGraNGADG00212_3_FD_184493 | JGI IMG/M metagenome (GOLD analysis project Ga0209429, IMG submission 184493) | Arctic peat soil microbial communities from Barrow, Alaska - Barrow Graham LP Ref core NGADG0004-212 (SPAdes) (version 2) | ecosystem: Environmental > Terrestrial > Soil > Wetlands >... | reverse complement strand
CGGGAGCGCGAAGTCCTCGGGGACGCGGACCTTGCGCTCGACCTCACGGTGCGTCGTCGGCCGGGGCGGCTGACCGGGGTCGAGGATGCGGGAACCGGACACCCCGAAATCCTAGGCGCGCGGGCCCTTCCCGCGCACCGCCCCAGCCCTGAAGCCGGACCCGTTGACGGCGTCACCGGATGAGGTCGACGACCGGTCCCGACCGCAGCCACCGCCGACATCACCGCGGGTCACCGCGCTGGGAGCGGCAGGTGCCGGCGGGACGTCACCGTGCGCGCGGGCCTGGGATCATGATGGTGGCGATCGTGCCGTTGCCGCCGGCGCGGTTCTCGATGGTCATAGTGCCTTGGTGCTCAGAGACGATGGCTTGCACGCCAGGCCGAGCCCTCGACCGTCCTGTGACCGGGCGGTCGACGCGCGGCTGAAGGGCTCGTGCGCGCGGGCGCGGAACGCGTCATCCATGCCGTGGCCGTGGTCGATGACCCAGATCGAGACGTGGCCGTCGCGCGCCTCGGCACCGAGCTCGACGTCACCCGCCCCGTGCCGGAGCGCGTTGTCGACGAGGTTGCTCAGCGCCCGTTCGAGGCGCCCCGCGTTGGCCCGGGCGACGGGACCTTCCTCGCTCGCCACGGTGATCCTGCGATCTTCCTGCTGCGCCCGCGCGGAGAAGCGGACTGCCAGTGCCCGGAGCAGCGGACCGACGTCGACGTCGGTCCGAGCCGGCTCGGATCGACCCTGCTCCGACGCCGCGATGACAAGCAGGTCCTCGGAGAGCTGCGTGAGGCGGTCGACCTCCCCTTCAGCCGAGTGCAGGGCGGCCAGCAGCTCGTCGGCCGGTCGTGGGTGCGCGAGCGCGAGGTCGAGCTTCGGCTTAAGCAGGGCGAGCGGCGTCCGCAGCTCGTGGCTGGCCTCGGCGACGAACCGGCGTTCGCGCTGAAGGCCGGCACGTGCGGTACAGGAAGGTTCATCGACGCAAACGGCACCGTCGTCGCCGTCATGAAGCCGAGGAACGCGCCGAGTCGGTCCGCCCGGACCTCAGCGCCACGACCACCACGAGTGGCCAGAGCGCCTGGGCGCCGGCGAGGGCGCGCTCGGCCAGGCCCGTCGCCGCCCCGCTGTCTGGGGTGAGACCCTGCAGCTCAACAACGAAGAGCGCCAGCAGCCCCACCAAAGAGGTCGCCACTCCAGCAGCGACCACCGGGCTGAGCACACCGGAATGGCCACGGCGCCAGGCGCAGGCGGGCCAGAGCAATCCGTCGGGGAGGTGGAGGTCGCACGAGTCCACGGCGCCAGGCGCAGGCGGGCCAGAGGGCGAGCGCCCCGAACCCGACAGCCGCCGCAGCCCCGTGGGCCCGCGGCCAGACGTCCACCGGCAGCGCAGCAACCACAACCGTCGCAGCGCCGCCGAGCGCCTGCAGAGCCCGCGCGGCGCGCAGGACAGGCCGCAGGCCCGCGGCCGTGACCACATGGGCGATCCCGGTGCCCACCAGCGCGGCCGACATGATCCACGGCGCGGTCGCCCCGGATGCAGCCAGCGCGCTGATCGTCTCGCCGACCGCATCGAACGACTGCTGCCGTGAGCCGGCGAGGGTCCACCCACCGATCATCGAGACGGGCGCAGCCACAGCGGACACGAGGGCCCAACCGGGCACCCTGAGGTCAGTGCGCGCAGTCATCGATGGACCGTACACGACAGCGACCATTGGGGCGGCGTCTGCATCTGGCGACCGACGACAAGCTGGTGCCGATCCCGATTGGACGACCTGCGGATGTCCTCGGTGTCGGCGCTGCAAGGAGTCCTAGGACGGAGCCTTGACCGCGACTCCGTTGGATCGGGCCGCCTCTGCGAGTCGATCGTCGTAGGTGACGATTCGCGCTGCCGATGGCACCGGGAGCAGCCGAGGACGCCGGGACCGTTGCCGACCCCTCCGCGCGAGGTCGTCGGTGCAGATCCTTGTGCCCTTCGGAGCGAGAGGCCCTCCCACCTGCGCACCGGCAGAATGCTGGGGGCGCGGACATGGTGAACCGCGCAGGGCTGGCGGTTGGCGCCCTTGTGCGGCTCGGTCACTTGATGGCCAGGGCGCGTTCAGGCGCCGCGAATCGGGTCAAGCTCAGTGCCCCAGCGAGCACGAGCACGAAGCCAAAGATGGAGACGGCGGCACCGCCTTGCGCCGGCCGGTCCCCGCACAAGACCATCCCGAGCACGGCCCCGACCGCGGTCTCGACCCCGACCATCGGAGCGATGGCGCCGACGACGGAGGCGCGTTGCAGTGCCATCGCAGCCAGGAGCAGGCCGAGGATCCCGGCGCCGCCCATCGCCCACGCCGCCGGGTCGGCGAGCAGGACCTGAGGCGCATAGCCCCGCAAGACCCGTGCACCCAGGGCGAGGATCGCGAACGACAACCCGGCGAGCGCGCCGAGGACGAGTCCTGCGCGCGCTGCGGGCTGGATCCGGGTCGCAGCCGCGGCCACTCCTGCCACCGTGAGCACGACGACAAGGAGCCCGAACCGGGTGACGAGCGAAACGAGAACCGAACGCTGCGTGCCCGCTCCGGCAGCGACCAGCACCACCCCGCCGACGACAGCGGCGACCGCGCCGATCTCCACCCGGCTCAGCCGGGCCCGCAGCACGAGCACGGCCAGCACCGCGGTCACCGCGAGGGCTGAGGCTCGGCCCGCCTGGACAACGAAGAGCGGAAGCGTGCGCAGCGCGTAGAACGACAAGGCGAATCCCGCTGCCACCAGGCCGAGGGCAAGCACGTATCGGGGACGGCGCACCAGGCGCACCAGCAGCGTGGTGTCCAAACCTGCTCGGGCCGGTTCGCTGCGCGCGGCGCTGGCCTGCAGGATGTTCGCGGTTCCAGAGCAGATGGCCGCCGCCGCAACTCCGAGCAGCGCGAGGGACAACGAAGACTCCTTGTTTGTGGCGTGCCCAGTTTGTGGCGTGCCCAGTTTGTGAGATATCGGTAGTACCGTACTAGCCTCATCGACTCGCGCCAGGGGGCACGACAACCGTAGCCGGGAGCACTATTGCAGACCGCAGCGCCCAAGAACACCGATATGGCGAAGCAGGGAGACGGCGCGGCGGCATTCGGCGCGCCATTCCCCTGGCGACCGACGCTCGGACTCTTCGCACTTCTCTCGGTTGTGCTCACCGTGGTGGTGGGCGTTGCCTCGCGCTCCGTGCAGCGTGGCGGACCCATCCTGCAGGGGCCCGCATGGTTGGACGGTTGGTTCCAGTACGACGCGGGCTGGTACTACGGCATCGCAACCCATGGGTACAGCTACGTGCCCGGGGAACAGTCCTCGATCGCGTTCTTCCCCGCGTACCCGATGGCGGTGCGCGCCCTGGGAGCCCTGGTGGGCGACCACCAGGTGGCAGGTTCGATCATTGGGGTCACCGCCGGTGCGGGCGCGGTTCTGTTGTTCGGGGTGTGGGTGTGGCGGCGCCTTCCGCGGGCCGGGGCCCTGACCGCGATCGCGATGCTGATGGTGTACCCGTACGCGCTTTACCTGTACGGCGCGATGTACGCCGACTCGCTCTTCCTGGTCGCCGCGCTCGGAGCCTTCGTGCTCCTCGAACGACGGATGTACTGGCTGGCCGGCCTGGTCGGTGCGTTCGCAACAGCAGGCCGCCCGGTCGGGATCGCGGTCACCATCGGACTGGTGGTGCGGATGCTCGAGCTGCGAGCGCAGGACCGCCGCCGCGGGAGCGAAGCGGATCGCTCGGAGACCGAGCCGGTCACCGGCGACCTGGCGGCTGACCGGCCACGCTGGCGAGAGCTCCTGGGGGCGATCACAGCCGTGCGGTGGCGCGAGGCAGGTGTTCTCCTCTCGGGTGCCGGTCTGCTCTCTTGGGTCGTCTACCTATGGGTCGAGTTCGGCAACCCACTGGCCTTCATTGCGGCCGAGTCCGCCCCCGGGTGGGACCAGGGCGTCGGACCCCACACCTGGCTCAAGCTCAACTACTTCGACACCGTCCTGAAGAACCCGGTTCTCTCGAACGGACGGCTGCTGACGGTGCAAGCCCTCGGGTGTCTCGTCGCTGTGCTGCTCATGCGCCGCGTCTGGCGCCGGTTCGGCTGGGGCTATGCGGCCTACGCCGCGGTGGTAATCGGGATCCCGATCATCGGCACAGACGACTTCATGGGGACTGGGCGCTATCTGCTCCTCGCGTTTCCCCTCGCCGCTGCGGCCGGGGACTACCTGACCACTACCAAGCGGCGATGGGCGCGCCCGGTGGCGCTCGCGGCCAGTGCGGGACTGCTGGTCGTGCTGACGACGCTGTTCGCAAAGGGGATCGAGGTCTCGTGACCGCTTCGCCCGAACTCGAGCGGGAGCATTTCGCCCTGCTGTCGATCTTTTTCCCGATGTGGAACGAGGAGGCGTACATCCACCGCGCGGTGCGTGCGGCGAAGGAGATCTGCGCGCGCCTCGTGGCCGACGGCGAGATTGGCGACTACGAGATCATCGTGGTCGATGACGCGTCGACCGACGCGACCGGCCGCCTCGCCGATGAGCTCGCCGCTGCTGACCCGCACGTGCGCGTGGTGCACCACCCGCGCAACCGGAAACTGGGTGGTTCGATCAAGAGCGGCTTCGCGGCCGCGAAGGGCGACCTGGTGCTGTACACCGACGCCGACCTGCCCTTCGAGATGATCGAGATCGTCCGCGCGGTGCGGGTGCTGCGCACGTACGAGGCCGACGTCGTCAGCGCTTACCGATTCGACCGAACTGGGGAGGGCCCGCGCCGGGCGGTCTACTCGTGGACGTACAACTTTCTGATCCAGGCGATGTTCGGGATCCGCCTGCGCGACATCAACTTCGCGTTCAAGCTGTGCCGGCGCCGCGTCGTCGACCACATCACGCTCTCCAGCGAGGGTTCCTTCATCGACGCCGAGCTGATCATCCGCGCCAAGCGCTCGGGCTTCGAGATCGTCCAGATCGGGGTTGACTACTTTCCGCGCACCCGCGGGGTCTCCACGCTGTCCTCGTTCGCCGTGATCCGAACCATGGTCCGCGAGATGATGGCGCTGCGAAAGGACCTGCGGTCGCTGACAGCGGTGGCTCATACATGAGTCGTCTGCTCATCGTGACCGCCGACGACCTCGCCCTGACCGATGGCGTGTGCCGTGCCGTGCACCGGGCGCATGTCGACGGCATCGTGTCGGCGACGTCGCTGCTCGCCGTCGGCCGTTCGTTCGAGACTGCGGCCACGATGCTCCGCGACACCCCGACGCTCGACCTCGGGGCCCACCTGGCGCTCGTCGGCGAGGACCCGCCGCTGCTCACCGCGAGCGAGGTGCCCACGCTGGTCAACGCGCGCGGCGAGTTCCCGCGCTCCTACCGGACCGTCGTCGCGCGGGGCATCGCAGGGCGCATCGACCCTGACGACGTGCGCCGCGAGCTCTCCGCGCAGCTGGAGCGGGTCATCGGCATCGGACTGCCGGTCACCCACCTTGACACTCATCAGCACACCCACCTGTGGCCCGTCGTCGCGCGGGTGGTCACAGAGCTCGCAGCCGAACGCGCGATCCCGGCGGTTCGCCTGCCCGTCAGTCACCGCCGCGGCCCGATCGGCGCCGGGGTCGCCGTCCTCGGCGCGCGGCTCAAGCGGCGCCTCCGGGCGGCCGGTCTCGCGTCAACCGCTGACTACGACGGCCTGGACCCGGCCGGCGCGCTCGACCTGCCCGCGTTCGAGCAGTCCGTCACCCGGCTGGCACGGCGCGCGCGGCCCACCGCCGAGATCAACTGCCACCCCGGCGAGGCCGACGACAACGATCTTCATCGGTTCGCCTGGGGCTTCCGGTGGGGCGACGAGCTGGCCATGCTGACCGACCCGCGGGCGCGAACGCTCATCGAGCGGCTCGGTTACCGGCTCGGATCGTTCCGCGACCTTGGCGAGGCACTCCAGTGAACCGTGCACGACGCCGACCGACCGAAGCCGGACGTGCCGCCCTGGCGCTCTACGCGGGTTCGCCGCTGACTGTCCGGGCGCACGTGCACGTGCGCTGGTGGAGCGCACCCTTTGCGCAGGTGGCGGCCGCGTTGCCGCCGTCGGGGCGGATCCTTGAGATCGGCTGCGGCCACGGCCTGTTCGCCGCCTGTGCCGCACTGAGCGAGCCGGGGCGCACGCTCGTCGGCGTCGATATCGACGCGGACAAGATCACTCAAGCGCAGGCAGCGGCGTCGCGGGCATCGGCCGGCTGGCCTGCGGAGGCTCGCGGCGCCGGGCAGTCCCGATCCGGCCCGCGCCTCACCTTCGAGGTCGCCGAGTCCGGCACGGTGCCGCCAGGGCCTTGGGACGCTGTCGCGTTCGTCGACATGCTCTACCTGCTCCCCGCGATCGAGCAGCGGCGGTTGCTGACCGAGGCAGCTGCCGAGCTCGCCCCGGGTGGCTGTCTCGTGGTGAAGGAGATGGGTACGCACCCGCGCTGGAAGTGCCGCTGGAACACGTGGCAGGAGACGCTCTCGGTCCGGGTGCTCAGGATTACTGCGGGTTCGTCGTTCGACTTCGTGGCACCGGCAGTGATGGTGGGTTGGCTGCACGGCCTGGGTCTGACGACGACGACCCAGCGCCTGGATCGCGGCAGGCTCCACCCGCACCACCTCCTCGTGGGGAAACGGGGTCCTCGCGACGCTGACCAGAGGGGTTCGGATGACAGGGCACCGAGATCGACGTAGGGGATCTGCTGCCTGTGCAGGAGCACGGGTGCGGATGAAGACTGTCGGCGAGCGGCACCATACGATTGATCACTGCCACGCAATACCGCCGCGGTTGATGACATGGTAATTCGTGGTCGCTGACGCAGTCTGGGCTGCTACCTGTCCTATCCCGGACAGCCGACGAAGCCTCTCGAAAGGCAACTATGGACTTCCTCATCACCGGCGGCGCCGGCTTCATCGGGAGCACGATCGCCTCCGCCGCGCTGGATGTGGGCCACCGCCCGATCATCCTCGACAGCCTTGTCACCGGACGCAAGGAGTTCACCAACGGCCGCATCTTCTATCAGGGCGACATCGCCGATCGCGCGCTCCTCAACCGAATCTTCGACGAGTATCCCGACATCTCGGCTGTCATCCACTGCGCCGCCCTGATCGTTGTACCGGACTCCGTGGCGCTCCCCATCGCCTACTACCGCGCCAACGTCGCAAAGACGCTGGACCTGGTCGAGACCCTGGTGCAGCGCGGCTGCCGGCGTCTCATCTTCAGCAGCTCTGCCTCGATCTACCTGCCGGGCGAAGACTTCAGTGTCGACGAGTCCTCGCCGCTCGCGCCGGTCAGCCCCTACGCGCGGACCAAGGTGATCGTCGAGCAGATGCTTGAAGACATCGCCGTCGCCACCGACCTCGATGTCCTGTCCCTACGCTATTTCAACCCGGTGGGCGCCGACCCCAAGATGCGCACTGGGCTCCAGTCGCCCGCGCCGAGCCACGCCCTCGGCAAGCTCATCGAGAAGCACGCGACAGGCGGACCGTTCCAGCTCACCGGCGACGACTACCCAACCCGGGACGGTTCGGGGATCCGCGACTACGTGCATGTGTGGGACCTTGCCCAGGCTCACGTCGCGGCACTGAACCACTTTGAGTCCGCGCTGGGAGATGACTCGCACGCGGTGATCAACCTCGGCACCGGCACCGGCACCACCGTGAAGGAACTCGTGGCCGCGTTTGAGCAGGTCACCGGGGACCCGGTCGAGGTGGTCGTGGAGGCTCGCCGACCCGGCGACACTGCGGGCGCCTACACCCGCAGCGACAAGGCCCGCACCGCGCTCGGCTGGGTGGCGGCGCGCTCGCTTCAGCAGGGCATCGCCGACTCGCTCACCTGGTTCGAGAAGCGGTCCCAGATCCTGCCGGACCTGGCCGACTAGTGCCGCGTGTCTGAGGTCGTCTGATCTGACTGATGCTCGCCGCAGTGATCATCCGCCCGGGGAAGTGAGGCCGTACGACCGAGCGGCCGCCCGTGCCACGATGGGGCCCCCGATGATGGTGACGGTGACCTGTGACGACGAACCCGGCCCCTGACCGACGACCCTCGGCCGAGGCATCGCCCGACCATGTCCTCGTGGTCGAGGACCTTGTCCGGAGGTACGGCGACCTCACGGCCGTCGACGGCGTCTCCTTCCACATCGCCCCCGGCGAGACCTACGGCCTGCTCGGCCCCAACGGCGCCGGCAAGACCACGATCATCTCCATGGTCGCGGGCCTGATCCCGGCCGACGAGGGCACGGTCACCGTCCTCGGCCAGCCGGTCGGCCCCACCCGGATCGCCGTGAAGCGGCACATCGGGCTCGTGCCACAGGAGCTGGCGATCTACCCCGAGCTCTCGGGCCGGGAGAACCTCACCTTCTTCGGCCGGCTCCAGGAGCTGCACGGCAAGGACCTCGCCCGTCGCGTCGACGAGGTGCTCGACCTGATCGGCCTCGCCGACCGCGCAAAGGACGCCACCAAGCAGTACTCGGGCGGGATGAAGCGCAGGCTCAACATCGGCATCGGGCTGCTGCACCGGCCGACCCTGCTGATCCTCGACGAGCCGACCGTCGGTGTGGACCCCCAGTCCCGCAACGCGATCCTCGAGTCCGTCGAGGCGCTCTCGGTCGAGGGCATGGCCGTTCTCTACACCACCCACTACATGGAGGAGGCCGAGCGCCTCTGCGACCGGATCGCGATCATCGACTCGGGCAAGTTCAAGGCAGAGGGCACCCGCGCCGAGCTCATCCGGCTCACCGGTGAGGTCGACCACATCCGCCTGACCGGTTCTGGCGCCATCCCGGCTGCGGCCGAGGCGATCCGCGGGCTGCCGGCGGTGCAGCAGGTCGACGCCGACCGGCACACCCTCGTCCTGGCCGTGCGCGACGCCCCGTCCGCGGTCGCGGCCATCGTGGCGGCGGCCAGCACTGCGGGGATGACGCTCTCCGACCTCGAGATCTCGCGGCCGGACCTGGAGTCGGTCTTCCTCCAGCTCACCGGCAAGGCCTTGCGGGACTGACATGCTCCGGACGGAACTTCGCCACCTGTGGACCATGACCGCTTCCGACCTGCGTCAACGGATCCGCGACAAGTCCGTGATCATCTTCGCGCTCGTGGTACCGCTGGCCCTGATGTTCGTCTTCAACCTCGCCCTCAGCGGCATGCAGGACGTCACCCTCGGCACGATCGACGTGGCGGTCGCCATGCCCGACGGCGACCAGCTGGCCGCGGGGCTCGTTGACGCCGCCCTCAGCTCCGAGGCCGTGGAGGTCCGCCGGACCACCGCGCCCGCCGACGAGGTCCGGGACCTGGTGCAGTCCGGCGAGGTGGCGATGGGCATCATCGTCCCCGAGGACTTCAGTGAAGCGGTCACGAGCGGCCGGGAGACGGTTGTCGATGTGGTGCAGGGCGACCAGGCCGGGCTGGAGAGCTCTGTCGTCGTCGCCGTCCTGCAGGCGGTCCTGGACCGGTTCGCGGCCGGAACGGTCGCCGCGGCCGCAGGCGCGCAGCTCGGCCTCCCCCCCGAGCAGCTGGCGACGCTGGCCGAGGAGGCGGCAACGGCCGGCCCGCAGATCACCCTGACCGAGGGCGAGACCTCCAACGAGCAGCTCAGCAGCTCCGCCAACCTCGTGGCCGGCCAGGCCGGCCTCTTCCTGCTGTTCACCGTCGGCTTCGGGGTGCTGGGCCTGCTGGCCGAGCGGGAGCAGGGCACGCTCGCGCGGCTCCGGTCGATGCCGATGCGACCCGGTCTGATCGTCGCGGCCAAGGGGTTGGTCAGCTACCTCCTGGGGGTCGTGGCCACCTCCGTCCTGCTCGTCGTGGGGAGCCTGTTCTTCGACGTCTCGTTCGGCTCGCCCCTTGCGGTGGTCGCGCTCGTGCTCTGCGTGGTGGCGGCGGGGGTCTCGCTGATGTTCATCATCGCCAGGGTGGCCCGCACCGCCGAGCAGGCCAACATCTCCCAGTCGATCCTCGCAATGGTGCTGGGCATGTCGGCGGGCGCCTTCTTCCCGATCACCTCGAGCGGGACGCTCGGTCAGCTGATGGACCTCAACCCCATCGCCGCGTTCATGCGCGGCCTCGGCATCACGAGCGGCGGCGGCGGGATCGGCGACATCGGCACGCCTGTGCTGATCATGCTGGGCTTCGCCGCGGTGGCCGCCGCCGTGTCACGGATCGTGCCCGATCGGGGGGCGGGCCGGTGAGGACGACGTTTGCCATCGCCGGGGTGGAGCTGCGCCGCTTCTTCAAGGACCGCTCCAACGTCTTCTTCGCCCTGGTCTTCCCGCTCCTGATCGTCCTGCTCATCGGCGCGCAGTTCGGCGGTGGCTCCACCAGCCGGATCGCCCTCGTCGGACCGGACAGCGCCCTGCGCGCGGCGCTCGCAGCCGAGCTGGAAGACGAGGACATCGACGTGACCATCGTCGGCGCCGACGACATGCGCGAGCTGGTCGCCCGCGGACGAGCCGACGTCGGTCTCCTGTTCGCGGACGAGGCCGCAGCTGCCTACGACGACGGCTCGGACCTCCAGCTCCAAGTGATCGCAGGCAGCCAGGCGCAGTCGCAGGTCGTGGCGCAGCAAGTGAGCCAGGCGGCGCAGAACCTGGCGACCGAGCAGGGCCAGGTGGCTGCGCTGACCGCGGCGGGCATCGACGAAGACACCGCCCGGACGGCGCTGGGCTTCGCGCGGGCGGTGGTCAGCCCGCCACGCCTCGAGGTCGTCAACACCTCCGAGATCGCCCAGGAGTTCTCCGGGCTCGGCCGGTTCGACTACGGCGCCGGGGCGGAGGTCATCCTGTTCGTCTTCCTGACGTCGCTCTCGGGTTCCGCGACGCTCATCCAGTCCAGGCGACTGGGCGTGACGCGACGCACGCTTGCGGCGCCGGTCTCCACGGCCCAAGCAGTCGGCGGCCAGGCCATCGGCAGACTCGCCATCGCCGCGTTCCAGGGCGCCTACATCATGGCCGCCAGCTCGCTGCTCTTCGGGGTCAGGTGGGGGAACCTGGCGCTCGCCCTGCTGGTCGTGGTGGTGTTCGCGCTCGTCGCCGCAGGTGCCGCGATGGTCCTCGGATCGGTCATCGACAACGACGCCGCGGCGGGCGGCATCGGCGTCGGGCTCGCCCTCGTGCTCGCAGCCCTCGGCGGTGGCATGTTCCCGCTCGAGCTGTTCCCGGACACCCTGCGCACCATCGCGCACGTGACCCCGCACGCCTGGGCCTCCGAGGCGCTCGCCGAGATCCAGCGGCACAACGGGACGCTCGTCGACATCCTGCCCCAGCTCGGCGTGCTGCTGGCGTTCGCCGTCGTGCTGCTCGTGCTGGGCAGCTGGACGCTGCGCCGCAGCCTCGCCCGCGCGATCTGAGGAGTGAGCGACGGCAGCCCTGCATCTCGACGAGCGCAATGTCGTCGCCTGGCCGATGATCAGAGCGCGACGGCGGGTCCCCCTGGCCCGCCACGAAACGGAGGCCCGACATGATCGTCTTGGGAATCGTCCTGCTGGTCCTGGGATATTTCCTGCACATCAGCATCCTGTGGACGATCGGCATCATCCTGATCGTCCTCGGAGTCATCTTCTGGATCCTAGGTTCCATGGGCCGCGCCATCGGTGGGCGGAAGTACTGGTACTAGACAGCGCAGCACTGAGAGAGCCAGGTCAAGCGCCTTGACCTGGCTCTCTCAGCGTCGCCCCGGTCGGACGTTGCCCATCCGGCGCCTGCCGTCGGGAGCCACGCCACCCACCGTGACGTGACGTGGTCGTACGCCGACGGCGGTCTGCTCAGAACAGACCCATGGCCTCCTCGTCGTAGCTGACCAGCAGGTTCTTGTTCTGGCTGTACTCCTCGAGCATCATCTTGTGGTTCTCGCGGCCGATGCCCGACATCTTGTACCCGCCGAACGCCGC
>Ga0209429_10002121_pt1 | contig 11870 bp, 9 predicted proteins | sample BarGraNGADG00212_3_FD_184493 | JGI IMG/M metagenome (GOLD analysis project Ga0209429, IMG submission 184493) | Arctic peat soil microbial communities from Barrow, Alaska - Barrow Graham LP Ref core NGADG0004-212 (SPAdes) (version 2) | ecosystem: Environmental > Terrestrial > Soil > Wetlands >... | reverse complement strand
CAGGATTCTGGTCGCCGGTCAGCTGATATCAAGTATCGGCAGCGGCTTAACGGATTTCGGTCTTGCCATCTATGTACTGAAACTTACAGGATCTGTTACGGCGGTATCCATTATCAGCATTTGCGCATTCCTGCCGTCGATTCTTCTGGCTCCTGTTGGAGGTGTCCTGGCAGACCACTATGACAGACGGCTGATGATGATTATCGGAGAATTGTTTTCCGGACTTGGACTTGTGATATGCCTTATCGCGACTCTGGGAGCACATCCCTCCCTTGTGCTGATCTGCACAGGTGTAGGCGTCAGTTCAATGTTTACTGCTTTGATGGAACCGGCATTTAAGGCGACCATCACGGATTTAGTAAAGGAAGAGGATTTTGCCAGGGCGGGCGGAATGGTTCAAATTGCCAACAGTACCAAACTAATCATCGCCCCGGTTATTGCGGGATTCCTTTTACAGGTCACGACAGTCAGTACCCTGATCCTTATTGATATGCTGACTTTTTTTACAACAATAATTGCTGTTGCGGCTGTGAAGAAGGGTATGGTTACCAAACATAGGGAGGATTCCGGTCTTCGTTTTCACCGGGAAATAAAAGAAGGCATATCTGCCATACGCGGGAAGAGAGGCATCAGGGTATTGGTTGTAATTATGACACTTTCAGTTTTTTGCCTTGGGTTCGTACAGATATTAAGTAAGCCGCTGATACTTGCATTCACCGGTCAGTCAGAGCTAGGTATTCTTGCTACAGTCAGCGCATTCGGCATGATAGCCGGAAGTATCGCAATAAGCTTCATGAAGAACACAAAATCTTATGTGAAGATGCTGTCCGCGGGACTGTTCGGCTGCGGAATATTCTTTGCACTGATGGGGGTTAAAGAAAATGTGTTTCTGATTGCTGCATCTGGATTCATGATGTTTGTTTTTATGCCGGCTGTCCAGATCGGAGCAGAAGTCCTGATACGCAAGAATCTTGCCAATGAAGTGCAGGGACGGGCTTTTGGACTGATAAGCTTTATTACACAGATGGGATATGTTTTTGCTTACTTACTGTCCGGAGTCCTTTCCGATTATGTTTTTGAACCATTTTTGTCCGGAAAGAGTTTATTTGCAGAAGAAATCAGAAAAGTAATCGGTGCCGGCTCCGGAAGAGGAATTGCGCTTTTGATAGTGATTGCAGGAGCGGTGCTGGCCATTGTCGGAATCGTTGTTTCCAGACTAAAAAGTGTAAAAGCACTGGATGCACTGACAACATTGGAAAGGGAGGAAATGAAAAATGATGCTGCTGATCAATCTTGTCCGGAAAGACTTTAAGAGAAACCGGGTTATCACCATGGTCCTTGCTGTTTTCCTTGCTCTCTCGGCAATTCTGATGGCCGGAGGCTTGCGGGTGACGGGTACAATCGTATCTTCGCTGAACGGGCTCGATGAATTGGCTGTACCGCCGGAATACCTCCAGATGCACAAGGGGACATATGAAAGAGCCTCATTTGAGAAATTCTCGGATACTCATGATTATATTAAGGATTCACTGGTGGTCAGTATGCTTGATATCAGCAATGCAAATATACTTTATCATGGTGAATCAATGGAAAAGTGCCTGATGGACAATGGTTTCGTAGTGCAGAATGAGCGGTTTGATTTCCTCCTGAATATGGATAATGACATTGCGGCTGTTCAGGCCGGAGAGATCGGAGTCCCCGTCTATTATGCCCAGGAACTGGGTATCAGGACCGGCGATGTCATTACACTTCATGCAGGTGATTACGATAAAGAACTGACTGTATCAACAATCATCCGGGACGCACAGATGAACGCAGCGCTTACGTCGTCAAAGCGTTTTCTGATTAGTCAGGCAGATCTTGACGATATAAGTCTTCATATGGGTGACTGGGAGTACTGCTTTGAATTTCTGCTGAAGGATGGCACGTCGGCCGCGGTTCTGCAGAAGGATTACATGGATGCCGGACTTCCTTCCAACGGTGTCGCGATAACCGGCGGGCAGCTCACTATGCTCAATACACTTTCTTATGGTTTGACAGCGTTTGTTATCGTTGCAGTCAGTATTCTTTTGATTGTGATCGCACTCATGTGCCTGTCGTATATTATCCGGGCAACAATGGCACAAGAGAATTACACAATCGGTGAGATGAAGGCAATGGGATTTCCGCGAAAAGCAGTCCGGAAGCTGTATCAGACTAAATATATGATGCTTATGCTGGCAGCGGGAGCCGCAGGGTATCTGGCGGCCATCCCGTTCGGGGATTTCTTTGCGTCTTCCATTGTTTTGTATTGCGGACAGGGTACCGGTGAGTGGATGAAGTGGGTCCTTCCTCTATTCGGTATCATTCTTTTAAGTCTGATTGTACTGTTAGGGTGCCGCAGAATCATCGTCAGAAATTTGAAAAGCAGCGCAGTCGAATTGATGCGCGGAGAAGAGAGGATCAAAAAGGAGGGCCACTATTCCTTGCCTGGTGCCGGATTAAAACATCGCAATGTAACGATGGCTCTAGGTGAACTGAAATGCAAATGGAAGGAATATGTAGTTATCCTTTTCGTGTTCATATTCTCATCCTTCCTGATTCTGCTTCCGATCAACATGAAAAACACGGTTGAAAATCCGTCCTTCATGACGTATATGGGTGTTGGTCAAAGCGGTATCCGCATTGATATCCAGTACAGCGGCAAACTGACGCAGCAAAAAAATGCCGCCGTTTCCTATCTGGAAAAAGATAATGAGACCACTAAGTATGCCGTTTACCGGAATGGTTATGTACAGTCAGAAAATGCAGACGGGGAATCAGAGTACATCCGTGTGGAAAGCGGAGACGAATCCATTTTCCCGCTGAAGTATCTTGAAGGAAGCGCGCCGGACAGCAGCCGGGATATGGCCCTCTCTTATATGGAAGCTTCCGATTTCGGGAAAAAACTGGGGGATTCACTGACGGTTTCCTACCGGGGTGAAGAACTAACCTTTACCGTCTGCGGAATTTATCAGGATATCACGTATGGCGGCAAAACGGCAAAGGCCACCATTGATTTTATGGAAAAAGATGTGGAAGTCTATATCATCTATCTGGATGTCCGCGACGGTGTCGGAATCCAGGAAAAGACGGATGAACTCAGGGAATTACTGACGGACAGTAAAATTACTCCGGTTTCTGCGTTTGTTTCCCAGACGCTTGGCGGTATTACGGATAATATGAGCCTTCTTGAGGGGGCTGCCGGTGTGATTTCACTTTTGCTCATCATATTGATTACCGTGATGTTTCTGCAGCTTATCACGGTGAGGGAACAGGGTGCGATTGCAGTTAAGAAAGCGATCGGATTTTCGAACAGGGACTTGAGGATACAGTTCGGGATACGGATTCTTATCATTCAGATCACGGCAGTCATTGCCGGGACTTTCCTGGCAAACTACCTGGGGGAAATGATTTTCGGATTGATGCTTACATCTATGGGAGCCTCGAAAATAGCTATGGTTATTGAACCGGTTACGGCCTATCTGATTTGCCCGGCTTTGCAGCTGTCTGCAGTCTTTGTCACAGTGATTATGGGAACCCGAGTTGTCAGAAAATATCATATCAGAAATCAAATAGTGGAATAAGGAGACGAATGTATGATAAAAGTAGAACAGATCAGTAAATCATTTAAAGATATACAGGTTTTGCAGGATATATCCTTCGAAATAATAGAGGGAGATTTCGTGGCGGTTATGGGACCTTCCGGTTCCGGGAAATCAACTCTTCTATATAGTATCAGTGGAATGGACAGCATCAGCAGCGGAGGGGTGCTTTTCGGAGGAACCAATATATCCGCAATGAAGGAGACGGAATTATCCGCGTTCCGGCTTAACAATATGGGATTTGTATTTCAGAATGCACAGATGCTAAAGAATTTATCAATATTTGATAATATTATTTTGCCAGGACTCATCGCGCAAAAGGAAACGGCGCATGATATCAGGACGCGTGGTTCGGAATTAATGAAGCGGATGGGAATTGACGGACTTGAAAAACGTGATATCCGGGAAGTTTCAGGCGGACAGTTACAGCGGGCATCCATTTGCCGTGCCATGATCAATCATCCTGACATTTTGTTCTTGGATGAACCGACAGGAGCCCTGAACTCTGAAGCGGCTGATCAGGTGCTTGCGCTCCTGAAAGAATTGAATCGTGAAGGCATGACAATAATGACCGTTACCCATGATCCGCGCGTCGCGTCCCAGGCAAAGAAAATAATCTATATAAGAGATGGAAGGATTGCTGCATGCAGGGAATTCCCGGATGGTTCAGATCACAAAAGAGAACTCACTGAATGGCTGGAAGGAATATAGTGACAGCGGCAAAAAACAGCTTTCTGTTACCCATTGCCGCACAACTCAGTTATTCCTTTCAGCATGGATCAGTTGTCCTTAGGGCAGGCTAGACGCATGCAGATGCGTTTGGCATAATCTTTCCCGTGTATGTCCTTATAATTTCCCTCTGTTTTGTACCATTCACATTGTTCGCAAATTTTAGTGTTCATATTGTTTTCCTCATTATGTCTATTAGCTCGAATGTCATTTTGAAGTATTTTTCATTTGATTATATCTCCCGTTATGGAAGGATGCGGGTTTAGAAACGGTATGTTTTCTACTGTTACCGTACCATTTTTCGCAAGCTTCCGGCAAGACCACAGCGTATGACAAATTCAACAAAGAACGTTTCGCGCCTGGCTCATCATCTATGGATTTTACGAAGGAGGAGACCTTTGGGATTTCCCTGTATCTATGAGAAACGGCTGGAAAGGATCTGCGAGCGGTCCCGGGGAAACCTGATTCAATCTTTGCTCATGGGTACGGTACGGCCGTCCGGTAGTAAATCTCGTTGACTTTGAACTTGGTTATTAGCGGCAGGGTGGTATGTTCGTCTTTTCAGGTTCATGATATTATAAATTTGTAATCTTCCCGGTATCAGAGTCAGTATAGATTGTAAGGAGGAGCAAATATGGCGATAGTACCTCTCAAATGTCCCCGGTGCGGAAGCAGCATCAATCTTGACGACCAGCAGGAGACAAGTACCTGTGAGTACTGCAGTGGACAGTTCCCTTTCCAGGAAGCCGTACAGAAATATATCGCGGAGCTTGCAGGCAAACTGTCGCCTGCCGGATAACGCAGTCCAGGCAATCCGTTTACTTGCAGCTAATAATCAGAAGATCCAGGCGATTAAGCTGTTCCGTGAATTTGCGAAAGTTGATCTGAAAGAAGCCAAAGACGCGATCGACAATCTCGCTGCTGCACCGCAGGTTACCGGACCGCTGCTGCAGAATTCGAATCGCGTTACGATGCAGTCAGCCGGCACGGGCGATCCGGATCCGGCAGATGATAATTTTTCACCCGAAAGCAGAGCAAAGGACCCATCTGTAAAGGTATCTAAATGCTATATTGCCACAGCCGTATACGGTTCTTACGATGCCCCTCAGGTACTCGTACTTCGTCGATTCCGTGACGAGGTTCTTTACAGATCCTTACCCGGAAGAACGTTTATCCGTACCTATTATAAAGTGAGCCCTCCGATCGCAAGGCATCTGGAAAATGCAGGACGGATGAACCGGACAGTCCGCCGGATACTGGATAAATTCGTTCGAATGCTTGAGGAAGGGGAAAATCATTGAAATAGGGATAAGGGATTTCAGGCTGCATCGAAAGGGACTCGTGCCTGTGCAGGATATTTTAATCCTTTTAATATTCTTGCATTTTTACTTGATTTCGGCAATAATGGGAATAGTTCCTACATCTGCCGTAATGAGGTGACTATTATGTATATTAAGCGAAGTATGGAGAGTGTTATTCTCAGGCTAAGCAAACAATATCCTGCGATCCTATTAACCGGTCCAAGACAGGTCGGTAAAACAACTGCGCTGCAAAAATTGATGGAAGAAGAAGGGCGCAATCGCCAATATGTTTCTCTTGATGATCTCACGGAAAGAAATCTTGCCAAGGTCGATCCTGCTATGTTTTTTCAGCTGCATAAGCCGCCTGTTCTTGTTGATGAGGTACAGTATGCACCCGAACTGTTTCCATATATCAAGCTTATGGTTGATAAAAACCTTCAGCCGGGTGATTTTTGGCTAACTGGTTCTCAACTTTTCAAGCTTATGTCCGGTGTTCGGGAATCTCTTGCGGGACGTGTTGCACTTCTCCATATGTCACCGCTTTCACAGCGGGAAATTAACGGACGTGAAACGGTTCCCTTCAATCTTGATGTATCGATCCTTACAGAGCAGCAAAAGGATATTTTACCGGTCACTATACCGGAGATTTACGGCCGGATTTTCAGGGGAGGAATGCCTGCTCTTCTAAGCGGAAAATATGAGGATCAAAGTATTTTTTACTCCGGATATATCAGCACCTATCTTGATAGGGATGTGAAAGAATTATCCGGTGCAATCGACTCACTCAAGTTTATGAACTTTATCACAGCTGCGGCTGCTCGGGCCGGACAGATGGTCAATTACAAAAGTATTGCTGACGACTGTGATATTGATCAGACGACAGCGAAAAACTGGCTTAGGATACTGGAAACTCTTGGCATCATTTTCTACCTGCATCCATTCTCAAACAATGTCCTGAAGCGAACCATCAAGACACCGAAACTGTATTTTTATGATACCGGACTTGTATGCTATCTAACCAGATGGAGCAGTGCGGAAACGGCGGGGAGCGGTGCCATGAATGGTGCACTTCTGGAAAATTATTGTGTTTCAGAGATTATGAAAAGCTATCAAAACTGTGCAAAAGAACCGTATTTATACTACTACCGCGACCGCGACATGAAAGAAATTGATTTGATTATGGAGCATGATGGAACACTTTTCCCGATGGAAATAAAAAAATCAGTCGCACCTGAAAAGAGTCTCACCCGCGTGTTTGGACTGATTGATAAATCTCCGCTTACACGCGGTCCGGGTGCGGTCTTATGTATGGCACAGACACTTGGGGCATTTGACCGGGACAATTTGATCGTGCCTATCGGCTTGATATAGACGATCAAGCTATAAATTGAGGAAACTTATTTGCGATTCCCAGGAATATTACAATGAATGTTAAAAACTGAATAGATTGCTACAAATGCCTGATACCGTGAAAAACTTATGGAACTTCCCGTATGAGCACCGTATTGCCTCGGACTCTACGATTCGTCGATAGGAATTATTCTGTTTTAGACTTATGATGGTGGCATCGAAAGTGCAAGGAGATATATATGGATAATCAGAAATTCGGCGCGATCATCACAAAGGCAAGAAAAGATAAGGACATGACGCAGAAGGCGCTCGCAGAGATCCTGCGTGTCACCGATAAAGCGGTCTCAAAATGGGAGAGGGGAAGGGGGTATCCGGAGATCACACTTATACCGGCCCTGTCTAAGGCCCTGGATATTCCCGCTAAGGATCTGCTTTGTGACGATGCGGAAAATAACGACGAAGCCGAAGCCAAAACCGCTTCGAACGAATTAAGCGATAAGCTTGTTACCGGTGTGATCCAGTATTCCGGCGAAATCACCAGACAGAAGCTGTCAAGGATTGTCTTCCCGATTCTTGCGGCCGCACTGGCGCTGCCGGCGTTTATCTGCCTTCTTGTGAATTATTGTATTGACCAGGCATTTACATGGTCAATATATCCGCTCGCGTCGCTTCTTCTGTGCTTTATCGTCCTTATCCCGATCTTCTTTCTGAAAAAACACCGGACACTGGCCGCGCACGGCGTGCTGCTTGCTGCGCTGATTCCGTATCTTTTTGTCATCGAGCGCATGGTTAAGGCAGGCAGCTGGGTTATTCCGCTGGCTCTTCCGGTTGCCGTGCTGTCTATCGGCGTCTCCGCGATTATTGTCTGGCTTGTGCTTTATACACGAATCAACCGGCTCATTGCAATGGCACTCTCTTTCTTTCTTTCCGGTGTATGCGCAAATCTTGCGATCAATGAAATCGTCGTGAATTTTGTCGGAAAACGAACCTCTAACATCTCAGTCATCATAACAGCGCTTTGTTTTGCGGCGGTATCGATTGTTCTTCTGGGCGTCGGCTGTGTGCAGCGCAGGAAGCAGAGCTAGACACGGGAAGGGAGCATACAATGAAGGTATTTATGATTGGCGGAACCGGTCTTTTGGGCAGCGAAGCCGCAAAAGAACTCATTTTGCGCGGGCATGAAGTTGCATCCATTGCCCTGCCTCCCATTCCAACAGGAGCACAGCTGCCGCCGGAGATGAAAATTGAATTCGGCAACTATCTGGATTTGTCGGACGATGAATTAAAGAAGCATTTTACCGGCTGCGAGGGTTTTGTTTTTGCTGCAGGTGTTGACGAACGGGTGGAAGGATCTGCACCCATATATGAATTTTTCAGGAAATATAATATCACACCACTCGAGAGGATGCTTCGTATTGCTAAAGAGTGCGGCGTAAAGCACACGGTTATCTGCGGTTCGTACTTTTCATATTTCGAAAAAATATGGCCGGAAAAGGAGCTTTACAAATGGCATCCGTATATCCGCAGCAGAAGGGATCAGGAAGATATGGCGCTTAGCTTTGCGGATGACAGCTTTGATACAGCCATACTCGAGCTTCCCTATATCTTCGGCACACAGCCCGGACGCAAGCCGGTGTGGGTGTTTCTTGTCGAGATGATACGCGGCATGAAACCTGTAACCCTGTACCCTAAGGGCGGAACCGCTATGGTAACGGTAAGGCAGGTGGCGCAGGCTATGTCAGGCGCGCTGGAGCGTAATAAAGGAGGCAAATGCTATCCGATCGGCTATTACAATCTGACCTGGAAAGAGATGCTCAGAATCGTGAACAAGTATATGGGCGTTCCTGATAAGAAGATCATTACAATACCCAATTGGATGTTTGCCATCAGTACCAAAAAGATCATGAAGCAGCAAAAGGCAGCCGGACATGAAGGCGGACTTAACATGGTGAAATTTACAGATGTCATGTGTTCAAACGAGTTCATCGACAAATCACTTGGCTGTGAACCGCTGGGCGTAGAGCCGGATGATATAGATGCGGCGATTGGAGACTCCATCAGGCTATGTCTTGATGTTCTGGATGGCAAGACGCAGACCATTGGAATGAAAGGCGAGTGAGCAGAAAAATGTCCGCTGGAAAATTAATACTCGTCAAGGTACTGTGTGGTGTTTTTCTTGTTTTGCAGCATTGGCTCTGAACATTTTTGTAGTTTCTGAAGTGGAAAGCCGGCTCGGCATAGGTTCAAGCTCAGCTCAATTCATTCTTCTTATTGTGCAGTTGGTCGTTATATATGTTTTTTCGCAGCTGATTTTCTTCAAAAAGCTGATGCGAGTTGAAATTATTCTTCTTTCTGCAGCATATGGGATCAGTGTGATCAGTGTGTTGTTTTTGCGGTATTCTACAATCGATATTTACAGATTATTCCGTCTGGGCTTATATTATATTCATATGCCTTTCAGTTTGAATCCGATCTCGTTTGTGTTTGATGCTGTTAGTGACCCTTCCAGTATTCTTGTGAGTATTCTAAATATCTTTCTGTTTCTCCCGTTAAAACCCATTCTGTCAGTTAATAAGCTGCATCCTAAATGGTGGATTGTCATTGCTGGTTTTTTTGCTGTTGAGCTGCTGCAGCATCTTCTGAATGCCGGATTCTTTGACATTGGAGACATCGTTCTCTATTTTACAGGCTACCTGGCGGGATATGGAATCGTAAAGATCTATTTGGATAAAGCCGGTAAAGGAAGGCTGCAAAAAACTCGGAGGCTGCAAGAAGAGAAGCAAAAACGATGACCCGGAGAAAAAAACGAAAAATGCATCAGGAGATACTTCTGCTAAGCCTGTAATCAAGAAGAAGAGGAGATCTTTCTCATTCTCAAAACATACGAAATGCATAAAATCGCAAGAAACAGGAGCTCAGGGAAAACAATGTATTCGATATGAAGCACAACTCCGAAACAGCAAGCAACCGTGTATAACTCACAGCTGTAAAGAATGAAGGCGATTCCGGCAACGATGATGCCGGACAGCTTCGGCAGAAGGATCAATTGATTCCTGAAGAAAGCATCGATCAGAGGTTTTAGAAAAATAACAACGATCGCAGAAATAATAGGTATACTAAAAATAGCGATTTTATCTGCATACCAAATTACACGGGTGCCGCTCCACTGCATTGGGATTTTATCTGGTAGAAAGAAGTAAACCAGACAAGCAGTTAAGGCTGCAATACAAACGACCAGGAAAGCAATGGCATTATCCTTGAAAGACGAACTTTTCATAGAATAACCTCCAATATGTATCCACCAATAATATAATATTTAGCTACTGTAAATATTATTACTATTACTATGCTATTTTAGTATATTTTTCATACGAAGTCAAGATTTACAACTTACGTGTGATGCAGTAATTATAGAAATTATTGTGGAATATTGTAACGTAAATATGTTATGGATTATACATAGTAATGTCAAAAAGATTTGACAAATATTTTTAAGAGGATTATACTTAAAAAAGAAATACATACTGATTTTGCTAGATGCATATTATTTTACGAATAATAAAGCAGCCAGAAAAACAAAGGCGATTCCCAAATTCATTACGGACCGCCGTGCGGTTAAATATTTCCGCTTTCGGTGTAATTACTACTGTTAATCATTGTATATGCGATTCTAAATCGCAGAGAGGTAGATTATTATGGGTAAATCTGTAGGCATTGACTTGGGAACAACTAACTCTGTTGTATCAGTTATGGAAGCCGGTAAGCCGGTTGTTATAGTTAACGCAGAAGGCGGGAGAACGACTCCGTCTGTAGTAGCATTTACAAGCAAAGGAGAACAGCTGGTGGGCCAGGTAGCACGCCGGCAAGCCGCAATGAATCCCGAAAATACATTATATTCAGTTAAAAGATTTATAGGACGCCGTTTTTCTGAAGTTATTGATGAAAGAAAGCTTGTCCCTTATAAGGTTGTCGAGGGTCCGAACGATTCTGTGCGATTTGATATCCGCGGCAAACTATATTCACCTGAGGAAATTTCGTCTTTCATTCTCAAGAGAATGGCAGATGACGCTTCCAAATATTTAGGAGAGAAGATTACTGATGCGATCATTACCATTCCGGCATATTTTAACGACGCACAGAGACAGGCCACCAAAGACGCCGGGAAAATCGCGGGACTCAACGTCCTGCGAATCATTAATGAACCCACAGCCGCTGCGTTGGCCTATGGTATGGATAAGAAAAAGAACGAGACTATTCTGGTTTTTGATCTTGGCGGCGGAACTTTTGACGTGTCCATTCTGGATGTGGGCGACGGTGTTTTTGAAGTAAAAGCAACGAACGGCGATACACATCTGGGCGGAGACAACTTTGATAAAGCAGTGGTTGACTGGCTGGCGGGTGAATTTAAAAAAGATTTCGGATTTGATCTGCGAAAGGACAAACAAGCGCTGCAGCGTCTGACTGAGGCGGCAGAAAAAGCCAAGATCGACTTGTCAAGCGTATTGGAAACACAGATTAATCTTCCTTTTATTACCGCTGATGCCAATGGCCCCAAGCATCTTGAAATGAAGCTGAGCCGCGCAAAATTCGATGATTTGACTCACGATCTTGTGGAACGGTGCAGGAAGCCGGTCCTCTCTGCTTTAGGAGACGCCAAATATACAAAGGATGATATCGATGAAGTTATTCTGGTTGGCGGATCGACACGTACTCCTTCTGTTCAAAAATTAGTCCGTGAGCTTATTGGCGGGCGTGAACCGAACCAAAGTGTTAACCCTGATGAAGTGGTAGCCATCGGTGCGGCCATCCAAACCGGAGTTTTGACCGGTGAAGTCAAGGATATCCTGCTCCTGGACGTGACTCCGCT
>Ga0209429_10002119_pt1 | contig 11873 bp, 7 predicted proteins | sample BarGraNGADG00212_3_FD_184493 | JGI IMG/M metagenome (GOLD analysis project Ga0209429, IMG submission 184493) | Arctic peat soil microbial communities from Barrow, Alaska - Barrow Graham LP Ref core NGADG0004-212 (SPAdes) (version 2) | ecosystem: Environmental > Terrestrial > Soil > Wetlands >... | reverse complement strand
GCGCTTCGCCACGCCGACCTCATCGTCGACGCTGGCCGGATCTCCGCACTTGTCGGCGAGAACGGAGCCGGCAAGAGCACACTCATGCAACTCATCTCGGGTGACATCGAGGCTGACGCCGGCACTCTCGAAGTGACGACGAAGGTCGGGCTCGTACGGCAGCAGCTCTCAACGATTGGCGAACTGACTCTGCTCGAGAACATCGTTTTCGGTGCGGAGCGGATCGTGGCTCCGAGCGGGCTCAGCCGAATCGTCGGCGGCATCAATTGGCGCGCGCACCGGCTGCGCGTAGGGGATCTCATGGAGCGAACCGGTCTGAAGGTTCCACTGGAAAGGTTGGCAGCGGACGCACCCGTGGGCATCCGTCAGCGAGCGGACATCCTCTCGGCCCTCTACCGGGGCGCGCGGTGCCTCCTTCTGGACGAACCGACCACCTACCTCACACCGTACGAGGTCGACGGGCTCTTCGAGGTCATGCGCGGCCTTGCCGAGCGGGGCATGAGCGTGGTCTTCATCAGCCACCGCCTCCGTGAGGTCGCTCAGCACTGCGATGAGGTGAGCGTTCTTCGTCGTGGGGACACCGTGCTCCATCTCGACGCAGCTCCATTCGATCTGCCTGCGGTCGGCCGGGCGATGTCAGGAGGCAGCTCCGAGCAGAGTGCGGTGGTCGAGCGCTTGGAGACGCGACGCGAGCTCGGCGACGTCCGACTCGGCGCCGCCGGCGGAAGGCTGCAGGTCCGAGCGCATGAGATTGTCGGGATCGCCGGGGTCTCAGGCAACGGACAGAACGAGCTCCTGGACACGATCGCCGGAATCGACCGGCACGCGGAACATCTTCCTGTGGTGCTCGATGGCATCGATGTGTCCCGGGTGCGCGCCCGCCGACGCAGGGAGGTAGGCCTCCGCTTCATCCCGGAGAGCATCAAGGAGTCGGGTTCAGCTCAGGACGCGAGCATCACGGACAACATCGTCACGGCGAATCCTCCGGTCACGCTCCGCGGTCCTGTCGGGATTCTCCGTCGAGGCAGGGCCGACGAGCTGGCCGCTCACCTCATCGCGGAGGGGGACATAGTCGCCAGCGGACCGAGGCAGCGAGCAGGTGAGCTCAGCGGCGGCAACTTGCAACGGGTCGCCGTCGCGCGCGAGCTGAGCGACGCCCGCATCCTGCTTGCCCACGAGCCCACACGCGGCGTGGACTTCGGCGGAGTGGCCCTCATCCATCGTCAGCTTCTCGCCTTCGTCGAAGGAGGGGGGGCCGTGCTCCTGCTGAGCTCCGACCTCGATGAACTGCTTGCCTTGAGCGATCGGATCCACCTGATCGATCGGGGGCGACTCAGCCGCAGCTACGACCGCGGCGAACTTTCCGTTGCTCGTCTTGGAGAACTCCTCGGGGGGCTGGAGCTCGACCGTCCGGAAGAAGTCGCCTCATGACCGGCTTGCGCCGAGCCGCAGCTCTCGGCCTCGTCGTAACGCTCGGGTTCGCCGTCATCGCCGTGCTGCTCGCGTTCCTTCAGGGAATCGACCAGATCGGCCCAGGGTTCGCCGCCTTCTTCGAGGGCATCGCCGGCAGCGGAACCTCGATCGCCTCGACCATTCGCTACTTCACCCCGATCCTGCTCATCTCGGTTTCTGCGAGCGTCTCTATCCGCGCCGGTCTTTTCGACGTCGGTCAGGTCGGGCAGTACGTAGTCGGCGGGCTCTTCGCGGCGGCGGTCGGGTCCGCCATGCACGGGCCGGGCATCGTCGTTGCCACGGCAGCCTTGCTGTGCGGCGCGGCCGCCGGTGGTGGCTGGGCTTGGCTCGTCGGACGACTCAGCGAAGCCATCAAGGTGCAACTCGTGGTGTTGAGCCTGATCGCGAACTCGTTCGCCGATGGGCTCGTCAAATTCATCACGCGGACGCTTCTCCAGGACCCCGAGGCTTTCAGCGTGGTGGCGACACGCGCGCTTCCGCGAGACGCGTGGCTGCCCGTCCTCGTCCCTCGGACCTCCTTGCATCTCGGCGTCGCCGTCGCGGTCGTCATCGCGATCGCCGTCTGGGCCGTCGTTCGCTTCACGACTGTCGGTCATCGGCTCACCATGTTCGGACGGAACCCCCGCTTCGCCGCAGTCGTGGGCGTTGACGCGAACCGCTATCCCCTGCGTGTACTGCTGTGCAGCGGTGCCGTCGCCGGTCTCGCTGGAGCGATCGAGGTGTTAGGGGTCTATCACCGCTTTCAGGACGGCACGCTGGGCGGGTCGAACTCCATCGCCTGGACAGGCCTCACGGCCGCGATCCTCATTCCCGCGGGATTGCTCGCGATGCTTCCGGCGTCCCTGTTCCTCGCTGCGCTCACCACCGGGCTGGCGGGGGTCCAACGCGATATCGGGATCACCTCGGGACTCGGGACTCTCGTCCAGGGCCTGCTCATCGTCATCGCCGCGGTCGCTCTCACCGAGCGTGTGAGCCGCCCGAAGCCTAGGAAGACACGACCGCCAGCACCGGCCACCGCTGTGCTCGAGCCTGAGTTGAGGAATGGCTGATGGAGTTCTGGATTAGCACCGATCTCTGGTACCTGACGCTGCAGTCAACCGCAGCATTGCTCTTTGTGTCGCTCGGCGTGTACCTGCCGATGCGCGCTGGCGTTCTCGTCCTTGGGGCGGAGGGCATCATGCTGTTCGGGTGCTTCGGCGCCATTGCGACCGAGCTCCTCACCGGAGCGGGCAGCCTGGCCGGACTTCTCGGGGCCGTCGTCGCCTCGACTCTTGCGAGCGCGCTGTTTGCGGCGGTCGCCATCAGCGGCCGGGTGAACCCGATCGTCACCGGCATTGCTCTGAACTTCATTGCTGCCGGCGGCACCGCCGTGCTTACGGCCGTTCTGTTCTCCGGCAGTGGGGGTGCGCTCATCGCACCGGGACTTGCACCGCTGCCGAGGCTCCACGTCCTCGGCGTCGATTTGATCCCGTGGCTTGGCCAGGTGTTGAGCGGCCAGACGCTGGTGCTCTACCTCGCGCTTCTGGCCGTACCGCTGCTCACCCTCTGGCTGAACCGAACCAGGGGTGGGCTCACCACGAGAGTCGTCGGTGCCTCGCCATCCGTTGCCTTGGGGGCCGGTCGCTCTCCGTCGCGAACGCAATGGCTGGCGCTCATCGTCGGCGGGGTGTTTACCGGGCTCGGGGGCTCGCAGCTTGCATTGGCGTCGGTGGCGCAGTTCTCGCCGGGGATGACGAGTGGGCGAGGCTTCATCGCGCTGGCTTTGGTCCTCATCGCTGCCTCACGCCCGTGGCTGCTTTTACCGCTGTCGATCGTGTTCGCCTACTTCGACACGCTCGGCTTCAATCTGCAGAACGTCGGCCTTCCGACCGAGCTCTCCGGAGTGCTGCCCTACCTCGCGATCGTGGTCATGCTGACTGTGCCAACGATCGCACGCCGCACCAGACGGGGTTCCGGAAGAGAAGCAGATGTGGACCCCTCGGCGCCAGCATCGAATCGACTCGTCCCGTGAGGCTGCTGTCTAGGGCGCCGCAGCGTGCGCCGGGCACTCGTGTCCGTGCGATCGTCACCAACGATCTGCTCGGAACTGTCATGTCGCTTCAAACCAGCGCCGGGCCGACCGGGAGTATCGACGGGGTTGCCACCCTTGTCGCTGCGGCGCGCGCCGACGGTCCCACCCTTTGGCTCGACGCAGGCGACCTGACTGGCGGACCCCTGTGGTCCCTGACTGGGCGCCGGTCCTGGAAGATGTTCACGGATCTAGACATCGACGCCATGGCGGTCGGCAATCATGAGCTTGACGAGGGCGTGCGGGCGCTGGGAGCCGGGCGAACAGCACTGCCGTTCCCTCTTCTCTGCGCGGACGTCGTAGAACTCGGTCTGCCGGACGCCACTCTGCTGGAGACATCTGGTGGAACGATCGGGGTGATCGGCCTGACCAATCCGCACCTCGACCGATTGGCACCGGCACCTCGACCGGCCGACCCCGGCGATCCTGTGCGGCACGCAGCGAGACGCCTTCGGAACGCTGGCGCGCAGTGGGTGATCTCACTTCAGCATGACGGCGTGGACTGGTGGCCGGTGCGCGGCGGGATTGGGGTCTCGGCAGAGCGCTGGGTCCGAAGCACAGCGAGTTGGCGCTCGTCGGTCGACGCGGTGCTCGGAGGCCACACCCTCGGCGCGTGGTACGACGACCGCGGAGACACGGTCTTCGGACACGCACACCCATTCGCCACATCGGCTCTTGTGGTCGACTTCCTCGACGGCGCCGTGTTGATCCGCGGACTGGTCAAGATCCCTCACGACGTCGCGCCATCGTCCCTCAGGTACCAGGCCGCCGAGGTGCTCCGATCGTCGCGCACGCAACTCGTCGGGGAGAACCCACATTTGCTCACGACCTCACCACGAGGCCCGCGCGATCGCTATCTGCCTCGCGTGGTCGCAGAGGCAATCCGTTCGGACGCCGGCGCCGAGGCAGCATTCCTGCTCTCGAGCAGCTTCTTCACCCAGGCGCCCCTCGACGGGGCGAGCGCATCCCTGGCCGCCGGCCCCGTATCCCGGCTGGACCTTCACCGCCTCTTTCCGTTTCCGGGAGACGACATCGTCGTCATCGAGCTTGAGGCGGGGGAAGCCGAGTCACTCGTCGCCACGCACGACTACCTGGCCGCTCCCGCGGAGCGCGCAGGTGATGCCGAGTGGTGGAACTGGAACCGCGTCCCCGCCGGACTAAGCACAACAAAGGAGCACCCCCGAACCGTGGCCGTGACCCAGTATTCCCTGCCCCTTGTTGAGCGCTGGCTGCAGCGCCGGCCGGCCGCCCATCGTGTTGGTGGAGCCCGGGCGGCCCTTGAGCGGTGGTTCGCGCGATGACCGGAGGACTGGGGCCGTTCACGACGATCGCCGTCGACTGGAACGGGACGATCGTCGATGATGCCGACCGCGCCTGGCGAGCGACGACGACCGCCTTGCAGGGACTTGATCTTGGCCGGTGTGATCCGGGCAGCGTCGATGGGTTCCGAACCTCGTTCAAACTCCCGATGGAGGCCTTCTTCGCTGGACTCGGCGTCCCCGTCCATCTCATCGACGCCAGTGTCAGGCGCTGGAACGACGCAATGCTGACCCGGTCGACGGGGCTCGCTCCGGGCGCGGAACACTTGCTGCGTGAGTCGAGGGCCGCAGGGGTACCTGTAGTCGTCATCAGCGGTGCCCACGAGGACGTGATTCGCCAAGACTGTGAGGCTCTCGGCATCGCTGAGCTGATCGACCGGATCCACGGCAGCGTGCATCCGAAGCGAGACATCCTCCGGCGATACGCAAGGAGAGGGCCGATCGTCTACATCGGGGACACGCGATATGACGTCGACGAGGGCCGCGCTGTCGGAGCGACGACGATCGCCGTCGACTTCGGATACGGCGCTGCAGACGGCTTCGCGGGTGCGACTGCAATCGTCAGCGACCTGTCGGACGTGCTCAGCTTGCTGAGGAGGCAGGCATGAGGTGGATCGTCATGGAGATCCCCTGGATCACCGACAGTGTCGGTCCGGAACTCCTCTATCTGGCGGCCGCGTTCATTCTCTGCGGCGTGATCGGGGTCGAACGTCAGCTCTCTCAGAAGAGCGCGGGTATCCGGACGCACATGCTGGTTGGCATGGGATCGGCTGGCTTCACGCTCGTCTCGGCCTACGGCTTCAGCGGCACCGAAACCGCAACAGCGATCAGTGATCCCTCACGGATAGCCGCTCAGGTCGTCTCGGGGATCGGCTTCCTTGGTGCCGGCGTGATCTTCATGCGACGCGATGTAGTGAAGGGGCTCACGACTGCTGCGGCGATCTGGTTGACCGCGGCTGTGGGGATGGCCTGCGCCGCGGGGCTTATCGTGCTCGGAGTTGCTCTGACAGTCCTCCACATCGTCGCCGCCACTTTGATCGCGCCAATTGTCAGGCGACTGCCGAACGCCTCGGATCGCACCAGTCTCACGGTTCGCTATGTGGATGGACGGGGCATCCTCAGGGTCATTCTGGAAGTCGCTGGGGAGATGGGATACCAGACCACGATCCGATCGACGCAGCAAGTTCGCACGGACAGGGGGCTGGCGATCGTCGCCCACATGCAGTTTCGCGGCAGGCCGCCCCTCCAGTCCTTGGTCGCCCAACTCACTGAGCTTGCCGGAGTCGAAGGTGTCGCCATCCATGCGGCGTCAGAAGAGATGGAATGACTCTTGCGAATCGGTGAGAGGGTCTTCGAAAGGCCTCCGGCCCGCCGGGCTGCGGAGGACGGGCGGATCATCTGCTTTCTGGAGTTGTCCTGCGTCAGGACTGCTGGGTCGGCCCTCGAGGCTGCCTTCGGCCGTTCAGTATGGCGCTTCCACGGATGGGTCCAGACGCTTCTCAATGCCTTCGGGAACACCCAATGGCGCGGCTGGCCGTTTTGAACTCGCCCTCGACGCAGCGACGCGGATCGAGGGGTCTGACCGATCCCACCTCAAATGAAGGAGCCACAGATGCCTGATGTCGAGCAGTTCGATGTCGTCGACCTGATCCGACTGAAGCGGGATCAGGGCGAGTTGTCGATCCGCGAGATCGACTGGCTCATCGACGCGTACACACGTGGCTACGTCGCGGACGAGCAGATGTCGGCGATGGCGATGGCCATCTTCCTGAACGGAATGTCGCGCCGTGAGATCCGGGCACTCACAACGTCGATGATCTCCACGGGCGAGCGGATGGACTTCGCGAGTCTGCCGGTGCCCACGAGCGACAAGCACTCCACGGGTGGGGTGGGGGACAAGATCACCCTCCCTTTGGCGCCACTGGTCGCGGTGTTCGGGGTGGCGGTACCGCAGCTGTCGGGCCGTGGGCTGGGATACACCGGCGGGACGCTGGACAAGCTGGAGTCGATCCCGGGTTGGCGGGCTTCGCTATCGAAGGACGAAATGCTGGCACAGCTTCGGGATGTGGGCGCGGTGATCTGCGCGGCGGGTAGCGGGTTAGTGCCGGCGGACAAGAAGCTGTACGCGTTGCGCGATGCCACGGGCACGGTAGAAGCGATCCCCTTGATCGCGTCGTCGATCATGTCGAAGAAGATCGCCGAGGGCACCAGGGCGCTGGTGCTGGATGTGAAGTTCGGTTCGGGTGCATTCCTGAAGAACATCGATCACTCCCGCGAACTGGCCCGCACGATGGTTGAACTCGGTGAGGGCGCCGGGGTGGCGATGTCGGCGCTGCTGACGAACATGGACGTGCCGCTGGGGTTGACGATCGGGAACGCGAATGAGGTGCGCGAGTCCGTGGAGATCCTGGCCGGGGGCGGGCCGGGCGACGTCCGCGAGCTGACGATCGCGCTTGCGGGGGAGATGCTGGCCCTGGCCGGCAAGCCCGACCTCGACGTGGCGGCCGCGCTCGATGACGGCCGCGCGATGGACGTGTGGAAGCGAATGATCCGCGCCCAAGACGGCGATCCCGACGCGCCGCTGCCGGTGGCGCAGGAGACCGAGGTCGTCGTGGCCGAGCGGGGCGGGATGCTCGTGGAACAATGGGCGCTGCCGTTCGGCATCGCGGCCTGGCGGCTGGGCGCCGGCCGTGCCCGAAAGGAGGACCAGGTGCAACATGCTGCGGGCATCGACCTGCACATCAAGCCCGGCGAGATGGTCCGTGCCGGTCAGCCACTCTTCTCCCTCCACACTGAGCAGCCCGAGCGATTCGAGCGTGCCATGAGCGCCCTCCAGGGCGCATGGCGGATCGGCGAGCCGTGCGAGTCGATCGCGCACGACGGTCCCCTCATCACCGAACGAATTGGACGCTGAATCTGCGGCGGGCTTCAGGACAGTTACCGGTTGCAGCGGACGACCATCGCGCCGGAGTTGCTGCCCTCGACGCTCTTCTCTCAGACGCACGAGGCCCGAGGTGTTCACGGCGGCGGTTCCTCCAGGGTCGGGACAATGCTCAGGTAGACGGACATGGTTGCTTCGCTCAAATGTGGTTGTTCGGCTCGGCGGTCGGGCCACAAGGTCAGCTGCTGCGGCCCAGGATGAGCTCGTGCGACGCGTTGGTGCGGCGATCGCGAATGTTCGGTTCGAGCAGGATTTCGGCGGCAAGCTGCCCTGTCCCGTCCGTCGCCTACTTGTGGTGAGCTGCCGATTTCTGCGCGTGGCTTGCCCACTGGAAGCCCGGCTGATCGTCGAGGGGCAGCCCGGCCGGCTCGAGGATCTGTTCCAGCAGTCTCTGGGTTCGGGCGGCGCTTGCCCCGTCGGACAGTGGGGTGGTGCGTTCCCGTACACATGAGATGAAGTCGCGAACAGCCGATGCGAAGCCGAACTGTTTCGGTAGCTGTTGACCATCCATAGGTTGAGCGCACCGCGTCGTGCGTGGTTTCCACACCGTCTTCCGCGATCGACCATCGATTCGGGGCGCTCACGCGCGCCGTCCGCATGCCGCCGTGTGCCTCCAGCCGCTCATCCCACCCGCCGGCTTCACGCGCGGCGATGAGCACCCCGGAGGAGCCGGAATCGAAGTCGATGTGTGCCGTGAGCCCAGCCTCGTGATACCGATCCTCGGGACACACGGCGCTCGCCGTGACCGCGACGGGTTCGCCGCAGAAGTACCTGAGGAGATCCACCATGTGGATGGCGTTCTCGAAGGAAGCTCGATACTCGCTACCTGGCCGGTTCTTCTGCGCCACGACGATCTGTGGACGGTTGTCTCCGAAGGCCGCGCGCGCAGCTTGATAGCACTCCGCATACCTTCGGTTGAAGTCGACGAGCAGGACCCGACCGTTGATCTTGGCGAGCGAGGCGAATTCGTCACTCTGATCGGCCGTCGTGGCCAGCGACTTGGGTGACGTCGCACTGCGAGCCGCGCGTCTAGTCTCGTCTGCTCCTCGCGGACTTGCGGTTGTGAAATGAGCCCATCGGCGTACTCCAGGGCGAGCCCATCGCTTCGCTGGTGGACGCGGCGAGGCCGCGGAGAATCCCGGTCGCGTTGTCACGGCTCCCAGTCCGGGCGAGCGTGGCGGCAACGGCGAGCTTGCCCGGTCAGCCTGCAGCGAGGTCGGCTTGGGCGTGATCGCCGGAGACGCCATCCTCATTCGATTCCTACAAGGTGTGCGTTGTCGGTCGTTTCTGGATGGGCTTAGCGCCGCGACGGCGAGCATGGTTTGCCCGGCACAGGTCTCCCCGTCGGCTAGGAGTGCGAAGGTTCAACAGGCCCGTCGCGGGTCTGGCTTGGGCTAGGCGGCTATACGGACATAGGGGACCCCGGCCTGAACGACTCGACCTAACTGTGAAAGGGGGCCTTTGAGTGGTCGGTTGATGCGCTTGAGCAGGTGAGTGCCAAGCCCAACGAGGGTCGTCGAGTCTTCTCGACGGATGACGTGCTGGTCGTCGACGTCGACAACACGCTGATGAGGTCGACATGGGAGACCTCGTGCGCCGCCTCAGCAAGGCCATCTCAGGTTCTGAACAACGATGATGACGTTGAAGTGAATCTCCCATGGACGCATGCGCCATCCTTCTGAATCGTTGACCCTGTTCAGTCAGTTAGTGAGTACCTACCCCTTATTTGCCCGCAGCGACTTCAATGGCCCAGCACAATCCCGGGTGTTGGCGGGGTCTGAACCGGTCGGTTTCGAGCTGGCTCCGGGCGATCTGGTTGGGGTGTTGGGTCAAGCCTTGGCTTCACGGTCGGAATGTCGGCCGCGGCCGATGACCCGATGCGGGCTGCCGCGCGGCTCAGCGTCGTGTCCACCATCGGATACGCCGCTCTGGCCGGCCCGCCACTACTCGACTTCCTGGCGGTCACTTCGGCATGCTGCGAGCCCAGCTCGTTGTCGGCGCGGTCTCTCTCCTAGCGCTCCTCACCCTGCCGGCAGCCCGGCCTCTCAGTCCGTCCACGCGGAGCACCTGACCTCAACTGCCCCTCCCACTGAGCAGGGCTCCTGATAGTCCGAAGGGCGACCAAGGTGCTGCCCCACATCTGCCCCACGACGCCGCTGACCAGGGGCAAGAAATGCTCAAAAGGCCTAGTGGGAGGACATTCGCCGCCATCGGTGCGGTAGGTTCAACTCCTCTCGCGTGATTGAGCCGCAAGGATCCGCTATCCGACGTTGGATAGGGCTGGCGGTCCCGTTGCCGCCCGAGTTCGCGCTGAACGACCATGTCGTGAGGGCCACGAGCGCCCATCGGTCACATCCTGTGCCCACGCTCGAACCCAGCAGCTGCTTCGTAGCTCCGACCGGCCGCGATCCGCTTGTGTCCGTCAGGCAAGATCAACCCTCACAACCCGAAAGTGGCACGAGTCGGAGTCAGAAGCGGCGCCGATTCGGGGTCCACCCATGTCGGCGTTGGAAGGTCCCGCTGGGCTTACGAAGACCGACGTTATGCCCCAGTTATGCCCAAGCTGAGATGCAGAAGTGCCTCCGACCAGTGTTCTCACTAGTCAGAGGCACTTTACCTGCTGTCGGGGTGACAGGATTTGAACCTGCGACCCCTTGACCCCCAGGCGGCGTCAGCGCCGCTCGACACCAGGGCGCTGTCGGCCGAGACGTTTCGCTGACTCCGAGAGCCGCGCCTGAGGCGGCTGCGATGGCGACGTCGGCGTCGCAGCCGCAGTCTCGGCATTCGCTCATGGCTCGCACATGCGCGACAGGCGGCAAATGCTCCCAGCCGACCGTGCCGAGCCGCCTGACCGCGCGCCCCCGGCGTCCTGCCCGGCCCTGCTCGTATGCTTCCGAACAAAGGACGGACACCTTCGCCGCTGGGTGGGTACCGGGTCGTCGGTCTCCCGCCGTCTTGCCCAGGATCGTTCCCGCACCAGGATGTGAGCGTCAGGTGACAGCGCCAGGCCAGGGCCGCAGCGGACCATTACCCATGGCGGCAACTCACCCCAGGCAGCATGCGACACGGCCAGTCACCGAGCAGCCTGGCAACTCCGCGCGCTACTCGTACGAGCGGCTCACCGAGAAGCGGTTCCAGCAATTGTGCGCCGCCTTGCTGGCGAACAGGTACCCGGGCGTGCGCTGCTACCCGGTCGGTATGAGCGACGGCGGGCGGGACATGACCCGTCAAGTCGGAGACGAGGTGTTCGTCTACCAGGTCAAGTGGGCGAACCATGCGCAGCAGAACCCCGCACAGTGGCTGGATGCGGCAGTGCGCGGTGAGGAAGCGAACATTGAGCGTCTCGTGCGCGAGAACGGTGCGACCAAGTACTTCCTGATGACGTCCGTCGCCGGGACCAGCGGCCCCGGCGTGGGCCAGATCGACCAGCTCGACAAGATGCTGGCCGAGCACTCCAAGCGGCTCGGCATCCACATGTACGTCCTGTGGCAAGCGGACATCGACGCATTGGTCGACGCGGCACCCGACGCGACCAAGTGGACATACGCCGACATGCTCGTCGGCTGGGACCTGATTCGCTTCCTAATCTTCGGGTCGGGGACCGACGGCCGTGCGGCCTCGATGCGTGAGACGTTCAAGCAGGTGATCGCGACCCAGTGGGACGAGGACACGAAGGTCAAGTTCAAGCAGGCCGACATGGACCACGCCTACATCTCTGACCTCTTCGTGGACGTCGAGGAGGAGATCGAGGCTCAGCCTCTACAAGCCAGCTACGCCCCGCTGTCGGCAGACCTGACTGCGCCGCGCGGCGCCCTGGAGTACCTGCTCAGGTCCGCGCAGCCGTTCGTCGTCGTGCACGGGGTCCCCGGGCAGGGCAAGTCCACGCTCGGCCAGTACGTGTGTCAGGTGCATCGGGCGTCCCTTTACGCCGCCAACGACACAACGCCTGAGGGTGCACCCAGTCAGAGGGCGGAGAGCCCCAAGGTGCCGCTGCGGGTCGACCTGAAGGACTACGCGTCATGGTCGACCGGTGACGACCCCTTCCGGGCGGATTTTGACGGCAAGCTAGACA
>Ga0209429_10002117_pt1 | contig 11879 bp, 8 predicted proteins | sample BarGraNGADG00212_3_FD_184493 | JGI IMG/M metagenome (GOLD analysis project Ga0209429, IMG submission 184493) | Arctic peat soil microbial communities from Barrow, Alaska - Barrow Graham LP Ref core NGADG0004-212 (SPAdes) (version 2) | ecosystem: Environmental > Terrestrial > Soil > Wetlands >... | reverse complement strand
TCGCACTGCCATCAGACACCCTGACGCAAACTCAACATCGAATGGCTGTGTATAATCCTTGTCCTTCATTGTATGGTAGTCTTCCCGTTTGCGGGATAAATGTCCAGGGAAAAACCGTAGAAATAGATCCAGAAATGTAAGTTCTCTTCTGCAGAGATACTGAATTTGTCCCTGTTCATCTATTATTTCAGGTACCACCATGCCGACATCCGGGTGGTCAGCCAAATAACGGTACAAAACTTTTATGGACTCCTTATCCACAAAGAAAATATCCGGGTTCATAATCAGATGCATGTTGGAATCCAGTTGTTTCATTATTAGATTATGCGCTGCGCCAAAGCCAATATTCCCATTTTCCGATCGAATCAAAGTAATCCGATCGGAAAATCGTGCAAGACTCGCTATCGTCTGATCGGTAGAACCATTGTCAATGACATACACCTTATAAGAAATATCATCAGGACAGAATGCGAAAAGCGAATCGAGCGAACGTACTATCGTCTGTTCATTATTATACGTGACGATACTAATTGTAATTTCTGTCATACTTACATCCGTCACTTTCCGGAAATGCTGAACGATGCCCGTTCAAGGTCAAAATGAGGGTTATAATACGGATCTCCGGCTGCAAGTTCCTTTCCCCATTTGGAAGAAAAATATTGGATTTCCGATAAAAATCGTTCTTTCTTTTCAGGAGTATCCTCATGACCTCTGGACACTGACTCGTGATGATACAGTTCAACATGCGGATTAAAGACAATCAGTTGTCCTTCCTGCCTGATCTTCATGCAAAGATCCACATCATTAAATGCAACTTCAAGTTTTTCGTCGAAGCCATTAATTCTTTCGAACAAGTCCCTGCGCATCATCAGGCAGGCGGCGGTTACAGCTGTCACATCCTGCGCAACCATCGCTCTGGCCATATATCCCGGCGCTTCTTTGGGAAGCCTGTGAAAAGAATGACCCGCAATGCTGCCCAGGCCGAGAATAACGCCGGCGTGCTGGATCGTGTCGTCCGGATAGTAGAGCTTGGCACCGACAGCTCCGACGTCTTTTCTTTGGGCATACTGAAGCAACTGTTCGATCCAATCCGGAGCTATCACTTCCGTATCATTGTTCAGGAAAAGGAGCATTTCTCCCCTTGCCTGTGGCGCGGCAAAATTGTTGATCGCTGAAAAATTAAACGGACCTGCCCATGTAATGATCCGAACACCATGCTGTTTTTCCATCTGCTCGTAATACGAAAATATTTCTTTGGATTTGCTGTTGTTTTCAACAATAATAATTTCTATATTCTTATACGTAGAAAGTTTATATATTGAATCAAGGCAGCGTCGCAAATCCACAAGATGCTCATAGTTGGGGATGATTATGGATACTAAGGGTTCTGCTGTGAGCTTGTAATTAACTGTGTAGAAACTATATTGAGGGTGATACGTGACCATTCCCTCATAACCAACACGGTTCAAATGTGCTGTTATGGCACGCACACCGGCTTCAAGCGTGTATGGTTTGTTACCCTGACTTTGTGCGGTTGATTCTGAGTGACTTCTCCAGTGATATAGGATTTCCGGGATATGAACGATCTTATTGGCCTGCTCTGTTGTCCGTAATATCAGATCGTGGTCCTGACTTCCGTCATAACCAGGCAGAAATTTGCCTACTCGCATGACCAGGTCTCTCCTTGCCGTGAAAAGGTGGGTGATATAATTGCAGGATCGAAGAAGATCCGGGTTCCATTCCGGTTTGAAGTGCGGGCAAAAACGCTGCGCCGCATCAAATGTGATCTTATCTTCATCGGAATATAAGATATCAGGTGAGTCGTTTTCGTTAATGGCCTTAACCACGGAATAGAGAGCCCACTTAGGCAGCAAATCATCGTGATCCAGTAGAGAAATGTAGTCACCGCTCGCTAAATCCAATGCAGCATTTGTATTTCCTGCAATTCCGAAATTCTCCTCAAGCAGCGCAATTTTAACACGGGAATCTTTCGCTGCATATTCCTTTAATGTGACCGCTACATGTTCCTTGGTAGAATGACCGTCGGCCAGACAAAGTTCCCAGTTACCATACGTCTGATTGCGAACCGATTCAATCATTTCAATCAGCATTTCTTTATTGGTGTTATAAACCGGCACGATAATACTGATGAGAGGCTGAATCGGAAAGAGTTTGCTTTGATTGATTTGTTCGAGAAGGCTTGCTTCATCCGGTTCGCACTCCTTGATATACTGCTGATAGGCATCGTCAAAAAGAAGCGACAACGAACCGTCGCCGTGATCTTTGAGCGCGGCGACGAAATGATTGGATACCTCCTGCTTTTTCCCCAGCAAATACAGTTTGATAAAATGAATCAGAAGGCGGTATTTTTTAAAACCTGTCTTTTTAGCTATTAATGCAATGCCAATACGAATTGAAGAAAAACCGCCCAATCGAACATAATTAAAATTAACAAGATTAATGGTATTGGGGCCCTTTTCGCCTGGGTCCAGGCGAAGCCGACTCACATTGTGATTAAAACGGAGAAATCTCTCATGGTGATTGAATTCCTCATTGATATAGCCAAGCACATGACTGTCAATTTCATTGCAGCCTCTGCCATAATCCGGATACATTTTCAGTTGTATCCGCCTTGTTGATGATGCGTCCCAGGAAAACAGATAGATTCCCTTGCGGAATTTGCCATCCACAACAAACTGAGGGTCTTCTCCGGCAACCTGATAATTACCGGAAGGTGTGCTTTGTATCGCAGCAACAGGAACAATTTCAGCTGTCCGACGCGCATTCAATGGATTTTTCAGAACACGCAGCAAATTATAAAGCGCCCTGAAAGGGGCAGTGATTTTCCAGCTAGATGAATTCCTTATGCGATCTGCAGATCTTTGATGTTCATTGTTAACCTGAATAAAATGTTCAAGAGATATTGCTGTTTCTTTTTGAAAGGCCTGGTACTCATTTTGCAGGATTCGCTTTTGTTCCTGCGAGTTTAAGAGTTCCATATCCAGGCGGTTCTTTTCATTAATATGCGTTAAAATCAGGCGGTTCTTTTCATCAGTCTGCGTTAAAATCAGGTGGTTCTTTTCATCAGTCTGCGTTACAATCAATTGATTTACAGGCGCGAGGACCTTTGCATAAATATCTTGATAATCAATTATTTCCACTTCTGCGTACACCGTCACCTCATCAACGGTTGTCTGATGAGGCAGGGAGAATATCACCTGCGGGTCTGTGGTGAGAAACAAGTATTTATCGCCCAGCAGCAATGCGTTCGTCTCAAATAAGTCAAGCACTGAAACCACTTGATTATGCAGCTTCAATTCGAGCCTGCATGAAGATAATATGGTAACCCCTCCCTCACAGGGATCCCACCGCAGAGTACTGATCAGCGTTGGTTCTGAGAAGGAAAAAGATACACGAGATTCTTGCCCTCTCTTGAATGATGATTGAATACATCGTTTTTCAGAAAAGTCACCGTCTGTCCCAAAAAACAAGGTGCTGTCAAAAGAAGAAGGAATATGGAGAGACCACTGGTCAAAATCCGGAATCTGTATTGTATATTCTTTCTGGATTTCATAAATGCTGTTATTATGAATCATCTGCGAAAATTTGTTCTCCCACTGAAGAAAAAGTTCTTTTCGGACGTCTATTTTCAAGAGATCTAGTAAGTCCTCAACAGAATATTTCTCCAGAAGAAATGAATAGTACTTATTATGAAAAATAGCAACAGCCCGATATAGTACAAAATCAATTGGAATGGGTGCATCAAAGATCCACTCCGGGTCAATATTCCATAGAGTTCCATCAGCTGAACGGATAATATTTTCAGTAATCAAATCAATATGTCCGAGCTCCATGCAGCTAAATAGCTGATCCGTTTGGCCAAAAATCGTACGGAAGCATTCATTTTCAGATGGATTTCTCAAAGTTTGCGGCATTTTCTCGAGTAATTTCTTGTAATCCATCCATCGTGCTTCGAATTCGTCATATTTCTTCTGCACAAGAAGCAAATACAACTCTTCCTCTAATGTGTTCCCCTTAATGTATTCAGTTTCAAATATATGATCTGCATATACAAACCCCGGCATCTTAAATACTTGTTGCTGCTGTGATATTCGAACAGCATTATCATGTATCTGATCCAAATGGTGATACGAAGTGGGGCTGACTGGCTCTTTCCTGACAGTCATTTTACCTTCGTCATCACGAAGAATCGATGTCATAATCTGGTATTTATCATTTCTTTGTGTTGAATACTTAACAAATATTGTTTTCATTCTGGCTCTCCAATTTCAGATACTTTGGTTCATATTTATAAGACACGTACTATTGCGGGCGGTGAACACTAATCAGAAAAGAATTAGCGAACTCAACAAATGTACCCTGTGCAATCAGCGAAGAAAAAACTTTTCTCTGATCAAAGGTATTCATGGAATATGCTCCAAAATTACATTCATCGGCCAATGCACTCTCAAAAAAATCAGGTGCGTCAGCAGCTACAATGGAAGTCGCAAATTTGTAATCCGGCAGCGGCAGGTATAGGTCATAATCACTGCAGCCTGCATCCTCCAGAAGCTTCTTTAGTTCAGGAAGCGAAAAGGTCCGGATCCCCTGATCTTCAGGATACCCATTCAATCCGTAGAAAGGTACACCATAATGATCTTCATTGGCACCGGCAAAGTACTTAAGCCCCATGCGGTTTTCAATTGCGATCACTAGCTCTCCACCCGGCTTTACCAGCGAATATGCTTTAAGAAAAAAATCTAAATACGGGTCCTCTCCGTTCGTATACTTTCCGCCGTATTCAAGAACTCCGATGAGCGTAACAAGATCAAATTGCCTGTCAAATGGAATGTCATTCAAATTTGCTACAATTATTTCCAGATTGTCCGCTTCTTCATTTCTTTTTTCATTGATCTGGCTTCGCAGTAAAGAGAGGTCAACACTGGTAACATGACCTGCCTTTTGACATAGTGCTTTTGTAATCGCACCCATACCGGATCCAATTTCGAGGACTTCGGATGATTTAGGCAGTTGGAGGAATCGCACAATATTTTGTCTGACAGGTGAAAAATGATACAGGATCGGCCATCTGTCATCTTTCTGGAGCAAATCTGCTTCAGAACAGCCCTGCATCAAATTGTTATATATCTCCTGTTCAATTGCTCCGTCACTATATTTATGATTTGGGTTATACCACTTCATATTCAGATGACTATTCATAACTCTCTCCCACTAACATCCTGTCAATATTTTCTTAAGCTGATATTCGAATCCGGGTCAAAATAACCTACCATCTGTTTCTCATTAATTGTCTGGATAGGTGCAATATCATACAGGCGATGATAAACTACAAAATCTTCTTTCTCATATCCTGTACATCCAAGGCTTAGGATATAGCCATTCCCTGGCAGTGGAATCGACTGAGAAAAAGCAACCTCTATACAGTCTCCGGGCATAAGGTGCCCCGTATCAATATTATTATACATGGTGTTCGTACCAGTTACTTCAACTCCGTGTATATCCTTAATCGAAAATGCGAATATCGGCATTTTTTTCTCCTGAAAAGCCCGGATTCTCATAATGATCTGAAAAGATTTTTTGGAGTCAATAATGTTAGAGATATGCCCGAAAGCATCAACTATTCCAAAATCAACTATTTCAAGTTCGCGGGAGCCATATTCCAGGAAATCCTTATTCAGAATCAAATGCTCCTTTAATGTCTGTGTAACATCCTCCGTTGAGGAGGTTACGCTGTAACTATTTACTAGAGATGTAATTTGAGCCTTTTGATCCTTTGGAGTCGTTAGAATTTGCTTAAAAAGATCCACCATGGGAGCCGACTCTCCCTCTGCGATTTTTTCGCCGTCATTCATGACAATACAACGATCGCAGTATTGAATGATGTTATTCAACGAATGACTTACAAAAAGAATTGTTTTCCCGCTCTCCTTAAACTCCTGAATCTTCTTGAAGCATTTCGTCTGAAACAGGATGTCGCCGACCGACAGTGCTTCGTCGATAATCAGAATCTCCGGGTCAACATTGATCGCAACAGAAAAAGCAAGCCTCATGAACATACCGCTGGAATAAGACTTGACCGGTTGATAAATAAACTCTCCGATATCCGCAAAATCGAGGATATTTTGAAGCCGGACATCCATTTCCTCACGTGAATATCCCAGAATAGTCCCATTCAGGTATACGTTCTCAAGTCCGGTATACTCAGGATTGAAGCCCGCGCCAAGCTCCAGAAGAGCCGATATTCTTCCATTAATCTGCACGGAGCCGGATGTCTGCGTAAGAACGCCGGTTATTATCTTAAGAAGCGTCGATTTGCCGGCACCGTTCTTTCCTATAATTCCAACTGTTTCTCCAGGGAAGACATCAAACGAGACGTGCTTCAGCGCGTAAAACTCCTTATGCAAAGATTTACGTGTCATCTTCAGTGTCTCCCTCAGCCGATCCTGCGGAGAATTATACAAATTATATATTTTCGTTAAATCCTGAACAACAATGCTTGGTTTCATAGTTTCTCCTTAAAGTACATCAGAAAAATGAGGGCGAAGATTATGGAAAATAGTTGCTCCCATAACAAAAAATATCGACGACGCTGCAAGAAAATACAGGGTCCAGAATGGCTTCTCCCAAAACCATGTCGATCCTGTAAATGCGTCTCTGTATCCATCAACGATATAGTACATGGGATTGATTTTAAAAACGGTAAGCAAGCTGATTTTGAATGATCCTATTCCAAAATATATGTCCTTTATCATTGAAGTTTGCCACATAATAGGCGTTAGCCATACAAACAACTGCATAATTACATTAATCAATTGCGAAATATCACGAAAAAAAGCAGCTAATGCAGAAGTCAGCCAGTTAATACCAATGATATACAGCAAAAGGCAGGGCAAATAGTAAAGAATCTGTATAGTATATATCGTCGGCAAATAGCCAAAACACAAAGCCACTATAAAAATCAAAATAATAAAAACACTATGTACTATCAACGAGGAAAGTGATTTGACTATGGGAAGAATAGACGTTCGAAAAACAACTTTCTTGACCAGATAGCTGTATTCCACAAGACTGTTGGATCCGTTTGTTACTGCATCAGCAAAAAAATTCCACGGAACAAGTCCACAAATCAAAAACAATGCGAAAGGAACACCCGAGTCGGTAGCTCCAGATCGGAATCCAACCGTAAAAACAAAAATTAACACGAGAATCTGAACCGTTGGCTGAATAAAAGCCCAAATGATCCCGAGTGCCGAAGATGCATATTTGACCCTAAAGTCATTTACAACCATTGAACCGATCATTTTTCTGGACTGTATAATCGTCATCAGAAAATCTATGAATATTTTGATTTTTGTTCGCATCGTCATCCCTCTATTTTCATTAATTTGTTGCTCTTATGTCTTATGCAGCGGAATAAAAAACAAAGTGGTTCTATATCTCAGGTTCAGTTTTATTGCGCGAAATAGAAGATACAGTTCTGAGATCCATCGATTTAAGGAGCATGTTCTACAAAAATACCTGTAGTCTTTTGCAAACCGTTCGAATCGAATATAGGTCTTTTCTTTCTGCCCTTCTAAATTTGCTGCTGTCCGGTCAAAAAAAGTCTGACGAAACTCCGCGGGATAAAGCCTAATTTCAGCACCGCTCTTGATTTGCTGAAAAATGAAAAGATGATCAATGCAGTCAAGAAATTGTTTTTCATCAAAATGAGGTCCTTTGTTTGTTTCCGGACGAAGGTGTATCACAAGTCCCGAATTGATTGCAGACATATTGGATGAAAACGTATTGGGACGGGTATGCAGTCGAAAGAACAGGCTGCTCATGCGTCTGCTCGGCGAAAGCAGCGCTTTTTGATCGGTGACATAGGGAACATAAATATCTGCGGTGGGGTTCTCAATAATCCCTTTAGCTAATTGACTGAACACATCATCAGGTACAATGGTATCATCATCCAAAATCATCAGATAATCTGTTCTATTTCCTATTCGTTCTATCCCCGCATTGTATGCCTTTGATAGTCCCTTGTTTTCACCCATGAAATAATACTCGCATTTTTGCTGCAGACAATATTGTCGGTTATATTCAATTATTTCGGTATCAGTACTATTATCAATTAATAGCAGTACCGGCAGGGAGATCTGCAGCATCTTAACAAATGATACTGACTCACTGCACCGTCTGTTGAATATGACAACAACAACACCGACAGGCGGAGTTGCTTCACCATTAATTACATGGGGGTCTTCTATTGTAGAATCAGCGTAACTCAGCAACATATCTCTTTAAGGCGTCCTGCCATCCGGGTAATCGTTCAAATCCAGCCTGATCCAGACTACTCTTTGACAGTCTTGAATTCTTGGGGCGAACCGCCTTTGTCGGGTATTTATCACTGGTTACCGGGACAACTTTTACGGAAAGACCTGCTTCTTTCATAATTGCACAGGCAAAGTCATACCAGGAGCAAAATCCTTCGTTTGTTGCATGATAAACGCCATAACGATCCGTTACGATCATATCGCAGAGTAAGCGGGAAAGGTCAGGAGTATAGGTTGGAGATCCAAACTGATCGCTGACAACAGTGATTTCTTCTCTTTCTTTTCCAAGTCTGATCATTGTCTTCACGAAATTACTGCCGTTAATCCCAAAGACCCATGCCGTTCTAACAATGAAGTACTCGGAAAGATATTCTTTGACACTTTCTTCCCCAAGCGACTTGGATAACCCGTATTGGCTCTTGGGAGCTTTGGGTTCATCCACTTCAAAAGGCTGATCTCCTTCTCCGTCAAAAACATAGTCCGTGCTTATATACATCATTTTTGCATGAATTTCTTTGCATACACTGGCTATGTTCTTTGTTCCAGTAATATTCACAGCATTGGAAATGTCCTTATTGTCTTCTGACTTATCAACCGCTGTATAGGCAGCACAATGAATCACCGCTGTTGGATCATAGTTTCGAATATAATTACTTACCGCTTCTGCATCTGTCAGGTCAAAATCGGCAATATCAACGCCCTTGCAGGGAATGTTCCTTGCTTCGAGGACCTTAATAACATCATAACCCAACTGTCCATTATATCCGGTTACTAAAACTTTCATGACTTTCTCCTTATATCAGCGGTTTCCATACATCTGTGTGTAGTAGCTTTGATAATCTCCGCTTAAGATGTTTTCCCACCATTTTCTGTTATCCAGATACCATTGTACCGTCTTATGAATACCTTCATCAAAACCGGTCACCGGACTCCAGCCAAGTTCATCTGTAATCTTCCTGGGATCAATCGCATATCTTCTGTCGTGTCCCGGGCGGTCTGTAACATGACTGATCAGGGATTCCGGTTTGCCCAGTTCCTTCAGAATAGTCTTTACAACTTCCATATTCGTGCGTTCATTGTGTCCGCCGACGTTGTAGACCTCTCCCACCCGCCCGTTGCGGATGATCAGGTCAATTGCAGAACAGTGGTCTTCCACATAGAGCCAGTCTCTGACATTCTCGCCCTTTCCGTAAACCGGAAGGCTCTGGTCTGCAAGCGCCCTGGAAATCATCAGCGGAATCAGCTTCTCCGGGAAATGGTACGGCCCGTAGTTATTGGAACAGCGGGAGATTGTGACCGGCAGTCCAAAGGTACGGAAATATGCCAGAACAATCAAATCAGCGGACGCCTTGGAAGCAGAATAAGGTGAAGAAGTATGGATGGGCGTCTCTTCCGTAAAGAAAAGCTCCGGGCGGTCCAAAGGGAGATCTCCATACACTTCATCAGTAGACACCTGATGATATCTTTTCACATTGTACTTGCGGCTTGCATCCATAAGGACCTGCGTGCCCATAATATTCGTCTTCAGAAAAATCTCAGGATTCTCGATAGAACGGTCAACGTGAGACTCTGCTGCGAAATTAACAACAATATCAAATGATTCTTCTTCAAAAAGTTGATATACTTCATCCCTGTCAGCAATATCGCCTTTTACAAATCTGAAATTATCATACTGCAAGGCTTCATCGAGAGTCTCAAGATTTCCGGCATATGTCAGTGCATCCAGACACACAATTCTATCTTCCGGGTGATTCTTCAATTCATAATAGACGAAATTTGATCCAATAAATCCGGCTCCGCCAGTAACAAGAACATTCATAATAACCTCCAAAGTTGCGCATCCACCTACTGGATTACATAATCGCAGAGAGCTGCGATTTCATTATTTTACGTATATAAAGTTGCTGTCACTGTCCCTGAGCATCGGTGATGTCTTATCCTTGTCGGATAGCACAGGAGCAATATCACCCCAGTCTACGCCGATGTCGGGATCATTATAGCGGATACCGCGGTCACATTCCCTGGAATAATATGCATCGACCTTGTACTGCACTTCTACATCGTCCGTCAGGGTCAAAAATGCATGTGCAAAGCCTTGGGGAATGTAGAGCTGACGGTGATTTTCCGCCGTCAATTCGACTCCGACCCATTGTCCGTAATGAGGTGAACCTTTGCGGATATCGACGGCAACATCGAGTATACTGCCTCTTGTACATCGGACAAGCTTAGTCTGCGCCATGGGATTATTCTGGAAGTGAAGCCCGCGAAGGGTTCCCTTTTGTGCTGAAAAGGACTGATTATCCTGTACAAAAACGGTATTGATACCCATTTCACTGAATTTGGCAGCAGAATATGTCTCTGCAAACCATCCGCGATGGTCGCCGAACACCTGCGGTTCAATGATAAATACATCGGGTAATTTTGTCTCTATTTTCTGCATTCTTTAGCTCCTAACCTGATAATAATCCAGCTGATGATACACCAAATGCGTGATTATTGCAATTCACGTATAACATTCCCGGCTACCTTGCGAAGGTGGCTTCCGTAAGGGGATTTTCCGTATTTAGCAGCAGATTTTAGAAGTTTTTCTTTGGTGATCCAGCCTTTGCGGAAAGAGATTTCCTCAGGGGCGGATATCTTGATGCCCTGTCGTTTTTCAAGCATGCAGATAAAGTCCGCCGCTTCAAGAAGGCTATCTATTGTCCCAGTATCGAGCCATGCATATCCGCGGCCCATCAACTTAACGTCAAGTTCTCCCTTTTCCAGGAAGACGCGGTTCAGGTCGGTTATTTCAAGTTCGCCCCTCGCACTTGGCTTAAGATTGCGTGCAACCTCAATAACACTGTTGTCATAAAAATAGAGGCCGGTGATTGCATAATTGGATTTGGGTTCTTTGGGCTTCTCTTCTACGGACAGCACCTTGCCGGCTGAGTCAAATTCAACGACGCCGAATCGCTCCGGGTCATCAACATAGTAACCGAAAACTGTCGCACGTCCCTTGTTCTCTGCGGCATCCATGAGAAGCTTTGAGAAACCGTTGCCGTAGAAAATATTATCGCCCAGGACCATGGCAACATCATCACTTCCGATAAAATCAGCACCGATGATAAATGCTTGGGCGAGACCGTCGGGCGAAGGCTGAACAGCATATTGGAGATTAATGCCGAATTGGTTGCCGTCACCTAAGAGTGACTCAAACCGGGGTGTATCTTCTGGTGTGGAAATAATCAAAATGTCCTTGATTCCCGCCAGCATAAGTGTGGACAGGGGATAATAAATCATCGGTTTGTCATATACCGGTAGTAGTTGTTTGCTCGTAACCATAGTCAGAGGATAAAGACGGGTCCCAGCACCGCCAGCAAGAATTATACCTTTCATAGAAAACCTCCTGTAGAAATAACCGAATATAACGCATTGAATCTGCATCAGCAATAAATTCAATATTATCCAGACTGCGCCTGACAGCATTATAGCAGAAATACACAAATAATTATCACCCTTGCTTTTAAATCCAAAAGAGATCTCGGCTTGACTATCCATTTC
>Ga0209429_10002116_pt1 | contig 11883 bp, 11 predicted proteins | sample BarGraNGADG00212_3_FD_184493 | JGI IMG/M metagenome (GOLD analysis project Ga0209429, IMG submission 184493) | Arctic peat soil microbial communities from Barrow, Alaska - Barrow Graham LP Ref core NGADG0004-212 (SPAdes) (version 2) | ecosystem: Environmental > Terrestrial > Soil > Wetlands >... | reverse complement strand
CCAAACGGACCCCCTCGAAGGGGACGCGATCACGGTCATCGGCTACCCGCTTGGCGGAAAGCTCGCGACCGTGACCGGCGTGGTGCTCGGGAGCGTTGCGGACCCGCTTGGCGCGGCGCTCGGCACGGTCATGGTCACCACGGCGTCGGTCGAGCCCGGCTCGAGCGGCTCACCCGTTCTCAACGAGAAGGGCGAAGTGGTGGGGGTCATCTACGCGAAGAACGAGTCTGACCAGTCGTTCATGGTGCCCGTCTCCTTGCTGCGCACGCTGATTGCCGAGGACCAGTTGCTGGTTCCTCAGGCAAACACGTGCGGCAAGGCCTGAGGGCGACGCCTCAGGGCGCACGTGCAATCGTGAATCGCTTCCTCAGCCCAGTCGTCACGTCCCCGAACTCCGGTAGTGTCCTGGAGCGAGGAACAGGAGAGTCATGAGCGAGGATTCCGCCGCCGTGCCGGCACCAGTGTCATCAGCCCAGGCGGAGTCGGCTTTCACTTTCGAGCCCGGCAGCCCGACGATGTTCGCGACCGACACCGCTCCACCGTCGCCCCCTGAAGCCGATGCCGCACCGAGCACACCGAAGCATCGACGTCGGCGTCTGCGCTGGTTGTGGTGGACCGCCGGCTCTGTGTTCGTCGCGTCCCTCGCGGGCCTCTGCGCCTACCTGGCCGTCGTTGCGCATCAGTGGAGCAGCCGAGTGGATGAACTCACGGCAATCTCCCAGGACCTCGGCACCCAGGTCGCGGATCAGACCGCCGCGCGGCAAGCGGCCGACGCGAACACCTCCACCTTGCAGTCTCAACTCGACACCTCGAAGGCGCGCATCACCGATCTCGCCAACCAGGAGGCAAACGCCGTCGACCATGAGGGCGTGTGGATCAACCTGGTCGACTCGATGATTTCTTGCGCCGACAGCCGCCAGGAACTTATCGACGTGCTCACCGACTCCCGCCTCTACTTCCCTGGCAAGACCAACGCACAGTACGAGAACGAGGTCACCGCGTATTGCGATGGCGTCAAGTCCGAGTACGCCAAATTCAAGGCGGAGATCGGCAAATGAGGCGGCCCACCGTCGCGGTCTCCTGTGCGGTGGCCGCCTGCGCACTCGCCGCGTCCACGCTGGCAGCCTGCGGCGTGCTTCCCGCTCCCCCTGGCCCGTTGGACACTGACTTCGTCCCAGAGGTCACCGCGGCCGGCCCCACAGGACCGCCCACCTCCGACGGGTTCTCGCTCGAACAGCACCTTGCGGTGCGCATTCGGGTGGCGACGTGCAATGGGTGGGCCACCGGTTCGGGTTGGGTACTCAGCGCCAGCCAGGTGATCACCAATAGGCACGTGGTCCAAGGCGCCACCCACATCGAGGTCACCACCTACGACGGTCACGTCTACGACGTGACCTCATCGCGCATCGCGAACGAACCCGACCTCGCGCTCCTCGATCTCGGCTTCGTCTTCACCGAAACCGCCAAATTCGCGTCAATCGAACCGAGCGACGGACAGCCGCTGCGGATCGTGGGCTACCCCGAGGGCCAGGCGCTCACGGTCGAAGAGGGCGCCTTCGTGGACAGGGTGCCCGACACCCTGGGCAACTCGGGGGCAGACGTGTGGCAACTCGATGCCCACGTGGAGCCAGGCAGTTCCGGATCCGCCGTGTACAACGCCGATGGTGTCGTCGTGGCGATCGTCTATGCGGGCGACAAGGACTCCGAGGCACTGGCGTGGTCCGCCGACTGGGTCGACTATCTGATCCGGACACCCTCAGCGTGGACGGACAACACCTCCACCGGCTGCTAGCGCCTCGCTAGGCCGTCCCGAGCCGCAATTCCAGGCTATCGACGCGATCCGCGATGACGGCCGATGCCGCAAGGGCCTCGTGGACGTCCCGCACTGCGTCGTCGAGACCCGCCCGGTCGAGCCCCGGCTCGAGAGTAAGCACCACGGCCACCTCCGCTCCTCGTCCCGGTAGCGCGTCTACCGCGCGCACGACGCCCGCCACGGGTATCGCGTCGGCGATGGCTTCCCTGACGTCGGCAACGACGGCACCATCGACGACGGCGGGCCGCCACGGCTCTCCCTGACCGAGAGCCCACACCGCGGGCCGCGGAATCAGCACCGTCTCCATCCCAGGGTTCAGGATGAGCACGCTCCAACCCTCCGCCACTGCGGCGAGCGCCGCGCGCGGACCCTCGGCGGGAATGGGTCGCGCGGAGGCGTTCCAGGCGCGCATCGCATCCACGTCGGTAAAGATCGGTAGCGCCATGCGCCCATCGGGTGCCTGAAGCGCCACCACTCCTGTCGATGCGACGTGGTCTTGTTCCACGCCATGCTTGCCGACGATGCGCTCGTCGCCTGCCGCGACGACGGGTACGAGGACGCGTGCGTAGGCGAGGGAGTCGACCACCTCCGCGAGAGGCGCCTTGCCGCGAGAGAAGCGAATGAGCGACTGGGCCAGTCGAGCGTCGGCGCTGCCGTCGTCGTCCGCAAACACGGACGAGGGGATCTCCTTGAGGGGATCGCCCTGCGCCCAGTCCTCGTGCTCGGTCATGCGTTCAGCCTACCGATCGCCGGTGACGCGACGAGTTGGATGCGACGAGTTGGATGCGACGAGTTGGATGCGACGAGTTGGATGCGAGGTGCTCCGCGGCACAGCGCGGTCCCGCCGCTACTGCCTGCCGGCGACGTCGAGCGCCTGCGGCAGCGTGAAGTTGCCGTTGTACAACGCCTTCCCGACGATGGCACCCTCGACGCCGATCGGCGTGAGCGTACGAATCGCCGCGATGTCGGCGAGCGAACTCACGCCGCCCGATGCGACCACCGGCGCCTTGGTGGCCGCGCACATCTGTGCAAGGAGTTCCAGGTTGGGTCCGTTCAGCATGCCGTCCTTGTTCACGTCGGTGACCACGTATCGCGAGCATCCCGCGGCGTCGAGGCGCGCGAGCACCTCCCAGAGGTCGCCGCCCTCCTTGGTCCACCCGCGAGCCGCCAGGGTCGTGCCGCGCACGTCGAGTCCCACCGCGACACGGTCGCCGTAGCGGTCAATCGCCGACGCCGTCCACTCGGGATTCTCGAGCGCGGCCGTGCCGAGGTTCACTCGGGCGCAGCCGGTGGCCATGGCGCGCTCGAGGCTCTCGTCATCGCGAATCCCGCCCGACATCTCAACCTTGACGTCGACGGCTTTCACGACCGCTGCCAAGAGCTCTGCGTTCGACCCGCGCCCAAACGCCGCGTCGAGGTCAACCAAGTGAATCCACTCGGCGCCACCCCTGACCCAGTCGAGAGCCGCGCTCAAGGGATCGCCGTAGCCCGTCTCCGAGCCCGCCGCTCCCTGGGTGAGGCGCACGGCTTGACCGTCGGCCACGTCGACGGCGGGAAGAAGCTCGAGGCGGGGCAGGTCGGTCATGACTCTCCTTGTGTGATGCGAGGCGGGTGCCAGGATACCCGCGCCGGCGGCCTCAGAGACTGGCGAGGTGCAGGACCACTACGTTGTCGTCGGGATCGAATAGCGCGGTCACCCACCAACCCGGTGCGGAAAATGCGTCAGATGAGCACTCGATCCAGGCACCGCCAGACACTGAACCAGCGAGCGCCGGAACCACCGAAGGAACGCCCAGCGTGTCCGCCGACCCACACTGCCTCGCGGGAACATCGTCATCGGGCGCGAACGTCACGACTGCGTCGATCCACAAGTCGGTGGGTCCAGGGACGGTCACCTCACGGTTGCTATCGGGTTCCGCAGATGGGCCGCCGACGTAGGCCACGGCCGTGGCGGTCGCGAGCGACGGAACTCGGTCCGTCATCGGCGCGAGGTCGTTGAGCACCTCTCCCGTGCCCCACTTGCCGGGCGCGAGCTCACGGATTTCCGGCTGCGTGGATGCGCCACACGCGGCCAACAGAACCGTCGCAACGACGACAGTCGCCGCGGCTCTCAGAGCGTGGCGACCCAGTTGCGCAGCAACTGCAGCCCCGCGTCGCCCGACTTTTCGGGGTGGAACTGCGTCGCGCACAGCGGCCCGTTTTCGACGGCGGCCACGAAGCGATCGGCCTTGTCGCCCTCCCCCGCCTCCGACCAGGTCACGAGCGGCCTCTTGAACCTGCCCGTGTCCTCGTGATCGAGCGGGAACTCGCGCGCGCCGTATGAGTGCACAAAGTAGAAGCGCTCGTCCTCGACCCCCTTGAAGAGCGTCGTCTCTGCTGGCGGCGTCACGTGTGCCCAGCCCATGTTGGGAATCACGGGTGCCTGCAACAGTTCAATGGTGCCCGGCCACTCGTGAAGGCCCGTCGCCTCCTCGCCGTGTTCCACGCCACGCTCAAACATGATCTGCATTCCCACGCAGATGCCCAGGACCGGACGGCCCCCTGCGAGGCGCCTGCCGACGATCTGGTCGCCTCGGGCGGCACGCAAGCCCTCCATGCACGCCGCGAAGGCGCCCACGCCGGGCACGATCAGGCCGTCGGCGTTCTCGGCCGTCGCGCGATCGGCCGTGAGGGTGACATCGGCGCCCACGTGTTCAAGGGCGCGCACGGCGGAGCGGACGTTGCCAAAGCCGTAGTCGAAGACGGTGACGGTGGGCATGCGGCAATCCTACGGACGCTGGCGCTTGGCCAACTTCGCGGACGCCCGTAGCAACTTGAGGGCCGCGATTCTGCTCATGTGAGCATCGAACACCTTGTCGGGGTGGGTGGCGGCCACCTGATCGATCGTCTGCGCTCCGGACATGATGGTGCTGACCACCCCTGGCGCCTCGTTGAGGATGAGCCCAGGCGCCTGAGTGTCCCCACGCTCGCCCGCGAAATACTTCCAGGCGGTGATCTGGCCGTCGCGCCTCACGAGCGCGACCAGCGGCGCGTCCTTCGCAAAGTTCGAGATGATCGCGGCCGCGGCGTGAAGCGCGCGATCCGAGGAATCGTCGAGCACAGCGAGCGTTCCCGCGGAGTTCTCGAGAACCCTCCCCTTGAGGCCGTTGACGCCGAACAGCGCGGCCAACACCTTCCCATTGGGGATCGGAGTGAGCAGCGCCGCGGTCGCCGAGGACGTCGAAGGAAAGTCATCGCTCACGGCGTCTCCACTTCTACAGGGCGCCCTTCGTGGAGGGAATGCCAGTGACCCTGGCATCGGGCGCCACAGCGGCGCGCAGCGCCCGCGCAAGGGCCTTGAACTGCGCCTCGACGATGTGGTGGGGATCGCGTCCGGCGAGCACGCGCATGTGCACGCATATCCCAGCGTGGTGAGCGATCGACTCCAGCGCGTGCGCCGTGAGGGAGCCAGCGAAGTTGCCGCCGATGAGGTGGGTTGCCTGGCCCGCAGGCTCACCCGTGTGCACAAAGTACGGACGGCCCGACACGTCGACGACGCACTGGGCAAGTGCCTCGTCGAGCGGAACCATCGCGTCGCCAAAGCGCGAGATTCCCGCCTTGTCGCCGAGGGCTTGCTTGAGGGCCTCGCCGATGCAGATCGCGACGTCCTCGACCGTGTGGTGGCTGTCGATGTGGACGTCGCCGCTCGCCTGGACCTTGAGGTCCATGAGCGAGTGCTTGCCGAGCGCCGTGAGCATGTGGTCGTAGAACGGCACCCCCGTGCTGATCTCCGTGACTCCAGAACCGTCGAGGTCGAGTTCGACCAGGACGCTCGACTCGCTCGTCGCGCGTTCCACACGACCCGTGCGGCCAGCGGGGTTCGTCGCGGCGGGACTCACGCGGTCACCTCGAGCAGGGCGTTGCGGAACATCGCCATCTCCCTGGCAGTGCCTATGGTGACGCGCAACCACCCCTCGGGTCCCGTCACGCGGACGAGCACACCCCTGTCGAGCAGGCCCTGGAACACCGCCTCGCGGTCCTTGAGTGGGCCAAAGTACGCGAAGTTCGCGTCCGTGTCGGGAACCGTATATCCCTGCGCGCGCAGCCAGTCCACCGTGTCATCCCGCTCGGCGCGAATCTCGTCGACCTGGGCCTGCAGCTCGACGTGGTGGGCAAGCGCCGCCTGAGCGGCCGCCTGGGTGATCGAGCTCAAGTGATACGGCAGGCGCACGATTGTCAGAGCGTCGACCACCTCCCTGCTCGCCGCAAGATAGCCCAAACGCCCACCTGCCAGGCCAAATGCCTTGGACATGGTGCGCGTAACCACCAGGTGAGGCGTTTCAGGCAACAGCGAGGCCGCGCTAGGCACCCCCCTGCGCCGGAACTCCGCGTACGCCTCGTCCACGACCAGCACGCTGCCACCTGGCACTTGCGCGCACGCGACGGCGAGAGAGCGCACGTCGTCGAGAGCGAGCGCGGTGCCGCTCGGGTTGTTGGGACTGGCCACGATGACGAGCGTCGGGTGGTGTTCTGCGATCGCCGCCACCGCAGCGTCCATGTCGAGGCGGAAGTCGTCGCGGCGCGGGAGGCTCAGATACTCGGTGAGGGTGTCGCGCGCGTACTCGGGGTACATCGAGTACGTGGGCGAGAAGGACAGCGTGGTGCGACCAGGGCCACCGAACGCCTGGTGCAGGTGCAGCATCACCTCATTGGAACCATTGGCAGCCCAGATGTTGTGCGGCTCGAGGAAATCAACGTGGCTCTCGGCGCCCAAATAGAGAGCGAGGTCGACGCGCAGCGCCATAAAGTCGCGATCGGGATACCGGTTGAGGCCCTCGGCCGCCTTGTGTACGGCCGCGGCGATCGCGTCGACGACAGCGGGCGGAGGTGAATAGGGGTTCTCGTTGACGTTCAGCCTGGCGGCCACCTCCTCTTGAGGTGCACCGTACGGCGACAGTCCCTTGAGTTCGGGGCGCAGCGGCAAGGTCATGGTCGTGAGTCTACTTGCGTGCTGAGGGCCGACGCTCAGTCGCTCGTCGGACGAAGCCGCGCGGCGATGGCCTCGCCGTGGGCGGGAAGGTCCTCGGCGTTCGCGAGCGCGATGACCTTGTGGCCCACCTCGGCCAGCGCCGCCTCGTCGTACTCGATCACCGAGACCGCCCGGAGAAAGCTCGTGACGCCCAGGCCGCTCGCGAATCGCGCGGTGCCTCCCGTGGGGAGAACGTGATTTGAACCCGCCATGTAGTCGCCCAGGGGGACAGGACTGTATGGCCCCACGAAGATCGCTCCCGCGTTGCGAATGCGGCCCGCCACGGTCGCCGCGTCTCGGGTGTGGATCTCGAGGTGCTCCGCGCCATACGCATCGGCCACCCTGATCGACTGTTCCAGGCTGTCGGTGAGGATGATCGCGCTCTGCACTCCGCCGAGGGCCTCCTTCGCTCGCACGTCGTGCTTGGTCGCCCCCACGATGCTCGCGAGCCGTTCGCCCACCGCGTCGGCCAGGTCTGCGCTGTCGGTGATGAGTACCGAGCCCGCCATCGGGTCGTGCTCGGCTTGGCTGAGGAGGTCGTACGCGATGAAGCCCGGATTTGCGGAATCGTCGGCGATGACGGCGATCTCCGTGGGGCCCGCCTCCGAGTCGATCCCTACGGTGCCGTTGACCGCCCGCTTCGCGGCGGCGACGTAGACGTTCCCTGGACCGGTGATGACGTCAACGGGATCGCACAGCACGGCGCCGTCCACGCGGGTCGCCCCATAGGCGAGCATGCCGATCGCCTGGGCCCCGCCGACTGCGTAGACCTCTGTCACTCCGAGCAGCGCGCACGCCGCAAGGATAGTCGGGTGAGGGGCACCTTCGAAGGCCTTCTGTGGCGGCGTGGTGACAGCGATTTCGGTCACGCCCGCGGCCTGTGCGGCCACCACGTTCATGACCACCGAACTCGGGTAGACGGCCAATCCTCCCGGCACGTAGAGCCCCACTCGCGCCACGGGCACCCAGTGCTGGCTCACACGCGCACCAGGGGCAAGGTCGACGCAGACGGCGGATGGCACCGTGGCCTCGTGGAACCGGCGCACTCGACGGATGGCCTCTTCCAGGCTCTCCCGTACAGCGGGGTCGAGAGTCGCCAGCGCGGACTCGATATCGGCTTGCGCGATGCGCAGGCTCACGGGCGATCCGCTGTCAAACCGGTCGCCATATTCGCGGAGCGCGGCCTCTCCCCTGGCACGCACATCGGCAAGGATGGGGCGCACCGTCTCGAGCGCTGCATCGATGTCTATGTCGGCGCGCGGCACCACCTCCAGGAGCTGCCTTGTGGATAGGTCCTGGCCTCGTATATCTATGCGCCTCAACACGCCCGCCAGCCTACCTGCGGGTCAGGATCACCGCGTGACCGCTCGGCCCCCGCAAGAGTGACGGGACGTATGCCCTCCCCCGTAAGAGTGACGGGACGTATGCCCTCCCCCGTAAGAGTGACGGGACGTATGCCCTTCCTACCTACGGTTGCGTAGGTTACCCTAACCGAAAGGATTGGAGAGGCTCGCCATGGCGACAAGCACCGCAGCATCACAGCAAGCCGACTCCACCGAGGGTCGCAAACTCCCAAGCATCATCCAAGGCGGCATGGGCGCCGCCGTGTCTTCCTGGCGACTCGCATCGCAGGTCGCCCAGGCGGGGCAGCTCGGCGTCGTGTCGGGCATCGGCCTCGACGTGGTGCTCGCGCGCAGGCTCCAGGATGGCGATAAGGGCGGGCACATGCGTCGCGCGCTCGCGGCCTTCCCCGTGCCCGCCATGGCCGCCCGTGCCCTTGACGAGTATTTCCTCCCGGATGGGCGCGCTTCCGGCGAGTCATACGCGGCCGTTCCCAAGCTGGCCGTCGTGCAAGACCGGCCAGCCCAAGAGATCGCGGTCCTTGGCAACTTCGTTGAGGTGTGGCTCGCTAAGGAGGGCCATGAGGGCTTGGTGGGGATCAACTACCTCGAAAAGGTGCAGATGGCCACCCCCGCGGCGGCCTACGGCGCCATGCTCGCTGGCGTGGACTACGTGCTCATGGGAGCAGGCCTCCCTCGCGAGATTCCGCGCCTCCTGAACCAGCTCGCCACGCACTCCTCCGTGAAATTCCCCGTGGACGTGCAAGGTGCCGAGCCAGGGACGTTCTTCGTCTCGCTCGACCCGCTCGAACTGCTCGGCATCACCTTGCCGCCGCTCAAGCGTCCGCGCTTCCTCGCCATCGTTTCTGCCCATGTGCTCGCGGAATACCTCGCGCGCGACGAGGGCATTCGCCCCGACGGCTTCGTGGTTGAGGGCCCGAGGGCCGGCGGCCACAACGCGCCACCGCGCGGCAAGGTCGTCCTCAATGAAGCCGGAGAGCCTCAGTTTGGGCCACGCGACGATGCGGACATTGCGAAGGTTGCCGCGATCGGCCTGCCGTTCTGGCTGGCGGGCGCCTACGGGACTCCCGAGGGACTCATCGCGGCTCAGGCCGCCGGAGCGGTCGGCATCCAAGTGGGAACGCTCTTCGCCCTCAGCAGCGATGCCAACTTTGAACCCACCATTCGCGAGGCGCTTGTCAGCGCGGTGGCGGACGGAACGCTGAAGGTGACGACGAGCCTGCGCGGCTCGCCCACCGGTTTCCCTTTCAAGATCGCCGAGTTGGAGGGCTCCCTTTCGGACCCCGACGCGGTCGAGGACCGTCCACGCCTGTGCGACCTCGGCTTTCTGGGCGTTCCGTACTTGCGTGAGAACGGCGCCGTGGGCCACCGCTGCCCCGCCGAGCCGGAGAGGCCCTTCGTCCGCAAGGGCGGCGGCGCGGACGATGCCGCCGGTCGGCTCTGCCTGTGCAACGCCCTCATGGCGAACGTCGGCCTCGGACAGACGCGCGCCACGGGTTACGTCGAGAAGCCCCTCATCACGCTGGGCGCCGACCTCGACGGTCCCCGGCGCCTCATCGCACTCCACCCTCAGGGATGGACGGCCCGCGAGGCCCTGGACTGGCTACTCACCCCCAGCAAGGGCTAGATCGTCAGGCAGTTGGGGCCGAGCGCGGCCTTCAAGTCGCCGTAGAGCGCCGACGTCTTGGCGACTCTGAACTCGTTGCCGAGTCGCATCGTGAGCGGCTTTTCCCCACCAGTGAGCACCATGCGCACCTCGACGGGGCCAGGGTGCGAGCGCAGGATCGCCTTGACCTCATCGACGAGCGGCGGCGTGACGCGTGCGGCGGGCACTGTAATGGCTACCGGCGTGTTGTCTTGTGCGGTGATGTTTGGCATTCGCAGCTCGACCGCAGAAAACTGCATGCCGCCGTCGCCGCGCTCACGCGCACGCACCTTGATGGTCACCACCGCGTCGTCGACGAGGTCGCGCGCATAGGTGTCATACGTCTTGGCGAAGAATGAGATCTCGACCTCGCCGGTCATGTCCTCGAGCACCACGAGCGCGTAGGCGTTTCCAGAGCGCGCGATGCGCCTATCCACGCGAGTGATAAGCCCCGCGAACGTGATCTGTTCGCCGTCTCCCACCGCACCGCTCGACGTCGCCGACAGAATCTGGTGGCTCGCCTCGGACCGGAGCACGTGGTCCAACCCCGACAAGGGGTGGTCCGAGACATACAGGCCGAGCATTTCCCGCTCGAGGTTCAGCAGCGTCTTCTTGTCCCATTCGGGGATGTTGGGCACCTCGACGCGCACGCCCCCACCCAGTTCCTTGTCGTCGCCGAACAGGTCGAACTGACCGGTGGCCTCTTGGCGTTTCACGCCCACCACGGAGTCGACCGCCTGCTCGTGAATCACCGACAGCGAACGGCGGGTGTGCCCCAGCGAGTCGAATGCCCCCGCCTTCACGAGGGAGTCGATCGTGCGCTTGTTGCACACCGACGCGGGGACCTTGTCGAGGAAGTCGGGGAACGATACGTAACGCCCCTTCGCCTCTCGCGCCTTCATCAGTTCCACGACGACGCCCTCGCCGACGTTGCGCACGGCCGTGAGCCCAAAGCGGATGTCCCCGCCGACGGCCGAGAAGTTCGCCTTGGAGTCGTTGACGTCCGGCGGAAGCACCGTGATGCCCATGCGTCGACATTCTGCCAGGTAAATGGCCATCTTGTCCTTGTCGGTCCCCACCGACGTGAGGAGCGCGGCCATGAATTCGACCGGGTAGTGGGCCTTGAGGTAGCCCGTCCAAAACGACAGCACCCCGTACGACGCCGTGTGCGCCTTGTTGAACGCGTAGTCGGCGAACGGCACCAGGATGTCCCACAGCGCCGTGATCGATGCCTCGCTGTAGCCGTGCGCCCTCATGCCATCGCTGAACGGCACAAACTCCTTGTCGAGCACCGCCTTGATCTTCTTGCCCATGGCCTTGCGCAATAGGTCGGCGGCGCCAAGCGTGTAGCCGGCGAGCACCTGGGCGATGCGGAGCACCTGCTCCTGGTAGACGATCAGGCCATACGTTGGCGCCAGGATCTCGCGCAGCGGCTCCTCGAGCTCGGGGTGAATGTAGTCGACCGGCTGGCGACCGTTCTTACGCTCGGCGTAGTTGATGTGCGAGTTCGCGCCCATGGGGCCGGGCCGGTACAGGGCGAGCACCGCCGAGATGTCCTCAAAGGAGTCGGGACGCATTTGCCGCAGCAGCGATCGCATCGCCACGCCGTCGAGCTGGAACACGCCAAGGGTGTCCCCACGGCCAAGCAGGTCAAACGTCGCCTGATCCTCGAGAGGAAGCGTCTCGAGCACGAGCGCTTCCTTGCCGTTTGCCACGATGTTGTCGAGCGCGTCGTCGAGGATCGTGAGGTTGCGCAGGCCCAAGAAGTCCATCTTGACCAGCCCGAGCGCCTCGCACGTGGGGTAGTCAAACTGAGTGATGATCACGCCATCTTGCTCGCGCCTCATGATGGGGATGATGTCGATGAGCGGCTCGCTCGACATGATCACTCCCGCCGCGTGGACTCCCCACTGGCGCTTGAGCCCCTCCAGGCCGAGAGCCATGTCGGTGACCTCGCGCGCCTCCGGGTCGGCCTCCACGAGAGCGCGGAAGTCTCCGCCCTCGTTGTAGCGCTCGTGCTTGGCGTCGAAGACCGCGGCCAGCGGCATGTCGCGGC
>Ga0209429_10002114_pt1 | contig 11890 bp, 10 predicted proteins | sample BarGraNGADG00212_3_FD_184493 | JGI IMG/M metagenome (GOLD analysis project Ga0209429, IMG submission 184493) | Arctic peat soil microbial communities from Barrow, Alaska - Barrow Graham LP Ref core NGADG0004-212 (SPAdes) (version 2) | ecosystem: Environmental > Terrestrial > Soil > Wetlands >... | reverse complement strand
GGGTATGAGGGTTTTGCAGACCCTTGCCTTACCACTTGGCTATGCCGCCTCTGGAGCGGAAGACGGGATTTGAACCCGCGACACTCGGCTTGGGAAGCCGATGCTCTACCCCTGAGCTACTCCCGCATAATCATGTTCATATGTATTTTACACGGCGCGAAGGCTTCTGTCAAGCGTGGTGGAGGTGCTGTGAGTCTTCTGCAGCCAGACGTGCGAAAGCAGCCGTTGCGTCGAGTGTATGTCTGTCGATCGGACGGGAATTTTGGCGCAGATATACCAGCGTCTGCTCAAGGGCGCGCAGCATTGCGGTTTCGAGACTGCTGAACAGCAGAGAGCGGACTTCCTCGACGCCGGCGAAGTGGCGACCCGACTCACAGTAGTCGGCAAGAAAGACGATCATCGCCAGTCGGTCCATTTGAGGGGCACCAGTCGTATGCAGAGCAATTGCCTGTAGAATCTCAGGATCACCCACACCAAAGTCGCGTCGGGCGATCAACGCCCCGACTGGAGCATGGAGGACTATTGGAGCGAACGTCTCAGCCATCTCACGAACCAGAGGGTCATCGGTGTCCTTGACCAGCTCGAGCAGGAACGACTCGGGCTCATCCCTCGCGATGTCGTGCAGCAGAGAAGCGATGCTGGCCTTCTCCTCGGATACTCCCCAGAAACGGGCAAGTCTCACTGCCAGCGTCTCCACGCGGAGCATGTGCTTCAGTCGTTTCTTCGGAACACGCCCGGCGACGAGGTCGACCAGGTGGGCTCTCTCCTCTGGTATCACTGACCTCTGTACAATCCGTGCTCTGTAATATACGCAGCCACGGACGCGGGTATCAGGCCATCGACAGACAGACCCTGTTGCAGCCTGTGGCGAATCAGGGTCGACGACAGGCTGTCGAAGGGATTGATGTCGAACAGAGCTTTCGCAGGGACTTTCGGGCGGCCTGAACGGTGCCGGCCGGCGCGCGGGACGAACCATAGTTCAACTTGATCGAGGATATCCTGGTATCTGTGCCACTGCGGGAACGATAGGAGCTGGTCCTCCCCGAGAAGCAGCACCGGCTTGTCCACACCCAGCACCGGACGGAGACCTTCGAGCGTGTCCACGAAGTAGGATGGCCGTGGCTCACGGCGCAATTCGACGTCGGAGACTTCCACACCAGGCATCCCTGCGAAGGCGAGCTGAAGCATCGCCACACGATCAGCATCGGATGCGGAGAGGCACTTGTCAAAGTCCGGATTTGGAAGGCCGGTGGGGATGAGAATGAGCGTAGAAGGGGCCATCAGGCGAAGAGCCTCATGGCCGACAAAAACGTGACCGGCGTGGACAGGGTCGAACGCTCCCCCATACAGCACGGTCTTCATCGCTTGGTTGTTGTCTCTTCCCCCAGAGCGAATACGTGGCCGCCGATCATGACGTTCTGTCCGTCATGGGCTCCCCTCTTGCGGAGAGCCTTTTCGACGCCGACTTTGCGCATCCTCTGGTCCAGCAGTGTGACCTGGAACGGCTTCTCGAAGTCAGTCGTGTGGACAATCCGGTCCAGATAGCGTCCTGACGCGTTGAGCATACCGTCGGGAAGCCGGGAAATTTCGAATGTCTCATCAGACAGCTTCAGCTTGTAGACCCGCGTCACCTGTTCACGGGGAGGCACAGGTGCAGTCTGCACGAGAGCCAATCCACGTTCGATGACAGCATCAATGCCACGATTCTCCAGTGCGGAAATCATCAGAGGCTCGATACCTTGATGGACAAAGCGCGTACGAATCCCTGTCCGCTTCTGGGCAGAAATCACGTCGATCTTGTTGACGACAATCAATCGGGGCTTGCCTGCAAGCTGTTCACTGTATTGTTCCAGTTCGCGGCAGAGCAGGTGATACGCCTGAACCGGGTCGGGATCGGGAGAACTGCCGTCAACCAGAAACAGCAGAACCCGGCTGCGTTCGATGTGGGCCAGGAACTTGTTGCCAAGCCCGCGACCTTCGGCGGCTCCTTCGACAAGTCCTGGGATATCCGCAAAAGTGACGCGCTCACCGTCTGGCGAGAATGCTACACCCAGGTTCGGGGATAACGTCGTGAAGGGATAGTCGGCAATCTTCGGGTGTGCTGCAGAAAGTTTGCTCAGCAGTGTGCTCTTGCCCGCGTTCGGAAAGCCGACAATGCCGACGTCGCCAAGGATCTTCAGGCGCAGTCTGATCCGACGCTCCTGCGCAGGGATACCCTGCTCGCAGTACCTCGGGGCACGGTCGACGGATGTGGCAAAAGATGCATTACCCCTGCCACCGCTTCCGCCATGGGCTACCGTGACAGTCTCGCCCTCGTCAACTAGATCCGCCAGAACTTCCTCTGAGACAATATCCGTCAGGACGGTGCCCAGTGGGACGAGGACGGTAACGTCCAGTCCATCACTCCCGTGCTTGTTGCGTCCAGCACCCGGATCTCCAGCCTGGGCCCTGAATGTCCGCTTCTTTGCGAAGAACTGAAGGCTCGAGTATCGGTCGGTAGCGATAAAGATGACGTCGCCACCTCTGCCCCCCTCACCGCCATCCGGCCCGCCTTTTTCTACATACTTCTCACGGCGGAAGCTCATGGCTCCGTTTCCGCCGTGTCCCGAGGTGACTCGGACTATGACCTCATCGAGAATGCGGTCAGCTGAGTCTCTAATGGAAATGCTCCCTGTGTGTGCTAGTTCGCCTGCTCAGGAACAGGAAGCACATGAACGCGCTTCACGGTTTTGAGCGACTCAAACTTTACTGTTCCGTCGACAACGGCGAACAGCGTGTAGTCTCGGCCCATCATGACACCATTGCCGGCTTTGAAGTGCTCGCCGCGCTGACGCACGATGATGTTGCCTGACCGAACAACTTGACCATCATACAGCTTGACGCCGAGATATTGTGGGTTGCTGTCCCGCCCGTTACGTGACTTACCGCCTGCTTTCTTGTGTGCCATTGTTTACCGCCCCTCTTACCCGATCTCCGTGATCTTCACGTAGGTCGATGTCTGTCTGTGCCCTATGAGCTTCTTGTGCGTCGTCTTGTTCTTGTAGGTGAAGACACGGATCTTGCGGTCGCGCGTGGTACGAAGGATCGTACCGCTCACCTTCGCGTCCAGGACGTAGGGCTTGCCAATTTGAGTGCCGGCGTCAGTGGTGACGACGAGGACTTTGTCAAACACGATCGGCGTGCCGGGTTCGCTGGCGATTTTTTCCATCTTGACGGTCTCGCCGAGCTCGACCCGATACTGCCTTCCTGCTGCTTCAATTACAGCGTACATAGACTACCTCCACGAAGAATTGCTCGGTCGAGGCGGCCTTGCGGCACTTAGGGAACCCGACCAATGCGAAGAAAGTATACGGTGTTCGAGGCCCCTGTCAACCGTTCACAGCTTGAAATGTGGCCTCTCCCGAGTAGTATAGCATCTGTGAAAACGATTATGATTGCAGGACTGGGCAACCCGGGGCCCGAATACGATGAGACACGACATAACGTAGGCTTCATGGCCCTCGACGCTATCGCACATTCGTTCAAGGTTCGCAGGTTCAACCATAATCGACTGGCGCACTGGGCAGCCGTCGACCTGGCCCTCTGTGACGAGTTGGAACCCGTCAGGATAGTCCTGGTGAAGCCTCAGACGTTCATGAACAACTCCGGCGTCGCTATCGCTCCAATGATGAAGGAACGCAACATTCTTCTCGAGAATCTTATCGTGATCCATGATGAGATGGATTTGCCGGTCGGCGCGGTCAGAGTGAGCTTCAACGCCACAGCCGCAGGTCACAATGGGGTCCGATCGATTGCCGACAACTGTGGTGGGAAGGGATTCGTGCGGGTTCGCGTCGGCATTGAGAAGCCACGCAGCAAGGACGGTGTCATCGATTTCGTGTTGTCAAAATTCTCCAGGTCCGAGTGGCCAACCATCATCGATGTCATTGGGAAGTCGCCGACTGTCGTCCGAACCATCGTCTGTGATGGGCTGATGGCTGCGCAGGAGATGTTCAACCGCAAGGTGGCAAAGGACTGATGCAGTCTGGCTCGTTCAACCTGCTGCTGCAGCAGGCGCAGGCCAGCGTTCCCGAACTGTTCGCCAAATTCGCACTGCTGCTGGAACGACCCGGCTCCATCACGGTATCGAGTCCATCCGGGGGCTATCGCCAGCTACTGCTGGCGGCTTTGGTTACACTCTGCCCTCGACCCCTTGTGGTCGTCTGTCCCAGCGTCGACCGTGCGGAGGAACTGTCTTCGATGGTCCGCGGCATGTCTGCGGCGGTCACGGGTGTGCGCCCCTTCGTAGTGCTGCCCGAACTGGGCGTCGAGATTATGGAGTACACGCAGTATTCACGTCCACTGTCGTTCGCCCGGGCCCGGGCCCTTGATCAGATCTATGCGCATGCGGAGACCGTCGTCTTCACGACGGCTCAGGGACTCATCGACCCCTCCATCCCCGCTCGCGATTTCACGGAGCTTGTTTCTACGCTTTCTGTCGGGGACCGCATCATCCCACATTTCCTGGCACATCGACTGTTGCAGATGGGGTACGAAGGAGTTTCATCGGTCACCGAGATGAGTCAGTTCAGCATGCGCGGCAACGTGTTCGATCTGTACTCGCAGGTGGGAGAGTACCCAGCGCGTATTGTGCTCGAAGGCAATGTCATAAGCCGTATCAAGCTGTTCGACCCCGTGACACAGCAGTCAGTCGAGCCCGTGTCGTCAGTCGGAATCCTGCCGCCGTATCCCGTCGTACTGGATCAGGAGGCCCGTCGGAGTTTCGCCGCTGTGGCTGCGGAGCGATGGAAAGAGGAACGCAGGACTACTGATGGAAGCCAGGATCAGGATGCGACGCTTCTCGAAGACCTGGAGTCCTTCATTTCGATGACGAACAGCAAGGGGGTCAACTACTTTCTCTATCAGTATATGAATCCAGAGCGCATGTGTGGAGGCCTTGCCAGCTTGCTCGGACCCCGCGCCATAGCAGTGTTTGCCGACGTCGACCCCGAAGCCGAACTGACGCAGATCTTCGACTCTGCGCGGGAACTCTACGACCGGAGCATTCAGACTGGCTTCGTACCATCGTCCAGCGCGCTCGACCAGGTGGAACAGACTGCCAGACGTGCTCTAGGCGGTTTCGCCCGGTCGATCTTCCTCACCGCTACCTCAGTCCAGGACGCGCTGACACCGGCCTCCCGCGAGTTGCCTCCATTGACGCTGTCAGGTTCCTTGAACGAGTACCTCGGCCTCCACGCCCCCGGAGAAACCGCAATCGACGTCGTGTCGTGGAATCCTGAGAAGGCCCAGCATCTGGTGATGGATACGATCGAGGATCCTGGTGTCATGGCAAGACTGGCCATTATCAAGGGTTCCCTGTCGGCGGGGTTTGCCGCAGAGGGATTCATGGTTCTGACGGATAGGGAACTGTTTCCGAAGGCCACGATGAGCCCCAGGAAGACGACCCGTTTTTCTCAGGCCATCTCGCGTCTCGAGGACCTGCATGAAGGCGACTACGTCGTCCATCGGGATTACGGCATCGGCGTGTTCAGGGGCATGAACGCCATGACGGTCGATGGTGTCACCCGGGATTATATCTCGCTGGAGTACAAGGATCATTCACTGCTCCATGTGCCTGTCGAGCGCCTGGGGTATCTCGAGAAGTATGTTGGGGACCGCACGGAGATAACCCTTGACCAGCCAGGATCGAGGAAGTGGAAACGGGCGCGCAAGGAGGCTGCGGAAGATGCCCGGCGCATCGCCCATGAACTGCTTGAGACGGCAGCCAAACGCCATGCGCGCGAGGGCTACATGTTCAAGCCGAATCCAGAGTTGGAGGTCCCGGTTGTCGACGCCTTCGCCTTCGAGTTGACGCCCGATCAGTCCAAGGCTATCGCCGACGTCCTCAGCGACATGGAGGCAGGCAAGCCGATGGATCGCCTGGTATGTGGGGATGTCGGCTTCGGGAAGACCGAGGTCGCCATACGGGCGGCGGCGCGTGCGGTCTCAAACGGCAAGCAGGTCGCCATCGTCGCTCCGACGACCATCCTGGCGATGCAGCACTTCCGCAACCTGGAGGCCCGCTTCGAGCCGATTGGGTACAAGGTTGCGCTATTCTCGAGGATGGTAGGCTCCAGGGAACTCGCGGTCAGCCGCAAGCTCCTGCACGAGGGCGGTGTCGACATCGCTGTCGGTACACACAAGGTCCTGAACATGGCAGGCGACTTCAAGGACATTGGCTTGATGATTGTCGACGAGGAACAACTCTTCGGTGTGCTGGACAAGGAAAAGATCAAGAAGATGAAAACTGAGGTCGACGTGCTGACTCTCAGCGCCACACCCATCCCGCGCACATTGGAATCGTCCATTGTAGGCATTCGGGACATCTCCCTCATCAACACGCCCCCGGTCGGCCGGAATCCCATCAGGACGTTCCTGATGCCCTTCGACGAGGAGCAGTTGACGCGGGCTGTTCGTGCCGAGCTGCAGCGTCACGGACAGGTATACTTTGTCCATAACCGCATCAATGACATCGAGGCCCGGTTTGCGCTGCTCGCCCGACTGTTTCCGGAGGCCCGCATCGCGGTAGCGCATGGGCAGTTGAGGAGTGAAGTTCTGGAACAGATCATGCTGGACTTCTACGAGGGCAAGTACGATATCCTGGTCTCGACCACCATCATCGAAGCAGGACTCGATTTCCCAAACGTCAACACGATCATCGTCGACGAGGGAGAACGCCTCGGACTTGCCCAACTTTATCAGTTGCGTGGCAGAGTAGGTCGTGCTCAGCGTCATGCCTATGCCTATATTTTCTATTCCCATGGCGTCATGCGTGAATCAGTTGCTTTCAAGCGTCTCGAGGCCATTGCCTCGGCCGTGGACTTCGGAGCCGGGCTGCAGGTCGCCCTCAAGGACCTGGAGCTGCGTGGCGCCGGTGACGTCCTGGGCGTGAAGCAGAGTGGCCGCTTCTCCGACGTTGGGTACCACATGTTCCTCTCAATGGTCGAGGAGGAGATCATGCGGGTACGGGGCCAGTACTCTGAGCCTGCTGCGAGACCCGTGATCATTCTTGGGATGTCCGCCTTCATCCCTGAGTCCTATGTGGCCGACTCAGGAGAGCGGCTGGCGCTCTACAACGCCGTCGAACGGGCTGGTGGGCAGGATCTGGCAGCACTCGAAGAGCGGACTGTCGACCGCTATGGAGCCCTTCCGCCTGAGGTATCGGGGATTTTTGCGCTGAAACGCCTCGAACTGTCGCTGATTCCTCTCGGCGTGTCGTCCGTCAAAGAGTCGGGCCACGTGCTTGTTCTGGAATTCGCCAGTCAGGAAGCAGCCACGCGGTTCCTCCGCGCTCACGTCGACCAGGTCGCCCACGCCCGAACCGTGCGGGACTCGGTGATCCTTCCCATGAATGCCGGACAGAAGCCGCTCTCACTGCTATCAGGGTTGCTTTCGGGGTCGGAAACGGTACACTGACAGTATGGACGAATGTGAAATACGCATCATTACGGAGCAAGACCTTCACCTGCAATCTCTCATCGACACTGGACGACGCTTTGCCCTGGCGGTACCGGCTGGAACGGATGTTCTGGTCTATGCGTCGGCCTCCAGTGTCCGGTTGCTGCCAACCTCAGCCCGAACCCTGCTGGATCCGGTAGAGGCTATCGGTTTCCTGACATGGATACGTTTTGCAAGTCGGCACTATGGTATGATCACTTGCTTGTGTCCCGTGGACATGGCGTCCATTGTCGCAGGGCTTCTTGGCCGGTTGCCTGGACTGTCTCATGCTCCGACAATCGAGGCCAACGACATGACTCGGGAGGCGATACGGCTGGCCGACGTTCTCTGGCCTCTCGTTGGCACCCAGTATACGACGCTTGAGGAGTTCAGGCTACTCATCGCCGAATTGCGCCAAAAGTGTCCCTGGGACCGCCAGCAAACGCATGTATCGCTTCTGGATACGCTTCTGGAGGAGTCCTACGAGGTGGCTCTCGCCATACAGAGAGGCAGCTCGGATAACCTCGAAGAGGAGCTGGGGGACCTGTTGCTGCAGGTGTTCATCCAGTCGGAAATCGCCCATGAGGAAGACGGATTCGACATCTGTGACGTGGTTCGGACCGTTGACGACAAGTTGACATTCAGGCATCCGCACGTGTTCGGCAACGTCTCGGTGGCATCGAGCGATCAAGTACTGGAGAACTGGCAGAAGCTCAAGACCCTTGAGGGCCGGAAGAAGCACTTTGTCGACAGCGCGAAACTGCTTTCGTCCATCGAGAATGCTTTGCTATTCCAGGAGACTGCCCGTTCCGACGGGTTCGATTTCGAATCAGGGGAGCAGGCCTATGGCAAGCTGCTCGAGGAGACCGGCGAGTTGGGAGGCGAACTGAACGCTCCATCCAGGGATGAAGACGCGCTGGCCATGGAGCTGGGGGATGTCCTCTTTTCTGCGCTCAACGTCGCGCGGCTTTCAGGTGTCAACCCCGTCAAGGCCCTGCAGCACTCATTCGACAAGTTTCGCGACCGATACGGTCGCGTCCGTGACTATGCAAAACAGCAGCAAGTCGATATCTCGACAGCACCTCCCGAGGAACTGGAGCGGTTATGGCAACTGGCGAAAAACGCATAGATAGCGGTCTCCCTGTGACAGGAACGCACAGTGACAATATCGAGCCTGTCACGTTAACCACAGAAGATCACGCCGCCAGTCAGCCCGAGGTCTCTGCTGGCCCCCCTCAAGCTCTGCCGCCGGCCCCCGAACGCCCCAAGGTCACTAACGTCTGGAGTATTGTCTGGAAGCTTCTGGGAGCGTTGGGATTCGGAGCACTCGGTTTCTTCGCTCTCTCGCTTATTTCTCACCAGATGAACGTCGTGAAGGTGGTGAGGTCGCTCAATCCCGAGTATATTTTGGCCGCACTCGTTCTCATCTTTTTTGAAATCGTCTTTCAGGCACTGCGACTGCAGGCAATCCTTCGCTCGGTCGGCCTGCGGATCGCGTTCCGCACCGCCATGCGCAACATCCTCGTGGGCGAGTTCTTTGCCAGGGTGACACCGTTCGAGGCGGGCGGAGGTGAGCCGGCCCAGATCTACATGCTTTTCAAGGACGACTCGATCAACGTGGCAGATTCAACGATGGTGTTTGCGATCAAGGCGATCCTCTCGGGTGTTTCACAGATGGTCGTTCTCGTTTTTGTGCCGATCTGGCTGTTCTTCTCTGGGCGGAGCCTGGGGGTAGGCAACCGGTTCCGTCTCATCCTCTACATCGGCATAGCAGCCTACGTGGCCAACTTCGCCTTCCTCGTGTTCTGCCTGATCCGCCTGCAGTGGATCAATGATTACATCGACAGGCTAGTTCTTCGTCAGACGCAGACCCTCACTGGGCGAGGAAGGTTTTGGCAGCGACTAGCGCGCCGCATACAGAAATTCACAAAGGATACGCTGCGCGCCCGAGAAACAGCCATCAGGGCCAATCGAGCAATGCTAGTAACAGGCTTGGCCTACAGTTTCGTGTCCTGGGGTCTCGTCGTGCTGACGCCGATCATCCTGCTGTACGGTCTTGGCGTTACGTCGTCGATCACCCAGATTATTGTGGCAACCCTCATCTACTACATCGCCGTATCCTATTTTCCCACTCCTGGCGCTTCCGTCGGAGCCGAGCTCGGCGCGGTGGCCCTGTTTGCGGCGTTTGTTCCGAATGGTATCCTGGGAGCTTTCATCCTTATCTGGCGTTTTTTCGATCACTATGTCAAGATGGGCGCTGGGGGCATTACCGCCCTCGGCGAATTCGTACTTGGGCCAGCTCGTCGTCGCAGGCGGCGTGGACAGCCGGACAAGGACACGAGCGCAAAGGAAGGGACGCAAAAACCATGAAGAAGAGAGCCATCGTCATTGTTCTGGACAGCGTCGGCATCGGGGAAGCTAAGGATGCATTTATGTACGGGGATGGTGGTTCGGACACACTTCGCCATATCTACAAGAGCGTGCCGGGTTTTCGCCTCCCGCATCTCGAGGAACTTGGCCTGAAGTATCTGCTCGATCTGCACTTCGACAGTCCCATGGGTTCGTTTGGGATCATGGAGGAGAAAGCCAGGGGGAAGGATTCTATAAGCGGTCACTGGGAGATGATGGGACTGACACTGACAAAGCCGTTTCCCACGTATCCCAACGGATTTCCGCCCGAGGTCATCGACGCCTTCGAAAAGCGCTTCAACACCAAGGCCCTGGGCAACCGGCCTGAGTCTGGGACCACAATCATCGCGGAACTGGGCGAAGAACATATGCGTACCGGTTATCCGATTGTCTATACGTCTGCCGACTCCGTGTTCCAGATAGCCGCGCACAACGACATCATCCCCCTCGCCAAGTTGTATGAGATGTGCGAGATCAGCCGACGTGAGATTCTGCAGGGTGAGTACCTGGTCGGTCGCGTCATTGCGCGTCCATTCACCGGGACTCCCGGGAATTTCGTGCGAACATCCGACCGCCATGACTATGCCGCTCAGCCGCTGGGTCCTACGACCCTGACCCAGGTGAGCAAGGCCGGTATGGATGTCATTGCCGTCGGCAAGACCTACGACCTGTTTGCTGGTGTGGGGTTCACGCAACATTTCCACATTCACAACAATGAGGAAGGCATCCAGAAGACCATCGAGCTGGTCAAGACCAGCAACTGGGAAGGGTTGCTGTTCACCAACCTGGTCGACTTTGACATGCTCTTTGGCCACCGGCGCAACGTAGCCGGCTATGCCGTCGCCCTGGAGCGCTTCGATGAGGCGGTCCCTGAGTTGCTGAGGTCGATGAAGCATGACGATATCCTGTTCATCTCAGCCGATCATGGCTGCGATCCGACGTTCACTGCGCATACGGACCATACGCGAGAGTACGTGCCCGTTCTCGCATACTCGCCGTCGCGCCGGGGCGGAACATACCTGGGAGTCCGCGAAACATTTGCGGACCTTGGAGCCACCGTGTCGGAGTACCTCGGAGTGGCGCCTGTCGCGGGTTCGAGCTTCCTTGTGGACATTTCCTAGACCCGTGCACAAAACCGAGGGATCAGCGACCCAGTGAGCAGCGGAGGCAGTCCAGCCGAATCAGATACGTGGAAAGAGCTTCTGCGGGGCCTGGTGCGCCTGGAACTCAAGCGCGGCTGTCAGGACGACGCCGCCGTAGGCGGGTTTGCGCGGTTGGCCCTGGCGACCGTGGAAGGTTCTTGCACACGAACACAGCCTACAGCGGAGCGTGGCGTATCGAACGAGCTGCGGTCTTTGCTGGTCGACTATCAGTTCCTGCCGAACCGGGCGCGGGCGGGCAGGTGTTCGGCGCTTCTTGCCCTTCTGGGCGACTCGAAGTCTCTGTCTGCCGGGTCACCACTGCCTGCAGGCGCGCCTCCGGCGCACGCAACGCCGGTGTCCAAGCTTCCCCCCGATAGCATCAAAGCCTTGCTGCAGGTACTCGAAGAACCGGTGTCCAAACTGTGGGGAGTCGGACCGCGTGTTCAAGAGATCATGGGGAAACTCGGTGTCGGCAGCATTGCCGACCTTCTCCAGCACGCGCCCAAAGGCTATCTTGACCTGCGCTATCCGACGGAGCTGTCGCGCGAGTCGCTTGGGCAGATGGTCCTTATCAAGGCACGTCTGCTGACGGTTACCGAGATCCGACGAAAGGTTCTGCTGGTCAAGGCGTCAGTCAGGGACCCCGGCGGGCGCGTGCTCCATCTCGTCTGGTTCAACAACAAGTTCGTGAAGAGCAGGCTTCAGACTGGACATGACTACGATTTCTATGGGAGACTGGAGAACTCGTTCGAAGGGGCTCAGTTGACACAGCCGGCTTTCGAGGAGTCGGGAACGCCGCCGGCTCAACTACATATGAACCGGATCGTGCCGGTCTATCACCTCACTTCGGGTATTACTCAGAA
>Ga0209429_10002113_pt1 | contig 11891 bp, 9 predicted proteins | sample BarGraNGADG00212_3_FD_184493 | JGI IMG/M metagenome (GOLD analysis project Ga0209429, IMG submission 184493) | Arctic peat soil microbial communities from Barrow, Alaska - Barrow Graham LP Ref core NGADG0004-212 (SPAdes) (version 2) | ecosystem: Environmental > Terrestrial > Soil > Wetlands >... | reverse complement strand
GCCGCCGGTGGTCACGAGCCAAGCTTCGGGCCGCAGCCAGCGCGTGAGCAGCAGCGCCTCGGCGATGTTTTTGCGGCGCAGCAGCCGGCAGGGCAAGAGCCACACGGGCGCGTTCTCGCCGAGTTGGTCGCGCAGCCACGAACGGGCGGCCTCCACGCGCGCGGCGGGCGGTTGTGCCGTCGGTTCCACCGGGTTGGGCAGCCAGCCGGCCAGGCCGGGGAAGTGTTTTTCCAGCACCGTGGCGTCGGCGTGGTTGATGGCCACGTGGCAGATGCGCGGTGAGCCAGAAAGCACCGCGCTCGCGACGGCGTCCAGTTTGCGAAAGCCCGGCTCACGCATAGCCGTGAAGTGATGCCAGCGGTTCTCGAACCACCAGTCGTGGTGGTGCGCCATGAGCGGAATGCCGACGCAATCGCAGGTGAAGGTGAGTTCGCGCGCCAGGTAAAGATTGCGGCCCAGGCCGAGGTTGTGCGCCCAGATCAGGCAGCCGTCGCGCCCAGCTTCGCGCAGCAGTTGCAGGATGCCATCCAGCACGCGACGCCTGAGGCTCTGGCCAGCCAGCGCCAGTTCGGACACGTAGCCAAACGCCGGCTGGACCACGACCTTGACCGGTGTGCCATGGAGACTCGATCGAAAGGCCCGCAGCCAAGCCGGACTGGGAGCTTCGCCGGTGGCCAGCACCACGGCACGGATGCGCTCCGGCCAGTGCGCCACCAAGTGAGGCGTGGCGAGTTCGATGACGCGCCGCACGCCGCCGGGCCGGAAATGGTAATGGACGATGACCAGTTTCAACATGCGGAGTGTCACCTACAACCGGCGCTAGCGCGAACCTTTTTGAATTGCTGCTTCCCTTTGGGCGTCTTTCTCAGGAGAAAGGAAACAACTATGTCTGACTTCTACCAAACCGGTGCCATCGCCACCCTACATCGCCTAGGCCCAACCGACCACGAGGAGGAGAATGCCGTGGCCACGTTTGTGCGCAGCATCCGCATCGCCACGAAAGCGTTCCAAGAGGATCCCCTCTGGACGCCGCTGATCTCCAACTGGAACCGAGTGGAATCCGCCTGTCCGCATTTCTTGGACGACCTCCGTGAAGCGGTGCGGTTGGATAATGAGTAAATGCTGTGGCGTCCACTCCGACCATGCAAACAAACCGCGCTGAACGCCAGCGTGGCCAAACTCAGCAAAACTTCTCCCACGTTATGGAAGGCCAGCCACAAGGTAATGACCACCCGCCGGGCGGAAACCATCGACATTGCGACGCTTCATGGCAGAATGCGGCTGAATTTATGGCCGCGGGTTTCGGAAGCATACATCGGAACGGTCAGTTTTCCACCTGGTCGTCGTCGCGCTGACAAACAGCAACTAGATGAGCCGGAGCATTCATATATCAAGTTTGATCGTCTGGGGCCTTTTTAGGGGGTGGCATGGTTGTGCCGCAGAGGATGGTTTTCGGGGTGGGGAGACCAATGAACTTCTGGAAATTCGCTCGGTGGCCGTCAACGGCGAGCCCATTTCACTGCGCGCCGGCAAGCGGCTGCATCTGTCGCCCCAGCCCGAGAGAATCTCCTTTGGCTTCGGGCCGGCCACAAATTCCGAGCGAGCGCCCTTGCGGATAAGGTACAAGTTGGACGGATACGACGACGGTTGGCGGGAAGTTGCCGGAGAGATGCGCCTCTCAGTCCGCTTCTTCGATGGCAGCGGGGATCACGTCAGTGAGCGCGTTTTCCGAGCCATCGGGCAGACCGAAGGTTGGACCGGCACGCCCGAGACCTCCGTTTTTTCTCACCACCAGGAAACGATCACCGTGCCGCCCAGAGGCAAGGGCTTTTGGGTCGTCATGTCCTCGGCCGGTCCACCGGCCACCGTTGGCATTTATCTGATAACCAACTTAACCGTCACCGCGCTTTCGTCCAGCAATCACCCCCCCGACGTGCTGCTGCGATGGGCTTTTGACCGCCCGGGAGAAAGTGGCGCGTCCGAGGAGGTTCCGGCTGGCTGGATGCGCGACGGCCTTCGCCCCAGGGCGGCGAAAACAGTCGAATTCGGCACGAATCGGAAGGTTAAAGCCTTCGCGATCATCGATGACGATGCGAACGGCCATGCCGAATGGCACACCCTCAAGGAATCCGCCCCGGCGGTCTCGCCCGGTGATCGTCTGGTGGTCGCGTGGGATGAGGCTTACAGCCTCGGCTTAGCGGGCTTTGCCGAGGTTCTCTATCCGGAATTGCCCACTGGATATTTTCGTTTTCGCATCAACGAATTGACGATCCTGGGAACCCCCGGCCAAGCCGAAGCTTCCCTAGCCTTGGAAGTGCCCGCGGCCTTCTGGAAGACACCCTGGTTTTGGATTGCGGCTCTGACCGTGATCCTGGCGACATCGACTGGCGGCTGGCGCTACCTGGCTTGGCGCGGGATGCAACGCCAGTTGCAGCGCCTTGAGCAGCAACGCGCCGTGGAACGGGAGCGGCTGCGTATTGCCCAGGATATCCATGACGATTGGGGAGCACGGGTCACCCAGATTTCGCTGCTGAGCGCGGTCGCTCAACGCAAACCGTCGCTGCCGGACGAGGCGCGAGCCGATTTTGGCACGATTTCTCAGATGACCCGGGATTTGGTTTCCGCGTTGTACGAGACCGTCTGGGCGGTGGACCCGGAAAACGACAACCTGGAGGCGCTGGCCAACTACCTCTGCCAGGTTGGGAATCAACTCTGCTCGCAAGCACAATTGCGTTGCCGCCTGGAGGTTCCGTCCTCATCACCCAATATCCCGTTAACCAGCCAGGTGCGCCACAACCTGATCATGGCCGTAAAAGAGGCCATCCACAACATCATCAAACACGCCCGAGCGTCTGAGGTTCACCTCCGCATCGCATTCGAAGCCCCGGTGTTGAGTGTATCCATCCACGATGACGGTTGCGGCTTCACCCCGGCCACCGACCTCCCCGGAAACGGCCTGGGCAATCTCAAACGCCGCCTGGACGACATCGGCGGAAGCTTCCGGATCGAAAGCCAGCCGGGCCTCGGAACGACCGTCCGTTTGCGGCTGCTGGTGCGGCCGATCTCCTAAGTGGTCATGAACTTAAATACGATGACGTTCGTTGCGCCCAATTTGGCCTGTGGCGAGGCGCGAGGAGGGCGCATCCCCGCAGCGGGCTGTAACCGACGAGCAACGAAGCCACAGGCCAAATTCGGCGCAACCCGAAGGGCGGCCGTTCTTTTTGGCGCAGGCTTCGTTGCTCGCTCCTCACAGACCCCTGGCGGGTATGCTCGTCGCTCGCGCCTCGCCTGCGCCAAAAATCCCAGGCCGCGAACGTCATCGTATTTAAGTTCATGACCACTAAGGCCCAGGCACTGGAATCCCCGGTTTCGGGGATGGCGGTGCGTCCGGGGTTGACCGATGGTATGAATAGGTTCTGGAGTTTATTTTATGACCAAGAAAGTAGCGATCGTTGAAGACGACCGTGGATTGCGCGAACAACTCGTGCAAATCCTCAAGGCGGCGCGTGACGCACGGTGCGTCGGAGCCTTTTTATCGGCCGAAGAAGCCCTCCAGCAGATTCCGGCAGCGCAACCGGATGTGGTGCTCATGGACATCAAGTTGCCTGGCATGTCGGGCATTGAATGCGTAGCCCAACTCAAAAAGGCGCACCCTTCCCTGCGGATTATCATGCTCACCGTTTACGAGGATAGCGATCGCATTTTTCGCGCGTTAAGAGCGGGCGCGGATGGTTACCTGGTCAAGTCAAGCCCTCCGGAAATCCTGCTCGAAGCCATCGACGACGTGCATCACGGCGGATCGCCGATGTCCAGCCATATTGCCCGGAAGGTGGTTCAACACTTTCACTTGATTGGGCCTTCAGCGGAGGAATCCGAGAACCTATCGCCGCGCGAACAGGAGGTCCTCAACCTGCTGTCATCGGGTTATCTGTACAAGGAGATCAGCGACCAGTTGGGTATCGGGATCGAAACGGTGCGCACCTATGTCAAAAACATCTGTCAAAAAATGCACGTCCGTAACCGCGTTGAAGCCGTCGCCCGGCACGGACACCCATGAGCCTAATTCGAGGAATGGGCATTGCGGGTGCGGGCGTCCTTTTGCAGCGCCGGAATCCACGCCACCTGCACCGCTGCGTGCATGATGCGCTCGCGGAGTGCGGCCATGGCCTCCACCCGCGCCAGCAAGGCCGGACTGATGGCGAATTGCGGTGGGTAGCTCATGGGGCCGATTCTATCCTTCGGTCAAGCGTGGGTCAAGTCCTCGGTCAAGTGGTTTGGGACGATGCAGGGCTGCATCAAGCTCGCTTTCTGTCCGCGTAGATCGGGCGTCTCGCCCGAAGAAAATGCGCCTAGCCAGCGCCTGGGCGGCCGGAAGCCGCCCCAGCCATGCGTTATGCTCCCCTCACTTCCCTGACCCATTTCGCGGCATCGGGCACATCGGCCCAGGCCTCTTGCCCTTTGGCCGTGAAGCGATCGAGCGCCTCCTCGCTGTAGGTTGGCTGGTAATCCGTCTCCCAGCTCACGCGCACCTTGGGCAGAGCGTCGCCTTCCGGGCGCACCTCGTAACTCAAGTCAGGGTTGTTCTTCGCCCGGGCCTGCCACCTCTGGACCACTTCCGCCCGTTTGATGTCCAGTTCCCCCAGAACATCCTGCCGCGCCATCAACTTCAAATCCGGCTCAAGGCTGGACATGACAACCGCAGGGAGCAGAGCGCGGAGAACATAGGAACTCTGGGCAATCTCGACGTGCACCTGGTCGAGCTTCAGATTCTGGCTGCCGCCGATGAACGTCTCAACCTGCTGATTGAACTCGTTGAACAGTGACAAACCGATGCTGCGCGGGGTGATATCCAACCCCTCGATCTTGCCGTGAAGCACGAACTCAATGGCTGCCGTTTCGTTCATCGTCTTATCTCTTGCCTACCATACCCCACGCACGGCGACTTGGGCAAGCCCCCACTGGCAGGGTCGCACCCGCGCTCTTCGACGCCACCATTCCATGAACCGGTAGGGCTGAGCTGCCGCTCAGCCCTAATATTTGGGCGGCGCAGCAGCACCGCCCTACCCCCAAAGTACCAATGCGCGCCCAATTTGGGTGTGGGGGCTACCCCAGAAGCAGGCGTAGCAACAGGCCGTTGGTAAATTCATTCGCGCCGGCAGTGATGACCTCGGACGTCAAAGCGAGGGCCAACGGCCCGACCGATACCAGCGTGGGGCATCGCCCCACGTCACCGGAACAACGAATCAATGAGCGCCAACGGCGCGGTTCAACCGTCCGGCATCGGTCGTGATGGGTGTGGTGATTGGCGCATGGCGTGCGATAGGACGGTCTTTCAGCCCTGCGGATATTATCGGTTTGAAACCTGGGGCGTTGTCCCAGGCTGGTTTGAGGACGCGCCGTTGGCGCTGACGGAGGCGAGCGCCACCTGCCCCGACAGTAGGTCGTAGGTCACCTCATCCACGCCGGCGGTGATGGCCTCGATTGGCAGCGCGGGATTCAACCGCTCCAGCGCGCCGCGCACAACCGAGGTTCAAGCTCCGGTGCCATGCCGCCTTTTTGGGGACTCAGCCGGGCCTCTTTTGCTTTGGCTCGCGTTTTACTCCTGTCCCTAGCCAGTCGCCCATGCCTGCCCAACCCTTGTCGGAGTAAGTCTGATTCGGGTAAGCCGGAATGTCCTTAGGCAGGCGTCCCAGCCTCGGCCGACGCCCTTTGGTGTAGGCGAGCCATTCGTTATTGTTGTTGAGTTTGAATTTGCGGACAAATGCCCGCGCTTCACGGAAAGGACGGTATTCCCTAAGCCTCGGTGCAATCGTGCCGGTTCCCAGCCAATCGCCCATACCTGCCCAACCCTTGTTGACGTATGTTTTGTCAGGGTTTGTTGGAATATCCGTGGGCAGCCGTCCAAGCCGTGGCATCTCGCCTTTGCAGAAGGCGAACCATTCAGTACTGCCTGTGAGGTTGAGTTTGCGGACAAAGGCACGCGCCCCACGGAACGGACGGAATTCCCTGAGATACGTCGCGACGGTGCCTGTCCCTAGCCAATCGCCCATGCCTTTCCAGCCTTTGTCGACATAAGTCTGGTTTGGATTTGATGGAATATCTGCGGGCAGCCGTCCAAGTCGCGGCATCTCGCCTTTGCAGAATGCTAGCCACTCAGATCTGCTCTTCAACTTCAGGCTTCGGGCGAAAGCGCGAGCCTTCAGGAAGGCTTTGAATTGACGCAACCGATTTAGGACATTTCCCGTGCCCAACCAGTCTCCATATCCCTTCCAGCCTTGGCCGGCGTATACCCTGTCGGGATGGACAGGGATGTCAGGCGGGAATTTGCCCTTTTGTGGCAGCAGTCCTTTCGTGAAAGCCACCCAAGCTTTGACGTTCCTAAGACCAAGGCTACGGACGAAAGAACGAGCCCTAAAGAAAGGGCGAGACTGCTTTAATTGATCTGCTACTACACCGGTACCGAGCCAGTCCCCGTAGCTTTTCCAACCGTGATCGGCATAACTTTGGTCGGGAGTAGCCGGGATATCGGGTGGTAACTTGCCCTTCTTGGGCATCTGGCCTTTGTAGAATGCGCGCCATGCTTTGACATTCTTAAGGCCGAGTCTTCGGGCGAATGCGCGAGCCTTAAGGAAAGGGCGAAATTGCTTTAATCGATCCGCCACGCGACCTGTGCCAAGCCAATCGCCCATGCTCTTCCAACCTTCATCGAAGTATGTTTGTTGAGGATCTACGGGAATATCAATTGGTAACTTGCCTTTCTCAGGCATCTGGCCTTTGCAGAAGGCAAACCACTCAGATCCGCTCTTCAACTTCAGGCTACGGGCAAAAGTACGAGCCTTACGAAAAGGGCGAAATTGCTTTAATCGATTTGCCACTCGGCCTGTGCCTAGCCAGTCTCCAGAGCTCTTCCAGCCTTGGCCTGCGTATGTGTTGTGAGGATTAGCCGGGATATCGGGTGGTAACTTGCCCTTCCTGGGCATCTGGCCTTTGCAGAATGCTCGCCATGCATTGTAATTCTTAAGGCCGAGTCTTCGGGCGAAAGCACGAGCCTTAAGGAAAGGACGATATTGCTTTAATTGATCCGCCACCCGACCTGTGCCAAGCCAATCGCCCATGCTCTTCCAACCTACATTGAGGTATTTTTGGTATGGAGCAGTCGGGATGTCGGGGGGCAATTTCCCCTTCTGGGGCATCTCGCCTTTGCAGATGGCAACCCATTCAGTGGCGCTCTTGAGTTTGAGGCTGCGAACAAAAGCGCGGGCTTCTGCGAAGGGGCGCCATGCTAATCTCGCCAATCGGTCCCAACACTTGATGTCTATCTCCCGCACGAATTGCGCGAGGTCGATCCGCGTGGCGAGTCGCTCGTCCATGTCGAACTCGACGCTGCCGCCGCCGATGCGCTGCCGCCCTTGGGAGACCGCCCGGAAATACTCGATGATGCGGTCGTCGTTGGCGGCCAAGGCGCGGAGCGTGGTGAGAATCTCCTGAAACGAGTCCGATTCGAAGATGTCGTCCGGCGTGGCATCGGCGTCGTGCAGGATCGGCACAATCACATAGCCCAGCTTCTTGCCGGGGGCGGGGCGCAGGGCGCGGCCCACCGCCTGCACAATGTCCACCGCGCTGCGGCGCGGATCGGCGAACAGAACGCAGTCTATCCCCGGCACGTCCACGCCTTCGGTGAGGCACCGCGCATTGGTGATGAGGGCGCGTTGGGTTTGCGCAAACTCCCCGAGGATGCGGGCGCGGGTGCCGGTGGGCGTTTTCCCCGAGACGTGGAAGGTCTCAAGGCTCCCATATTTCGGGAGAGCGTGGCTGAAGGCGTCGTTGTGCGACTTGAACAATTCCGCCCGCTGGATGCTGCTGTGGAACGACACCGCGTGGTGGATGGGATGCTTGGCCATCGCTTTCCGCAGGGCGATGAGGGATGCCAGCATGTCGGCTTCAATCTCCTTGTTCCACCGGCCTTTGTCCGGCTTCACAAAGACGTTTTTCCGGATCAACTCCGCGACTTCGTCTCGCGAGACGGCGATGCTGATGATCTTGTAATCGCTGAGGATGGGCGGGTCATACTCCAGCGCCCGTTTGAACGACAGCAGGTGGAAGGTTTCGCCATAGATGGCGGGATCATCCATGCTCAGCACGGTGTCGCTCTGGCCTGCATAACGCCGCTCGGTGGCGGTCATGAAGATGCGGCGGCGGATGGGCAAGTTCGCATCGTGTAACAGATGGGAGAATAGCTTGTCGCGGTCGCCGACGGTCTTGTGCGCCTCGTCCATGATGCCGAGGTCAAAGCGGAATCGGACGGAGCGTGCCGCCTTGGCGAGGGCTTCGCCGCTTTGATAGGTGGTGAAGACGACCGTGAGTCCGTGATGCTTCCGTTTTAGCCACGCGGCAATGTCGTCAGGGTCGGTGAGACAGGGCACGCCGAGATCCTGCCGCAGGACCGTGACGTCATCGCGCTCGATGCGACCGGCGGATTCATCGCTGCACACGCAAATCCATTCCACGGCCTGCCGATTGGCCATGGTCTCACGCAGCCACACCTTGAGCGTCTGCCGAATGAGGGCAAGGCTCGGCACGGCGATGACGATACGGCGTGCCTCCAGTTCGCTGGCAATCCAATAGGCGGTGAGGCTTTTGCCGCTGCCGCAGGGCATGATGAGTTTTCCACGCTTCGCCTTCTTGATGACGTAGTGATGATGCCCCGCCTTCGTCGCTTCCTTCTGGTGCGGGCGCGGCTTCGTAGGTTCCAGCACCTCGGGTTTGTGTGCGAGGTGCGCCCGTAACCGCGCCAGAAAATCAGCGTCGAGCCCCTGCCAGACGTCCAGCGCGCAGAAGCCGATGCGCTCCTGGTCCTTGAGCACATGGGTGATGCGCTCGGTGGTGGAGCAGATGATGCCAAACGCGAATCCGCGACACACGCCAAAGGCGAGGCCCGTGAAGGTCGAAACCTCGCGCCAAGTCAGGGAGTGATCGGTGTCCTGCCGATACTTGCACTGAATGGCCCACAACTCGCCGTCGTTTGTCTCAGCGACGAGATCAATGCCCTGATCGGTGGCCGGCAGTTGGAGTTTCTGTGCGATGGCCCGCGGCACTTCACGGTAAAGCCAAACGTGCTTGAGCTTGCTCGCATATTCGGGCTCCAGGAGCAGGTAGGCTTTGACGAGTTCCTCGAATACATCGCCCTTCTGCTTTTCGGAGAGGTCACGCAACTTACCTTGGATGTCTGCCCAGGAGGAACATCCCTGGATGGCGTCATACAACCCGGATGTGTTTTTGGTCTGCGTCACAAAAGCTGGCAGATGGAGGAGCGGCGGAAATCGGCTTTTCCGGAGTGATGATGCCTCTTCATCCTTCGTAATTAATCCTTTCAGGTTTGGGAATAATTGAAGACATAAGAATCAGTCGGCCTCCTGCAGCTTTTCGCGGTAGCAAAGCCACACGAGTGTCAGGTTGGCCGTCGAGACGACGTGCTGGCGGGACGCGTCAATGAGCGATTGGATTTGTGGCAGGACGCGCGAAAGGCCGGTCCTGTCCAAACGGGCGGCATGACGTCTGGCGAGAACAGGTTTCATTGTGCGTCGTCCATAATGAATGATCGCGGAATCATGCTCGGTTAGGAAGAAAGTTGCATCATAAAAAAGTCAAAAAAACGCGAGTCGGCTCAAACTTCCGAGTCTGGCGCAGCTTTTTGAAGTTAGAGACTCCTGACGTCGTCTCCTACGGGTTTTTGGATGTTCGATGTTCACCGGTTTTGGTCTCATCCGCGTTGGAGAAAAATGATCTGGCTCACGCCGGATGCTACGAAATACGTGAGTTGCACCCGTCAGTCCGTGTGTTGGGCTGCTCTTGATGGTTGGGGCAGATGTGCATGCACGGAGACTGCTGGAGGTGCCTGCGAATCGACTCGCTCGACTTCGCAGGCAAGCGGCACAGCATCCAAAAGCAGGAGGCTGGGTTCAAGCTCAGGGAGGTTGAATGGGCATTTGGGAAGTCAAAGGGATCTCGCCGCGGAGCATCTGGGAGGCTTCGTCGGCCAGGCGCAGATACCAACCGCTGGGCAACGCCTTGCCATCGATGTTGAGCGGGGACCGGATCAGGGCGGCGTGATGGGGATGGTGCTCGTGACGGGGATTTCGCCCCGCAACATTTTACCCGCCTGATCGGCCAGGCGCAGATACCAGTCACTGCCCAAGTTGTAACCGTCAATGTTCAGCGGCACAAACGTGCCTTGCGCCGGCAACTGCGCGGCGGTCGGGACGACCTTATACATGGCCGTGCCCTCGTCCACTTCATCAAACATCGCGCCGTAAACCATCGTGCAGCCGGACCGGACCGCATTGTAGGCCTGCCGCCAATAAAAGGCTCCGCCGTTGCGCGGGATCTGGTTGAACGGCCCGTTGTTAAGGTTGGTCCACGAAAATCCCGGGAAAATCACAGGCAGGTAATCAATGCCATGGCTCGTGCAATCAGCCAGATCGGGCACGATCTGATTCACGCGGAAGCTATCCACCTCGGTGTTATTGCCGTAACGCCCGACGGACCACGGGCTGATGACGTCGAAGGAACGGAAGACGTTGCTCCAAGCGGGATTGGTTTGCGCATCCCCGGTCAAGGTCCGCCAATGGGTCGGCAACCCGCCCATGACGATGCAACCGGCGGCCTTGAACCAGTCAATGGCCTGCTGCGCCTGTTGGGGCGTGTCGGAGCGGCCCGAAAAACCAAACCCCCAAATGGCGACGACGGGTTTGCCGTTGTGGCGGAGGTAGGCGGGACTGTTGGTGACGCGCTGCGTGTTGACGAGGTAGAGCCAGTCGTTGGTCAACTTGCTCACGAGCGTGTTCGTGGAATAACCAGAGATGTCATACATGATGGCGAACACACGTCCGTAGGTTTCGGCCCCCACCTTCACATTGACGGCCACCTGATTGCGGAGGGCCAATATGTTTGCGCCGGAAAGGTCGCTGAGAAAACGCTGAAAGAAGACACCGTCGAGATGATTTTCCTGCATCCATTTGAAATGGCGCACCACGGTCTTTTGTTTGTAAGCAGAATAGAGCTTCGCCGGCGTGCCGTTTGAATAGGTCATGCTCGTGCTGAACAGCTCGTCCGCGTCCAGCTCGGAGGTGTCCGGCCAGAAGTCGAAGTGGGCATTGGCGGCAGTGGGAGTGTTGTTGCCGAACCAATGCACCCAACTGTTCTGCGCCGATCCATCACCCGGGGTGGAAAACCAGCCTTGATAGCCCATCAGCAACTTGTGGTTCATCGTGGAAGCGTCAACCCCCGAAGCCAGCCGGAAGAACGACCTCTGGCCGGACATGTTCAGGGTCACCTGATTGGTGCCGTTGCTTGGGGTCACGCTGTTGGTCACCGTCTTCCAGGCAACGGGGGCGGGGGCGAGGTTCGTGGCGGACTTCAACACGTAGAAAACGGCCGAGGTTGGCCAGGAGAGCACCAGATTGGGGTTCACCAGTTTGATGGAAAGAATACTGACCACATTGTTGGTCGGCGGCCCGCTGCCCGGGGTGGCGGTGAGCGTGGTGGTGACGCCATTAAAAAAGCTACTCACCACGCAAGCTCTCGCTCCGGAGACATTCAGCACCACCTTGTTCGTGCTGGTGGGAACCTTGCTGCCCGTCCAGTTGGCGCTCTCGCTCCACAAACCATTGCCGGACGGATTGGCCGCCGGATTCCAAACGGTCGTGGTCAGTTGCGCCTCGGCGCACATTGCGGCGCAGAGGAGCAAGCCGGCGGCCAGGGTCAGGGACTGTGTTCGTAACGTCATTACTGAGCAGTCATCGGCATGGGCTACACCGGGAGCGCCGGCATCCCTGCCGGCGAAAGCCCAACTTCCACGAGCCGGCAGGGATGCCGGCGCTCCCGGTACGTAC
>Ga0209429_10002112_pt1 | contig 11892 bp, 10 predicted proteins | sample BarGraNGADG00212_3_FD_184493 | JGI IMG/M metagenome (GOLD analysis project Ga0209429, IMG submission 184493) | Arctic peat soil microbial communities from Barrow, Alaska - Barrow Graham LP Ref core NGADG0004-212 (SPAdes) (version 2) | ecosystem: Environmental > Terrestrial > Soil > Wetlands >... | reverse complement strand
TCGGCCACCTGGGCGGCGAGCAGCGCCTGGGCGGTCTTGCCGAGCCCGGGCTCGTCGGCGAGCAGGAACGTGCGATGCCCGCGGGCCGTGGCCGCGACGACCTGAGCCTGGTGCGGCATCAGCTCCCGGCCGTGGGGAGCGGACACCGAGCGGGCCTCGGGCAGCGGCATGCAGGCGGGTGCGCCGGGGGCGGCGTACTCGAAGGACCGGAAGAGCGGTTCGAGCAGCTCCCAGCCGGCCAGTCGGCGGGCCCGCGTAGCGATCCGGTCGGCCGCGGCCTCGAAGTCCGGGGCGAGGAACGGGTTCGCCAGCTGGCGCGAGATCACCGACCGGGGCACCACCTGATTTTCGGTGCCGGGCGCTGGCGCGGCCGGCGCGGCGGGCGCCGTCTCCTCGGGTGGCTCCAGTCCGCCGGCGCGCATCACGGTCGCCTTGAAGGCGCGCGCCGCGTCGGAGACCCGGGCATCCTCGGCGAGCAGCGCGAGCAGCGAGGTGTCCCGGGCAGCGGTCCTGGCCAGCAGCGTCGCCACCCCGTCGAGCCGCTTGAGCTGCTGGGCCCGCCGGGACTCGGTCAGGGCGCCATCGGCCATCACCCGAGCCCGCTCCTCCCGCACGAGCAGCGCCACGACCTGGAACTTCGTGCGCACCGCCGGGCGCGTCGGCGGTCGCTGCACTGCGCTGTCGACCTCGCGGGCGACCCCCGCGAGCACCGGGATGATCCCCTCCTCGGCGGGACGCGGGGCGCGGCGGCGCTGGGCGCCGGCGTCAGTACGCGCGCGACCGGACCGTCGTTGGCCTGGTCGTGCCACATCTCCTCCTCTACTCCTTCGGCACCGCGACTGCGGCGCAGCGGGCCGGGCCACGGGCGCCCGGTCGGGCGTCGGATCACCGCGCAGCGTCCTCGCCTGCGCCGCCCGCGGGCCCGTGCTCACGCCGATGGTGACAGGCGTCACTCATCGGGCCATGCCGTGGGCGTCCGCCGGCGTCCGTCCACGTTTCTGACAGACCGTCCACGACGTGAGACGTCCCGCTGACCACACGCTGACCACGAGCCCCGATGACGCCCCTACACCCGTTGCCCCAGAGGCGCCGTCATCCGCACTGACCTGCACAAACACCCTGTGCGCCTGGGCAGATTCGAACTGCCGACACCCGCTTTAGGAGAGCGGTGCTCTATCCCCTGAGCTACAGGCGCGAGTGGCCGGACGCAGCGAGCCACGAGCTCCGCCGCCCGATCGGCGGCGTGAGTCCTGACTGCTGCGGGACCGCTGCGAGTCCGATCGGGAGAGCGAACGCACCCCACCGAACCGGTGCCCAGACTACCGGCTGGACCCGCCGCGCCATCAGGCCGGCATCCAGAACGCGCGCGAACCTCTCCCGGCCCGACGCCGTGCATCACCACTGCGGGAAGGGTCGCCGCCGGCCGTACCACCGGGCTGCTCGACGTCGCGGCTACTCGACGTCCGCGTCCACCCAGTCGAAGGTGCGCGCCACGGCCTTCTTCCAGTTGCGGAAGGCGCGGCTGCGGGCGTCGTCGTCCATGGAAGGCTCCCAACGCCGGTCCTCGCGCCAGTTGCGGCTCAGCTCCTCCTGGCTGGCCCAGAAGCCGACCGCCAGCCCCGCCGCGTAGGCGGCGCCCAGCGCGGTGGTCTCGGTGACCTTCGGGCGCACCACGGGAACGCCGAGCAGGTCGGCCTGGTACTGCATCAACAGCTTGTTGGCGGTCATCCCGCCGTCCACCTTGAGTTCGGCCAGCTGCACACCGGAGTCGGCGTTCATCGCCTCCAGCACCTCGCGGGTCTGGAACGCGGTGGCCTCCAGCGCCGCGCGGGCGATGTGCCCCTTGGTCACGTATCCGGTCAGGCCGACGATCACCCCGCGGGCGTCGGAACGCCAGTAGGGCGCGAACAACCCGGCAAAGGCCGGAACGAGGTACACCCCCCCGTTGTCACTGACCGACGCGGCGAGCTTCTCGACCTCTCCCGCGGAGCTGATCAGACCCAGGGTGCGCAGCCACTCGATGAGCGAGCCGGTGACCGCGATCGACCCTTCCAGGGCGTAGACCTGCGGCTGGTCTCCCACCCGGTAGCAGACCGTGGTGAGCAGGCCGTTCTTGGACTCCACCGGCCGGGTCCCGGTGTTGAACAGCATGAAGTTCCCGGTGCCGTAGGTGTTCTTCGCGGTTCCCAGCTCGAAGCACGCCTGGCCGAAGGTGGCGGCCTGCTGGTCCCCGAGCATCCCGGCGATCGGCACCCCGGGCACCATGCCAGCGTGACGGGCGGTCCCGTACACCTCCGCCGAGGAGCGGATCTGGGGAAGCATCGCCAGCGGCACGCCCATCTCGGCCGCGATCTCCTCATTCCAGGTCAACGTGTCGATGTTCATCAGCATGGTGCGCGAGGCGTTGGTGACGTCTGTCAGGTGCAGGCCGCCGTCCACGCCGCCGGTCATGTTCCACAGCAGCCAGGTGTCCACGGTGCCGAACGCCAGCTCCCCGCGTTCGGCCCGTGCACGCGCCCCGTCGACGTGGTCCAGGATCCAGCGCGCCTTGGGTCCGGCGAAGTAGGTCGCCAGCGGCAGCCCGACGCGCTCCTTGTACCGGTCCGCCCCCCCGCCCAGGGCGCCCAGGTCCTCGCACAGCTGCCGGGTCCTGGTGTCCTGCCAGACGATCGCGTTGTGGATGGGCTCCCCCGTGCGCCGGTCCCAGATCAGCGCGGTCTCACGCTGGTTGGTGATCCCAACGGCGGCGATGTCATGGTGGGTCAGGTTCGCGCGCGCCAGCGCCAGGCCGACCACCTCTCGAACCGCCAGCCAGAGCTCCTTCGGGTCGTGCTCCACCCAGCCCGGGCGGGGGAAGATCTGGCGGTGCTCCTTCTGGCCGGTGGCAACGATCGCACCGGAGTGGTCGAAGACGATCGCACGCGAGCTCGTGGTGCCCTGGTCGATCGCGAGCACGTAGTCGGCCACATCAGCTCCCGTCGACGCCCGACGGCGCCACGGGCACCAACGGCGCCAGCTCGGCGATCTCCGACACGGCGCCCAGACCCTTGTCGGACTGCTCATCGACCATCCGGGTACGGGAGACCATCACGTCCTCCAGGTGCAGCACGCCCTCGTCGGGACTCCTCAGCAACGCCAAACGCCAGACCCCCAGCGCAACGCATTGTGCGCCTGACCTGCGCAAACGTGCAAGTTGCGCGATCGGAGGGGCCAACCCGAACCAGTTGCGCGCCCTCGCCGTGCCCCACCCCGCCGCCCCGTGCGACGATCGGGGCTATGTCCGCGACGCCAGGCACACCGCAGGTCGACCCGGGCGCATGGGCGCATGACGGCCCGCAGACGCCACGCACCGCCATCGACGCGTACCACCAGGGCGCCGTCGCCGGCCCGACCACCGGCGACCGGCCCACCACCGGCGACCGGCCCACCACCGGCGACCGGCCCACCACCGACCACCCGCCTACCCTCACCACCGCCACCGGCTTCCGGTTCCTTGACACGGCGATCGACAAGGCCGTCGCCATCCCGTCGAGCGTGATCCGCCAGCACGTCGGCCGACTGCGCGAACGCAACCCCTACGCCTCCCCCGCGCAGATCATCGCCCTGCTGGAGAGGCAGTTCCTGCTCGCGGTCGGCGCCTCCGGCGGAGCGGTCGGTGCGGCCGCAGCAACCCCCGCGGTCGGGACCGGCGTCGCGGTCGCCCTGACCACCAGCGAGGTGGCCGCCTTCTTCGCGGCGTCGGCGGCCTTCTCGCTCGCCGTCGCGGAGGTGCACGGGATCGCGGTGGAGGACACCGCCCGACGCCGCGCCCTCGTCCTGGCAACCGTGCTCGGCGAGCAGGGTGCCAAGACCATCGGCGCCGAGACCGGCCTTGGCACGCGCGCGTGGGCAAAGGGCCTGCTGATCAACATGCCGACGACGACGATCCGTCGGGTCAACACCGCGCTCGCGCGTCGCCTGGTCCGCCGTCAGGCGACCCGGCAGGGCGCGCTCGCACTCGGCCGGCTGGTCCCGTTCGGGATCGGCGCGGTGATCGGCGTGACCGGGGCAAGGGCGCTCGGCCGGACCGTCGTCACCGGCGCGCAGCAAGCCTTCGGCCCGCCGCCGACGCACTTCCCGCACATCATCGAGGTGGTCGCAGCCGCGCGGGACCTTGACCTGCTGCCGACCAGGCAGCGGCGGCCGCACCGGATCGGACGACGCCGCAGCCTCAGCTAGGCGCAGCCGGTCACCACTGGTGGTGCACGTGCTCCCGGATCTGCCGGTCGTAGATGTCCGCGAGCGCCGCCAGCTGCGCCTCGGTCAGCGGCGTGAGGTCGGCCGCCGCGGCATTGGCGCGAGCCTGCTCGGGCCGTGACGCCCCCGGGATGACCGCCGTGACGCCCAGCTGGTCGATGATCCAGCGCAACGCGAGCTGCGCCGTCGTCGCGCCGTTGCGCGGGGTCAGCCCCGCCACGTCCCGGGCGGCCGCGACACCCACCTCGTACGGCACGCCCGCGAACGTCTCGCCGGCGTCGAACGCCTCGCCGTGCCGGTTGTAGGTGCGGTGGTCGTCGGCGGCGAACACTGTCGACTCGTCGAACTTGCCGGACAGCAGCCCGGAGGCCAACGGCACCCGCGCGATGATCCCCACACCCGCCTCGGCGGCCGCGGGCAGCACCTCCTCCAGAGGCTTGCGGCGGAAGATGTTGAGGACGATCTGCACGCTCGCGACGTTCGGCCGCGCGATCGCGGTCAGCGCCTCGGCCACCGTCTCCACCGAGACCCCGTAGGCCGCCACCCGCCGCTCGGCCACCAGCACATCCAGCGCGTCGTAGACCCCGTCGGTGGCGAAGACCGCCGACGGCGGGCAGTGCAGCTGGACCAGGTCGAGGGTGTCCACCCCCAGGTTCTCCCGCGACCGGTCGGTCCAGGCCCGGAACGCGTCCAGCGTGTACGCCGACGCGACGTGCGGGTTCGCCCGCCGACCCATCTTGGTCGCCACCGTCAGCCCGTGGTTCGGCCCGCGCTCCGCGAGCAGCCGCCCGACGAACCGCTCACTGCGCCCGTCGCCGTACACGTCAGCGGTGTCAAGGAACGTCACGCCCGCATCGACGGCCGTGCGCAGGATGGCCATCGCCTGCTCGTCACCCACGTCGCCCCAGTCAGCGCCGAGCTGCCAGCAGCCCAGCCCGACCACGCTCACGCCCCGTCCCGTCCGTCCCAGCACCCGTGTCTCCATGCACCCGACGCTACCGCGGGCCGCGTGATGCCGGCGGACGACGCCGAGCGCCCGGCCCTGATGGCCAAGCCCCGCTTCCCGAAGCCCGGGCCGCGGCTTCCCGAAGCCCGCGCCGCCGCCGCGCCGGCTCACCGCTCTCCTGGTGCGCCCGATGGCGGCCGGCATGCTGCACCACGCGCTGCGCCGGGTGCGGGCCGAGCTCGGCTGACGAACGGACCTCGGGAAGCGCGCCACGCAACGATCGGCCGCAATCGCCCAACCGCACGCAACGAACCGTCGCCGGACACGCACCGATCAGACCCGCCCTCCGCACGCGCCCCCGCCTAGCCTCGTGATCAGGCCACCCACGGAGGACCGATGCAGCGCACCCCCACCCCCCGGCACTACCTCATGTGCCGACCCGACTTCTACGACGTCACGTACGAGATCAACCCGTGGATGGACGCCACGCGGCCGACGGACACCACCCGCGCCGTCGCGCAGTGGGAGACGCTCCGCCAGGCCTACCTGGGCTGGGGCCACACCGTCGAGCTGATCGACCCGATCCCGGGCCTGCCGGACATGGTCTACGCGGCCAACGGTGCGATGGTGGTCGACGGCATCGTCTACTCGGCCAAGTTCCGCTACCCGGAGCGCACCGCGGAAGGCCCGGCCTTCCAGAAGTGGTTCGCCGACCGCGGCTACCTGACCCACACCGCCGCCGAGGTCAACGAGGGCGAGGGCGACATCCTGATGGCGGGTGGCGTCATCCTCGGCGGCTCCGGCTTCCGCACCGACCCGGCCGCCCACGCCGAGCTGGCCGACCTGACCGGCCACGAGGTGATCACCCTCGAGCTGGTCGACCCGCGCATGTACCACCTGGACACCGCCCTGACGGTCCTGAACGGCAGCGCCGGCCACCCGCTGATCGCCTACTACCCGGCCGCGTTCTCCCCCGCCTCGCAGCGCGTCCTGGCCGACCGCTTCCCCGACGCCATCCGCGCCTCCGAGCGGGACGCCCTGGTGCTCGGCCTGAACTCGGTGTCCGACGGCTACCACGTGGTGGTCTCCCCGACCGCGGTCGACCTCCCGGTCGCCCTGCGCGAGCGCGGGTTCGAACCGCACCCGGTCGACACCAGCGAGCTGCTCAAGGGTGGCGGCGGCGCCAAGTGCTGCACCCTGGAGATCCGCCCCGTCCCGGAGCCGGGATGAGCACCGCGAGCGGCGTCCCGGTCCCCGGGGTCCCGGTCCCCGAGATCCCGGCCATGCACCTCGTGGCCACCGGCGACGAGCCCGTCGAGCCGACCGGCTCGCACCTCGCCGGCAACTACCATCCGCTGCCGGTCCAGATCGCCTCCGCCGAGGGCGCCTGGGTGCGCGACGTCGCCGGCATCGAGTACCTCGACCTGCTGGCCGGCTACTCGGCGCTGAACTTCGGCCACCGCCACCCCGCGCTGGTCGCCGCCGCGCACGCCCAGCTGGACCGGCTCACCCTCACCTCACGGGCGTTCGAGCACGACCGGCTGGGCCTCTTCGCCGACCGCCTGGCCGCGCTCGTCGGCCCGCTGCTCACGCCCTCCCCGGACGGCCGCCGCACCCTCGTGCTGCCGATGAACACCGGCGTCGAGGCGGTGGAGACCGCGATCAAGGCGGCCCGCAAGTGGGGGTACGACGTGCGCGGGGTCGCCCCCGACGCCGCAACGATCGTCGTCGCGTCCGGCAACTTCCACGGCCGCACCACCACCGTCATCTCGTTCTCCGACGACGACGACGCGCGCCGCGGCTTCGGTCCGTACACCCCCGGCTTCCGTGTGGTGCCGTACGCCGACGCCGCGGCGCTGGCCGCCGCCATCGACGACACCACCGTCGCCGTGCTGCTCGAGCCGGTGCAGGGCGAGGCGGGCGTCGTCGTGCCACCGGCCGACTACCTGCCGGCCGTCCGCGCGATCTGCGACGCCCGCGGCGTGCTGCTGATCGCCGACGAGATCCAGTCCGGCCTCGGCCGGACCGGGACCACGCTGGCCTGTGAGCTGGTGGGAGTGGCCCCCGACCTGGTGCTCCTTGGCAAGGCCCTCGGCGGCGGCATCGTGCCGGTCTCCGCCGTGGTCGGCCGCGGCGACGTGCTGGGCGTGCTGACCCCCGGCACCCACGGCTCGACCTTCGGCGGCAACCCGCTGGCCTCCGCCGTCGGGCTGGCCGTGGTGGACCTGCTGGCCACCGGTGAGCTGCAGGCCCGGGCGGCCACCCTCGGCGCGCACCTGCAGACCCGCCTGGCGGCCCTGGTCGACGACGGCCTGGTCGCGGCGACCCGTGGCGTCGGGCTGTGGGCCGGCGTCGACGTGCCCCCCGCCCAGGGCACCGGCCGCGACCTGGCCGAACGGCTGCTGGCCCGGCGGGTGCTGGTCAAGGACACCCACGGCCACACCCTGCGGATCTCGCCGCCGCTGGTGATCAGCGCGGACGACCTGGACTGGGCGATCGACCAGCTGGCCGACGCGCTGAGCTGAGCCCGGGGACCCGATCCCCCGCGTCCCGGCCCGACGTCGCGCCACCCCCGCGAGGTCGTCCTCCTGACGCGAGGTCGTCCTCCTGACGCGAGGTCGTGCTCCGTACAGGACGACCTAGCGCGCAAAGGACGACCTCACGACAGAGTCGGCATCGGCAGTAGGGGACGAGCGCACTCTCCGCGGCGAGCAGGATTCACCCGGTCAGGGCGCCGGTTCCGGCATGCTGGGCACCATGAGCGAGGCCACCCCCGGCGCGATCCGGCTGGACGCGATCGACACCGCGATCGTGCGCGAGCTCAGCCGCGACGCCCGGACCAGCTTCTCCCGGATCGGCGGCCAGGTGAACCTGTCCGCGCCGGCGGTCAAGCGCCGGGTGGACCGGCTGCGCGAGCGCGGCGTGATCGACGGGTTCACCGTCCGGCTGGACCCGTCCGCTCTTGGCTGGGCCACCGAGGCGCACGTCGAGGTCTACTGCACCGGCTCGACCAGCCCCGCCACCATGCGCAAGGCCTTCGAGCGGTACCCGGAGATCGTCGCCGCCAGCACGGTGACCGGCGAGGCGGACGCCGTCGTGCAGGTCCGGGCGCACGACGTGCGGCACCTGGACCAGGTGGTGGAGCGGATCAACGCCGAGTCGTTCGTGGTCCGGACGCGGTCGAGCCTGGTGCTCACCCCCCTGGTGCGCCGGCCGGACCTGCCGGGAGTGCCGGACGCGGTGGCGACCGAGGCCTGACCGACCAGTAGCGGGCCAGTTCGGTTGTACGCGAGGGCGACGCAGGACGAGGGCGGGCTCAGCCGTCGCGGGAGGGCGACCACTCCTCGTCGCGAGCCTTGGTGGTCACGACCATCACCGGGCAGGTGGAGTGGTGCAGCACTGCCTGGCTGGTGGAGCCCAGCAGCAGACCGGCGAACCCGCCGCGGCCCCGTGACCCGACCACGATGAGGTCGACGGCGCTGGAGAACTCGGTGAGCAGCTGGGCGCCGGTGCCGTCCAGCACGTGGCGGCGCACCTGCAGGTCGGGGTGACCGGTCAGCGCCCGGTCCACCACGACGTCCAGGCCCTCCGCGACGTCGTGCAGCACGGTCTCGTGGTCAACCGCCGCGGGCAGCCAGGCGAGGTAGCTGGTCCCGGTGCCGATCGGCACGCCGGCGACGGCGGTCAGCTCGGCGCCCCAGGCCTCGGCCTCCCGGATGGCGTGCTCGAGGGCGACCTCCGCAGCCGGGGAGCCGTCCACCCCGACGACGATCCGGCCCACCCGGGTCCGGTGCGCGGCGTCCTGCGTCGCGTCCTCGATCTCGGGTGCCCGGCCCTGGCGCCGGCGGTAGGGCACCACGACGGTCGGGCAGTGCGCGTGCGCGGGCAGGGCCGAGGAGACCGTGCCGAGCAGCCGCTCGGCGAACCCGCCGCGCCCACGCGTGCCGACCACCACTGTCGCCGCCCCGCGGGACAGCTCGACCAGCACCGCCGCCGCGTCTCCGGTGGCCACCGCCGACGTCGTGCGCACCCCGGTCGCGCTGACCCGCGCGACCGCCTCGTCGAGCACCGCGCGGGCGCCCTCGGCGATGGCCGTGTCGTCGAGCGCGGCGTACCCGCCGTCCAGCGCGGCAGCGGTGAACGACGGCACCGAGTACGCGCAGACCAGGTGCAGCGCACGGCCGTGCGCGTGTGCGTAGGCCGCCGCCCAGTCCGCTGCTTCGAGGCTCGCCGGGGAGCCGTCGACTCCGACCAGGACCACGTCGTGGTGGGTCATGGCTCCTCCCTAGGGCAAGCGTCAACCCCAGTCTGCCCCTCCGGGAGCCGTGACGGGTGCGTGCGAACGGGGGATTCTCAGGCAGCCAGGTACGCGTGCCACGAGGGATGCGGCCGGGTGGCCGCGACGAGCAGCGCCGCGCTGCCGCGCGGGACCACCGGCGTGATCAGCAGCTCCCAGCCGATCTCGGAGAGCAGCCGGTCGGCCTTGTGGTGGTTGCACCGCGAGCAGGCCGCGACCACGTTCGTCCACTCGTGCACGCCGCCGCGGGACCGGGGATGGATGTGGTCGACCGTGTCGGCCGTCGCGGCGCAGTAGCCGCACCGGTGGGCGTCGCGCTGCAGCACGGTCCGGCGGGTCGGCGGCACCACCCTGCGGTACGGGACGTGCACGTAGCGGGTGAGGCAGAGCACCTGGGGAACCAGGACGGCGAGGCTCTGCGAGCGGAGCACCCGACCGTCGGACTCCAGCACCACCGCCTTGCCGCCGAGCACCAGGGCGATCGCCCGGTGCAGGCTCACCACGCACAACGGCTCCCGACTGGCGTTCAGGAGCAGCGACCGGCGCGGCGCAGCTACCTCATGCAGGTCCGACCAGGCAGGTGGGCCCTGCGGTGTCTCGAAGCCTCCGACGTTGGTGGGCACGATGTCCTCCGGGTCATTCGGACCCGGCTGGCTGCAGGGCCCGGCTGGTGACGCAGGGCCAGCGTACGCGGTCGTCGGCGCGGCCTGTCGTCGGGGCGCGCGCCCGCACGGCATGACAAGGGCCGGCGGACCATCGGTCCACCGGCCCTGTCGTGGATGAGCGGTCAGCCCGTGACGCGCACGTAGGTCGGGTTGGACTGCCAGATCGCACGGAACTGGATGGTCTTGCCCGGACGCGGGGAGTCGATCTGCAGGTTGTCGCCGGCGTAGATGCCGACGTGGCCTGGCGAGACGATGATGTCGCCCGGCAGCGGCTCGGTCACCCGGACGCCGACGTTGTAGTAGTCGCCGGAGCTGCGCGGAAGCGAGATGCCCAGCTGGGCGTACACGTACTGCACGAAGCCGGAGCAGTCGAAGCCGTCCGGCGACGCACCGCCTGCGACGTACGGGACGCCGACGTAGCGGGCCGCGATCTCCAGGACCGCGTTGCCGGCCACCGACTGCGGGATGGCGTTGTTGACGGGCCGGTCGGCCGCGCGCGAGACGCTCGAGGTCCGCGCAACGACGACGGGCTTCGGGTTGGCGGTGACGGTGATGGCTGGGGCCGCGAAGCCCCAGGCGGCCTCATCGGGCACCGAGACCACCGGAGAGGTGGCCAGGACCGCGCGCGCCTCGGCCGTGAGGGCGGAGACGTCGACGGGCGGAAGGGTGTTGGCGGGGCCTTCGGCGGGCGCCGCGGACGCGGGCATCGCCATGGTCATGACAAGGCCGCCGGATGCGGCGACGACAGCAGATCGACGGCCGACGGCGGCCATCCCGGTCGAAGCAACTGCGGCGAAGTCGTCCAGGGGGGTCAGGCGGCGTAGCGCTGCGCGATGCTTGGCGCGGTGTGTTCCAGTCACTCGGTACCTCTCCTACGCCTACGAGGTGAGCTGTCGGGTTCGGGTGGGAGATCACCCGGCCCCGGTTGCGTCTACGACGCTCCCGGGACTTCACCCCAAGGACACCTGACGGTGTCCGAAGTGGTTCCCCCGCTCCTGCCATACGAGTCGAGATGGACCTGCGGGCGGCGGCAGGACTCGGCGATCCGCCCGAGGACTTCACGGAGGAGGGTTCCGGGAAGCGAGTTTGACAGTACCTGACGGCTCGACGCGATGTCACGCCGAGGTCACGGTGCGTTCCGAGACAGTGCACCGGCACGCCGTCGGGCGGGCGACCCGACCTCGGGTTCCCGAGATCACCAGGGACTTTGGTCCCAAGTCAGAACCACCCGCCGGTTCAGTCCCGGTGGGCCGTTCCCGGCGCACGGACGAAGACGTGCCGCGCGACGTCGTCGGGCAGGTCGAGGACCATGCCGGACCCGGGCACGCCCACCGTCACCACGGCGCCACTGACCTCGACGGTGATCGGGGCGCCGGGCAGCACCCCCGCCTGCGCCAGGTGGCTGAGCAGCTCGGTGTCGGTCTGCACGGGCTCGCCCAGCCGGCCGACGACCGCAGGCACCGGACCGGGGCCCTGGTCCTGGATGGCGCGGGCGAACACGACGAGCGACACCACGCCGTCCAGGAACTGCTCGGCGACGCGCTCCTCACCCAGCTCGGCCAGGCCCGGGATCGGGTTGCCGTACGGCGAGTGCTCAGGGTGGTCGAGCAGCTCGACCAGCCGCTTCTCCACCCGGTCGCTCATCACGTGCTCCCAGCGGCACGCCTCCTCGTGCACGTGCGACCACTCCAGGCCGATCACGTCCGTGAGCAGCCGCTCGGCGAGGCGGTGCTTGCGCATCACCCGGG
>Ga0209429_10002111_pt1 | contig 11892 bp, 8 predicted proteins | sample BarGraNGADG00212_3_FD_184493 | JGI IMG/M metagenome (GOLD analysis project Ga0209429, IMG submission 184493) | Arctic peat soil microbial communities from Barrow, Alaska - Barrow Graham LP Ref core NGADG0004-212 (SPAdes) (version 2) | ecosystem: Environmental > Terrestrial > Soil > Wetlands >... | reverse complement strand
ATTTCAGGTATGATTAATGTCGAAACAGTAGGATTGATGTCAAATTATACTATGTTATTGACATATGTTGAAAAATTAACAAAACCAATTTTGGATAATACAGGACCTGGTCTTGGTGATTTTGTTGCCACTGAAAGCATTGAAAGAAAAAGAGAATTGATAAAAATATATCAATTCCTCGGTTTTTGGATCTATTGTTTTTGTGCTATCGGTTTAATAACACTCTCATCGCCATTAATAAAGTTATGGCTTGGATCAGATAAGGTCTTACCTATAATTACAATCATAATTTACTTCGTAAACTTTTTTTATAGTGGACTGATGCGTGCTTTTTCATCAATGAAGGCCGCCCATGGTATATTTTATGATGACTGGTATGTAGGAATTATTGCGGCTATTGTGAATGTTGTTCTTTCAATAATACTGGTAAAAATTTATGGTTTGCCTGGAGTATTTATTGGTACTCTAGCATCAAATATAGTTACTGAAATCGGAAGACCGATAATTTCATATCGAAAACATTATTATGAACCTTTAATAAAATACTTTCTGCGTAACACAAAGTATCTAATTGTTGGCATATGTACTGGTATAATAATATTTTTTGTCACACGCCCTATTCTCGTGGAAGTAACTATCCCAAAATTTATTTTAGCATTAGGTATAGTTGTAATTATTCCTAACTTAATTTGGATTCTAATATTTCATCGTACAACGGAATACAAATATTTCTATAATATATTTAAAAAAATCATTGAACATATTAAAAAAAAGCGCTGAAGAAAATTGTATTTTTAGGGGGCAAAATTATGTCATATATTAAAAAAATTATTAGGAATGCAATTCCGTATGGATTAGTAGAAAAGCGAGAACAGAGAATAAGATTTGAAAATGAAAATAAGTATCTTCATAGCATACCTAATTCCCATGAACCTGAAGTATTTAACAAATATGGAGAACAGATGCGTGTCTTTTATTTAGACGATACATTAGGATCATATTCATACTCATTTTGCACCGGCAGAGACAGCCGATATATTTTTTGGGATCGTGCTAACAAAAATCTTAACTACCATTTTTATTCTCATCAACAGATTCTCCATTCGACTGGAACCCCGCTTAAAAAATATGCTCTGCTGATTGAGTCTGAGCAAATTGTGCCACAGGACTATATGATATTTGATAAAAATCCTGGATTAAGTAAAGAATTTGACAAAATATTCACTTTTTCCGAGAGAATTCTTGAAAAATATGACAATGCTTTACTTTATATCTATGGCACAGTCTGGTACGGAACGGAGTTTGGTGGAGGGAAAATGGACCCAGACGCATGTCTCAAAAAATCCAAAGGCGTTTCTATGGTATCTTCTGGAAAAACGATGTGTGATCTACACTTAAAACGAATTGATCTTGCAAAAAAAATGAGTAAAAATCCATATGTTGATACATTTGGAACGTTTGACGGTGGATCAAGACTCGAAATATTAGCAGATGCATTTACTGATTATCGTTATAATATTGCTTTTGAAAATGCACTCACGCGAAATTATTTTACAGAGAAAGTTATGAATTGCTTTGCTTCAATGACAATTCCAATTTTTATTGGAGCTGACAATATTGGTGATTTTTTTAATGCAGATGGTATAATTCAGGTTACACCTGATGAAGCATTATCAAACATGGATTGTATTTTAAAATTGTGTACAAAAGAATTCTATGAAGAAAGAATATCGGCTATCATTGATAATTATAATCGCGTACAAGATTATCTATGTCCAGAAGATTATATTTATAAACATTATAATCAATATTTTAAATAGTGTATTTGGGAGAATAGTTTTATGCTAATAGTTAAAGTTTTAGGTGGTCTTGGCAATCAGATGTATTGCTATGGGTTATACAGGAAGTATCAGACGCTAGGAAAGACTGCCAAGTTGGACATTTCAGGATATATCGATGATTACAAAATCTTTCCTTATGAACTTGATCGTATATTCAACGTAGAAACTTGTTATGCTGATGCTAATGAAATAAAACTAATGAATGATAAAACAAACATCACTCACAAAATTCTTCGTAAGCTTAGGATAATCAAAAGGAAATGTATAAATGTTGACCCTAAAAATCAATATTTACCCAAAGTATTTGATTTTGACAACGTATATCTGAATGGTTATTGGAGCAGCTTTGATTACTTTACAGGCATTGAATCATTGCTGAAAAAGGAGTTCACTTTTAAGCTGCCTCTTGAGGCGAGAAATGCAAAAGTTGTGGAGGCATTTCAAAGTACGAATTCTATAGCTATTCACGTGAGGAGAGGCGACTATCTACAATATACACATATTTATGAAATACTGACGGCAGAATATTACAATAAAGCAATACGTTATATCAATGACAGAATCGAAAATCCGTTTTATTATTGTTTTTCAAACGATATAAACTGGTGCCAAATGAATCTCGAATGTAAGAACTTAACTTTTATCGATTGGAATACAGGTGAAGATAGTTTCAGGGACATGCAGCTGATGAGTCTATGCAAACACATTATTGTGGCAAATAGCACATTCAGTATATGGGCTGCCTGGCTGAATTCAAATTCATCAAAAATTGTTATTCGACCTAAAGACTTCTTCTGCGACAATACATATAATACCGATCATTTTTGGCCTAGCGAATGGGTTAGTATTGATAATAAGTAAATAGAAAATGTGTTTAACCTATCTAACCAATACGAAAGGATGTAATAATATGAAAACGGTAATTCTTGCTGGCGGATTTGGTACTCGAATATCCGAAGAATCTCATCTCATACCCAAGCCGATGATTGAGATTGGGGATATGCCTATTCTTTGGCATATCATGAAAACATACTCTTCATACGGTTTCAACGACTTTATTATTTGCTGTGGGTATAAACAACACATTATTAAGGAATTTTTTGCCAACTATTATCTTCATGGGTCTGATGTAACATTTGATTTTGAAAGAAATAATGCCATGGAGATTCACTCGAATATTTCAGAACCATGGCGTGTTACGGTCGTTGACACGGGTCTCAACACCATGACCGGCGGACGAGTCAAGCGCATTCAGAAGTATATTAATAATGAGACCTTTATGCTGACATATGGAGATGGTGTATCAGATGTTGATATCAATGCCCTGCTCGATTTTCACAAGTCGCAAGGCAAGATAGCTACTTTGACCGCTGTTGACGCCGGACAGAAATTCGGAGTTCTTGGAATGGGTGCAAACAATAAAATTGATTCATTCAGAGAAAAACGAGATGTCGACGGCAGTCTGATTAACGGTGGATTTATGGTCTTAAACCCGGAAATATTCAATTATATTGAAGGGGATTCGACTGTACTGGAGCAGTACCCCCTGGAGCAATTGGCCAGTGAAGGCCAGTTGCTGGCTTACAGGCATAATGGATTCTGGCAGTGCATGGACACTCAGCGCGATAAAGAGAAGCTCGAAAAACTATGGGAGAGTGGACAGGCACCATGGAAAAATGGTGGACACAATGTTTGATCTTTCATTTTACAGAAATAAAAAAGTCTTCGTGACGGGTCATACCGGATTTAAGGGCTCCTGGCTGTGCAGGATGCTGGTTATGGCCGGTGCGGAAGTGACGGGGTATTCTCTTGGCATGCCAACGGAACCCTCTTTGTTTCAAATATCTTCGGCAACTGACGGGATAAATTCGGTTATCGGAGATATCAGGGATATGAATTCACTGAAAACTGCTTTTGATGCCGCCCGGCCTGAGATTGTATTGCATCTGGCTGCTCAGCCTATTGTTCGGGAAAGTTACAAGAACCCCCGGTATACCTATGAAACAAATGTGATGGGTACAGTCAATATACTTGAGTGTGTACGTCAGTCTGACTCTGTAAAGTCTTTCCTGAATGTAACCACCGACAAGGTTTATAAGAACAATGAGTGGGAGTGGGGTTATCGTGAGAACGAACCGCTGGATGGATTTGATCCGTATTCCAACAGTAAGTCATGCGCTGAACTTGTAACACACAGTTACAAAAACTCGTTTTTCTTAGATGGGAGCGTTGCAGTATCTACTGCTCGTGCCGGTAATGTGATCGGTGGCGGGGATTTTGCCAAAGACAGAATTATCCCGGATTGTGTGAGAGCTGCCATCCAGAAGCAGGATATTGTTGTGCGGAATCCAAACTCGACCCGTCCATATCAACATGTCATTGAACCACTTTCCGTATATTTGATGATAGCAGCTAAACAGTATGAAGACTGTAAATTTGCGGACTATTATAACGTCGGCCCCGATGATTCTGATTGCTTCAAAACAGTTGAATTGGTTAGTTTATTTTGTAAATATTGGGGGAATGGAATAAAATGGATCGATCAAGACGTTGGCGGCATACATGAAGCGAATTTTCTCAAATTGGACTGCTCAAAAATAAAATCGGTTTTCAACTGGCGACCTTGCTGGAATCTTGAAACAGCGGTTGAGAAGACTGTGGAGTGGTCCAAGTGCTGGATGAATGGCGGCGATGTCAAAGCCTGCATGGACAGACAATTGGAAGAATTTTTACATACCAAATCTTAATGCTGTTTATTATTCGGAGGGACAATTATGTTCGAAAACAAAACTGAACTTGAAGCCAGACAGGAAATTCTGGACCACGTCAAAAAATATTGCGATACTTTTCATATTCGAGATCCATATAAAAAGGGTGACAGGATTTCATATGCTTCACGTATCTATGATAGTGATGAGATGTGCAATCTTGTTGATAGTTCGCTTGAATTTTGGCTGACTTCCGGTCGGTATACTGATCAATTTGAACATGATTTCGCAGCTTACCTGGGCGTTGAATATTGCAGCCTTGTAAACTCAGGATCTTCAGCCAATCTGGCTGCATTTATGGCACTGACCTCTCCGCTGCTCGGTGAGCGGGCTGTCAAACAAGGGGATGAAATAATTACAGTAGCGGCCGGCTTTCCGACAACTGTGACTCCTATTATTCAGTATGGTGCAATTCCTGTTTTCGTTGATCTTACAATTCCGCAATACAATATTGATGTATCACAGCTTGAAGAGGCGTATTCTGACAAAACAAAAGCAGTAATGATTGCGCATACACTTGGGAATCCATTTAATATTGCAGCAGTCAAAGAATTCTGTGATAAGCATAATCTATGGCTGATTGAAGATAACTGTGATGCACTTGGTTCCGAAGTAATGATCAATGGGAATTTGAAAAAGACTGGTACAATAGGTGATATCGGAACGAGCAGTTTTTATCCGCCTCATCATATGACAATGGGAGAAGGCGGCGCAGTATATACAGATAATCCACTGCTCAACAAGATCATACGTTCACTCAGGGATTGGGGGCGGGACTGTGTATGCCCATCAGGTACTGACAATCTGTGCAGACACCGCTTTGACAGGCAATATGGAGAACTTCCACTGGGATATGATCACAAATATGTTTACTCTCATTTTGGATACAATTTGAAAGCGACAGATATGCAGGCTGCTATTGGATGTGCGCAACTTATAAAATTTCCGTCGTTTGTGGACCGCCGCCGATATAATTTTCAAAAACTCATGACATCTCTCACTGATGTACAAGATAAACTGATCCTGCCGGAGGCTTTCCCCCATTCCAATCCATCCTGGTTTGGCTTCATGATGACCTGTCGCGGCGGCCTCGAACGAGAGAAAATTGTGCCCTATATTGAATCCAGGGGGGTGCAGACGAGAATGCTTTTTGCCGGCAACTTGATAAAGCATCCATGCTTTGATGAAATGCGCAAGAATGGTAAAGGATACAGAACAATTGGTGATCTTCATGTAACGGATGAAATTATGAATAAATCATTCTGGATCGGCGTATACCCCGGGATGAATGATGAAATGCTTGATTATATGGCCATGACGATCAAAGAAGGGATAAGTCTGTAATCATTTGAAATAAGCAGAGGGGAATATTATGTTGGTTTGTGATTATATAGCTCAGTATTTAGTAGAAAGAGACATCAAATATGCATTTGGATACCCGGGCGGGATGGTCACATATTTGATGGACTCTTTGAGTGCAACTGAGCAGATGCATTCGTATTCTATGTATCACGAACAGGCCGCTGCTTTTGCAGCATGCGGATATGCGCAGTCATCCGGAAAGGTCGGTGTTGCATTTGCAACAAGCGGCCCGGGAGCAACAAACCTTATTACAGGAATTTGTCATGCTTACTTTGAATCAGTTCCGACGCTTTTCATAACTGGCCAAGTCAATACCCAAGAGTCTAAAGGTAATATGAAAATCAGGCAAAAAGGATTTCAGGAGACTGATGTTATTTCAATGGTTCAAAACGTCACAAAATACTGCGCTTATATTGGAGATGCAAAGGATATTAAGTACTTTTTGGATAAAGCATTGTTTTTTGCTACTGATGGGAGACCGGGCCCTGTGTTACTAGATATTCCGATTGATATTCAACGAACGGAAATTGATCCTGAAAAGTTGAGGGACTTTTCACAGACTCAAATTTTGTCAGACAATTACCAAGATGCTGTCAGAATAATTAGGGAAAATCTCACCGCCGCTCATAAGCCAGTCATTATCGTTGGGAACGGCATTCACATTGCTGGTGTTACGATGATGCTGCGATCATTACTTTCAAATCTGGGTGTTCCCATTGTATCCAGTATGACAGCTATGGATATAATGCCTTCCGCAAGTAATAACTATTTTGGTTTTATTGGTGCATACGGACACCGGTGTGCAAATTTCATTGTATCTCAAAGTGATTTGGTTATTTCAATAGGATCAAGGCTGGACATCAGACAGACCGGTGCTAATATAAAGGCATTCGCCGAACATGCTAAATTAGTTCGAGTCGATATTGATTTAGATGAAGTTGAAAATAAAATAAAAGAAGACGAAATTGATGTTATGGCAGATTTGAAAATATTGGTCCCGTGTTTAATAAATGATCCTGAACTGCAAAATTACATGGTTGATTCAAACTGGATAAACAAGTGCCATTATTACCGGGAGAAATTATATATGGTTGATCAAATGGAACCCACCAGAATAATAGAAAAAATCAGCCGATTTATTCCGGATGAATCAACCATCACAACTGATGTTGGACAAAATCAAGTCTGGATTGCCCAGGCGTTTTCGATAAAAACAGCGCAGCGCGTTCTGTTTTCCGGCGGGCACGGATCGATGGGATATTCATTGCCAGCTGCGATCGGCGCTTACTATTCTTCAAAGAAACCGGTTTATTGCTTTACGGGTGACGGCGGTTTACAAATGAATATACAAGAACTACAGTTCCTTGTCAGAGAAGATATTCCTATTAAAATATTCATTTTAAATAATTATTCATTAGGCATGATCAGACATTTTCAGGAAATGTACTTTGAGTCAGTATTTACGCAAACAGTTGAGAATCAAGGTTATTCCGTACCGGATTTCAGAAGAATCGGATTGGCATATGGTATTCATAGTTATGATATTAACCAAATCAACGACTTTGACCAATGCCAAGAGGCGCTGACCGATCTGCACCCTGCTCTCTTTAATGTTAATATGGGACATGTGACATATGTTTCCCCTAAATTAGTGTTCACAAAACCCATTTATGATCAGGATCCCCCGCTTGATCGTGAACTGCTAGCAGAACTTCTGGCTTATGAGGGATAAATCATTATATGGTTTATAAAAAGTTGTCACTATAATAAGAATTTTGTCGCAATCATATGCAAAAACGCTAAACAGTTCTTTAACTGAGACCTTCAGAAGCACATTGAATAGAGTTTTCAATAATGTAAATATCACGTCCTATCTGATTCCCAAAATTAGCTATTATTAAAATCATCATCTGAATTGAAAAGTGCTTGAGCAAAAAAATTCTGGATTCATAATTTATTTTGTCGCAAAAATCACACTAAAATTGAGCTGCGTCTCGTATTTTATCAATTTGATCCAATTATATGGACACTATCCGTTTTACCGCTTACAATTAAGACACAAAATCATATTTTGGATGGAAGGGATACATATTATGCATATTTGTTGGATTCTTCTAGCATGAGCGGAAGGTCTGTAAATTTATTGAATTACTAGTAAATTTTGTTTCTATAATTGGACTATGGAGTTTATTATTTGTTTGTATATTCAGTCCTAATTATAATAATGTGCTTGCATTTATCAGAATGGGAAATTTACCGTTAAGAAAACGGCGAAAGATACATATCGTTCAATTAGAGATGACTGAGAATTCAATTTGATATGAATGCTCGTATATAGATAAAGAGGAAAAACATGTGATGAATATAATTTTATTATCAGGTGGGTCAGGGAAACGCTTATGGCCTTTATCAAACGAAATAAGATCAAAGCAATTTTTGAAGTTACTAAAAAATGGGAATAATGAACTTGAATCAATGGCACAGCGCGTATACAATCAAATAGAATCAGCAGGAATTGATGCAAATATTGTTGTTGCAACCGGCAAATTACAGGTAGACTCAATTAAAAATCAACTTGGTAACAATGTTGATATTGTATTAGAACCTATGAGAAGAGATACCTTTCCAGCAATTGCATTAGCAGCGTCTTATCTTTTATTTGAAAAGCATATAGACCCAGAGGACGTAATAATTGTATTGCCGGTAGACCCATACGCTGAAAGAATGTATTTTGAATTGTTAAAAGAGTTAGAGAATACTGTTAAGGTGGGAATTGCTAATATTGCTTTAATGGGAATTAAGCCGACTTATCCATCAGCAAAATATGGATATATTGTACCTATGGACAAGGATAAATGCAATCGCACTAATTATACCCTTGTAAAAAGATTTCAAGAAAAACCCACTGAAGAATATGCAAATCAACTAATTGAAGATGGAGCAATGTGGAATGGTGGAGTTTTTGCATTTAAACTAAAATACATTATTGGAGCTATTGAAAAATATTTGGTATTTGATTCTTTTGATGATGTTGTAAATCAATATTCGAAACTTCCCAAAATTAGTTTTGACTATGAAGTAGTTGAAAGGGAAGAATCGATTGCGATGCTCAAGTACAACGGAACATGGAAAGATTTGGGAACCTGGAATACATTAACCGAAGTAATGGATGATAATGTTGTTGGGAAAGTTGTCCTTGCAGATAACTGTAAAAATACACATGTTATCAATGAATTAGATATACCCATAATTGTGCTAGGAGTGACAGATATTGTTATTGCTGCTAGTCCTGATGGAATACTTGTTTCGGATAAGCATCAAAGTTCATACTTAAAACAATACGTAGACACGATTAGCCAACGTCCGATGTATGAAGAAAAAAGATGGGGAGAATATAAAGTATTAGATTATTTAGTTTGTGATGACGGGACAATATCATTGACGAAACAAATGCATATAATAGCAGGTGAAGAAATAAGTTATCAATCTCATAAAATCAGGAATGAAGTATGGACTATTGTTGACGGAACAGGTGATATTATATTGGACGGAAACATTAGAAGTATTAATCGTGGAGATGTTGTTAATATAGCAATTGGAGTAAAACATGCAATTAAGGCCACATCTGATCTTCGTTTTGTTGAAATACAGATAGGAATTGAACTATCCGAGTCTGATATTGAGAGATTTGAATGCATATGGTAAATTTACAAAATATTTCGAGTAATTACAATTTGGGGGTAAAACAATGAAAACAGCATTAATAACTGGCGTTACAGGGCAAGATGGTTCTTTTCTAGCGGAATTCCTTTTAGAGAAAGATTATGATGTTCATGGTATCATTAGACGCTCATCCATTGATAGAAAAGAAAGAATTGATCATTTAGAAAAGAATAAAAATTTTCATGTTCATTATGGCGACTTAACGGATTCATTGAGTCTGGTACGAATTATAAATTTGATAAAGCCTGATGAAATATATAATCTGGCAGCTCAAAGTCATGTTCAGGTCTCGTTTGATGTACCTGAGTACACTGCAGATGCTGATGCTATAGGTACTTTACGTATATTGGAAGCGGTAAAAATGTTAAATTTAACAAATTCCTGTCGAATTTACCAAGCGTCTACTTCTGAACTATTTGGTAAAGTTCAAGAGGTTCCCCAGAAAGAAACCACGCCTTTCTATCCATATTCTCCCTATGCGTGTGCTAAACAATATGCGTATTGGATTGTAAAGAACTATAGGGAAGCTTATGGTATGTTTGCTGTAAACGGAATCCTTTTTAATCATGAGTCAGAACGTAGAGGCGAAACATTTGTAACAAGAAAAATTACTCTAGCAGCTTCACGTATATCGAGAGGTTTACAAAATAAATTATTTCTTGGAAATTTGGAATCCTATCGTGATTGGGGCTATGCGAAGGATTATGTAGAATGTATGTGGCTCATGCTGCAGCATGATACACCTGAAGATTTTGTCATTGCGACCGGTGAACAGTATTCAGTTATGGATTTCTGCAATCTTGCATTCAATCAAGTCGGTATTTCTTTGATATGGGAAGGTGAAGGCGTCGATAGAAAAGGTATCGAAAAAGGGACGGGGAAAGTAATTGTTGAGGTCGATCCCACTTTCTTTCGTCCTACCGATGTTGTTAGCTTGTTAGGGGATCCGACAAAAGCAAAAACAGTTCTTGGATGGAATCCGAGAAAAACATCTTTTGAAAAATTAGTTGAAATAATGATGAAATATGATCTGAAACTTACGGAAAATGATCTCAAATAAAACGATCGAGTGAAACTATTAGGGGGACTTAAATAATGGAATATAGATTGTCAGACGATACATGGGGACAAGCAGAACTTGATGCGATTAACCGTGTCATTGCATCGAATAGATTTAGCATGGGAGATGAAGTCAAAGAATATGAAAAAAGATTTGCAGAAAAGGTGGGAAGTAAATATGCAGTAATGTCGAACTCTGGTTCATCAGCTAACTTGATTGCGATTGCTTCTTTGATATATTCGGGCAGGTTAACACAAGGGGATGAAGTCATCGTACCTGCAGTATCCTGGAGCACCACTTACTTCCCATTAAGTCAACATAATTTAAAGCTGAAATTTGTCGATATTGATAAAGCAACTCTGAATATGGATGTTGAACAAATTGAAAACGCAATTACCGATATGACAAAAGCGATTTTATGCGTAAATTTGCTTGGCAATCCAAATGATTTCAATAAGATATTGGCAATATGTAAAAAACACAATTTGATTCTGATTGAAGATAACTGTGAATCCTTGGGTGGAAGATTCGATAATAAAAATTTAGGAACCTTTGGATTATTAGGAACATATTCAACGTTCTATTCCCATCATTTATGTACGATGGAGGGCGGTGTTACTGTAACAGATGACGAAGAACTATATCATTACTTAATTTGCATTCGCTCTCACGGATGGACAAGAAATCTGCCGGCAAACAGTAAAATATATGAAAAAAGCAAAGATGATTTTTTTGAAAGCTTCAATTTTATAATGCCAGGATACAACGTTAGACCTTTGGAAATGGAAGCTGCTATTGGTATAGAGCAATTGAAAAAGTTGGATGCAATTATTGCTCAGAGAAGAAAAAATGCAAAGTATTTCATAGAAAAAATTGCTAAGATAGATGGAATAATAACGCAGAAAGAAACCGGTGAAAGTTCTTGGTTTGGATTTGCGATGGTCCTTGACGGTGAAAACGAAGGGAAACGAAATCAAATAGTAACAGCCCTAAAGAATAACTGTATTGAAGTTAGGCCTATTGTTGCTGGGAATTTTACTAAAAATAGTGCAATAAAATATATGGATTATTCCATACATAATAAACTTCTAAATGCGGATAATATTCATGATAATGGGTTTTTTATTGGTAATCATAG
>Ga0209429_10002110_pt1 | contig 11893 bp, 8 predicted proteins | sample BarGraNGADG00212_3_FD_184493 | JGI IMG/M metagenome (GOLD analysis project Ga0209429, IMG submission 184493) | Arctic peat soil microbial communities from Barrow, Alaska - Barrow Graham LP Ref core NGADG0004-212 (SPAdes) (version 2) | ecosystem: Environmental > Terrestrial > Soil > Wetlands >... | reverse complement strand
CAACAGGTATTCCGGGGTCGCGGGAGTGATGCCGCCTTCGCCCTGGATGCCCTCGATCATGATGGCTGCCGTGGCCGGCGATAGGGCGTTCCGCGCGGCCTCCAGGTCGTTGAACGGCACATGCCGGAATCCGGGCATCGCTGGCTCGAATCCCTGCTTGACCTTCTCCTGTCCCGTCGCCGCAATCCCTGCCAGGGTCCGTCCGTGAAAGGAATTCGTCGCCGTCAGGATTTCGAACCGCCCTTCGTCGTGGCCGAATTTCCGGGCGAGTTTGAACAGGCCTTCGTTGGCCTCGGCGCCGCTGTTGCAGAAAAAGCATTTGCCGGGCCCGATCAGGTTGACCAGCGCCTGCGCGAGCCGCCCCTGCGTCTCGTGATAATACAGGTTGGATATGTGGATCAGCTTGCTGGCTTGCTCGGCGAGCGCCTCGGCGATCTCCGGATGGGCATGGCCCAAACAACAAACGGCAATGCCGGCGCCCAGATCCAGGTAGCGTTTGCCCGTGACATCCCACAAATAGCTGCCGGCGCCATGGCTGAACACCAGGTTAAAACGGCGGTACGACGGCACCACGCTGGCGGCAAACAACGACTTGATCGCGGTCGAGGCCTGGTTGCGCACGGAAGTTGTGTTCGATTCGTTCATAAGACTAGTTCGGTACCCACGCCGGCGTCCGTGAAGATCTCCATTAACACGGAATGAGCCACCCGCCCATCCACGAGGGAAACCTTGGCCACACCGGACTGAATCGCAGCCACGGCGCTGTCCATTTTGGGAATCATCCCCTGGTCCACCACCCCGGCCTGCTTCAGGTTTTCGATCTCGCCCACCTGCAAATGAGAAATGAGCGAGTCCGGATTCTGGAGATCGCGCAACAAACCCGGAACATCGCTCATGAACACCAGGCGTCGCGCCTGGAGCGCGATCGCCGCCTGCGCCGCCGCCACATCGGCGTTGCAGTTGTAAATGCCGCCGTCCTCGCCCCGCGCGGTGGGACTGATGACCGGCGTGATGTTCTGCCGGATGCAGGCCAGCAGCGGCGCCAGGTTCACCGTCGTCACTTCACCCACGAAGCCCGGATCCAAGGGTTCACCACCCGGACCGGCCAGCCAGAGTTTCCGACACGTAAAAATCTCCGTCCCGGCGAATCCCTTCGCCTGGCCGCCCAGGGACTCGATCGTCTTGACGATCTGTGGATTGATCTCCTGTGACAATACCCGATCCACCACCCTCACCGTGGCCCGGTCGGTCACGCGCATGCCCTGCATGAAATTCGGTTTCAACCCGGCGGCCTCCATGGCGCGCGAAATGGCTTTGCCACCACCATGCACGACGACCGGATTAATACCCACAGCCTCCAAAAACACGAGGTCGCGCGCCACGCCGTCGCGCACCTCGGGATCCGTCGAATCCATGAAACTGCCGCCGTATTTGACGACGAAAGTCTGGTTGCGAAAGCGCTGAATATAAGGCAGCGCTTCGAGCAGTGTTTCCGCTTTGGCAATGAGTGTTTGCACGGGGTTCGGGTTTAGCGGTCGGGATTGGATTTTGGCATCGGTAAAAACTTAAGCTTCTAAGTCAGGCTATCCTCCCAAGGTCGCCGGATTGCTGACGTCGCCTTTATTGAAGTCAACATAAGCCTCCGTCAAATCCGAGGCATACATCACCGCGCTGCTTTTCCCGAGATTCAGGTTGATGTGCAGTTCGAACTCCGGGGCCGCGACTCGCTGACACAACGCCTGGAAGGATGCCCGCGTAGGCTGTCCACCTTTCAAGGAAAAGAGAATCTTCGCGTCACCGGACCGGCGGTAACCTAAATCGACTTTGTCCTCGACAATCTTTGCCGAGGAATACCCGAGCGCGCATAAAATCCGCCCCCAATTGGGATCGCCGCCGCACCAACTGGTTTTCACCAGGGCGCTGTTCGCAACCGAGCGCGCCGCCGCATCGGCGTCAACATAGCTGGCCGCGCCGGTCACCCGCACCGTTACGAACCGCGAAACCCCTTCGCCATCCCGCACGATCATCTGGGCCAGTTGCAGCGTCACCTGGTTCAGAGCATCCTGAAAGGCAGATAAATCCCGGCACCGCGCCGCGCCCCGTGTAATCACCGGATTCTCGGCCAACCCGTTGGCCAGGATGATCACCGAATCGTTGGTGCTCATGTCGCCATCCACGGTGATGCGGTTGAAGCTGTTCGCAACCGACTCGCCCAGCGCCGCCTTCAAGATCCGTGATTCAATCGCCGCGTCCGTCGTGAGAAAACAAAGCATGGTCGCATGCAGCGGCCGTGCGGCGGGCCGCTCCCCGGTCGAACTCATGCCGGGCTGGATCATGCCGGCCCCTTTGCAAATACCGGCCAGACGGACGGTCTTGCCCCCCAGCTTAAATTCGACCGCCACTTCCTTCACCTTCGTGTCGCTGGTCATGATGGCCTCCGCCGCGTGCTGCGCGCTTTCGGCCGAAGCGCTTAAGCAAGCGGCGGCAGCCAGGATGCCCCGGCCTATGTTGGCCATCGGCATCGGCACGCCGATCCGCCCCGTGGAACAGACCAGCATCTCGTTCGGCTTTACCTTCAATGGCCGGGCGGCCATCGCGGCCATAGCCTCCGCATCCCGCAGCCCGACCTTCCCGGTACAGGCGTTGGCGTTGCCCGAATTGGCGACAATCCCCCGCGCCGTTGCCTGATTGACCCGCGCCGCGCTAACCTTCACCGGCGCGGCGCATACCTGGTTGGTCGTAAACAAGCCGGCCACGGCAGCCGGCACCTCCGCTACGATCAGGGCTAAGTCGCGCTTTTGCCCCTGGTCGGATCCCTTCCCCGTCCCAAGGCGCTTGATATCGCAAAACACGCCCGCCGCCAGAAACCCTTTGGGGGCCGTAATGCCGCCGGAAATGGTTTTCAAGGTTTTCATGCTGCGATTGACTTCATAGGGCTTAGGTAAATAAAAAGGGTTCTTTCCGGTTGGGGAGGGGGGCCAAAAAGCGAAAGGAAAAAACGCAAGCCGCCCACCCGAGTTTGTTAATAACCCAGGCGGCGCTGCAACCTCTTCGAAAAAAGCGGAAACGATTTCCCGATTTCCCGTATCATCCAAATAAAAAACCAAGTTTAATGCCGGCTGTCAATAGCGTAAAAATCCTTTTGTGCATTGGGCCTCGATTCGCTTAAATGCCCGCATGGAATACGAAGCGGTCATCGGACTGGAAACCCACGTCCAGCTCAAGACGAAGTCCAAGATGTGGTGCGGCTGCGCCAACGAGTTCGGCGCACCGCCCAATACGAACGTCTGCCCGGTCTGCCTCGGTCTTCCCGGGGTGCTGCCCGTCCCCAACGAGGAGGCGCTGCGCCTGACCGCTCTGGCCGGACTGCTGCTCCAAGGCGACATCCCCCGCTTCGCCAAGTTCGACCGGAAGAACTACTTCTATCCGGACATGCCCAAGAACTACCAGATTACCCAATACGACCAGCCCTCCACCATCAACGGCCAGGTCGAGTTCGAACTCGACGGCCGCCTCACCCGGGTCCGCCTCACCCGCGCCCACCTCGAAGAGGACGTCGGCAAGAATTTTCACTTCGACCGCTCCAGCGGCGTCGATTTCAACCGCGCCGGGGTGCCGCTCCTGGAAATCGTCTCCGAACCGGACCTCACCAGCGCCGACATGGCCTACGCCTATTTGAACGCCCTCAAAGACATCCTGATCTACGGCGGGATCAGCGATTGCGACATGGAAAAAGGCATGGTGCGCTGCGACGTCAATGTCAGTGTCCGACCCAAGGGGCAGAAGGAGCTGGGCCAAAAGATCGAAATCAAGAACATGAACAGCTTCAGCGGCGCGCGCAAGGCGCTGGAGTATGAAATTCCCCGCCAGATCGAAGTGCTGCAAAAGGGCGGGAAGCTGGTGCAGGAGACCCGCCGTTGGAACGACGTCGCCGGCATCACCGAAAGCATGCGCACCAAGGAAATGGCCCACGACTACCGCTATTTTCCCGAACCCGACCTGCTGCCCATGGTGCCCACCGACGCGTGGCTGGCCGAGGTGCGCCAGCGCGTGGTCGAACTGCCCCTGGCGCGCAAGCAGCGCTTCATGCGGCAATACCAATTGCCGGTGGCCGACGCCGAAACTTTCGTCAACGATGTCCCGCTGGGGAGTTACTATGAAAGCATCGTCGCGCAAACGAAGAGCCCCAAGTCGGTGGCCAATTGGGTGATCAACAACCTGCGCGCCAAACTCACCGAAACTCAAACCACCCTCGCCGATTTGAAGTTTCCGGCCACGGCCATTCCCGAGTTGGTGGGATTGGTAGAAAGCGGCCAAATCAGCAGTAAGACCGCCCAGGAGGTCTTCGCGGAAACCTTCGCCACCGGCGAATCGCCGACCCAAGTGGTAAAAAAGAAAGGGCTGCTCCAGGTCAGCGACACCGGCGCCATCGAAAAATTCTGCGACGAGGCCATCGCGGCCAACCCGAAATCGGTGGAGGATTTTCGGGCCGGCAAAGGCGCCGCTCTGAATTTCCTCAAGGGCCAGGTGATGAAACTTAGCAAAGGCAAAGCCAACCCAGCCCGGGCCGGCGAAATCCTCGAGCAGAAATTAAAAGGTTAAACAAATGGATTGAGTCGCAGCGCGGCGGAGCCACCACCAAAACCGAAATCTACTCCCCGCCTGGCAGCTCCATTTCCCCATGATTCTGCCACCTATGATTCTGCCTCTTCTTGCGTTGGGCCGTTGAAACTATTGGCAGAATCATGGGTGGCAGAATCATGAAGAAAACAATCCTTTCAGGAAAATAAGAACTTGTGACGGATTGCAGCGCATCCCCTCCCTGCCTCCTGTTCGAGGACGAGCACCTGCTGGTGGTCAATAAACCAGCGGGTTGGAACACGCATGCCCCCAGTCCCTATGCGGGGGAAGGCATCTACGAATGGCTCCGCCATCGAGAACCCCGCTGGGCAAACCTGGCCATCCTCCAGCGCCTGGACAAGGAAACCTCCGGCGTGCTCGTCTTCGGCAAAACCCCGCTCGCCAATCAATCGCTCACCCAACAGTTCACCCGGCATTCGATTCAAAAAACCTACCGGCTGCTGACCCATCGTCCCCTGCCCCGCCCCTCGATGACCGCCGAATCGTGCCTGGTTCGGGTCGGCGAAAAATACGCCAGTCGGCCGCTTCATGCCGGAGCCAAAACGGCCAAAACAACCTTTCGATTCCTGGAAAAAAACGGCGACCGCATGCTGGTGGAAGCCCGGCCCTTGACCGGCCGCACGCACCAGATTCGCGCGCATGCCGCCGACCTCGGCATTCCCATCCTGGGCGATCTGCTTTACGGCGGCGCGCCGAACCAGCGAGTCTGTTTGCACGCGGCGTCGATACAGTTAAAACATCCGGTGAGCGGGGCTGAAATGACCTTCCACGCCCCCGTTGATTTCGAGCAGCCCAGCCACTTCAGTCTGCGGGACGCCTGCATTGATCGCGTCGCCACCACGGCGTACCGCTGGCTTCACGGAGCGGCTGACCGTTGGCCCGGTTGGTATGTGGATCGGTTGGGCGACGTGCTGCTCTCGCAATCCGAACCACCGCTTGGCCCGGATCAACGGGACTTGCTGGCACGCTGGCTCAAGGAGTTCGGGCTTGATAGCGCCTACCATAAAATTCTGCGCCGCCACATGCGCGGAAAGTCAGTGGCAGAGGCCTCGCCAATCCTGGTGTTTGGCGAACCGGCCCCAGCCGAATTCGTCATCCAGGAAAACGGTGTCGCCTACGCGCTGCGACTGGGCGAAGGTTATTCGGTGGGCCTCTTCCTCGATCAACGGGACAACCGTCGTCGCTTTCTCACCGGCCACATCGCCGCCGGGTTCCCTTTGTTCCCCGCGGGCGCGGCGCATCGCGAGGTGTTGAACACATTTGCCTATACGTGCGGGTTTTCGGTCTGTGCCGCCCAAGCGGGCGCGCGCGTGACCAGCCTGGATCTTTCCGCCAAATACCTCGATTGGGGACGCCGGAATTTCGAGCTGAACCAGTTGGATCCTGCGGCGCACGATTTCATTTATGGCGACGTTTGGGATTGGTCCAAACGCCTGGCACGGAAAGGGCGGCTTTTTGAGGTGGTCATTCTCGATCCCCCCACTTTTTCCACGTCCAAAACCTCAGGCGTTTTTCAGGCGGAGAAGGATTATGCGCGACTGGTAGCGACCGTGATGCCCCTGCTCAAACCAGGCGGCGTGTTGCTCGCTTCGACCAACGCCGCCATGCTGGAGCCGGAAAAGTTCTTGCGGATGATCGCCGATGGCATCAGCGCTGTGCATCGAAAGATTGGGCAACAGCATTATGTGCCGCAACCGCCGGATTTTCCCGTCCACCGCGACGAACCGGCCTATCTGAAAACCTTCTGGCTGCGAGTCGAATAGAGTGAGCGCCCGGTGAGGGCACCGGGCCTACAAAAACCGGGATGCTTGTAGGCCGGGTTCCCTAACCCGGCGTATTGGACTGATAAACCGGCCGATTCAGCCGTGGTGACGGATCACTTGAGGCTGATCTCAGGATGGGGCTGATGATCGTTATTCCAACGACACCGGGCTGGTTCCGTATCTGCGGTCAGCCGGGCATTTAGGAAGTTCTGAACATGTCCATCGACGAAAGTAACATTGGCTCCGCCTTGGTGCCGGTCGGGTGAAAAACGTCCGCCACTTCCGGCCGCCAGCGCAAAAGAAAACGTGTTCGAGACTATCGGCATATACATCGAATCGGCCATGGCGATCATATCAGAGGGATTTCTGATGTTGCTGGGCTTGATGGGCAACAGGACCGGGTATGCGACGAACGACCCCCCCAAACCCAAAATGTTATCATCCAAGTAAGCGGATGCCTCTGAATGCAAGCCATAGGTATTATAACCATAGCTCACGCCCAAAATGGTTCCTGCTTTGCCCTTGTAGCCATAGAAATTGGGGCCCATCCACCACCCAACATTAGCGACATCCGGGTTGCCTTTGAATGCGGGGCAGACCATCAACTTCATGTTCGATGAGTAATAGGGAGCCATGGAGTCGTACCACAGCCGCCTGTTTACATAATCCACAGCGTAAGGATAAGCATTCGCTTCATCCACATACATCGTCAACGCAATCCCCAACTGCCTCAGGTTGCCTTTGCACCGGGCGCTGATCGCCGCCTGCTTGCTGCGCGACAAAGCCGGCAGGAGCAGCCCAGCCAGAATGGCAATGATGGCAATCACCACCAGCAACTCGATCAGCGTGAACGCCCCTTGGCGGGCATACGTCCCCCGCTGACGGAGATCGTCATAGCCGGTAAGTTGGGGATCAGCTTTGAACACGATCGTGAAAAAAAGCCCAACGCCGCCACCCAGAACCGCGCAATCCGCCCTCGAGGGAATGGCTTTGCACGCTACGCTGGGTATCGGAAAAATGGTTTTCGTCAAGCACCATACGGCTAACTTACTCCCAAAAGGGGTGGGGTCAATCGCCGTTTTGAGTGCGCGTTTTAGTAGTGTGCAACTTGTTTTTTCGTAGCATCCGGCGTGAGCCGGATCATTTTTCTCCGCCGATCACTCGAAAAGCCGCGCCCGACTCGGAAGTTTGAGCCGACTCACGTCGGCTGCTACGTTGTTGTAGCATCCGGCGTGAGCCGGATCATTCTTTTCTGCTGAGCGTTCGAAAGATTGCGCCCGACTCGGAAGTTTGAGCCGACGCACGTCGGCGGCCACGTTTTTTATGGCTTATGAGCTTGTCGTTGACACCCAGGCGTGGAAAATACAACTCTTTCGATATGACCACTCAGGAAACCTCCATCGCCGACGCGCCGGCATCCGGCGACCCAGCTCAGCGTCCCACGCGGGTTCGTTATTGGGTGATCGTCTTCGCGGTAACCCTGGCCATCATTACGTACATCGACCGGGTCTGCATTTCCCAGGCGGCGCCGGCGATGCGGGCGGATCTGGGACTTACACCCGCCCAGATGGGCTGGGCGTTTTCGGTGTTTTTCTGGGCTTACGCGTTGTTCGAGATTCCCAGCGGCTGGCTCGGCGACCGGATGGGCGCCCGCAAGGTGCTGATGCGCGTGGTGATCTGGTGGTCCATTTTCACGGCTGCCACCGGCTGGGTGTTCAATTGGGCGTCGCTGCTGGTCACGCGCGGGATGTTTGGGGCGGGCGAGGCGGGCTGTTTTCCCAACCTGACCAAAGCGTTCTCCACCTGGCTGCCCCAGCGCGAGCGGGTCAGCGCCCAAGGCATCCTGTGGCTGAGCGCCCGTTGGGGCGGCGCCTTCACGCCCTTGCTGGTGGTCTATATTTTACAGCATGTCTCGTGGCGTCGGACGTTCGAAATTTTCGGGCTCATCGGCATCGTTTGGGCGATCCTCTTCTTTATCTGGTATCGCGACAACCCGCGCGACCGCAAGAGTGTCAACGCCGCCGAGCTGGCCTTGCTGCCGAGCCAGGCGGACGTGACGCTGGGCCAGGGGAAAGTTCCCTGGGGCAAATTTGTCTCGTCCACCACCATCTGGCTGCTGTGGGCGCAATATTTCTGCCTCAATTTCGGCGCGGTTTTTTACATCACCTGGCTGCCGACTTATCTGCAGGAGGCGCGCGGTTTTGAGCTGGCGCGGCATCCGTGGGTGGCCCAGGTCCCGTGGCTGGCCGGCAATCCGGTTTATGTCAAGGCGCTCCTGGCGGGTTTGCCGTTGTTCTTCGGCGGGCTGGGATCGCTCTTCTGCGGCTACATTTCGGGCCCGATCGCCCGCTGGGTCGGGAGCGTGACGGCGACGCGGCGTTTGCTCGGATGCACGGGATTTGCCGGCGCGGCGGCGTGTCTGGCGCTTTCGGCGGTCATCCCCGATCCCATCGTCGCCATGCTGGTGATGGGGCTGGCGAGTTTCTGCAACGACCTGGTGATGCCAACCAGTTGGGGCGCGTGCATGGACATCGGCGGGAAACTGACGGGGACCCTCTCGGGCAGCATGAACATGATGGGCAACTTCGGCGGCGCCCTGGCCTCGATCGTGATCGGATACATCCTGTTTTGGAGTCATCATAACTGGAACCTGGCGTTGTTCACGGCCGCGGGCGTCTATTTCCTGGGCACGTTCTGCTGGCTGGCCATTGATCCGATTACGCCGCTGGAGCAGAAACCGACGATGGCCTGACTTGGGGCTTGCCCGAATGGCGCTTAAGTAACGCCACTTCTCAAGGTGGCAGCGGCGTCCCGCCGCTTAGCCAGAGGCGGGACGCCTCTGCCACTTTGCATTATTTAAGCGCCATTCGGGGCTTGCCCAAGTATGTTTTCCTCTGTTGGAATGGTCCGGTGCGCGAGATGAGCAATCCGGTGCTGGATTATCCTAAACACTACTGTGGCCTGTTTGGCATTTACGGCCATCCCAATGCCGCCGAGCTGACGTATTACGGCCTCTATGCCCTGCAACATCGGGGACAGGAGAGCGCCGGCATTGTCACGTCCGATGGCAAACAGTTTCGCAGCCACAAAGGCATGGGTCTGGTGTCGCAGGTTTTTCGCGGCGACAGTTTGCACGACCTGGTCGGAAACATCGCGGTGGGGCATACCCGCTATTCCACGACCGGTTCGTCGCATCCGCGCAACGCCCAGCCGCTCACGGTCGATTGCGCCTGCGGCCAGATCGCCATTGCGCACAACGGCAACCTGACGAACGCCGCCCGGCTCCGCGACGAACTCGAACTGCGCGGGTCGATTTTCCAAACCACGGTCGATAGCGAGATCATCCTGCATCTGATGGCCCAACCGACCGTAGGAGCCCGGGAAAACAATCTCGTCCAAACCATGCGGCAGATCGAGGGGGCCTACTCGCTGATCATCATGACCGAACAGGAGCTGATCGGCGTGCGGGATCCGTTTGGATTCCGTCCGTTGTCGCTAGGCAAGGTGGGCGATGCGTATGTGCTCGCCAGCGAGACGTGCGCCCTGGATTTAATCCATGCCCAGTTTATCCGGGACGTGGAGCCGGGCGAGATTGTCATCATCAACGAGAGCGGCCTGCGCAGTATCAAGGCTTTTCCCGAGCATACGCGCCAGGCTTTCTGTATTTTTGAGTATGTCTATTTTGCGCGTCCCGACAGCACCCTGAATGGGCGTAGCGTTTATAAAGTCCGGGTGGAGATGGGACGCCAACTGGCGCGGGAAACGCAGACCCAGGCAGATTTGGTAATCCCGGTTCCCGACAGCGGCAACTGCGCGGCGCTGGGTTTCTCCTTGGAATCCGGCATTCCGTACGAAATGGCCTTTGTGCGTAACCACTACGTCGGCCGCAGCTTCTTGCAGCCGTCGCAGTTAATCCGCGATTTCAACGTGCGCGTGAAGCTCAACCTGATCGAGGAACTGGTCAAGGATAAGCGGGTGGTGATTGTGGATGACTCGATTGTGCGCGGAACCACCTTCAAAGCGCGCGTCAACAACCTGAAGGAAGCCGGGGCCAAGGAGGTTCATGTGCGGGTGAGTTGTCCGCCCCACCGGAATCCCTGCGTCTATGGCATCGATTTTCCCGACCGCAGCAAGCTGATGGCGGCCAATTATTCGTTGGAAGAAATCCGCAAGTATTTGAACGCCGATTCGCTGGCCTACCTGTCGGAAGCTGGAATGGTCAAGGCCACCGGCAAGCCGGCGGACCAGTTCTGCATGGCCTGCTACAATGGCGAGTACCCGGTGCCGTACGATCCGCTCGTCGATAAGTACCTCATCGAGCGGCGACGAAACCGGGTGATCGGCCTGGGTGACGCCCTGGCGAAGGATGAACTGCAAATCAAATTGCTCTAAACTGTGAAACCGAAAGCTTATGCCCTCGCGGGCGTGGACATCGATTTGGGCAATCGCATCAAAGCCAACCTTCCCCAGCTCCTGGCCGCCACCCATCGTCCGGAAGTTCTGGGAAAAGTGGGCGGCTTCGGCGGGTTGTTCGCCTTGAACGTCAAGAAATACCGCCAGCCCGTGCTGGTTTCGAGCACCGACGGCGTCGGCACCAAGCTCAAACTGGCCTTCGCCATGGACCGGCACGACACCGTGGGGCAGGATCTGGTCAATCATTGCGTCAACGACATCGCGGTGCTGGGCGCGGAATCGCTTTTTTTCCTCGATTACATCGGCACCGGCAAACTCGAGCCCCGCGTGTTCGAGCAGTTGATCGCCGGTTTTGCCAAGGCGTGCATCGAAAACCGCTGCGCGCTGATTGGCGGCGAGACGGCGCAGATGCCCGGTTTCTACCAGCCCGGCGAATACGACTTGAGCGGGACCATCGTAGGCGTGGTGGAAAAGAAGGCCATGATCGATGGCAAGGCCATTCGGCCGGGCGACGCGGTGATTGGCATCGCGTCCAGCGGATTGCACACCAACGGTTATTCGCTCGCTCGCAAGATCTTTTTCGAACGGATGAAGCTCAAGCCAACCAGCCGCGTGTCGGAACTGGGCAACACCATCGGCGACGAATTGCTCAAGGTCCATGTCAGTTACGGCCCGCTGGTGCAGCAATTGCTGCGGAAACTAAACGGCGTCGGGACGGCGCGGCGCAAGCCCGCGCTGAAAGGCATTGCGCATATCACCGGGGGCGGCTTTGTGGATAACATCCCGCGGGTGCTGCCGAAACGGTGCGACGTGATCATCCACAAGGGCGCCTGGGAGGTGCTGCCGATCTTCCAACTGATTCAAGCCAAGGGCGGCGTGCCGGAGAATGAGCTTTACCAGGTGTTTAACATGGGCGTGGGGATGACTTTGATCGTGTCAGCGGATCAGGCGGATGCCGCGTTGCGTTTGGTTCGCCACCAGGGACACACCGCGTGGCTGATCGGCGAGGTGGTTAAGGGCACCGGGTTGGCCAAAGTGGTATAATGACATTTTCCCGGAGGGCGGAGCTCCGCGAT
>Ga0209429_10002107_pt1 | contig 11902 bp, 9 predicted proteins | sample BarGraNGADG00212_3_FD_184493 | JGI IMG/M metagenome (GOLD analysis project Ga0209429, IMG submission 184493) | Arctic peat soil microbial communities from Barrow, Alaska - Barrow Graham LP Ref core NGADG0004-212 (SPAdes) (version 2) | ecosystem: Environmental > Terrestrial > Soil > Wetlands >... | reverse complement strand
CTCGATGTTTCCTCGGCGCCGGTTTTCGCCATCATCCCGGATGACATGGCCAAGCAGCTTGAACTCCGGCCGCCTCCAAAAGCTCCGGGACGGCTGCCGGGCGAGGCTTCGCCGGTGGTGATTCAGCTGGTATGGCCCGAGGACAGAATCGTCTTAAGCAAATCCGCCTATCGCCTCTCCTCCGAGCGGCGCGAATCGATTCCGTTGTTCGCATACAACTTCTCGGATGCGCCGGTGTCAGGCCGTCTGAGCGTCCTGGCGCCCGACGGATGGGAAACGGGCGGTTTTGACCAGGTGAACATCGCGCCCCAGTCGCGGACCGAACTCCGGCTAGAACTGGATTGCCGCAAGGGGGCTCCGAGATTCCTTGAAGCGGTGCGTATTACCGGGAGCTTCGGACCCGCGGGCAACGCCGTGCTCTCGATGCGTGTGATACCCGAGCCAAACCTGTTGGTCCGCCAAACTGGGAGGCCGTTGCTGGGCACTGGAGATACGAAGCGCTGGTCACCGACGATCTCCGGCAATGGTCCCATCAAGATTAGCGCTCAGGACGGGACGCTGCTGGTCGAAGCCGAGCCGATCGGGCCGGACAAGTGGGTGTATCCGCTGCTCCAGTTGCCGGCGGACCATCGCCCGCCGCCAGGCACGGCGGGACTCTGCTGCACGCTTACGCTGCTGGAGGGGGAGATCAAATTCCGCGCCATCTTTGATGAAGCGAACGGCAGCAGCTATGTCGTTGATTTCCTCGACACGCCAAAGCCTGGCGAGACGATCGAAGCGGCGGCGCTATTTGAAAACGCCACCTTTGGCGCCGGGTGGTCCAAGCCCGATCCAAACCATCGGCTTGATCCCGGCGAGGTCATTTCGCTCAAGATCGGCTGCAACACGAAGTCGGGTAAAGTGAAGTTTGCGATCAAGAACCTGCGCTGGGTGAAGTACTGATCCCTCTCTTGAATTGCTCGCTTTATGCATAATACCATCCGTCCCAGTGCGGATGCCTTTGGCGACGGTACGGGCCGGCAGGGTGAAGGATGAACACTCGATCTAGATATTACGACCTCGACCGGCAGGCTCTTGCATTCGCTCCTGAAATCAAGCAGGATGTTCGGCGATCCTGCATGAAAGGGAACCGATGAAAAATCAGCACCTGCAAAAAGACCCAATCGACACCGTTTATTCCCGCCGGAAGTTCCTTCAACTCACGGCGACGGCGGCGGCCTTCACCGTGGTGCCTCGCCACGTATTGGGCGGGGCCGGACAAGTTCCACCCAGCGAAAAGCTGACCCTCGCGGGCATCGGTTTAGGCGGCCAGGGCATGCAGAACATGGGCATCTTTCAGCAGATTCCGGAGGTCCAGGTCGTAGCGGTATGCGACGTGAACCGTGAAGGCGGCCGTTACATATCTTGGAACTGGTCCGAGGGCCGGGTGGGGCAAACGTGCGGACGCGAACCGGCGCGGCGCTTGGTGGACGACAATTACGCCAAACAACAACGCTCGGGGCAGTACCGCGGCTGCCAGGCCTACAACGATTACCGCGAGCTGCTGGCCAAGGAAGACGTGGACGCGGTCATGATCGCCACGCCCGACCATACACACGCCGCCATCACGATGGCCGCGCTGAAGCGCGGGAAGCACGTCTATTGCGAGAAACCGCTCACTTGGTCGGTCTCCGAGGCGCGGCAGGTTACCGAAGCGGCGCGCCGGGCCAAGGTCGCCACCCAGTGTGGCAACCACGGCCAAGCCTCCGAGTCCGCGCGGGTCACGCGCGAGATTATCGCCGATGGCGCCATCGGCCAGGTGCGCGAGGTGCAGGTTTGGTATGGGGTTCGCTTCTGGAGTTGGCCCACCTGGGAAGGTCGCCCGTCCGACGCGCCACCGGTGCCCGACGGATTGGATTGGGACCTCTGGCTCGGCCCGGCGCCCTATCGCCCCTATCATCCCGCGTATCATCCGTGGGCGTGGCGCAACTGGCGCGACTTTGGCACCGGCCTGCTCGGCGACCTCGGCCTGCACAAGCTTTCGACGGTTTTCAAGGCGCTGAACCTCGGCCATCCGGTCAGTGTGGAAGCGAGCGCGACGAAATTGAGCACGGAGACTTATCCGCTGGGCGAGATGGTGCGCTTCGAGTTTCCCGCGCGCGGCCAAATGCCGCCCGTCACGATCAACTGGTATGACGGCGGATTAAAGCCGGCCCGCCCCCCGGAACTGGAGGACGACGACCCGATGCAGGACATCATCTATATCGGCGACCGCGGCAAGCTCATGGGGGAACGACTCATCCCCGAGTCGCGCATGGAAAGCTATAAGAAACCGCCTAAGACACTGCCGCGCTCCCCCGGGCACCATCAGGAATGGATTGCCGCCTGCCGCGGCGGCCCGCCGGCGGGGTCCAGCTTCACCGACCATTCCGGGCTGGTGACGGAAGTTTGCCTGCTGGGCAACATCGCGGTTCGCGCGCAGAAGAAGCTCCTGTGGGACGGCGCGAAAATGGAGTTTACGAATGACAAAGCCGCGAACCAGTGGCTGCACCGCGAATATCGACCAGGATGGACTTTGTGAGGCCCAGCAGCATGCAAACCAGATGCAGTCGTCGCCAGGCTATTGTCCGCACCACCCAGACCATCGCGGCGTGCGCGTTGGGTTCATCCCTCGCGCCGGCGCGGGCCGAGCCGGAAGCCCAGCCATCGCCGCGGCTTGACGGGCGCAAACTCACCCTTGGCGTGGCCACGCTGGGGTTTCAGAACCTTGCCAACGCGGGGGTGGCCAAGGAATTAGCAGGGGCCGGCATCCGCACCATCCAGCTTTTCCTCAGCCAGACCGACAGCAAGTTCTGGGCATACAACTCGCGCTCCGACGTTGCCTCGCTCACGCCCGAACGCTGTCAGGCCATCGCCGACTCATATCGCCGCGCCGGCATTAACATCCACAGTATCGGCGTCTATACGAACCTTATCCACCCGGAGGAAGCCGAGCGCAAAGCCAACCTCGCCTACTTCAAGGCGATGATGGAGGTCGGCCGCCGGATGGGCGTGCGCACCTTCATCACCGAGGCGGGCCACTACCAGGATCCCAAGGGTCCGGAGCCACCCGTCCCGCTGCATTTTCAAGACGCCCTGTGGCCGCAGACCGTTGCCACCATCCGTCAACTGGCTGCGCTGGCGGACGAGTTTGACGCGAAGGTGCTCCTGGAGCCGTTCTATCGCGGCTTTCTCGCCACCGCCAAACGGGTCCGGCTCTTCCTGGAAGAGGTGAACTCGCCACGCATTCGCGCCCTGCTCGACCCGGCCAACCTGATCGAAGTGAACGACCTTGAAGAGATGTTCCACCAGCTCGGCCCGTGGATTGACTGCCTGCATGCCAAGGACCGCAAACTGCACACCGATCTAGGTGTGGCGGCGGGCCAGGGCGACCTCGATTACCCGAAGTTCGTGAGCCTCGCCGCCCAGCATACACCTCACGCACCGCTCATCCTCGAATACGTCGGGCCAGCGGACTACCGGCAGGCCCTGGCCCACCTCCGGAGCGCGCTCCGCCAGATGGGAGTCAGTGAAAAATGATGTCCAGGCTCTCAATGTCGGCGACGGGGTTTCACACAGAGCCGAGTCTTGACCGGTTGGGCAACCAGTGTTGACCAGAATGACCCAAGACGAATGGCCAGCTTTTCCCTGGACGGTTCGGCCGGTTGGACAACGAACGGGACCGACTGGAAGAGTTTTGCCAACAATGGACGAAACTGGGATTTTGGGTGTTACGCCTGGGACCCGCTCCCCCATGTCATTTATGCGTCCTCCATGGGGAATCCGGTCTATCAACTGGAGATTCCACGATAACCCGAGCGCCTGGTTTTTATGCCAGCAAGCTCAGGCGGTGCAATCAACGAGCGACTGCTGATTCGGTGAATCATCATATCCCGATATTATGATATAAGATATTCAATCCCCCAAAAGTATAAGTAGACAAGATGAGCCATCCTGTAGTAATCTGTGCGTAAGTTCGATGAAAACTTGCATGAACATATTAACAATGATTTGGCCGACGCTGTCGGTCGCGCGAGCGACACGTCATAGCCGGTCAAGCCGGGGTTATGTGTTCAGCCTCGGCCTATCCAGGGCAAATGGCGGGCAACCGTCCGAAGCCAAATTGGATAGATTTAAGGCAAGCGGGTAAACGAACCAGATCAAAGGATTTCCCAACCCTGCTTACCGGAACGGAAGCAGGGTTTTTTATTTCCCCTGCAAAACTAACGAAGCAACAAACTTGACCAAGAAAGGCAAAGCACTGTGAGAAGAAAGAAAGCGACGTCTTCATGATGTCACCTGGCACAGATCATAAAAAGGCGCGGGAGAGCCGAGGTTCTCCGCCGGCGGGCCCAGCCTGCTGGTCGCAACGAAGAGCGCCGAGTGAATTAGGCCGGATTTTAAAATCTAAGGGCTTCGGAGGAGGTGTGCCCCTAAACACCGAAACAGCCGCCGTGAAACCGCGGGTTGGGATCGAATAGATCGCCAAGAGGTGTTTGTTCTTTGTTGAAATGGCATGGGCTGGGAGTGCAATGGCGCTCCCGGCCCTTTCAATTTCCGCGGTTGTGATTTAACAGAAGAATGGCTTCCTGCCACGCAGGTCTTTGCAGACGGCCACCATCCGGGTGCAATCCCCGGCAACCGCACCAATCGTATTTACAGGCTGCGCGTCAGCACGCGGCCGAGTCTCCAAAACTCAGCTCACTCCGGGCGGCACGGAGGCAGCCTGCCAATTTCCACGGGGGCGTGGCAGAAAAGTGATGCACCTGCCCTGCAAGCAGGCACAAGCGGGAGCGTTACCCGCCGTCCTCCACCATTTTCAAATGCTGCCGTGGCCGAGATAGAGAGGCATTCGTCTTCTAAACGAACCCATGCGGGTGCAAATCCTGCCGGCAGCGCCATTGCCAGGTGGTGTCAAAGTAGCACGACGGTTTGTTAAACCGCACGGTGTTGGTGCGAGTCCAACCCTGGCAGCCATTTTTGGAAGGCAGGCAGATAAAAGCTGGCTGCACCTGTCTCGAAAACAGGATCGGCATCACCGAGGTCGGAGCATTACCGACGCCTTCCGCCAATTTTAAACTCTTAACGAAAGGAAATTCCATGAAACCAATCCGGCGCGACCCAAGCCAATGGCTCTTTTGGAAGCGCTTCCAAGCCAATCGTCCCCTTCGAATTCGACCGGCCGCGCCACGGAACCTGGTGTTCCGTCCCACGCGCGTCGGCGCACAACTCAAAACGTATGAATGCAAAACAGATTGAATCCATCATCGAGCGGCGTTCGGCTGAGCGCCTCTCGATTCCATTTCCCCGTCTCGTAGCTCAAAAGTAGAGCATGATGGCCGTGCGCAAGCACCCTGATAAGCGAGGGAACGCGGAGCATTACCGCGCGGGACGACCATTTCCCCGAGTAGCTGAGGCAGATTAGCGCCTCCCTGAAGAGGATGGTGGCCGTGCGCAAGCACTTGGCGCGATACCAACTTCGGGGACCACTCCAACCAATCCCGCTTGGGCGGGCATAAAAAGGAAACATGAACACTCTGATTAAAACTCAGGTGCGCCTTTTCGCCTCGGCCCAAAGCTGGATCGAAGGCGAAGCGGTGCGCCAACTCTACGCCACCGCGAGGCTCGATGGCGTCCGCCGCGCGGTCGGTTTCCCGGATCTGCATCTGGGCAAAGGCACGCCCGTCGGCGCGGCGTTCGTGACCGAGGGCGTAATCTATCCCCACCTCATCGGTGGCGATATTGGCTGCGGCATGGCGTTATTCGCCACCGACCTGGTGCGGCGCGATGCCAAGCTCGACCGTTGGGCGGCGCTGCGCTTCGATCTCGAACACCCGTGGGACGAATTCGTCAGCGACTTCCTTGCTGAACACGATCTGGAATCCACGGAGTTTGATACGGCGCTGGGCACCATCGGTGGCGGCAACCACTTCGCCGAGTTGCAGGCCGTCGAGAAGGTTTTCAATGCTGACGAGTTAAAAAAACTCGGCCTTGGCAAGCAGCAACTGGTTGTACTTGTTCACAGCGGCTCGCGCGGATTAGGTGAAACCGTCCTGTGCGACCATGTGGATCAACACTTCGCGGACGGCGTGGAGTCGGAATCGTTCGCAGCGGGGGAATACCTCCGTGGTCACGACTTAGCCACGCGCTGGGCCAAGGCCAACCGCGAACTTATCGCACGCCGCTTCGTTGCGGTTCTCGGTGGGGAAGCTAAATGCCTATGGGACGGTTGTCACAACAGCATTACTCGCCACGAAAGCAACGGTGAAACTGTTTGGGTTCACCGCAAGGGTGCAGTGGCTTCGGATGCCGGCTTTGTCGTCATCCCCGGTTCACGTGGCTCATTGAGCTATCTCGTAAAGCCCATCGGCGATGGCGAGCGGCACGCCTGGTCGCTGGCTCACGGCGCGGGCCGCAAGTGGTCACGCAGCGAAGCGCGTCTGCGCATGCGCGAACGCTTTGGCATGTACTCGTTGGTGCAGACGCCGCTGGGTGGGCGGGTGGTCTGCGAAGAGCGCGACCTGCTCTACGAAGAAGCGCCAGCCGCCTACAAAAACATTGAGGCCGTGATCGCGGATCTTGTTGATGCCGGGCTCGTGTCCGTCATCGCGACGTTCCGACCGCTCCTCACTTACAAGACGCGTAAACAAACAAGGTGACGGGTGGCGTGGCGGGTGACGGGATCCCGGCCGCCAACGTCGGTCAGATTCGGGCCACGTCACGCGTCCCTTGTCACGCGTCCCTCTCTCGTCCGTGAATGCAAAGCAGCTCGCGCAGCCGGCCTTTCAAGTCGGGCCTAATCGGTGCAAGTCCGATCACGGATGCCATTTTGTCCGCGTAGCTCAGTCAGATCAGAGCGCCACCGCGCGAAGGTGGAGGTCGCAGGTGCAATTCCTGCCGCGGACGCCATTTTGCCTCTGTGCCTCAGCAGCTACAGGGCGAGTTTCGTAAACTCGTATTCGTCGGTGCAAGTCCGACCAGGGGCCCCAGTTTTTCAAAGGCTAAAGGCTAAGGGCTGAAGGCTAAAGTCAAGACTTAGCATTGCGGGCGCGTTTTCAGTAGCTTTAGCCTTTAGCCTTCAGCCTTTAGCGTTTCCCTTTTATGGTGATCATGATGTAACCGCAGCATCACGCCCCGTGAAGGCGTTTGTGCCGGTGCGAATCCGGTTGGTCACCCCAATTTCGATTTGGATCAGGCCAGCAGTCATCCGGCAATTCGCTGGGGTCGGCACTTCACCCTGGGCGCACAGGACCTCCGCAAGGCTGCGCTGCTCGTGGCGGGACAGGAAGTCCTCACGGCTGACAACGTCGGCCTGAAGATCAGCCTGCTCGTCACCTACCAGGTGACCGATCCGGCCAAGGCTGCGCACGACACGCAGAACTGGCAGGGCGACGTCTACAGCGGCGCCCAGCTTGCGCTGCGCGCGGTCGTAAGCGGAGTCGCCGTCGAAGCGCTGCTTAATCAGCGATTCGAACTCGGCGTACAGCTCCTGGCGCGCGTGCAACCGGAAGCCGCGAAGATCGGCATCAACGTTCTCGCTGTCGAAGTGAAGGATGTGATGTTTCCTGCTGAGTTGAAGCGTGCTTTCGCCGACGTGTTGAAGGCGAAGCAGGAAGGTCAGGCCGCTCTCGAACGCGCTCGGGGTGAAAGCGCTTCGCTGCGCAATCTCGCGAATGCGGCTCGCGTGCTGGAAGGCAACCCGGCGTTGATGAACCTGCGCCTGATGCAGTCGCTCTCGGCCGCACAAAACGCCGGCAACACGCTGGTGCTCGGCATGCCCGGCGGCTTTGTGCCGTTGAAGCAGGGCAAGTCCACTATGGCTTCCGAGCCTCCAGCCGAAAGCTGATCAAATGCGGGCGGGTGGGATACCATCCGCCCGCTGCTCCGAATTTTGCACTTTGCACTCCCTATTCCACATTTGAATGTCCCGTTGGCCGAGCAGCCGAGGCAGTGGTCGGCAAAACCACGCAGGCGGGTGCGACTCCCGCATGGGACTCCAGTTTTCCGAGCATAGGTGTTGAGAGATACACGCGTTTGGCCGTCCGCAAGGACCTTCCAAACCGGAATCGAGGGTACACTACCCTCATGCCCGTCTATTTCCGGCTTGTAGCGCAGATTGGCAATCTGCTGTTTCGCCGACTGGCAGTCGGCAGTCACCAAACCCATCAAGCCTTGCGGGTTGCCAACCCGCGACACAGCCGACGGCCAGTCGGCGCTACTTTTCGCGACACGAAATCCCGGTGCCGGCCAGGGCTTCACAGACCTGGCTGCGGCGGTTCAACTCCGCCTTTGTGTCGCGAAAGGGTTGCAAGCATTGCAGCGATGCAGCGGTCTCTTAAACCGCAGAGCACGGGGCAGCACCGTGGCAGCCCACCATCTTTGGAAGGAAGAAGGTAGGTGGCGGGCTTAAACCCCGTTCAGTGTCAGTGCAAACCTGACCGGGAGCACCATCCTGTCGCCCGTGTAGCCCAACGCAGAGGCACGAAGCCCAAACCTTCGACAGCGCAGGTGCAAGTCCTGCCACGGGCACCAATTTGGAATGTCAACCGGACGAGCGAACCGGGCCTGTTTGCTAAACAGTGCGCTCCTGGAAACGGGAGTGTGGTGCGAGTCCACGGCATTCCGCCATGCGCGCGTAGTTCAAAGAGAACCGTCCGCCTTATAAGCGGAGTCGCACTAGATGAGTGCCTGGATCCGGAGCGTTACCGGACGCGCGTACCAATATGAACCCCTGAACGCGAAGCAGATCGAGCGGCTCGGCAATATGGATTTCAAATCCTCCGTTCACCCGCTCCATATTGATTCGGTGGCCGTCCGCCAATGTGGCCTGCAAGCATTAAAGTGATGCAACGGACTTTTAATCCGTAGAACAGGGCGCGCTACCCTGGCGGGCCACCATTTGCCGGGTCGTCTAATCGTAGGACGGCGCCCTTTGAAGGCGCGAATGCTGGTGCGATTCCAGCCCCGGCAGCCAATTTCCGCTCGGTGGCGAAATAGCATCACGTCTGGCCTACACCCAGAAGTCGGAGGGGCAGAACCTTCCCGAGCGACCATTGCCTCGTGGCGTAATCAGGAGCGTGCCGGTCTCTGAAACCGGAGGACCTGGAGCAAAACCAGGCGAGGCAGCCAATTTCCCATCTGCGCAAGCACCAACAAAGAACAAACACCTCGACGCGCGAAGCGCTATGACCGCGGGCAAATACTTTATGAACGACCTATTGACCAAGTCGATTGTGCTGGTGCTGAACCGCAACTGGCAGGCGATTAACATTGGCACGCCGCAGGAGGCGTTTTGCCAACTGGCAACGAACGTGGCGACCGGCCTCGAGATTGAACGCGAGAACCAAATTCGTCCCGTGTCGTGGGACGAGTGGATCACGCTGCCAATCCGTTCGCAGGACAACGCCGTGCAGACGGTGCGCGGCCCGATCCGCGTGCCGACGGTCATTGTGGCCGTGAACTTCGCCAAGGTGCCGAAAAAGCGCCCGAAGCTGTGCGCGCGCACGATTCGCGAGCGCGACGGCAACCGCTGTCAATACACCGGCCGGGTGCTGCGCCCGGAGGAGGGCAGCCTGGATCACGTTATGCCGCGTTCGCGCGGCGGTAAGAACACGTGGGAAAACCTGGTGTGGTCGAGCAAGGACGTGAATGCCCGCAAGGGCAACCGTCTGCCGCACGAAGCCGGGCTGAGGCTGCTGACCGTACCGCGCGCTCCGAAGGAACTGCCGGCATCGGCGCTCATTCGCAATGCACACGGCATTCCTGAGTGGAACCTGTTCGTGCAGGAATAAAACAACGGGAGAGCGGGCATCAAAGCTCGATGAGTTTCCTGCAACTCGACCTGCCCGCGAACCAGGTGGCGGACAAAACGGTCCAATGCCACTAGGATTTGATCTGCGGGTGCCGGACGGAGGCCGTGTTTTTGTCCCGGAGGGACATCATGAAAATAGCCCGGCGTTTCAACGCCGGGTGCGGACGGATCGACGGTTAAGTCCCGAAGACGGCTGAGGTTTAATCCCACAAATAACGATCATCCTATTCGATGCGGTGTTTCTTGAGCAACGCTAACAACTCCTCCTGAAACGTCATTTGCCGATGGTGCTCCTCCTGGCCTTGAATGTATTGAAGCTGACGTATGACATGCCAGCCATTCAGCCGTCCCTGCGGGACTTGGGCAATGCGAAACTTGCCCCGGCGTTGAAACGCCGGGCTATTTTCAGGCATCCCTGCGGGATGACAACGATGAAATCCTAGTGGCATTGGACAAAACGGTCCGCCGCGCGCTCATCAATGCGCTCGTGCTGGAAGCCTTTCAGGAAATAATTCCGGGTGTCAACGGCTCGCTGGTGTATTTCATCAGCCACAACATCGCGCGCATAGAACTGCTGCCCGATGGCCACGGTGGATTTAGCGGCGTTGGCTGGGTGCATCGCAAGGGCGCAACGCGCGCGTTCCCGTCAGGCCATCCATCTCTAAAGAATACGCCATTCGCGGAAACGGGCCACCCGATCCTGCTGCCGGGCAATCCGACCGCCGGCAGTGTGATCATGGTGGCCGACGCCGGCGCGGAGAAGAGCGCGTATTCAGTGAACCATGGCGCCGGCCGTTGCATGGGACGCAAAGCCGCCGACCGCGCCCTCGATCAGAAGACCGTGGACGATGAGTTCGTGGCGAACGACATCCTCACGAACTGCCGCCTGTATAGTGCCTTGGAGCGCCCTTAGGGCTTGGCGGGAGGGCTGGTCTTCTTGGTCTCTTCTGTCTTGGTCACGGTGCCATCCGGTGACTGGGTAACGGTCTTCTCCTTCGATTTAACAGTTCCGTCGCTGCTGACGCTGCTGCTCTCTGTCTTGGAAACCGTGCGGTCGCACCCGACCATCAGAAATGACAACGCCAAGGCCGACGTCGCCGCCAAGAAAATAACCTTACAATTCTTCATCTTGTTGCTCCATTCTCCATTTTCAATTTTACTCACTTGCATAGCGTATCTTTCGTTTTTGATGGGCAATGTATTCACCATCACTTTTCACAGACGTCCTTTAGCGCGTCCTGTGCCATGGTGCAGCGCGACGCGGCAGGAGCAACCGATTCAAATTGAGACCGTTGCGGTCGAAAGTTCGCAACCGACTTGTCAGCAATGGCTTGAGGCGGACTTCTGGTCACGGCCAAGTCAAAGAACTTGGAACCGGTGCAGGAGTATCGACGTGGATCCGGCGCTCGTTTTCCTTGCAGAATGCACGGCGAGTCAGTCTCGATCCGTGCATTCTGCAATGTGGACGCGGGACTTGGATTGGCTTCGCGAAAACATCGCCCGATCATTTTTGGGCTTGCCGCCTGCAGCCAGGGCAAGCGGGTGCGCTTCCACACCACCACGGGACTGGTCACGCAGTTACTGGAAGCGCGGGAGGAACGCACCCTGCAACGACTGCACAAACAGTTGGAGCGGCAGCATGTCATCCTGCTCGACGAACTGGGCTATGTCCCGTTCTCGAAGGCCGGCGCCGAATTGCTGTTCGACGTGGTGGGGCGGGCCTACGAGCAGACGAGCCTGATCGTGACGACCAACCTGCCCTTTGAGCTGTGGACCGAGGTGCTGGGGAGCGAGCGGTTGACTGGGGCGCAGCAGCAACCGGGGGCGGTCCTTTTTCAGCGTGGTCGCGGCCGGAACCAGGTCGGCGGGCGCGGCCTGCACGTCGAACGTTAAAGCCGGGGAACCCGCGAAGCCTGCCCTGGTAGCAGCAGGAAAATCCATGCCGCATCTCACGGCCGTCAGTAGGGGGTTAGAAGAATCCGTCCATCGCCGGGTGCAATGACAAACGAAGTTCCCTCGTCGCCCGTCAGCGAGTCTTTCGCCCGGTTTTCCAAATTCAAGGTGAACGATTCC
>Ga0209429_10002104_pt1 | contig 11912 bp, 12 predicted proteins | sample BarGraNGADG00212_3_FD_184493 | JGI IMG/M metagenome (GOLD analysis project Ga0209429, IMG submission 184493) | Arctic peat soil microbial communities from Barrow, Alaska - Barrow Graham LP Ref core NGADG0004-212 (SPAdes) (version 2) | ecosystem: Environmental > Terrestrial > Soil > Wetlands >... | reverse complement strand
GGCGCTGACTGCGAAGCGCATCGACCATTGAGGTTGCGGGGGAGTCGCAGCCTACGCCGACTGAATGAGACAAAGATAGGGCGGAAAAGATCCGCCGCATCAAAGCATTAATGTTTGAGAATGGTATGAAAGCGGCGCGGCCCTATAGCGGCTGTGCAGGCTCTCAAGCAAGCTTTGGACAGGCTTCCCGGCAGGACGCAGGGAAGCCTGTCCTTTTCACAAAAACCTGTGCCCCGGCAAATCAGAAAGCGAGGTTTTAGCATGAATCCAGACAAAGTACTCTGCACCTGCAAAAAAGTCACCAAGGGAGATGTCCTGGCTGCCATGAAAAAGGGCGCAAGCTCCTTCAAAGAGGTCAAAGAGGCCACCGACGCCGGCAGCAAATGCGGCAAATGCAAAGATGATATCAAAGCGTTTATGAAGAAAGAAAAGAAGAAAGCCGACAAGTAGGCGGTTTTCGGAGTTGGCGTGACCAGTCGCCTTTCCTGTCCTTTTGATGTTCTTGTGCCGGCAATTTTCGTGGTCTTGCTTGACACCCCGCTGCGCCGGTGCTATATTGCACCATAGAACCACTTGAAAGGAAACCGCGCATGCAAAGCAAGTCCGGCAGGACCTACACCTATTATTACTTTTACTTTAGCAGCCTGAAGTAAAAGTGATTTGTGTAGCCTAAGCCAGAAAGCCTGCATCCCCGTTAGCAGCTGCCGCACAGAATCACACTGTGGGGCAGATTTTTTTAAGGAGTAAGAAGATGATCGCCATATTGAGACAGGGAACCACGGACCAGCAGCGGGACAGCCTATGTGACTGGTTCAGGAACATGGGCTTGCAGGTGCATGTCTCGCAGGGCGAGTTTCAATGCATCATCGGCCTGATCGGCGATACCAGCAAGGTGGATATCAATTTGCTTGAGAGCCTGTCGATCATTGAATCCGTTAAGCGCATCACGGAGCCCTTCAAAAACGCTAACCGCAAGTTCCACACGGAGGACTCGGTCATCGATGTCTCAGGCGCGCTCATCGGCGGCGGGCACTTCATGGTCATCGCCGGACCCTGCTCAGTGGAGTCGCACGATCAAATAGTGACCGTTGCCCAGCGCGTCAAGGCGGCGGGCGCCAATGCCCTGCGCGGGGGTGCCTTCAAGCCCCGCACCTCGCCCTATGACTTTCAGGGGCTGCACGGCGAGGGGCTGCGGCTCTTGAGCGAGGCAAAGGCCGCTTCGGGGCTGCCCATAGTGAGCGAATTGATGAGCATCACGGATCTATCGCTGTTTGAGGACGTGGACGTCATCCAGGTAGGCGCACGCAACATGCAGAACTTCGATCTGCTCAAGGAGCTGGGCCATACAAACAAAGTCATCCTCATCAAGCGCGGCATGTCCAATACCGTCAAGGAACTGCTGATGAGCGCTGAATATGTGATGAGCGGCGGCAATGAGCGTGTGATCCTCTGCGAGCGGGGCATCCGCACCTTCGAAACCGCAACGCGCAACACGCTTGACCTTTCGGCCGTGCCGGTGTTGCACGAATTGACACATCTGCCGGTGATGGTGGATCCCAGCCACGCGACAGGCCGCTCCCACCTGGTACCTTCCATGGCGCTGGCTGCGGTGGCGGCTGGGGCGGACGGCCTGCTCATCGAGGTGCACAACGACCCCGAACACGCCCTATGTGACGGCGCGCAGAGCCTGACGCCCGATAACTTTGACCGCCTGATGGCCAAGATAGCGCAGATCCGCCAGGTGATCCAGTCATGAGGGTGGGCATCGCGGGACTGGGCTTGATCGGCGGCTCGCTGGCCAAAGCCTACAAAAAGGCAGGCGGCTATGAGGTGCTGGCCTATGACATCCAGACCTCGGTGCAAGAGATCGCCAATGTGGCAGGCGCCTGCGATGGTGTGCTGACGACAGACAATGCGGGCAGCTGTGAGCTGATCCTCATCGCGCTGTATCCCCAGGCCGCCATCGACTACCTATCTGCCATCGCGCCCCACCTGGGTCCAGGCACCCTGGTCATCGACTGCTGCGGTACCAAGCAGGCCATCTGTGAGGCGGGCTTTGCCTTGGCCGATCAGTATGGCTTCACCTTCGCAGGCGGGCACCCGATGGCGGGCACACACTACTGGGGTTTTGCCTACAGCCGCGCTGAGCTATTCCAGGGCGCCGGCATGGTCATCGTGCCCAAGGCCTATGACGATATCCGCCTGCTGGAGCGTATCCAGGCAGCGCTGGCGCCGGCTGGTTTCGGGCGCATCAGCGTCACCACGGCAAGCGAGCATGACAGGCTGATTGCCTTCACCTCCCAGCTGGCGCACGTGGTCTCAAACGCCTATATCAAAAGCCCTACCGCGCAGGCGCACAAGGGCGTGTCCGCCGGCAGCTACAAGGATCTGACGCGTGTAGCCTGGCTGAATCCGGATATGTGGACGCCGCTCTTCATTGAGAACAAGGCGCACCTGGGACAGGAGCTTGACTGGCTGATCACTGAATTGTCAGGCTATCGCGATGCCATCATGGCTTCCGATGCCCCCCGCCTGCGCGCGTTGCTGGAGGACGGCCGAAAGCTTAAGGAAGAGATCGACGGAAAGGGTTGAAGATGAGCAAGATCGTCATCGAGGGGGGCCTGCTGGACCAGGCGGGCGAGATCCTGGCGCAGGACAATGACCCCTGCACGGTTGCTGTCATCAGCGATGACCAAGTGGCCGGGCTCTATCTTGAAAGGCTGGAAGCAACGCTCAAGGCTGTGAGCTTTCAGGTGTTTCACTTCGTCTTCCCTCATGGTGAGGGCTCCAAAGACGCCGCCACCTACATCCAAATCCTCGAATATCTGGCAGACAATCACTTGACGCGCACGGACATGGTCGTTGCGCTGGGCGGCGGCGTGGTGGGCGATATCGCGGGCTTTGCCGCCGCTACCTATCTGCGCGGCATCAAGCTGGTGCAGGTCCCCACAACGCTGCTGGCTTGTGTTGACTCTTCCTTAGGCGGCAAAACGGGCATCGACCTGACCGCGGGCAAGAACCTGGCAGGAGCCTTCCATCAGCCTGCGGCCGTGCTGATCGACCCCAAACTGCTGGATACGCTGCCCCGAGAGATCCGCCAGGACGGCATGGCAGAAGTCATCAAGTACGCCTGCATCCGGGATGGCAGTCTATGGAGCCTCCTGCACGAAGAGGCAGCCCCTATTCAGGAGATCATCCGTCTGTGCGTGAACATCAAGCTGCAGATCGTCAAGCGCGATGAATTTGACCAAGGCGAGCGCCAGCTGCTCAACTTTGGCCATACCTTTGGCCACGCCATCGAACAGTGCAGCGGATTCACGCTGTCTCATGGCAAGTCCGTGGCCATTGGCATGGCCATCATGGCCCGCGCCTGCTGCCACCAGGGACTGTGTTCAAAGGAAACCATGGCGCAGTTGATCCTGATGCTGGAAGCATATGAACTCCCCACCAGGACAAACTACAGCGCAGAAGAGCTGTTCAGTGTGATGCAGTCTGACAAAAAGCGCGCGGGTGCCAGCATCACCCTGGTAACCTTGCGGGAACTCGGCCGGGCGGAACTGTACAAGACCAGCATGCCTGAAGCCTTTGACTTCCTCAGGGAGGGCCTGCGCACATGAATGTCACCATACAGCCAGGCCCACTCAGCGGAAGCATCAGTGCCATCCCCTCCAAGTCGCAGGCGCATCGGATGCTCATCTGCGCGGCCTTGGCTGACAAGCCCACGCGGATCATCTGCCCGCAGGTTTCGGAAGACATTCTGGCGACGGCGCGCTGCCTGCACACCTTGTGCGCGGACGTAGAGCCGACACCGCAGGGATTCATCATTAAGCCTTGCGCGCCCAAGGATGACCCGCTGCTTGATTGCGGCGAAAGCGGCTCCACCTACCGCTTCCTGTTGCCGGTGGCGGCGGCGCTGGATTCAAGCACCCGCTTCAAACTCGCTGGCAGGCTTCCGCAGCGGCCAATGAGGTCGCTTTTTGAAGCACTCGAAACACACGGTGTCTGCATTCACGATATGGACAGCGATTCTCCCTCCATTTCGGGCAGGCTGCGTGGCGGCATCTTCGCAATGCCCGGAGATATCTCCTCCCAGTTTGTCAGCGGTTTGCTGCTGGCCGCTCCGCTGACAGGCGAGGCCTGCGAGATCCGCCTGACCAGTCCGCTCGCTTCCAGGGGCTATGTGGACATTACGCGCGAAGTGATGCAGAACTTCAAGGTGAAAGTAGAGGGATTGGATGTCCAGGCCGGACAGGTCTATCACTCCCCGGCCTTGGTGGAGGTGGAGGGTGATTGGTCAAACGCGGCCTTCTGGCTTTGCGCCGCGGCCTGCGGCAGCCTGCTGCAGGTTGGCGCGCTATCTCTCTTGTCCACCCAGGGCGACAAGGCAATCCTCGATATACTCAGGCAATTTGGCGCGGATGTTCACCTGGAAGAGAGCAACGTGCGCGTTTCGGCAGGTAGCCTGCGCGGGGCTATGATCGATATCAGCGATACGCCTGACCTGGCGCCGGCAGTTGCGCTTCTGGGCGTGATGGCGCAAGGCCGCACAGTGCTGCATCCTATCTCGCGCCTGCGTCTGAAGGAAAGCGACCGGGCACAGAGCATCACCGATACGCTTGCGTCCCTTGGCGCAGCGATCAGCATTGCGGGTGAGCAGCTCATCATCCGGGGATCAGGCAGTTTGCGAGGCGGCACGGTGGACAGCTGCGGGGATCACCGCATCGCCATGATGGCGGCAGTTGGCGCGACAATCAGCCGGGAACCTGTCACCATCCAAGGCGCGGAGGCAGTGGATAAAAGTTATCCGCGCTTCTTTGAGGACCTGGCGAAGCTCGGCGCAAAGCTGAGCGCCAAGGATTAGGCAAGGAGGGCTATCATGGGTTCCGTCTATGGCAAGAACATCCATGTCTCCATCTTCGGGCAGTCCCATTCCCCCGCCATTGGCGTGGTGATCGACGGCCTGCCCGCAGGCTTCATGCCGGATATGACGGCACTGCGCGCCTTCATGAAGCGCCGTGCTCCTGGACAAAGCCTGCTGTCCACCCAGCGCGGCGAGTCTGACCTGTTTGAGGTGCTCAGCGGCCTGTCGGAGGGCCGATTGTGCGGCGCCCCGTTTGCCGCGACCATCAAGAACAGCGACACGCGCTCGGGCGACTACGCGGGCTTGAAAAGGACCCCGCGCCCCGGCCATGCGGATTATCCGGCGCAGATTAAATACAGGGGCGCGCAGGATGCTGCCGGTGGCGGGCACTTCTCCGGCCGCCTGACAGCGGCGCTGTGCCTTGCAGGAGGATTGTGCATGCAGTTGCTGGCCAGCCAGGGTATCCAGATCGCTGCCCACATCACCCAGATCGCTGATATCTTCGATGAGGGCTTTGATCCCCTGGCGCCTGATTTTGCCGCCCTGCAGGAAGGCTGCCTGCGTGTGCTGAATGTGGAGGCAGGCGAAGCCATGGCGCAGGCGATCGATGCGGCGCGTTTGGCGGGCGACAGTTTGGGCGGTGTGGTGGAGTGCGCTGCCCTTCATCTGCCGGTCGGCCTGGGTGACCCGATGTTTGACGGCCTGGAAAACCGCATCTCTCAGGCCGTCTTCGCCATTCCCGCTGTCAAGGGCATCGTCTTTGGCTCAGGCTTTGAGGCGGCCGGCATGCGCGGCAGCCAGCACAACGATGCCTATATGGTGCAGAATGGCAAAGTGAGGACAAGCAGCAACCATCACGGCGGCATCCTGGGCGGCCTGTCCACCGGAATGCCGCTGCTCCTAAGCGTGGCTTTCAAGCCCACCTCTTCCATCTTCCTGCCTCAGCAGACAATTGATCTGGACACCCTGCAGCCTGCGCCACTTACACTGACGGGCCGCCATGACCCCTGCATCGTTCCCCGCGCGGTTCCCTGCGTGGAGGCAGCCACTGCCCTGGCCTTGTTTGATGCCTATCTTGACTATCATAAGGAGATATCCTATGCAACTGAGTGACTATCGGGAACGCATCGACGCGTTGGATGCTGAGCTGGTGAAGACCTTCTCCCAGCGCATGGGTATATCAGGCGAGATCGCGCGCTTCAAGGCGGCTGGCCAGCTGCCCATCCATGACCCCGCCCGCGAGCGGGAGAAGCTTGAACAGGTGGCTGAGCTTGTCCCGCCGCCGCTGCGCAACTACACCCAGCGGCTGTATCAGCTGATATTTGAACTCAGCCGCTTGCACCAGCGGCAGTTGACCCAGGGCGAAAACGCGCTTAAGCAGCGGATCGCGGCGGCGCTCAAAAGCACGCCTATGCTTTTCCCGGAGCGTCCCCTGGTCGCCTGCCAGGGCGTGGAGGGAGCCTATTCACAAAGCGCGGCGGAAAAGCTTTTTGTGCAGCCCAACATCATGCACCTTGATTCCTTTGATGGCGTTTTCCGCGCGATCGACCAGGGCCTGTGCCGCTTTGGCGTGCTGCCGCTGGAAAACAGCACGGCGGGTTCAGTCAACCGCATCTATGACCTGATGATGCAGTATGACTTCTCCATCACGCGCGCCACGCGCGTCAAGATCGATCATTGCCTTCTGGCCAATGCGGGCACGAAACTGTCTGACATCAAGGAGATCGTCTCCCACGAACAGGCATTGCAGCAGTGCGAGGGCTTCCTCAAGAGCCTTGGCACTGTCAAGATCACCGTCAGTGAAAACACCGCGCTGGCGGCCAAATCAGTGTCGGAATCGGGACGCAGGGACATCGCCGCCCTCTCCTCGCGCAGCTGCGCGGAGCTGTACGGTCTCACCTTGCTCAAATCATCCGTGCAGGACAGCGCCAGCAACTTCACGCGCTTCATCTGCATCTCAAAGCAGCTGGAGATATATCCGGGCGCGGACAAGACCAGCATCATGATGGTGCTGCCGCACAAGCCGGGCAGCCTGTACAAGGTGCTGGGCCACTTCTACGCGCTGGGGATCAACCTGATCAAGCTGGAGAGCCGCCCGCTTGCTGGCAGCGACTTTGAGTTCATGTTCTACTTTGACCTGGATGTTTCTGTGTACGCGCCGGAATTCATGCGCGTGTTTGAAGAGTTGGAGGGCATGGCGACCAGCTTCAAATATCTGGGCAGTTACTCGGAGGCTGTGTGAACAGCTATGGCCTGATCGGGGAAAAGCTGTCGCACAGCTTTTCCCCGCAGATCCACGCGATGCTGGGCAGCTACAGTTACCGCCTCTATGAACTGAGCGCCCATGAGTTGCCCGGCTTCATGCACGATAATAGCCTTCAGGGTTTCAATGTGACGATTCCCTACAAGCAGGCGGTCATCCCCTATTTGTCCGGCCTATCAAACTCCGCCCGGCGCATCGGCAGCGTCAACACCGTCATCAGGCAGTCGGATGGCAGCCTGGTTGGTGACAACACGGACTATTTTGGCTTTAAATGCTTGCTGGGCAATGCTGCCCCCCTTAAGGGCAAGAAAGCACTGATCCTGGGCAGCGGCGGCGCGTCAAAAACCGTGCAGACGGTCCTGGCAGACGCCGGCCTCACGCCGATCGTAATCATTTCCCGTGGGGGAGCGGACAATTACGGCAACCTGGAAAAACACCATGACGCCAGCCTGATCGTTAATGCTACACCGGTGGGCATGTATCCAGACGTGGAAATCGCGCCGCTTGACTTAACGGGCTTTGACAGACTCCAACTAACGCTTGACCTGATTTACAATCCTGCCCGCACCCGCCTGCTGCTGGCCGCGGAAGAGCAAGGCATATGTTGCCGCAACGGCCTGTTGATGTTGGCAGCGCAGGCCCAGCGAGCAAGCGAGCTCTTTGGCCAACGCCAGCCTGGGGATGACATCAGCGAAGAGATCGTAACCCGTTTAGAGCGTCAGACTTTGAATATCGCGCTCATCGGCATGCCCGGCAGCGGCAAGACCTCCGTGGGAAAGGCGCTGGCCCAACTGACCGAGCGGCCTTTATATGATACCGATGAAATGGTCAAACAGGCATCCGGGGCAAGCCCAGCCCAAATCATCGCACAGGAAGGGGAAATTGCCTTTCGCGCGTTGGAAACCCAAATGCTTGCCCGTGTCTGCAAGGAATCAGGCGCCATCATCGCAACCGGCGGCGGTGTGGTGACTCAGCCTAAAAACCGCGACCTGCTGCGCCAGAACAGCCGCGTCGTGCTGCTGGATCGGCCGCTGCATCTTCTGCCCACGAAGGGCCGACCGCTCTCGCAGGCAGAGGGACTGGAAGCTTTGTATCAGAAGCGCCAGCCCCTATACCTGAGCTGGAGCGACAGGCACTATACGCACCTCAGCATTGAAGCCACCGTCAAGGCCATCAAGGAGGATCTGCTGTGAACATACTTGTCATCAACGGCCCCAACCTCAACATGCTGGGCATCCGGGAGCCAGCGGTCTATGGCAGCGAAACTTTGGCAGACTTGGAGAAGCTTTTGCGCGCCCACTGCACGCAAAAGCCCGTCAAACTAACCTTCTTTCAGTCCAACCATGAAGGCGCCATCATTGACGCCATCCAGGGTGCCTATCAGGTACAGGACGCCATCATCATCAACCCAGGCGCTTACACACACACCAGCATCGCCATCCTGGACGCCCTTAAATCTGTCGCCCTCCCAACTGTGGAGGTGCATCTCTCTGACCTCACCAAGCGGGAGTCCTTTCGACAGCACTCCTACATCTCTTCGGCCTGTCTGAAAACCATTCAGGGCAAGCACTTCCAGGGCTATCTGGAAGCGGTGGATCTGCTTCTGGAAGTGAGTGTATAATACTCATACCAATCGAGATCAGTAATGCACCGATGCGAAGAGAGATTTTTCGACCTATCAAAGTCGAGGGAATGAGGCGTAGTCGCAGCCTACGCCGACTGAATGAGGCAAAGATAGGACGGAAAAGATCCGCCGCATCAAAGCATTAATGAGTGAGAATGGTATCAAGCTCCATTAAGGTAATGATAAGATCCACTCGCGTCCAGTGATGCTCCTGATCGTGTCCTTCGTAAGAGAGCAAATCGTTTCACATAGACGGTCAACAACCTTGCTCAGCGATGCAAACACTTCGTTCTTGAAGCCGCGCTTTCTGATTTCCTTCCAGATTTGTTCTATAGGATTCATCTCCGGTGTATAAGGCGGTAAGGGAAGAAGCGTGAGATTCTTTGGGATTTCCAGCGTTATTGACCTTTGCCATGCGGCGCCATCCACCAGCATCAGGATGTGGTCATTGGGATAGGCTTGAGAGAGATGCTCCGGGAAGACATTCATGCAATCTCGGTGGTGATGCACAGGCTTAGTTATTTGTCAAACTTCTGCAGCAGAGCGTGCAAAGCAGAGCCCAAAATGCTACAATTCCCTAAACATAATTTTGCCTCGCTTGCTGCTGTGTAGTGACATGGTCTTGCGCGGTTCAGGAGAAGAACAATGCCCACACTTCATTGGATCGGCAAGGACAAAGTCGTCAATCATCATCAGGAAGTGCCTTTCCGTGTGCTGGAGCGCAAATACAGTTTTGACGAAAAAGGTCAGCATACGCAGGATAATCATAGTGAGAACATGATTATCCAGGGTGACAATCTTGAGGCACTCAAAGCTCTTATGCCTGTATACGAAGGGAAAATAAAATGTATCTATATTGACCCTCCTTATAACACGGGTAACGAGAAGTGGATATACAACGATAGCGTAAATGATCCGCGAATATTGAAATGGCTAGGACAAGTAGTTGGCACAGAAGGTGATGATCTAACACGTCACGATAAATGGCTGTGCATGATGTATCCAAGACTGAGACTCCTGCAAAGATTGCTTTCAGATGATGGATTCATCTTTGTGAGTATTGATGTGTTTGAATTTGCGCGCCTAAAGCTGATATTGGATGAAATATTCGGTGCGACAAATTTTCGAAATTGTATCTCAGTTCGGCGAGGAATCAAAAATGTTCAAGCTCAATTTGAAAATGTGCAGGCTCTGTCGCTTGGTCATGAATACATCTTTCTGTATTCGAAAAACCCCCTCGCGAAACTACCTAAGCTTTCCAAACGTTTTGATATAGAGAAGAATGGGAAATGGGACACTTTTTGGCGTGGCACTGATCGCCCAACAATGAGATATGAACTGTTTGGGAACAGACCACAAAGTGGTCAATGGAGATGGGAAGAAGGTCGAGCCAGTATCGCTGTACGAAATTATCAAGTGTATGAGGAGATGCACAGTGATACATTCGCATTAGACGACTATTATGTAGAGCATTTGCTTGCAACAAATGAGAAATTGGATTTCGTGCGCCAGAATGAAAGCGGTACTATTCAATATTATGTTCCTCCACAGAGTAGTAAGTTACTAAGTGATAACTGGATGGATATTTTATTGTCAGGATCACAAACAGACTTTGAAACAGAAAAAAGCGTACTGCTACTAAATCGAATAGTTGGATGGATAGCAGATGATGGTGAGGTTGTCCTTGATTCTTTTGCAGGCTCCGGCACGACTGCCCATGCTGTTCTTAATCTGAATAAGCAGGACGGTGGTAAACGCAAGTTCATCCTGATTGAGATGATGGACTATGCGGACAGCATCACGGCTGAGCGGGTGAAGCGTGTTATCCGGGGTTATGGTGAGGGCAATAAGGACTTGGAGGGGACAGGTGGGAGTTTCAGTTATTATGATTTGGGCGAGCCATTGCTGAATGCAGATGATACACTTAACGAAAACGTAGACATTGAGAAAATCAGAGCCTATGTATGGCACACTGAGACCCGCATACCCTACCGCGCGCCGGAATCTTCCGCACACCAGCACTGGCTGGGCCGCAATATGGGCACGGACTATTACTTCAACTACGAGAAGGATCGTACTACCACATTATCGTTGGAATACCTGGGTACCATTCGGGAAACTGCGGAGCATTATGTCATCTATGCGGACATCAACGCCTTGAGCGAAGAAGAACTCCTGCGTCACAGTATCTCATTCAAAAAGATCCCGCGGGATATCGCAAGGATATGAGGAGAAGGCCATGGAACTGAAGCAATACCAGCGAAATGTCATGACTGACCTGCGCCGCTATCTCAGCATATTGGAGGAAAGGCACGATCTGAAGGATGCTTTCGCCGCCTTCTGGCTGGAGAAGAGTATGCCAGTAGGCACAGGACTTCGCCTGGCCTATCAAAATCTGATACCCGGTGTGCCAAATCTATGTTTCAAAGTACCAACCGGAGGCGGCAAGACCTTCATGGCCGCCTGCAGTATCAAGCCCATCCTGGACAGCATGCCCCAACTGCCATACAAGGTGGTGGTGTGGCTGGTGCCCTCTGATAGCATTATGGAACAGACCCTGCGGACCCTGAACGATCCCGATCACCCTTACCGCCAGCAGCTGAATCAGGACTATGGCCATCGAGTGGAAGTCTATACCAAAGACCAGGCAACAACTGGGCAGAACTTCAGTCCCGCAGCCCTTCGCGAACAGTTGAGCGTCCTGGTGCTGAGCTATGATTCATTCCGCACGTCCAAGGCCGATGGTCGCACAGCCTATCGGGAGAACGGCTACCTTGGGCCATTTGAAAACGCGCTTGGCGAAGTGGAGAAACCCATAGAAGGCGCGGATATGCTGTCGCTGTATCAGATCGTCAATCAGCTGATGCCTTTGGTGATTGTGGATGAGAGCCACCATGCGAGAAGCCCGCTGAGCATGCAAATGCTCAAGGATTTCAATCCCTGCTTTGTTTTGGACCTTACCGCCACGCCCAAGAATACGAGCAATGTCATCTCCTACGTGGAGGCGGCCCAGTTGAAGATAGAAAACATGGTGAAATGATAAGCTCCCCACAGAGTAGACACTCGAATAAACAAAAATCGAGACTACACGATGAGGAGCAAATTCATGTCGAGAAAATCAGAGAAGAGCTATGAAGAGAAAATGCAGGCAGTATTGGCGTATT
>Ga0209429_10002103_pt1 | contig 11920 bp, 7 predicted proteins | sample BarGraNGADG00212_3_FD_184493 | JGI IMG/M metagenome (GOLD analysis project Ga0209429, IMG submission 184493) | Arctic peat soil microbial communities from Barrow, Alaska - Barrow Graham LP Ref core NGADG0004-212 (SPAdes) (version 2) | ecosystem: Environmental > Terrestrial > Soil > Wetlands >... | reverse complement strand
TATAATTGTTCTGTTATCTGATAAAAATTAAGATACCAGTATTTTGTGTTGAAAGCTGTGCATGAAATAAGTTTGGATTTATTCCTTAAGGTTTTATAAGCCACGAAGTGGCAGAATATGAATAACTCCCAGCGCCAGCTGGGGGTGTTGATAATCCTCTGATTATAAGCCCTGAAGGGACTTAATAGAATTGTCAATATTAAATAATTGTCAGTCTTCAAAGTAATTGAGAAGTTATTTCCCCGAATAAAATATTCAGCTCCTTCAGAGCTGCAGAAGGTGAGTGGATGACTACCCCTGGTTGCACCAGGGGTTATTCATATCAGGCTCTTTCAGAGCCTGATGCCATATTAATAAGTGTGCAAAATTGCTAGCGTCTAAGAATGATAGAGTACAAATAAATACGCCTAACATGAATGATTCCTATTACTCAAAATATTTTCTTCTTTAACTCAGGTATCAGTTCCCATTATTCTGTTAAATTTGGAAACGTTTATTTATTCAATAATATCTTGTCACAATGAAGAAGATTATTTTAATGACTTTATTAGTAATTCTGTCAGGTGGATTTTCTGTTAGTTTGCAGGGTAAAGAAATTGAGCCTGTTAAAAAGGAGATTCTGGGACAGCACAACGGGGATGAAGTACTCCTGTTTACACTGAGAAACAAAGGTGGAAATGTTCTGAAGCTGACAAATTATGGAGCAAGAATTGTGCGGATTGAAGTTCCGGATAAAAATGGTGTAAGAGATAATATTACTTTAGGTTCTGAAACGCTTGATGGGATACTCAAGGGTGATCAATACGGAGGTTCTGTTGTAGGCAGGTATGCAAACAGAATTGCAAATGCAAAGTTCAGTCTTGACGGGGTGGAGTACAATTTGCCTGCAAACAATAGACCTAATACTCTGCATGGAGGAAACAATGGATGGTTTTCAAAAGTATGGAATGCAGAAATTGTAAAAAGCAGCAAAACTCCTGCAGTTAAATTCACATACACCAGTGCTGACATGGAAGAAGGATTTCCCGGGACAGTTAAGATAGAGGTGATTTATAGCTGGAACGATAAAAATGAAATTACTATTGATTATACTGCCACCACCGACAAGAAAACAGTAATAAATGTTACAAATCATGCATATTTCAATCTTCACGGAATAGGAAAAGGCTCTATTTTTGACCATATCCTTACAATAAAAGCTTCGTCATTTACCCCTTTTAATGCAACAAAAATTCCAACCGGGGAAATTCTTCCGGTGAAGGGTACACCATTTGATTTCACTGTTCCCCACACCATTGGAGAAAAAATAGGGGAAACATACGAAAACGTTGTTTTTAGTGGATATGACCATAACTTTGTTCTGGATAAAAAAGTGAAAGTTGCTGCAACTGTATATGATCCTGAATCGGGTCGTATTATGGAAGTAATTACCGATCAGCCTGGATTACAGTTTTATTCGGGGAGTGGTGGCCTGGCATGGAAGAAATCTGCCGGAACAGGTAACAATCCGGTTAATACAAGATCGGCATTTGCTCTCGAAACGCAGCACTTCCCCGATAGTCCCAATCAGCCGGGGTTCCCTTCAACAGTTTTAAATCCCGGCGAAAAATTCAAATCAAGGACTATCTACAGATTTTCGGTAAGAAGTGCCAAATAATATTTTAAGCTTAATATTTCATTAAATCAGACATAAAATGGGAAAAAAATCTTACTTAAGAAGCACCGAATGGTTCGGGAAAGATGATAAGATGGGTTTTGTACACCGCAGCTGGCTAAGGAACCAGGGCCATCCCGACCATATGTTCAGGGGTAAACCTGTAATCGGCATCTGTAATACCTGGTCAGATTTGACACCCTGCAACGGGCATTTGCGCGAATTTGCCGAGATAGTGAAACGCGGAGTCTATGAAGCAGGAGGCTTCCCTTTTGAGTTTCCGGTCATGTCGCTTGGTGAAACTATTATGAAACCCAGTACGATGCTATGGAGGAACCTTGCCAGTATGGACGTGGAGGAAACTATCCGGGCCAACCCTCTTGATGGGATTGTTCTTCTGACAGGTTGTGATAAAACAACACCTTCAACACTGATGGGCGCGGCAAGCGTGAACCTACCGACAATTGTAGTGCCCGGAGGTCCTATGTTAAATGGTAAATTCAGAGGTAAGGATATTGGTTCAGGAACAGCGACATGGCAATTGTCAGAGGGTATGAAGGCAGGAACAGTCTCAAGGGAAGATCTTGTTGAGGCAGAGATCTGCATGTCGAGAAGTGCTGGTCACTGCATGACGATGGGCACAGCGTCTACCATGGCCACAATGGTTGAAGCACTTGGACTGACATTGCCAGGGGCTTCCGCGATTCCCGCAGTTGATTCCAGGAAAAAAGTGATGGCTCATCTGTCCGGGAACAGAATAGTTGAGATGGTTAATGAGAATATGAGAATGTCCGACATTTTGAACAGGAAAGCTTTTGAAAATGCTATAAAGATAAACTCTGCAGTTGGCGGATCAACTAATCTTCTGATTCATCTCTTAGCTATAGCTGGCAGGATTGGGGTTGACCTTACACTCGATGATTTTGATCGTTTGGGAAGTGATATGCCACTACTCCTGAATCTTATGCCTTCAGGGAAATATCTGATGGAAGATTTTTATTACGCGGGTGGATTACCTGTTATAATCGATCAGCTAAAAGATATTATTCATTCAGAAGCTCTGACTATAAATGGGAAATCCATAGGTGAAAACTGCAAAGGGGCGGTTTGCTATAACCGCGATGTGATTGCAGAGCTTGATAAACCAATAAAACATAAAGCAGGAATTGCAGTATTAAAAGGGAATTTGTGTAAAAACGGAGCCGTTATTAAACCTTCAGCAACTTCGGGGAAATTACTCAAGCACAGCGGCAGGGCTGTTGTTTTTGAGAGTATTGAAGAATATCATGCACAGATTGACAATCCAGAACTTGATATTGATGAAAATTGCATCATGGTATTAAAAGGTGCAGGGCCGCGAGGTTACCCCGGAATGCCGGAAGTGGGAAACATGGAACTTCCTGAGAAACTAATTAAGAAAGGGGTTACAGACATGGTCCGTATTTCTGATGCCCGTATGAGCGGAACTGCTTATGGCACAGTTGTTTTACATATATCGCCCGAATCATCTGTTGGTGGAGTTCTTGCTCTCGTGAAAACAGGAGATATTATAGAGCTGGATGTGGAGAAGAGGTCTCTTAATCTTCTTGTTTCAGAAGAAGAACTGCAGAAAAGACGCGACGTTTGGATCAAACCTGAACCGGTTGTTGAAAGAGGATATGTCAGAATGTTCATAGATCATGTAGAACAGGCCGATAAAGGCTGTGATTTTGATTTTCTTATAGGAGGATCGGGATCCGTAGTATTGAGAGATCTTCATTAAAGGTACTTTTATTAACATAGACAGACAGGATGACATTTGTTATTATAATCCTTGCAATTGCCTTACAGATTTTTTTGTCGGTTAAGAAAGTAAGCCCATTCATTTCACTCCTCCTGGTTGCTATTCTTACAGGTTTGTTCCTTGGTATGAACCCGGTTGATATAATAAAATCTATTGAAAACGGCGTTGGGAACACTTTGTCAGGACTTGCACTGATCCTCTGCCTGGGAGCGATCCTCGGGAAGATACTTGAATCCAGCGGTGCGGCAAAAAAAATCTCCTCTACGCTGATTAATGGCCTGGGAATACAGAATATTCAATGGTCACTTCTTATTACAGGATTTCTGGTAGGCCTTCCGCTTTATTATAATGCCGGATTCATTATTCTTGTCCCGCTGGTCTTTTCTATTGCCAAGGAAACGAAATTACCGGTACTTTATCTTGCCATTCCTATGGCTGCTTCCTTGTCCACAGTACATTGTTTCCTGCCTCCGCATCCAAGCCCTGTTATTCTGGTAAATGCTTTTAAAGCAGATCTTGGAATGACAATGATTTATGGATCAATTATCGCCTTACCGGCTATAATAGTTGCAGGCCCCTTGCTTGGGAAGCTTCTTAAAAATGTAAAAACTGATATGGCAGGACTATTCGCTGTCAAAGAAGATATCCCTTATGAAAAGCTGCCGCCGGCCTTGCCAAGTTTTGCTATTGCTCTCCTCCCGGTATTGCTTATCTCTGTTTCTGTAATTTCAAGAAGTATCCTGCCGGAAGGTTCATTGTTACTGAAAATTCTAAGCTTTTTAGGTGATGCCAATATTGCATTATTTATATCTGTTATTCTTGCCTTATGGTATTTTGGTTTGCGGTCAGGGCAAAAAACGGAAAATGCAATGAAGTGGCTAAACGAGGGCATCTCCGGAATATCCGTTATTATGCTGATCATAACGGCAGGTGGTGTTTTTAAACAGGTACTTACCGATAGTGGTACAGCTGATTATATTTCTGCTCTCAGCAGAGACTGGCATATGCCTGTTCTTGTGTTTGCATGGCTTGTTACGGCTTTGCTCAGGGTAACATTGGGCTCCGCGACTGTTGCAGGTATTACAGCCTCCGGAATAGTGGCGCCACTTCTTGTAACAACTCATGTATCGCCAGAATTGATGGTACTGGCTGTAGGAGCGGGAAGTGTCTTTGGATCGCATGTCAATGATACCGCTTTCTGGATGTTCAAAGAGTTTTTCAACCTTTCCCTGAAACAAACTTTCTTTTCCTGGACTTTAATGGAAACCACAATTTCTTTTATGGGGTTAATTGGCGTACTGATTTTGAATGCAATAATTTAATAATTGCATAGTCAGAATGATCGTCAGTAAATTTTTTGGGGTGTACAGGGGTATTTAAGTTGAAAAAAGGATTTTATGATAAAGAAATCATAAAAAAATTTAGAATATAATTGTGTATTATACCTAAATAATGTTTACCTTTTCACTTTATTAATAAATGTAATATTTACACTAATTCTTTCTAATTGAATTTTGTATTTTTGACTTTACTACTTAACTTAAACTAATATGAATAAACTATTTGGACTTTTTGCGGGCATGTTGTCATGCTTTGTGCTTTCCGGACAGGTACAGTCAGGTTATATGCCTCTGAAAGAACTTTTCAAGAAAGATTTTCTTATCGGAGTTGCAGTTAACTCACGAACCATTACCGGTGATGCAGGTAAGTTCGTTACTGAAAATTTCAATACTATGACTTGTGAGAACGAAATGAAACCTCAGAGTCTTTTGTATTTTCCCAGACAGAGTCCGATGGGAGCTCCGCAACCTCAGGGTGCACAGGCAGGACAGGCTAGTCAGCCTCAGGGTGGACAGCCCCGACAGGATATGGGTGGATTCTCCCAGACTCCTCTTAAGCTCGACACTATTAACGGACTTGTATTTAACTGGACGTCTGCCGATCGTATTGTGGAATTTGCAAAGGCTAATAATTTGATGATGCGCGGTCATACGCTTGTATGGCACAGTCAGACACCTGCTGCATTTTTCAATGATGACAAAGGTAACCCGCTTACTAAAGATCAGCTTTTTGCCAGATTAAAAGTGTATATGACTGCCGTTATGACTCATTTCAAAGATGTCACTTTTTGCTGGGACGTGGTGAACGAAGCTGTTTCTGATAAAGAAGGAGAGACTTACCGGACAGAAAGCCCCTGGTACAAGGCATGCGGAAAAGATTATTTAGCCTTTGCATTCCGTACGGCCCGGAGTATTAATCCCAATGTTAAACTTGTATACAACGATTATAATCTTGTCAACCCGGCCAAACTCGAGCGTGCCTGTACTATACTTAAAGAACTTCTCGATGCGGGTGTGCCTATCGACGCTGTAGGATTGCAGGGCCACTGGAGCAACGATATTACAGCAGAGATGCTTCAGGCTGTAATAGACCGGATGACAGCTCTTGGATTGAAGATTCAGATTACCGAGCTCGACGTGACGACTTACACCTCCTATCATGGTGATGGCGCCAAACATCAGGTACAGGAAACACAGCCATATACAAAACAGGTCGAGGATAATCTGGCTGGCAGCTATAAACGTTTCTTTGAGGTACTTCATAAGAATGCCGGCAAGATCACTTCTGTTACTTTTTGGGGCCTCGACGACGGAAGAACGTGGCTTTCCGGCTTCCCTGTCCGTGGACGCACTGACTATCCGCTGCTGTTCGACAAAGAGCTTAAGCCAAAGAAGGCATATTATAGTGTAAAATCCGTATATATGAAGTAGGCCTGTGAGTCATTTTTATGGTTCCTTCAATTTTGTTAATAGGTTGGCATTGGCCTCTGCAGGATGTTTCATCCTTTTCGCTTCCATGTCAAATCTTAAAGCCAGTCAGCCTGCTGTAAAAAACAATACAGTACGGGAACGTATTTCGATTAACGAAGGGTGGCGTTTTTTTAAGTACGATTCTATATATGATAACCTTATCTATGATGAACGCCCGAAGGTCAGAGGCTATAGGGATGATAGGCCTGCCGATTCTAAACCAACTGAAGGAGAGATCGTTGAAGCGAGTCAAAAGGTACTCAAGCCATGGATTTTACCTTCCGGAAATGATTTCATCAAAGATGTAAGTAAGCGTTATGTAAGGCCTGAAGGAAATCCGGGAAGTAATTTTCCTTTTGTTAAGAGCAATTTCGACGATAGTTCATGGAAGAGCATAAATCTGCCACATGACTGGGCAATTCAGGGTCCATTTATTACAGGAGCAGATGCCGGGGTAGGAGGTAGCATGGGACGTCTGCCAAGCCCCGGGGTAGCATGGTATCGCAAGAAACTTGAGATACCCAAATCAGATGCCGGCAAATCCATCTTTCTGGATATAGACGGTGCAATGTCTTACGCAATGGTCTGGTTAAATGGAAACCTTGTCGGAGGCTGGCCTTTCGGTTACGCATCATTTCGCCTTGATCTGACACCTTATATTGTGCCGGGAGGAGAGAACCAGCTGGCTATACGTCTGGATAATCCGCCAAGTTCTTCGCGATGGTATCCCGGAGCAGGAATATACCGCAACGTCTGGCTTACCAAAACCAATCCTGTTCATGTTGGTCAATGGGGAACTTTTGTGACAACAACTGATGTTTCCAGTGCCTCAGCCAAAATCAATCTGGTCGTCACTGTTGATAATGACTCAAAGAACAATGCAAATATTAAAGCTGTAACTCAGATATTCGTACTGGACGCTAAAAATAACAAAGCCGGAAATGCTGTATTGACATTCCAACCTGTTACGGGGATGGTTGAAGCCGGGAAGAAATTGAAAGTAGAAGGTTCAGCCACTCTTAAAAATCCCAAATTATGGGGTCCTCCGCCTACACAGGTTCCCAACAGGTATGTTGCGGTTACTACTATATTGCAGGATGACAAGCCGGTGGATCAATACGAGACACCATTTGGCATCCGGTCACTTCGTTTCGATGCAAACTCGGGCATATACATCAATGGTGAGAAGATTAAGATTAAAGGTGTTGACATGCACCATGATCAGGGCGCACTGGGATCAGCATTTAACAATCGCGCTGGTGAGCGACAGCTTGAGATTCTCAGGGAGATGGGTTGTAATGCAATCCGCATGTCACATAATCCGCCTGCTCCGGAATTATTGGAATTAACAGACCGGATGGGCTTCCTGGTTATGGATGAGGCATTCGATGTGTGGATCAGAAGAAAGACACCACTGGATTTTAGTCTTATATTTCCTGATTGGTTTGAACAGGATTTACGGGCGCTTGTACGCCGCGACAGGAATAGTCCATCTGTGATTATGTGGAGCTTTGGGAATGAAGTAGGCGAACAATATACAGCAGAGGAAGGTGCTGCTCTGGCACTGAAGTTGAGTAATATTGTTAAGGATGAGGATAAAACCAGGGCAACTACCAGCGCTATGAACTACGCACAACCTGATATGCCATTTCCCGCATCGATGAACGTCATCAGCCTGAACTACCAGGGTGAAGGGATCCGTAACACTCCGGAATTTGAAGGAACTACTCGCATTCATACTCCACCTATGTACGCTGCTTTCCATACTAAATTTCCCGGGAAAGTGGTACTTAGCAGTGAGGCGGCTTCAGCTTTCAGCAGTCGGGGAATCTACTTGTTCCCTGTGTCGAAAGAAATTAGTTCATCAGTCAAAGATGGCATGGGAGGGGACTCTAAAACTCAGCAGGTCAGCTCCTATGAGCTTTATGCAGTTGACTTTGGTTCTTCTGCCGACAAAGTTTTCAAGTACCAGGATCAGAATCCATTTGTTGCCGGCCAGTTTGTGTGGACCGGATGGGATCACCTGGGCGAACCAACACCTTATTATCAATCACGTAGTTCATATTGCGGTATAATTGATCTTGCAGGTTTTAAGAAAGACCGCTTCTTTCTTTATCAATCTTACTGGCTTCCGGAACTGCCTATGGCACATATACTGCCTCACTGGAATTGGGCGGAACGTGTTGGAGAGATCACTCCGGTACATGTATTCACCTCAGGTGATGAGGCAGAGCTGTTTCTGAATGGAAAGTCGCTTGGCAAAAAGAAAAAAGGACAATATGAATATCGCCTGCGTTGGGACGATGTGAAATATGAGCCGGGTACGCTAAAAGTAGTGGCATATAAAAATGGGAAGGAATGGGCGGAAGATGTAGTTGAGACAACCGGGGTTGCGACGAAACTGGAGGTTAAAGCAGATCGGAAGACTATAAAATCTGATGGAAAAGATTTGTCATTCATTACGGTGAAGATAGCGGATAATAAGAATCGTATGGTACCACGTTCTGATAATCAGATCAGTTTTAGTATTGAGGGACCCGGTGAAATTGTTGCAACAGATAATGGTGATCCGACCAGCTTTGTTCCGTTTCAATCCAGGGAACGGAAGGCTTTCAATGGTCTTGCACTAGTAATTGTACGTGCAAAAGCCGGAATGCCCGGGACAATCAAAGTTACGGCTAAATCAGAAGGACTTACATCCACCCAGGTTAATATTACAGCCCAATAATTCTGATGGTCTCCTGATTAATATAAATTGATCAGAATCAAATGAGTATATTTGATTAATAAATACAGTTTGAAAAGTATGAAAGCTAATAAAAGATCCGGCTATTCATTTCTTTCCTTATGGTTTTGTTTTGCTTTACTATTAATTACTGGATGTAAAAAGGAAAGTGATAAGCCTGATCCTGATCCATTTTTCGTAACAGTTAATGTTGATAGTACCTATCAGACAATTGCCGGGTTTGGGGGCGCAAACAAAATTTGGGGAACACAATTTTTAAAACCTGCCGAAGCAAAAACAGTATTTGGATCGGATGAAACTGATTTGGGTTTGAGCATATTCAGGGTGAGGATAGCATCCGATTCAAATGAGTGGCCACTTATTCTGGAGTCGGTCAAAGAAGCTCAAAAATATGGTGTAAAAATATTAGCATCTTCATGGTCTCCTCCGGCTAATTTAAAATCCAACAATAGCACAATAGGCGGTTATTTGCTCCCGGAAAACTATGGTGCCTTTAAGGATTATATTAATTCATTTGTTTCCTATATGTCCTCAAACGGAGTGAATATTTATGCTATTTCTGTTCAAAACGAACCAGATATTCAAGTTTCTTATGAGTCCTGTAGCTGGACTTCTTCCACAATGATTGATTTTTTAAAAAACTATGGACATCTGATTGTGGGAACAAAAATAGCAGCTCCGGAGTCATTTAATTTCAACAAAGTTTTCACAAATGAATTATTAAATGATTTCACTGCTGCTGAAAACTTAGATATCGTCGCAGGTCATATTTACGGTGGCGGAATGGGAACTATTCCCCTCGCCAGACAAAAGGGTAAAGAAATATGGATGACTGAATACCTCCTAAATTTAAATTCAGGCAATTCAGGCTCCCCGGCCTGGTCATCATATTCCGAAAGCGAGAAATGGAACGAGAGCCTGCAGATGTTACATACTATCCATGAGGCAATGACTTATAATTGGAATGCTTATATCTGGTGGTATCTTCAGCGGTATTATTCATTCATCGGCGATGGTGAACAGGGAACTATTAATGGTGAGATACTTAAAAGGGGGTATGCTTTTTCGCATTTTTCAAAATATATTAAACCGGGTTTTGTCAGGGTAAAAGCAATCCCAGCCAAATCAATTGGTTTAGAAATCACCGCTTATAAGGGTAATAACCAGATAGTGGTTGTTATTCTAAATCAAAACAATTATCTGGTAAATAATTTAAATTTAGAAGTTCCATCTGTAACTTCAGCTTCTGCCTGGGAAACCGTCCTTAATTTAAACAGATCTAAAAAAGAGGTTAATCTATCCGGTGGCAAGGTGGTATTAAATATATCACCTAAAAGCATAACTACAATTGTGGTAGAATTATAATTTAAGCTTTTCTCAATAATTTAGTGTCTCATAAAATAAAACAGACGTTTGAAATTAGAATACTCCCGGGAAATTATTAAATTTATCGTAAGGTATTATCTACAAATTTTTTTTACCAAATAGATATTAAATCGTTCAAATATTAAAAAAGCTTATATTATGAATCATAAACTTTACAACAGGTTTCTTATATCAGTATTTTGTGTCTTTGTATTAAGCAGTATTTCATGCGTCAGGAATACCGGCAATGAGAAAAAACTACATACATGGGAAATGTATGAGATAACGCTATTGACAGAGAAGGAATATACTAACTCTTACACTGACGTAACCTGCTGGGTGGAGTTAGAAGGTCCAGGTTTTTCAAAGCGTATCTACGGTTTCTGGGATGGAGGTAATATTTTTAAGGTAAGAGTTGTGGCAACTGAACCTGGCAAATGGCACTGGAAAAGTTCTTCGAATCAGCCTGATGATAATGGGCTGAACAATAAACAGGGTGAGTTTGTCGCCATCAAATGGTCAAAAGAAGATATTGCAAATAATCCTAATCGTCGTGGTTTTATAAGACCTTCAAAAACAGGACACTCACTTCAGTATGCTGATGGGACTCCGTTTTTTATGATAGGTGACACCTGGCTTGCAGCCTCGACGTGGCGTTTCCCTTTCAGAAATGCAGTCTCGCCGGAAAACTACGAACCAAGTCCCGGAATGGGCTTTGAAGATGCTGTTACATACAGGAAGAAGCAGGGATTTAATTCTGTAAGTATGATATCCAGTTTTCCCAACTGGGAAGCAGACGAAAATGCAAATACCTTTGCTGATTCAAACGGAATATATTTAAGGAATGCCTGGGAAAAATTCGGTTATCTCGTTAAAGGCGGACAGATGACCGCCAAAGATATGAGGGATGAGAGTGGGAATAAGCCTTTTGCGAACTCTCAACTGCATAAAGGAGTGGCAGATTTTGACAGAATAACCCCGGAATATTTTCAAAGTCTAGACAAAAAAATGCAATATCTCTCTGAGCAGGGATTTACACCCTTGCTTGAGAGTGTAAGACGGGATGCTTGCCCCTCCTGGAAAGCATACTTTGATTTTAATGAATCATTCTCAAGGTATGTTCAATATCTTATTTCGAGATATGGGGCTTATAATATTCTTTTCAGCGGCATTCATCTCGACTGGATTCCAAAAGAATACAGTCTTACAGCTGATGAATTCAATGAAGCTCTGACATATCACTTGAATAAGTATGGGCCGATGCCTTTTGGACAACCACATACCACTCTGATAAACAACTCAACCTATACGCAATTTGGTCATGGACAGAATTGTCCCTGGCTTACAATGCACAGTGTAGGGAATAATCCCCGCGATCATCGTGTTTCCGCCATGCTTGACACTCTGTTTAAGCTTACACCGGCTTACCCTGCAATTAATTTCGAACCATATTATACCGGATGGGATCATTCCCTTAACAAACCCCATGGAGAGCGTCCTGCAGCTAATAATGCAAGAGATAATTATTTCTCCAGAGCAATGATGTATGTATCTGTTCTAGA
>Ga0209429_10002099_pt1 | contig 11941 bp, 11 predicted proteins | sample BarGraNGADG00212_3_FD_184493 | JGI IMG/M metagenome (GOLD analysis project Ga0209429, IMG submission 184493) | Arctic peat soil microbial communities from Barrow, Alaska - Barrow Graham LP Ref core NGADG0004-212 (SPAdes) (version 2) | ecosystem: Environmental > Terrestrial > Soil > Wetlands >... | reverse complement strand
GGTTACCGCCGCCCGTCCGCTGCGGATGCTGGTTCACGGGATCGGTGCGCATGAGGGTTTTGCGATAGAGCGTCAGAGCCAGTCGTATGACGTGCTCCGCGACTGGGGTCTGCCGGTCTCCACCCACCACCAGGTCCTTGATGATGTCATCGCAGTGCAGGCCTACATTGACCACTTCGGCGAGCACCGGCACTCGGTGGAGCACGAGCTGGACGGCATTGTCATCAAGATCGACGAGGTGGAGGTCCAGCGCCGTCTGGGTTCGACCTCGCGAGCACCGCGTTGGGCCATCGCGTACAAGTACCCGCCCGAGGAGGTCACCACCAAGCTCCTGGATATCCGTGTCAACGTCGGCCGGACCGGGCGAGTGACGCCGTACGGGGTGATGAAGCCGGTCAAGGTCGCCGGTTCCACCGTCGAGATGGCCACTTTGCACAACGCTTTCGAGGTAGCCCGCAAGGGTGTGCTGATCGGCGACACCGTCGTTCTGCGCAAGGCGGGTGACGTGATCCCCGAGATCGTGGGGCCGGTCGTTGACCTGCGAGATGGGTCCGAGCGTGCTTTCGAGATGCCGACGAACTGCCCCGACTGTGGCACCGAGCTGGCGGTGGAGAAGGAGGGCGACAAGGACATTCGTTGCCCCAACTCCCGGTACTGCCCGGCCCAGCTGCGGGAGCGGTTGTCTGCGCTCGCCTCCCGAGGTGCTTTCGACATCGAGGCCCTCGGCTGGGAGGGCGCCATCGCGCTGCTCGAGGCCAAGGTGCTGGCGGACGAGGGCGATCTGTTCGCCCTGGCACCCCGACCCGACGGCGACACCAAGGACGCCGAGGCGCGGCTGATGACGGTGCCGCTATACACGCGTGCCGCCAAGAAGAACGATCCACAGGACGCAGTCGTGGACGGTCGCGTGCTCTCCGCTAACGGAGCCAAGCTGATCGCCAACCTCAAGGAGGCCAAACAACAGCCACTGTGGCGTGTGCTCGTAGCACTCTCGATCCGGCATGTCGGCCCTACCGCGGCCCGCGCGCTGGCCGGGCACTTCGGCTCGATGGACGCAATCCGTGCCGCGTCGCTTGAGGAGCTCGCCGGCGTCGAGGGTGTCGGCCCGGTGATCGCCGAGTCCGTCCAGCAATGGTTCACCGAGAAGCCCGCCGATCAGGAGACCCAGAACTGGCATGTAGCGATCCTCGACAAGTGGGCCGCTGCCGGGGTGCGGATGGCCGATGAGGTTGATGAGTCGAGCCCCAAGACCCTGGCCGGTTTAACGGTCGTGGTCACTGGCTCGCTGCAGGGTTTCTCGCGCGACGAAGCCAAGGAGGCCATCCTGTCCCGCGGTGGCAAGGCGGCCGGGACGGTGTCAAAGAAGACCGACTATGTCGTGGTGGGGGAGAACGCCGGGACCAAAGCCGAGAAAGCGGCCGAGCTCGGGTTGAAGATTCTGGATGAGGCGGGCTTTCGCGCGCTCCTTGAGTCGGGTGAGTCGAAACCAGCCGCCGACGGCGACGTCAACGGCAGCGACGTTGGCGATGGCGACGACAGCGGCAGGCACGGCGACAGCGGCAGGCACGGCGACAGCGGCAGGCCCAGCGACAGCGGCAGGCCCAGCGACAGCGGCAGGCACAGCGGGAGCGGCATCGACATCGACGTCATGCATTACGACGAGGAGCCACGATGAGTCCTGATCGAGAGCGTGACGAGGCCGGTCGGCCGCGCAACGCCCGTCCACGCGACAAGCTCGGTCGCCCCCTTCCCCGCGGAGAGTCCGGAGTTGCAGGGGTTCCCGATGATCTCGTTCTGTCACCGCGCGAAAGTCTGGCTGAAGCTCAGCGACTCCTGGACGAGGGCCTGCCGTTCCAGGCTCACGAGGTTCTGGAGGCCATCTGGAAGGCAGCCCCGGACGCCGAACGAGACCTGTGGCAAGGGCTGGCCCAGCTGGCTGTCGGTTTGACCCACGCACTTCGCGGGAACACCGTCGGGGCCGCACGCCTGCTCCGGCGTGGGGCTGACCGCATCTCGGGGTATGCCGACAAACCGCCGTATGGCGTTGACGTCAAAGGGTTGCTCGACTGGGCCGGATCACTGGTCGTGCGGCTGGAGGACCCGCCCAGTGAGGTCGGCCCACCGAGCGCCCCCAGACTCTGCGGCAGCTGACCTTCCAGCCCTGGCGCGTCGTGGTGGTGTCGTGGTGGTGGCGACCAGCCGCGAATACCACTGGTTGAGCACTCCACACCACCGCGCAGCCAGCAGGGGCTGGCCGATAACGGGTGGGACCCTGCCCACAGTCACGACCGGGTACGGGGCATCGCCCGGAAGGGATGTCCTGCTCTCGCTCTTTGTGACGCCGGCGCGGCTGAGGACCAGGCTGTGGTTGGTCTCATAGATGCGTCCGCAGTAGGTGATGCGGCCCGGCGCCTTGGGCCACCACGTCTTGTAGACCATGCGGTACCCGAGGGTTCCCACGGCGGCCACGATGATGACGGCAACCACAATGCCAGCCAGTCTCCGGGCCACGACGCCTCCGGCTCGTGAAGAGGGCAGAAAGCCCGTGCCGCGGGCTACTCCGCGCTGGGACGCAGGTACCTCGGCCCCGGTTCACCGCTGCGGACCGGGGCCGACGGTCAGCCTCAGGCCGGCTGGACGGTGTAGTCGACTGTCTGCACGCGGCACATGCCGTCCTGGAAGATGAAGGTGTCGATGGCGTGCTCCGCCTTGCGGCCGCCTCCGATCGCCGACCACTCCAGGTAGAGCACGTCGTCGGCGAACACCGTGTCGAGCTGCCAGGCGGCGGAAGGGAGATCGCTGAGCAGCTGGGTGAAGACCTGCCGTGCGCCGTCCTTGCCGCGATAGATCTTCTTGTTCACGATCAGGATCGCGTCTTCGGTGTAGTCCTCGACGATCCCCTCGAGATTCCCGGCCCCCAGCTCCTGTCCGTGGTGGGCGAAGACCTCTTCTGGCGTGCGTGTCATGGTCGTCCCTTTCGTGGTGTGAACCTCGGAACCTACGCCGACCCGGCCGCCGTAGGAAGGGTCATGGGCCTATCCCGCGCGCACGCGTCGCGTTTGCCCTACGGTGCAGAGTGGGAGGACCGCCCGGGTTCGTCCGACGCTCGTTCTGGAGGCGTGATGAAGGCTGTTCGACTGCATCGGTATGAGGAGCGCCCGGTCGTCGAGGATGTCCCGGAGCCTGAGGCCATCGGGCCGCTCGATGTGGTCGTCAGGGTTGGCGGAGCGGGTCTCTGCCGTACCGACCTGCACATCGTCGAGGGTCAGTGGGCAGACAAGAGCAACGTGGCGCTCCCGTACACGCTGGGCCACGAGAACGCCGGCTGGATCCACGCGGTCGGTCCGGCGGTGGAACACGTGCAGGCGGGCGACGCCGTGATCCTGCACCCGCTGGTGACCTGCGGCTTCTGCCGGGCCTGTCGCGCCGGCGACGACGTGCACTGCGAGGCCAGCAGCTTCCCGGGCATCGACACCGACGGCGGTATGGCGGACTACATCCGGACCTCGGCACGCTCGGTGGTCAAGCTCGCTCCCGGCATCGAACCGGCCGCGGTGGCCGCGCTGGCCGACGCCGGTCTCACGGCGTACCACGCGGTGAAGAAGGCTCTTCCACTGCTGTACCCGGGCAGCACGTGCGTCGTCATGGGCGCCGGCGGCCTCGGACACTTGGGCATCCAGTGTCTTCGCGCCATGAGTGCCACCCGCATCATCGTGCTCGACCCCAACGAGGAGGCTCTTGCCCTGACCCGCGGCTGGGGAGCGGACGAGACTGTCGTCGTGGACGGCAAGCATGTGGATCGGGTTCTCGAGATGACCAACGGAATGGGCGCCGAGGTGGTGCTGGACTTCGTCGGTGAGAAGGGCGCCGAGCGCGACAGCTGGTCGATGACGAGGCGGGCCGGCAGTGACTTCGTGATCGGGTATGGCGGCACCGTGGACATCCCGACCATCGATGTGATCTCGACCGAGCGCAACGTCGTCGGCAACCTTGTGGGCAGCTACAACGACCTCGTCGAGCTCATGGCGCTCAACGCGGCGGGGCACGTCACGATGCTCACCCACACGTATCCGCTGGACGCCGTGAACGACGCCATGAACGACCTGGACGCCGGCCGGTTGCGAGGCCGCGGCATCCTCATCCCCTAGCCTCGCCGAAACTCGGGCTCTGCTTTGTGGACCAGGCTCAATGCCAGGCCGGAGGCGGCGTACAGGCGCCCCGGGTCACTTTCGAGGACGGGCCTGGGTCACTTCACCCTCGTGGAGAGCTGAGGCGCGCGGCTGAGCACCCGGCATCCGGCTCATGGCGGCCCACTAGACTTCAGGGCATGTCCGCAATCTCTCGCGACGATGTCGCCCATCTCGCCATGCTCGCGCGCATCGACCTCAGCGACGCCGAGCTCGACAGGATGTCCGGCGAGCTCGCCATCATCCTCGAGTCCGTCGCGCGGGTGAGTGAGGTGGCCACCGACGACATCCCGCCCACGTCACACCCGCTGCCACTGACCAATGTGACCCGGCCCGACGTCGTACGCCCCAGCCTGACTGCCGAAGAGGTGCTCGCTGCCGCGCCCGCCTCCGAGCAGCAGCGCTTCTCCGTCCCGCGGATCCTGGACGAGGACTGATCGCTCCTCACCTCCCGCCGTCCGTCTAGTGCCTCCGAGTCTGTTCTTCGAGTACCTCCGAACAAAGGTTCAGCTGTGACTTCTGACATCACCCGAGCGAGTGCCGCCGAGCTCGCGGACCGCCTGTACCGCAAGGAGATCAGCGCTGTCGAGGCCACCCAGGCACACCTGGACCGGATCGATGCCGTGGACGGTTCGGTCAAGGCATTCCTGCACATCGACGCGGAGGGTGCGCTGGCGACCGCTCGCAGTGTCGACCAGCGTCGGATAGCCGGTGAGGAGCTCCACATCCTGGCCGGGGTGCCGATCGCCGTGAAGGACATCGCGACCACGAAGGGTATGCCCACCACCGCCGGATCCCGGATCCTGCAGGGGTGGATCCCGCCGTATGACGCCACGATCGTCACCAGGCTCAAGGCCGCGGGCATGCCGATCCTGGGCAAGACCAACATGGACGAGTTCGCGATGGGTTCCTCGACCGAGCACTCGGCCTACGGTCCGTCGCACAACCCCTGGGACCTGGAGCGGATCCCCGGCGGGTCCGGCGGTGGCTCCTCCGCTGCCGTCGCGTCCTATCAGGCGCCGCTGGCGATCGGCACCGACACGGGGGGTTCGATCCGTCAGCCGGCTGCGGTCACGGGCACGGTTGGGTGCAAACCAACCTACGGCGGCGTCTCGCGCTACGGCTTGATCGCTCTGGCCAGCAGTCTTGACCAGGCAGGCCCGGTATCGCGCACGGTGCTCGACGCCGCGATGCTGCACTCGGTCATCGGGGGCTACGACCCGATGGACTCCACGTCCATCAACGCGCCGGTGCCCCCGGTCCTCGAGGCCGCTCGCCGTGCCGACGTCAAGGGCATGCGGATCGGCGTGGTCAAGGAGCTTGGCGGCGAGGGCTACCAACCAGGGGTCCGTGCCCGCTTCGAGGAGTCCGTGCAGCTGCTTGTCGAAGAGGGCGCCGAGGTCGTCGAGGTGTCCTGCCCGAGCTTCGACTACGCGCTGGCGGCCTACTACCTGATCCTGCCGAGTGAGGCGTCTTCCAACCTCGCCAAGTTCGACGCCATGCGTTACGGCCTGCGCGTCCTGCCGGAGGGGGTGGACGATCCCAGCGCCGAACAGGTCATGGCTGCCTCTCGCGACGCGGGTTTCGGCGACGAGGTCAAGCGCCGCATCATCCTGGGCACCTATGCGCTTTCCAGCGGTTACTACGACGCTTACTACGGCTCGGCACAGAAGGTCCGCACGCTGATCCAGCGGGACTTTGCCGCGGCTTTCGAGAAGGCCGACGTCCTCGTGTCGCCGACCACGCCGACGACCGCCTTCAAGATCGGCGAGAAGATCAACGACCCGCTTGCCATGTACCTCAACGACATCGCGACCATCCCGGCCAACCTCTCCGGTATCCCGGGCATCTCCCTGCCGAGCGGTCTGGCCGACGAGGATGGGCTGCCGACCGGCATACAGATCCTTGCTCCGGCCACCAAGGACGAGCGGTTGTATGGCGTGGGTGCGGCCCTGGAGGCCGCTCTCGTCCGGCGCTGGGGCGGACCGTTGCTCGCCAAGGCACCAGAGCTGCCGATCAGAGACGCCCGGCTGTCGACCACCTCAACCTCGACCACTTCTACCGGCCGGGAGGTCCGCGCATGAGCATCGCCACCAGGGCCGCAGAGCCCGTTGTCGACTATGCAGAAGTCCTCAAGAAGTACGACCCGGTGATGGGCCTCGAGGTCCACGTCGAGCTCAACACCGCGACCAAGATGTTCTGTGGCTGCGCGACCGGCTTTGGCGCAGAACCGAATACGCAGGTCTGCCCGGTGTGTCTGGGACTGCCCGGGGCACTGCCTGTGGTCAATGTGGCCGCAGTCGAGTCGGCCATCCGGATCGGTCTGGCGCTCAACTGCGAGATCGCGTCGTGGTGCCGGTTCGCCCGTAAGAACTACTTCTATCCGGACATGCCCAAGAACTTCCAGACCTCGCAGTACGACGAGCCGATTGACTTCAACGGCCACCTCGATGTCGAGCTGGCGGACGGATCCACCTACCGCGTCGAGATCGAGCGCGCCCACATGGAGGAGGACACCGGCAAGTCGCTGCACATCGGTGGCGCCACCGGTCGCATCCACGGTGCGGATCACAGCCTCGTCGACTACAACAGGGCCGGTATTCCGCTCGTTGAGATCGTGACCCGACCTCTCGTGGGCGCCGGGGCTCGGGCACCCGAGGTGGCGAAGGCCTATGTTGCGACGCTGCGTGATCTGCTCAAGGCGCTCAAGGTCAGCGACGTCCGGATGGAGCAGGGCTCGCTTCGCTGCGACGTCAACCTGTCGCTGCGTCCCAAGGCCGAGGACCCGGATGCCCAGAATGACGTCCCGCTGGGTACCCGGACCGAGACCAAGAACGTCAACTCGCTGCGGTCGGTCGAGCGGGCAGTGCGCTACGAGATGACCCGTCACGCCGCGGTGCTGAACAGTGGCGCCTCGATCCTCCAGGAGACCAGGCACTGGCACGAGGACACCGGCGTCACCACGTCCGGCCGGGTGAAGTCCGACGCCGACGACTACCGCTACTTCCCCGAGCCTGACCTGGTGCCGGTTGCGCCGACTCGCGAGCGCGTTGAGGAACTGCGTGCCACGATGCCCGAGCCGCCGACCGAGCGTCGTCGCAGGCTCCAGAATGACTGGGGTTACAGCGATATGGAGATGCGTGACGTCATGAACGCCGGCGCGGTCATGCTGATCGAGGAGTCAGTGGCCGCGGGTTCGACGCCTGCGGGTGCGCGCAAGTGGTGGATGGGCGAGCTGGCCCGGCGCGCCAGTGTCGAGGGCCGTGATCTGGCGGACTTCGGTGTGACTCCGGCCTACGTTGCCGAGCTTGACTCGCTGGTGGCGTCCGGTCGGCTCAACGACTCCATGGCCCGTCAGGTGCTCGACGGCGTCCTGGCCGGTGAAGGCTCCCCGGCCGCGGTTGCCGATGCGCGCGGGCTGCAGCTGGTCAGTGACGACGGGGCCTTGTCGGCTGCGGTCGACGCGGTCATCGCGGCGAACCCCGATGTTGCTGACAAGGTGCGAGAGGGCAAGGTGCAGGCGGCCGGCGCGCTGATCGGTCAGGTCATGAAGGAGATGAAGGGCCAGGCCGATGCGGCCAAGGCTCGCGAGCTGATCCTCAGCAAGCTAGGTGCTCCTTAGTGGGTTGGCGAACGCCGAAAGCGGCTCAGATGCGATGCCTTTCGGACTGGACTTGCCGCGTCCTCAACCAGTGCGTCGAGCAAGTACGGGGCGAGTGGTCTTGCCTCCCGTACCCCTGATCAGCTGGAGCGTACGACGCACATCTGATGGTGAGCTGATCATGAAGGCGATGACGAAGGCCCAGAGGACTATCGAGAGAACCAGTACGACCTTGTACATCTCTGTTCCTGCCCAACAACTCGAGAATTCGTCGGAACCGTAGGGAGTGCCTGCCCCGGTGAATCCAGAATCCCCCGGTCTGGGCCCGAGCGCATCACTCGTATGGCCGGGTATTGCCTCAGCCGTTCGGCTGACCCAGCCCGGGCAGGTCGAGTCAATGAACGGGGAGGCGAAGAGCGACGATCCGGTCGTCTCCGGGGCGTGGGGTGCCGCGGAAGGTGTTGCTGGTGACCAGCCAGAGCCGTCCGTCCAGTGCTGACACGACGGTGCGCCTCGGCCATACTGCCCCTGCAGAAGGCGTTGCGGTTCGCCCGCGTTTCCCATGCTGTCCAACGGAATCCGCCACAGCGACTCACCGCGCAGGGCCGCCATGGTGGAGATGTAGAGGTAGCCGTCGGGACCGAACGCGAGCCGGCCGCCGTTGTGGTTGCGGGCTTTGGGGATACCGCTGACGATGATCGGGCCAGGTCGTAGCGAGGTGCCGTCGAAGGTCATCCGGATGACCCGGTTGTCGTTGCGCGAGGTGAAGTAAGCGAAGACCGACCGGTCCGACGCGAAGGTGGGGGACACCGCGATACCGAGCAGTCCGCCCTCACCGGCGGGTCCGACGCCGGGCACACGCCCCACCGACACCTGCCTGGAGCCGTTGAGGATGTGCAGCACCTTGCCGTGGTCACGCAGGGTCACCAGAGCGGTGCCATCGGGCAGGAACGCAAGTCCCCAGGGAACAGGGAGCCCGGTCGCGATGGTCTCCCGCGCGCTCCTGTTGGACGCCCGCTCAGAGGACTGACCTGATGATGCCGTTGCCGGGGATACTTTTGGGTTGGACCCCGCCGGGTTGGACACCGTCGAGAACGTGACCCGGTCTCCGCCGCTGCAGCCCGCAATGGTGAGAACGAGCAAGAGCATCCCGCAGACCCGTCTGCTCATCCCACATTCTTACCGGATACGGTCACGGCATGCCTGTGATCGCGCTGCCTGACCGTGAATGGATTAACCTCATCGGGCCCGTGGCGGGTGTCGAGATGGTGACCTGGGACCTTGTGGGGGAGCCGCCGCGGCGAGACGAGATCTCTTTCGTGGTGCCGCCCTACATGACGTCCAGTCCGTGGGACCGGCTCGGCTTGTTGCCCGGTCTCCGTGTGGTTCAGCTGCTGAGCGCCGGTTACGAGACCGTGCTGCCCGCAATACCGGCGGGTGTGAAGCTTGCCAACGCGGCGGGTGTCCACGACGCCTCGACGGCGGAGCTGGCGGTTACGCTCGCGCTGAGCTCGCTAAGGGGGATACCCGAGTTCGTTGTGGCACAAGGGCGTTCGCAGTGGCTACCGGCCGAGTCCCGGCCTTCCCTGGCTGACAAGAAGGTGCTCATCCTCGGGTATGGCGGGATCGGAGTCGCGATCGCGCGCCGGCTCAGCGGGTTCGAGGTGACGCTTACCGCGGTGGCTTCGCGGGCTCGGGGCGGCGATGAGCTGGTGGCCTCCGTGCACGGGGTGGACGAGCTGCCGACCCTGCTCCCCATGCACGACGTCGTCATCGTGATCGTGCCGCTCTCGGACGCGACCATGGGTCTGGTCGATCGGGACTTCCTGGCCTCGATGCGCGACGGTGCCCTGTTGGTCAACGTCGCGCGGGGCAAGGTCGTGGACACCGACGCCCTCGTGGAAGCCACTGGGTCCGGCAGGATCAGGGCTGCGCTCGACGTCACAGACCCAGAGCCATTGCCGGCCGACCATCCTCTGTGGCACACGCCCGGCGTCCTCATCTCGCCTCACACCGGAGGGGTGACCAGCGCCTTCGTGCCTCGGGCGGTCGCGCTGCTGAGGGAGCAGATTGCGGCATTCGTGGGGGAGCGTCCCTTGCGCAACGTGGTGAACGCGGACTGAGCCCGCTGGGCCATCGCGTCTTTCGGGGTGCTCAGGCGTAGTACCGGAAGACCAGGTCGGCAACACACGGGGGCTTGGTCTGCCCCTGAGTCTCGTACGTCAGGTGGTAGACGACCTGGACGCCGCGCGCAATGTCGGTGACCTCGGCCACCGAGACATGCATCCGCACGCGGGAGCCGACCAGCAGCGGGGCAGGGAACCTGACCTTGTTGAGGCCGTAGTTGATGGCGGGGCCCATGCCGTCGACGACTGCGACCTCCCACAGCAGGCTGGAGCACAGCGAGAGTGTGAGCATGCCGTGCGCGACGGTCGCTCCGAAAGGGCCGTCCTCGGCACGCATCGGGTCGACATGAATCCATTGCTGGTCGCGGGTCACCCCGGCGAACGTGTCGATTGCGGACTGCTCGACGGTCACCCAGTCGCTGACGCCCAGGTGGGTCCCGACGCAGGCCCGGAGATCTTCGAGGCTGGTAATGATCCGCGGGCAGGGGTGCTCGAGCTGGGCCGTGTCAGTGCCCGAAGATCGGATCTCGTCAGCCGTGGTTGTGGTCATGGTCATGGTCATCACTCCCAGGTGGCGACTCGTCTTCCCCGCGGACCGTGCTCAACCGAAGTGTGGCAGGAACTGCGCCACTTCGCGCGTCAGAAATCGGGCCAGGCTTGAGGATCAGACCGTCAGTCCCGCGAAGACGGCTGGCGACAGGGGCACCTGGCGCGGCTCGCCCGGCGTGAAGTCGGTGGACCCGAGCTCGGACGGAGGGCGCCACGTGGGCCTTCGCTGGGAGCAGCTGCCGAGCTGGCTACGGACGCAGTGGCTGGCAGATCTGGCGTCACGTCGTGCGGCTGTCGACTTTCTGGTCCTGTCGAGTCCAGACAGGTTCGGCGGGGACCCCTGCGACTGGTGGAACGTCGCGAAAGTACTGGCCGACAAGGGAATGGGTGTCATCGTTCAGTGCACCCACGCGTCCGCCCGGCTGCTTTCCGAACCCGTGCTCTACGAGCTGGGGGTGAGCTGATGACGGCGCTGCGCCTTGCGCTGACCGAGCTGCGCCGTCTCACGTCGGGCAGACTGCCGCGATTGGCACTGGTCGCCATGTTGTTCGTGCCAACGCTTTATGGCGGGCTGTACCTCTACGCGAACAAGGATCCCTATGCAGGGCTCTCGCGAGTGCCCGCGGCGATCGTCGTCGAGGATGCGGGAACGACCTTGGCCAACGGAGAGCGGCTCCAGGCCGGCCCCACCGTCGCTCGTGATCTCGTGGCTTCTCGCAGCTTCGACTGGCATGAGGTTGGCCGCGGCGAGGCGACGTCAGGGGTGGCCGACGGTCGCTATGACTTCGCGTTGATCGTGCCCAGGGCGTTCTCCGGGGATCTGGCCTCCAGCACCGAACCCACCCCCCGACAAGCCCATCTCCAGGTGGCAACCAACGATGCCAACAACTACATCGCCCACACGATCGCCAACCAGGTGGTTGCCCAGGTGACGAAGTCAGTGGCCGAGCAGGTGAGCTCCACTGCTGCGAACCAGCTCCTGCTGGGCGCCGCCATGGCCAGTGCAGGGGCCGGGGTCGCAGCCGCTTCGGGGCAGTACATCGCCTCCACGACGAGGGGGACCGGTGACCTGGCGACTGCACTTGGCCAGCAAGGTTTCACCCAGAGTCAGATCAGCACGATTCTTGCCGAGACCGCCAGGCTCAGCGGTCCAGCCGCCGCGGCCAATGCAAAGGCGGCGGGAAGCTCGACCCAGGTGGCCGCGCTCGCGGCCGGCGCGACAAGGGTCGCGGCCGGCGCCCACCGGCTGGCCCTGGCGGCCGGACCCCTGCAGGAGGGCATTCATCAGGCAGCCGGCGGAGCCGCACGCCTGCGCGACGGGGCCGACAGCCTGGCGTCGGGCGTGGGCCTGCTGGGCTCAGGGGCCGCGAGTATCGCAACCGGCCAGCGATCGGCTCTGGACGGGGTCACGAAGCTGGACACGGGCGCCGGGCAGCTCAAGGCCGGTCTCGGGTCACTGAGCACCGGGGCTTCGACCC
>Ga0209429_10002097_pt1 | contig 11943 bp, 8 predicted proteins | sample BarGraNGADG00212_3_FD_184493 | JGI IMG/M metagenome (GOLD analysis project Ga0209429, IMG submission 184493) | Arctic peat soil microbial communities from Barrow, Alaska - Barrow Graham LP Ref core NGADG0004-212 (SPAdes) (version 2) | ecosystem: Environmental > Terrestrial > Soil > Wetlands >... | reverse complement strand
CGGAGCAACCGTTTTAGAAGCAAGAAAGAGTGATTATCCGATAGGAATACTTGCACATAAAACACGTTCGGATACCTTATTATATTCCAAAATGTTATATATGGGTAAATCATACAAGCCTGACGAAGGATCCTACAATGATATTTACTTGAAAATGAATGGACGGAAGCTTTATCAGTATGCAATTGAAAAAGTGCCTCAAACTATAAAAGAGTGTCTTGAGAAATCTAATACTCACCTGGGTGACATCAGGAAAGCGCTGATTCATCAGGCAAATGGAAAGATGGATGATGCAATATTAAGAAGGCTTTTTAACCTTTATGGAATTGATGACATGCCGGAAGACATCATGCCGATGACAATTGGATGGTTAGGCAATTCATCAGTAGCAACCATACCGACATTATTGGATCTTATATTAAAAGATCAGCTAAAACCACACAAAATTACCCATGGTGACACCCTGATATTCGCATCGGTAGGAGCAGGAATGAATATTAATGCATTGATATACAAGATGTAATTGAATCCTCTGACCGTATTTACGGTTACTTGCATCGAAGTCATAGGGTATAAAAACGGGGGAGAGGTCTATTTTGAAATATTCTAAACCAAATTAATTTTTATGTTTAACTTTCATATGATTTGAGAATGGTGAAGGTCTGCTAAAAGCATTTTATAAATGTGTATTTCAGCGTATTAATGACAAGCTGCTTTTGTGACTGACGGAGCTATGCTTTAAGAGAATACCGGTAAATAAGATCGTAGAAGTGAGTTTTTTTGACCTTTTTATTTAATGATAGTGGCGCCTGGTATAATTTCGAAATAGCAGTTTGTCAGATATACTTAATAATATTATTTTGTTTTTAAATTTTTGATTTCAATAAGTAATTCTATTAACTTTAAAAATGAGTTAGCTGTAAGGCAAACTGCACCAAGCCCTCATTCTACCATGACTTCCGACGCACAAGCAAGAGTTTTGCAGCCCATCCCTGCAACCGTCCCGTCGCTGCAAAACACATGCTTTTTTGCCTACCCGGACTCCGCCGTTTAGACAACTTCAACATGACGCGAAAACTCCAACCCGTTTACCGAGACTATGCCATCTGTACAATTTAACATAGACGAGAAACCGCTCATCCATCTACCAGGATTAACAAAAACACAAATAAATGGTTTTTGCAATTCCACCTAGACAAATTATCAATACGAGATAATTCCTGCTCATCTACCGGGATTGGCAAAAACCACAACTTACTCACAAATTACCTTGCATCAGACCTAGAACCAGCACCTTGATAAAAAATAAAAATTTAATTAGGTACACCATATTTGTAGATTAACCTACACTATATATTTGACTTGTTTAACCTTTATTAATATTATATTCAACCAAATGGAAAAGACACTTCACATGATGATCGGTTCTATTGGAACAGGAAAATCGTTTCATTCAGTTAAACTGAGTAAGGAATTAAATATTGATGTACTATCTGCAGATAGTATAGAAAAAGATTCAACTTCAATTGATGATAATGAAATTGAGATAGACATTATGGAAGATTACCTTAATCATTTAGATTCAGGTGAATCATTTATTCTTGATGGACTAAATATTAACAAGGCTTCCAGGAAACATAATTTAACTCTTGCAAAACATAGGGGATTTATAATAAATGCATACGATTTTGGTCCAGGAGATGACAAATCCCTAAATCAGAGATTAAGCGACCCTAGGGGAGTATCAGAGGAAAGGTGGAAGGTTATAGCAGAAAGTAACAAAAAGAGTTATGAAAAACCGGAAAAAGATGAGGGATTTAAAGAAATAATTGAAATGATTTAACGAACTTTAGAAATATTTAATTCATGCTACATAATTACTCCTTAACATTATTATAAATTGATAGGGGAAATCCAATTATTCACAGAAAGAAGATATATTCGCATAAAATGCTAAAGAATATGAGTGAAAAGCCAATAAATAGGCTGAAAGCAGTATTGGCAGATCAAGTCAAAACAAATAAATGGCTTGCTGAAAAACTGAACAAAAATGAAACAACTATTTCTAGGTGGTGTACTAATGAGACACAACCGTCAATGGACACTTTTGTTGAAATAGCTAATCTCTTGGGTGTAGATGTAAGAGAACTTATTAACTCAACAAAAAGATAATCAGGAATGTATAATCAAACTCAAAAATTAGATTTTAGCAATATACCTGTTAGCCCAGAATGGTGTTTTAAAAATGTCCGTTCAATTGAGCAATGGACGCATGGCTACCACCGCTATCCTGCTAAGTTCTTGCCAAATCTTGTAAAAAAAATAATAGAAGCTTATACCCAACCAACTGATTTGGTTGTAGATTTTTTTGCCGGTTGTGGAACCACTTTAGTCGAAGCAAAGGTTCACGGGAGACAATCAATCGGAGTTGACATCAATCCAGTTGCAGAGTTAATTACAAATGCAAAAATCAATCCAATTGAACCAAAAAAACTCGAAGTTGAGTTCCAACGCATAATTAAATTGTTTGATGATTTTGATCCAAATGATTATTGCGAAATTACTTTACATGATAGAATAGACTATTGGTTTTCTCCGGAACACAAATATAAAATTGCATTCCTTTATGAAAAATTTCTATTGCTGGATGATAATTCCGTAAAAAACTTTTTTTTGGTCTCGCTTTCACATATTCTCAAAAACTGTTCAAAATGGTTACAGTCAAGCACCAAACCACAAATTGATCCGAATAAGATTCCAATAGATCCTTTTATTGTTTTCAAAGCTCATACGAAGATGATGATAAAACGGAATAAAGAGTTTTATAATCAACTTTCCGAGAATGATTTTTTGGAAATTCCTTGTGAAATTAGGTTGGAGGATGCACGAAAAACCTCAATTGCATCTGATTCTGTTGGCGCAATTATTACATCACCGCCTTATGTAACATCATATGAGTATGCTGATATACACCAACTCACTGCCTATTGGTATGAGTATATTTCAGACCTACAAAAATTCAGAAAAAATTTTATTGGAACTTTTTATTCATTTAATCAAGAAACAAAAGTTGAATCGGACATTGGACAACAAATTGTAAATCAGCTATTGAATAAAAATAAACGTAAAGCAAATGAAGTTGCTAACTATTTTAGAGACATGCAAGCAGTGGCTGCAGAAATGCAACGTGTTTTAAAAGTAGATGGACATGCTTGTTTAGTAATTGGGAACACAACTTTTTTAGGAGTTAAAGTAAAATCAGCAGAAGTATTTGCTGAGATTTTAGAATTGTTAGGTTTCAGTATAGTTAACATTATTAAGCGAAGCATTCCGTATAAATTGATACCAACCATCCGAGACATACAAACAGGGAGATTTTCAACACTTGATAGCAAAAACAGCAAACAGGTTTACCCAGAAGAATATATTTTAATTGCAAGGAAAAATTAGATTATGAACATAGAAAATGTAGGACAGGTCATTGACAGTATACCTGTAACAATAAGTTATAGGATAATAGAACTTTTTTCTGCAGGATTATATTCCAGCCCAAACAAAGCATTTGAAGAATTAGTCAGTAACTCATATGATGCAGGGGCTCCTCAGGTATCTGTTTATATTCCACTTGATAAGAGCTTGTCTGATTCTATCCTTTGGGTTGCTGATAATGGTACGTCAATGGATAAAGAGGGACTTAAACAATTTTGGAAGATTGGAGAATCAAATAAAAGAGATAATGAAAGTCAGGTACGATTGCCAATTGGGAAATTCGGTATCGGGAAGCTTGCAACATATGTTCTTGCAAATAAATTGACTATAATTTGTAAAGCTGAAGATTCCAAGTATTATGCGGTAACGATGAACTATTCTAATATCAATAAGAGTTCAAGTGAGACCATTTCACTTGACGAGAGAGAATTGACACTTGTAGAAGTGCAAAGCATTTTATCGCCTTTAATAAAAAAAGGGGAGCAGAATTTACTGACATTTAATCTATGGGGGGATGATTCTGAAAATACATGGACTTTTGCAATCCTCTCAGAACTAAAACCGAAAGCAGTAGAAATTAAAGACGGAAGATTAAAATGGATTCTTAGCACCGCCTTGCCTCTTAATCCAAATTTTAATTTAAGTTTTAATGGAGTTACAATTCAACCGAGTAAAGAAAGCATTGATCCGTGGAAAACGTGGATATTCGGTCAATCTGACGCGGTAGCCACCAAGTTTAACTATGAAGTGGGAACCTATAAAGAAAATCCCTGCGTTCATTTACCTAATTTAAGAAATGTTACTGGACAAATAGATTTATACAAAGATTCTCTTTTAACTGGAAAATCAGCCGAATTAGGCAGAAGTAATGGGATTTTTCTTAAAGTTAGAGGTAGGTTACTAAATATTGACGACTCTTTAATGGGGATGGAAGCGCTTTCACATGGTGTTTTTAATAGGGTAAGGATTACAGTTAATGCTGACGAATTAGATGATTATATAACTTCAACAAGAGAGTCAATAAAATCATCGGCGGCACTTGAAGATTTGAGAAAATATATATTAAGAAAATTTACCCAAGTAAAAGAATGGTACTTTGAATCAATTGAGGAGGAAGAAAAAAAGAATAGAGCTTCCTATAAAATCTCCTATGCTTCTTCTAGTTTATCAAGACGACCATTAATAGTAGCTGCAAAAAAATTTCTTAATGGTGAAATCGGCGATTTAGTTTTAACAGAAATCCCAAATAAACTAACTTCTCAGGAGAAAAAAGATTTAATCACAAAACTTGAAGAAGACCTGACGACTGACAAAGGAATTATACAGAAAGTTGAATGGGTAGCACTAAATCCTGAAGATCCAATTGCGAAACTTGAACTCGCAACTGGATTCGCTAAAATAAATTTGATGCATCCATTCTTTGCCAACTTTTTAGAAGAAGTAAAATCTCCCTTACCTTTTCAATTGATTGCCTTAACTGAAATTCTTACAGAGTGTTTCTTACTTGATAGTGGTATTATTCAGGATGAAGTACGGGAAATAATGTTAAAGCGAGATGCCATTTTAAGAGAACTTACCTTTAGTGATAAACCGAACGCACCATTTGTAGCTCAGTTATTGCAGGCATCATTAGGCGATCCAACTGGATTGGAAAATGGAGTTACTCATGCTTTCAACTCCTTAGGATATGAAACTGCACACATAGGGGGTCCAGGGAAACCTGATGGCAAAGCTGTTGCCTACTTAGGTCCATTAAATTCTCCGGAAAACTATTCTTTTACTTTCGATGCAAAAAGTACATTAAAAGATAAGATTAAAGCAACCACAGCTCATATATCTGGGGTGGACAGACATAGAGATGAGTATAATGCTAATTATGCTTGTGTTATTGCGATTGATTTTGAAGGTGCAGATGATCCAGGTTCAGCAGTTAATACTGAAGCAAAAAAACATAAGATCACTCTTATCAGAGCAAAAGACTTAATGGTACTTGTATTGATATCCAGTCCCAAGCAAATTGGATTAAAACAACTCAGGGATTTTTTTGAAAATTGCCATACAGTGATCGAAACAACAGGATGGATTAATACTATCAAAAATAAAGTGGTCACAAAAGGACCTATAAAAGAATTACTTGAGGAAGCGTTTAAATTAATTAAAACAGATACTGAGCCAGCTTTCCTGAGTGCTATGCGGATGAGTAATCCTGAATTAAAAAAACACTCTCTTGATAATCTTAAATCTCTTGTACAAAGTTTGGAAAGACTTGTACCAAATTATATAAGCATATCAACTGACAACATCGTAAGTCTACAAGTGCCTCCAGAGAAAATATTAAATGCAATTAACCTGACTTTCGCGACTGAGGTTCCTTCAGAGTTTCGGGATATCTACATAAATGCCTTTTCATAAAAGTGTTTAAGTTTGCTAATTTAGACTTCGAATGGATAGGGCTTTGTACAATAATTTTTATATAAACTATCCATGCTTAAAATTGATCATTCAATTGAAATCTGAGCAGGTTTCTATATAATCTTATGATTAATGCAATTTTATGGGCAAAGACTTATTTGGTAATAAGATAGAAAAGAAAATCGACATAGCAGAGGAAGAATTAAGAAACTATGACAATAATAGTTTCGAAGAACGGCTAAAAAGGCTTAAAGCTATAAATCAAAATTATCCGTTCGGTCAACTAATATTCGGAAGTGACGAATCATCAAGAATTTTTGAGGAAGCAATTCATTCATATATTTTTGGACAATATATTACAACGATAATTCTGGCTCAAGCTTTTATAGAAAGGAGATTTCAAGAATACTTCCATATTAGACTTGACGATAAGAGAGCTAAATATACTTTAGATAAGTTTATAAAAGAATTTAAGGGGACTGGCTTTCTTCCTGACTTTTTAATAGGGAAAATTGATAAAATAAGACTAAAGCGAAACCCATTTGTTCACCATAGAATGCCTCTTCAAAAAGATACCCTACAAGCAAGAGCGTTTAACTTAGGTATTCATTCTGACAAATTATTACAAAATGATGCAAAAGATGCGATTGATGTAATGTTCGAGATGGTTCAAAGAAGAATATTATAAAAAAAATGTATCTATATCAGATGACTAATCGAACATTTTAAAATATGTAGGTAGCAACCCCTAAATTCCTTAAATTATGTTTAATCTAGAAACTTTGAAAGAAGAATCAACCAATAACAATCGTTTTGAAAGACGATTGGCTATACTAACTTCTAATGGTCAAGAAACTGAAAGAATTAGATCAGTTGTTGAGAATGCAGTTTTAAATATTAAAGACAAACAAAAATCATTTGTTATATATGGCGAGCCTCAGAGTGGTAAAACAGAAATGATGATTGCTTTGACAGCAAGGCTTTTGGATGAAGGATACAAAATAATAATTGCTCTCCTTAATGATAGTGTTCAACTATTAGGACAAAACCTGGAAAGATTTCAACGATCAGGTTTATCGCCTTCGCCTAAAAAATTTAGTGAAATTTTATCACCTGAGATTAAAATTGGTAATCAACAATGGGTTATTTTTTGCAAAAAAAATTCATCTGATTTACAAAAACTACTCGATAAACTTAATGGTCATCAACAATGTGTTGTGCTCGATGATGAAGCCGATTTCGCAACACCCAACTCAAAAATTAACAAGAAAGAAAAAAGTAGAATTAATGAATTAACTGGAGAATTAATTAAAAATGATGGTATATATATTGGTGTTACTGCAACTCCGGCAAGACTGGATCTAAATAGGACTCACGAAAACCAAAATGAACATTGGATTGATTTTCCTCCACATTCTAATTATACAGGACAAGACATATTTTTCCCAGTAGTAATAAATAACTTAACTTATAAGTTAACTTTCTTACCAGATACGCATGATGAACCAAAACATCTTAGAGAAGCCCTTTTTAGTTTTATGGTAAATGTTGCATATTTAAATACTTCAGCAAATGAACAGAATTACTCACTTCTTATTCATACTAGTGGTAAAAAAGCTGATCACTCAATTGATTATAAACAGATAGTTAAAATATTTGAGGCACTAAAAGATGAAAAAAATACTAATCATGAATCTTACTATCACAGGTTATGGGATATTGCTAAGGAAAGATATCCTGACCATCAAGATAAAATTACAAGATATATTATAAAAACATGTGAGAGGAATAACGTTGTTGTAATGAATAGTGATAAGGAGGTAAATGCTGCTGATAATCGAACAGCAACAGATCCAACTGCTCCTTTTACAATTATCATAGGGGGGAATATTGTCTCCAGAGGAGTCACATTTAATAATTTGCTTTCCATGTTTTTTACTAGGGATGTAATGCATAAGTTGCAGCAGGATACATATATTCAAAGAGCGAGGATGTTTGGATCAAGAGGTAATTACCTTAAATATTTTGAACTTACGATTCCAAAATCACTCTATTTGGATTGGCAAAAATGCTTTATTTTCCATCGCTTGTCTCTTGAATCAAGGAGACAAGACAAACGATCACCAATATGGTTGGACGGACAACGCATTACAGCCGTATCCGCGGCAAGTATTGATAGAACTAATGTAGTCGTAGATAAAGGAGAAATGAGCTTCGGTTTATTTAATTTTGATAACGACCAAATTAATAATATCTTAAATCAAAATACAAATTCAATCTTTAAGATCAAAGCTTTATCTTCTATTTTAGGCATAGATTGTCTACCAGGTTACTTGATAACCTACATTGAAAGTTTTTGTCCATTAGGGGATGATTCTATTGCTATACATTTGCCCACTAGTATAGCAGGATACAAAGATAAAGATGGCGAAACTGATAAATCAACAATTACTCGTACTCGTGGATTTATTGGGAATCGGGAATTAGAACTTAGTAAGTTTCCTAACGCAATACATCATATTAATATACTTTACAACGACCAAGGAAAAGCACGTATATTTTATAAATATCAAGGAAATATTCGTTTCCTAAAGACAACTAAGAAATGATTAAAGAATTTGAATTTTATCATGGAGTAGTTTTTACTAAATTGATACATTCCAGTAAAAAGTGTATTTCTATAAAATCGTTCCCAACTTCTAGTAATGCATCTTATATTTATAACGAAAACATAGGTATTTATATAAAACACTCTACAAAACGATTATCGCCTTGGCATTTCAGCCTTCAGAAGATTCATCAGGATGAAATTATTCAAATGAAAAATCAACTTAGAGAAGTATTTCTAGTTTTAGTATGTGGTAAGGATGGTATCGTAATTTTAAGTTATAATGAGCTGAAACAAATTTTAAATGAAGTGCATGATGAAGTAGAATGGATATGTGTGTCTCGTAATCCTAATAAAGAATATACAGTAAAGGGTTCAGATGGAGCATTAGGTCGTAAAGTTAGTAAAACTGATTTTCCTAAAAAGATTTTTAATATTGGCAATGTCTAATAATCTATAGTCAATTGCAAACTGTCAAGGTTAAAAATTACAAGGAATGATTGATGACAATAAACAATAAAGGGCAGCTGCCAACACGCTATAAATGCCATTTGGCAAGCCTTACTTACTTGTAAGTCTGAATAACTAATGATTTTTATTTGCTAACTTGTATTGACGTGCTTTGAAATGCCAAACTGCACTTATAGCTAGCCTGTAGCGCTCATACCAACTCCTGCCCATACCATGCCAATCATGATCAAAACTCTAAATTCATAAGCAAACTTATTGTTGAACCAGTAATACTCAATGGAGTCATGGTTAGATGAAAAACTTCCTATTAGATTAAAGTATGAAAAATTGTAAATGCTAATCAAGGGTGATCAATTTACTCCGGCCACAGATAGTTAAAACATGGGGTTTTCTCCTAGATTTTTATGAATGTAATTCCATTGTTTCTTAAACTTTAAAGCAAATCGCAACAGAAACATTAGAAATTTTAAGTTATTTTGATGGTCTGCATTTTCAAAAAGTTGGAGAACTTATAAAATTTGCAGAACCAACACCACCAATTGAAGCAAATTAATATGACTCAGGAACAAATACGACAACTGGAAAAAGAATTATGGGACGCAGCAGATTCTCTCCGTGCCAATAGTAAATTAACAGCTGCAGAATATAAAGACCCGGTATTAGGTTTAGTAATGCTTCGCTTTGCACAAAACAAATATGAAGAAGCAAAACCTATTGTTCAATCAAAAATTCCAACCGGACCAAGAGGTAAAAGAGCAGAAACCAGGGAAGACTATTTATCGGCAGGTGCAATAATGTTGCCGGAAAAAGCAAAATATGAATACTTAGCTGCATTGCCTGAGAGCAAGAATATTGCTGACGCAATAAATAACGCTATGAAATTGATTGAAGCCGAATATCCCGACTTACAAGGCAATCTTCCAAAAAACTATCAGGAATTTGAAAGCGATTTGCTGCGTGATCTTGTTCGTGTGTTTAATAAAGATGCTGTAAAAAAGGCAACAGGGGACGTTTTTGGCAGGATTTATGAATACTTTCTTATGAAGTTTTCCATGCAGGGAGCAGGTGCTCAGGAAGGGGGAGAGTTCTTTACACCTCCAAGTCTGGTCCAATTGATTGTAAATTTCATAGAACCTAAAGAAGGAATTATTCATGACCCCGCCTGTGGTTCAGGTGGCATGTTTGTTCAAACCGGTTATTTTGTGAAAAGCCATTCTAACAAGGAGGTTAACGAAGCCATAAAATGCTATGGAACCGAGCAGAAAACCAATAATACCAAATTAGCAAAAATAAACTTGGCCATACACGGTATTGAAGGGAAAATCATTGAGGCGAATAGCTTTTACAGCGATCCTCATAACCTTTTTGAGAAATGCGACTTTGTAATGGCGAATCCTCCATTTAATGTTAATAAGGTTGATAAGAATAAAGATTTTGTAAAAGAAGATCAACGTTTACCTTTTGGTTTACCGAAAGCTGATAATGCCAACTATATGTGGATGCAGTATTTCTACAGCTATCTGAACGAAACAGGCCGTGCCGGATTTGTTATGGCAAGTTCAGCAACCGATGCAGGACACAGTGAAAAACTCATTCGCCAGCAATTAATAGAAACAGGTGCTGTTGACTGTATAGTAAGCATAAGCAACAACTTCTTTTATACCCGCAGTCTCCCCTGCCATTTATGGTTTTATGATAGAGGAAAACGTAAGGAGAACAAGGATAAGATTTTGATGCTTGATGCCCGTAATGTATTTCGTAAAGTAACCACCACCATAAACGATTTCAGCGAAGAACAACTGGAAGGACTTACAGCTATTATGAAACTCTACCGGGGCGAAAAATCTGAAGTAAGCAAAGACAATGCCTGGTTTAACGAACGGTTCCCTGATGGAATATATAACGATATTGAAGGACTTTGCAAAATTGTAACGCTGGATGAAGTAAGAGACAACGATTTTAGCCTAACACCAGGTCGCTATGTAGGTGTAACTCTGTCCTCAGATGAGGATTTTGATTACAAAGGACGTTTAATTGAAATACAGGAGGAACTGAACACCTTAAACTATGATGCGAATCAACTGAGCCAAAGAATTGCGAACAATTTAAAGGAGTTGGTATGAGAGTTTGGGAAGAAAAAACATTAGACGAATTAGGGAAGGTTGCGAGAGGAAAGTCTAGGCACAGACCAAGAAATGCAACTTTTCTATATGGTGGACCATATCCATTTATCCAAACATCTGATGTTAAAAATGCTAATTTTAAGATTAGGGAATATAGTCAAACTTATAGTGAAGAAGGTTTAAAACAAAGCAAACTTTGGCCAAAAGATACTCTGTGCATAACCATAGCTGCAAATATTGCGGATACAGCCATTCTTGGATTTGAAGCATGTTTCCCAGATAGCATCTTGGGGTTCATCCCTTTTATAAATTTAACAGATGTTAGATTTATCAAGTACTGCTTTGATATTTTGCAAAAGAAAATAAAGCAAATTTCTCAAGGTGCTGCACAAGATAACTTAAGTTTAGAAAAATTATTAACTGTTAAATTTTTAGTTCCAAATTATGCCATCCAATTCCGTATCGCCTCAATCCTTTCCTCTTACGATGATTTAATAGAGAACAACCTCAAACGCATTAAGTTATTGGAAGAGTTGGCACAACGCACTTATGAAGAGTGGTTTGTAAAGTTTAGAGTAAATGGCAAGAATTTGGGCGTAAATACGGAAACGGGTTTGCCAGAGGGTTGGGAAAGGAAAAGAGCTGATGAGTTATTTAATATTAAAATCGGTAAAACACCACCAAGAGAACAAGAAGAATGGTTCAGAAAAGATAGTATAGGTATAAAATGGGCATCTATAAAAGACATAAACAATGCTTCAGTATTTATTCATGAAACAAGCGAAAGAATTACTAAAGTTGGCGTTGATAAATTTAATATGAATATCGCAAAAAAAAATA
>Ga0209429_10002096_pt1 | contig 11945 bp, 12 predicted proteins | sample BarGraNGADG00212_3_FD_184493 | JGI IMG/M metagenome (GOLD analysis project Ga0209429, IMG submission 184493) | Arctic peat soil microbial communities from Barrow, Alaska - Barrow Graham LP Ref core NGADG0004-212 (SPAdes) (version 2) | ecosystem: Environmental > Terrestrial > Soil > Wetlands >... | reverse complement strand
GCAGTCACCTACTGCTTATACTATGTTTATGACAGGTCTTGATTTCGCATTTGGACCTTCTTCTGAGATAGTTATTTCAGGGGATTTGCAGGCAGAGAGTACAAAAAAAATGCTTAAAGCCCTCAGAAATGAATTCATTCCTAATAAAGTTGTGATCTTTCGCCCTGATGGGAAAAGTGAAATTACTGATATTTCCGGATTTACGGGAAACCTGACGGGCAATAAAGGCAAAGCTGTTGCCTATGTATGCAGAAATTTCAGCTGCAGACTTCCAACCGATAATCCAATGGAGATGGTAAGGGAATTACTAAAGAATTAAGAGATTTTCAATTATTCATTTTTCCAGAATAAATTAATAAAGTTCACAAAACCATAAGTAAACCTTATATACTATAAAAACTAACTTAAAGTTAGTAACCTTAAGTCACTAACTAGGTGTGAGGCACAAACATGGAATCAGCACAACTATTAGACATACTCGGAAACGAGAACCGAAGAAATATCCTGCATCTTCTTGCAAGCCGCCCATGTTATATGAGCGAAATAGCAGAAAGGCTTGACGTAGGTGCAAAAGCGATACTGGGGCATCTTGAGCTACTTGAACGGGCTGGCATGATAGAAGCAAACGTGGATGAACAGCGGCGTAAATACTTCCATATAACAGATAACCTCCGTCTTGAGGTAAACGTGACGCCATATTCATTCGAGGTTGAGATAACTACTGTTGCGGTTTTGCCCCCTCAACATGAGCTAGCAACCAACCAGGCAGTCAAAAGCTTAAGATCGCTTTACAGCGAGATCCATAAGCTTGCTGAAAAAAGGCTTCGGGTTATGCAGGAATACCAGGACATCCAGGGAGAGATCACCGGAACAATGGGACGTTGCATGGAGGTCATAGAAGATGTAGCAGATGACCATCTCGAGGCCGAGATACTCTATGCCCTGCTAAAAGGTCCCATGAACAAACGCATGCTATCCATGAAACTTGGAATACCCGAATATGTGCTTGAGGGATATATCGAAAAAATGGAATATAAAGACGTACTGAAAAGAGACGAAAATAATTATATAATAGGCTAGAGAATATAAACATATACAATAAAAATAAAAAGAGGCAATAATATGTTCAAAGATTGGAGACGAACCGATAAGGGATTTTTCAATGAATTTGAAAAAGAGATGGAACAGATAAATAACCTTATGAACAGCATGATGCAATCCATAGGAAAAGAGCCGCACGTCTATGGTTTCAGCATACAGGTAGGACCAGACGGTATACCACATATTGAGCGATTCGGAAATGTTGCGCCTGCGGGTAAGGACAGCGATGTAAGGGAGCCTTTCACAAGTTCGATGATCGATGAAAAGAAGAATGAATTTAATATTACGGCAGAGATGCCCGGAATTAACAAAGAAGACATCGAACTTAATGCCACCGAGAATGAAGTCGTTATAAAGGCGAACAGCGCTACCAGGAAATATTACAAATTCATACCAGCTCCAAGCCCGATCGACCCGGAGAGCGCGAGTGCAAAATATAACAACGGTGTGCTTGAAGTGACCATAAAATTGAAAGAATCAAAGAAACCGCAGGGTAAGAATATAAAGATAGAGTAAATTATCTGAAAATAATAAAAAGCTTCGAAGATATATAAAAAACAAAGGAATTATGGATAAGAAAGATAAGACCATAACCCTCAAAGTCATTGAGGCAAAATCCTACGATGCAGGACGGGGTATTGCCAGGATAGACCCTGAGATAGCTTATGACCTTGGATTACAGACAGGTGATGTCATAGGTATTGAAGGTGCAAAAAGAACGGCTGCTCTTGTTTGGCCGGGTTATCCTGAGGATGGCAATACTGGATTAATACGCATCGATGGGACAGTAAGGCGAAATGCCGGCGTGAGTATCGATGATAAGGTGCAGATCCGAAAGATCCATACTGCACCTGCTGAAAAGATCCTTTTTTCACCCACGCAGTCATTAAAGATACAGGGTGGAGAGGCATATCTTGCGCATAATCTGGAAGGACGTGTTATTACGCGCGGGGATATTGTGGAATTAAACATTATGGGTCGACGTGTTGACCTCGTAGTCGTTTCCATAAAACCGATTTCTGACTCCGTAATTATCGGAGCGAACACGGTCATTGAGATAAGCGATAAGACTGCAAAAGAGATGCCTTCCATCCCCAGGGTCTCCTATGAAGATATTGGGGGGCTGGGAGATGAAGTAAAGAAAGTGCGTGAAATGATAGAGCTCCCTTTGCGCCATCCTGAGCTTTTTGAACGCCTGGGAGTTGAGGCGCCAAAAGGAGTTCTCCTGCATGGTCCTCCGGGCACGGGAAAGACACTCCTTGCAAAAGCGCTTGCCTCGGAAACGAACGCAAATTTCATAACCCTCAGTGGTCCTGAAATAATGAGTAAATTCTATGGTGAATCCGAAGAGAAGCTCAGGGATATTTTCCAGCAGGCTGAGGATAATGCGCCAAGTATCATATTGATCGATGAAATAGATAGCATCGCCCCGAAAAGAGAAGAAGTCACAGGAGAAGTGGAGCGGCGCATCGTGGCGCAGCTGCTTGCTGTAATGGATGGTCTTAAAGCCCGCGGCAAGGTCGTGGTGATCGGAGCCACGAACAGGCCAAATGCTATTGATCCGGCGCTTCGCCGACCAGGCAGGTTTGACCGTGAGATCGAGATCGGAGTACCTGACAGGAAAGCCCGGTTTGAGATAATGCAGATACATACACGGGGAATGCCGGTGGCGGATGATGTAAAACTTGATAGGATCGCAGACCTGACGCATGGATTTGTGGGCGCAGATCTGGCCGCACTTACGCGAGAGGCTGCCATGAACGCTATCAGGCGATTGCTGCCCGAGCTTGATCTTGAAGTACAGAGTATCCCCTCAGAAGTTCTAAACAGGTTGACGGTTACAGGTGATGATTTTAAGAATGCACTTCGTGAAATGACGCCGTCCGCGCTTCGAGAAGTATTCATTGAATGCCCCGATATCCACTGGAGCGATATAGGCGGGCTTACTGAAGCGAAACAGGAACTGAAAGAAGCAGTCGAATGGCCGATGAAATATCCAATGCTTTTCAAGCAGGGGGGCGCCAGGCCTCCAAAAGGAATACTTCTTTATGGTCCTCCTGGAACCGGAAAAACCATGCTTGCAAAAGCGGTTGCTACAGAAAGCGAAGCAAATTTTATAAGCGTGAAAGGCCCTGAATTCATGAGCAAATGGGTAGGCGAAAGCGAAAAAGCAGTCCGCGAGACGTTCAGGAAGGCAAAACAGGCAGCTCCCTGCATTATCTTCTTTGATGAGATCGATTCGATAGCCCCAACGCGCGGCGCTGGTTCGGATTCCCATGTGACCGAGAGGGTTATCAGCCAGATGCTTTCCGAGATCGACGGGCTTGAGGAGCTTCATAATATTACCGTGATAGCTGCGAGCAACAGGCCGGATATCATCGACCCCGCGCTTCTTAGGCCTGGAAGGATCGACCGGTTGATCTATGTGATGCCTCCTGACCGGGATTCAAGGCTTGAGATATTCAAGGTCCATACGGCAAAGACACCGCTTGATGGTGATGTTGACCTTGAAACGTTAGCCGATGATACCAGCGATTTCACCGGTGCAGATATTGCGTCTGTATGTAATGAAGCCACGATACTTGCGATAAGGGAATATGTGACATCAGGCAAACCCACAGAGGATGAATCCATAAAGCAATTGAAAGTTGGGTATCATAATTTCAGGGATGCGATGACCAGGGTGAAACCGTATTCCAAGAAGGAACTGGAGAAATATACGAAGATATCGGAGAACTTTATTTACCAGTAATAGTCTGTTTCAGGGATATACAGGTCCCTGATATTTTTTTTGAAAAAAATCTTGCCTTTTCCGTTAATTATAAGTCCATTCATAAACTCTTTGAGCATACCTATGGACCTCAATAAATACAAGAACCTGACCCGCGGGATTTCTGATACTTATGTAAACGTCCATCCTATCCAGCGAGGCGGTGTGCTGACAGCAGAGGCGCGTAAAGCTCTTCTTGAATTCGGGGATGGATATTCGGTTTGCGATTACTGTTTCGAATCAAGGGTTGACCTTGTGGATAAACCGCCTGTTCACGATTTTACAGCAGATGTTGCAGAATTCCTTAATATGGACGATGTTAGATTCACGGCTGGATGTCGCCATGCGAAATGGGCGGTAATGCACATGGTTTGTGAGCAGGGAGATACTGTTGTAGTAGATGCTCTTGCCCATTATACGTCATATCTTGCCGCAGAGGCGAACAAACTGAATATCGTTGAAGTGCCGCATAACGGTTATCCCAGGTTTGAGATCGATCCGCAGGGGTATGCCAGGAAATTCGAAGAGGTAGAGCAAAAGACAGGGAAACTCCCCTCAATAGCAGTGCTCACGCATGTGGATTACAGGTATGGCAATATCGCTGATGCCCAAAAGGTCGGGGAAATATGCAAAGAATACGGTGTCCCGTTCCTTCTCAATACTGCTTATTCATCAGGCATCATGCCGGTTGACGGCAAGAAACTCCATGTAGATTTCCTGTGCGGTTCAGGACACAAAAGCTGGGCGGCATCGGCGCCGATAGGGATCCTGGCAACGACGTATGAATGGAGCAGCAAGGTGTTCGATAAATCAACGTGCCGCGGCGATTGGAGCGGACGCGGTTTTTCAAAAAAGGAAGTTGCATTGTTTGGATGCTCACCGGTCTTTGGCGCGCCGGTTGCAACGATCATGGCGTCATTTCCTGCAGTCGTAGAACGGGTGAAGCACTGGGACAATGAGGTCAAAAATGCGCAGTATTTTGTAAATGAGCTTGAAAAAATAGAGGGCTTCCACCAGATGGGTGTTAAGCCAAAACAGCATCCTCTTATGAACTTTGAAAGTCTGGCACTTCATGAGATCGCGGAAAAGGATAAGCGCAGGGGATATTTCCTGTATCATGAGTTAAAAAAGAGAAAGATCGTTGGTCTTCATCCTGGCATGAGCAAGAATTTCAAGATCAATACGTATGGCTTGAAGCGCGAGCAGATCGAATATGTGGCTGCTGCCTTTAAAGATATAGCAAGAGAAAACGGAATTAACGTGGAGGAATAAACGATGAAATACGCAGAATTATCAATGAAATTCAGGAAATTTTTTGAACTTCCTTCTTCACCTGTTGCGATCAGGATCATACATGACAACTCTGAACAAAAAACAAGCGTCAAGCCAATGAGATACTGTGAAATGGTACGAAGATGCGCCTTTTATGGCGAGAGTTTTGTTTTTAGCGTTGAAGAACTTACCTGTACAAGCGCAGAGCTTGCTCTTGGTTTTACGGAACCAAGCTACGGAGAGGTCTATCCACGTATCAAGCCTGCAAATACAAAATTAGTGAGCATAAGTTCGCTTGAAAAGACAGAAAAAAAACCTGATGTTGTAGTAATAATAGGAAATCCCCGCAAAATAATGCGCATTTCCACGATCCTTGCGCAATTGCATGACAAACAACCTGTTGAGGTTAAATTCAAGGGAGAATTCGCAGTGTGCGGCGAGTGTACCGCTATTCCATACCTTGAGAAAAAAGTGAACTTATCACTTCTTTGTAATGGCGCAAGGATGTTCTCAGGATATCGTGATGATGAAGTCGTAATGGGCTTCCCGCTTGATGATTTTGTGCGGGTGGCGCAAAGTACAGAAGAAAAAGAGATAACCAGCGCCCTTTGCGGATGCATTATGGATGATATTCCCGCAGGTGCCGTATCAGCTATAGAAAAGATCGGATTCGGGAAGGGAACAGACCAGTTCTTCGGGCGCTTCGGGACTGAAATCGTGAGATTGTACACTCCTAAGGAGAAGGATGGAAAGATCACATCTTTGACGCTTCATATACCGGTAAAATTCAAAGATGGCGAAACAGCATCCAGAGCAAATGAAAAAGCCGGCGAAATACTTGAGAAACCTATGCTTCACAGGGTAAGGGACAATTGGGTGGATATAGCGCTTCCCCTTGATCTGGGAGAGACTCTTAACAGGGCAAGCATGCGTGGTGAAAAGTTCGATGCGCTTGTAAGGAGTGGAATTGATACGATATTGAATGAGGCCGAGAAGTTAAGGAGAAAAACGGCGGGGTGAATGGAGAGAATCCTTTCCACAAGCAAATATTCCTTAGCCAGAGGGATGGAATCAAGCAGAGCATTAGCAGGCACTGTCCTCTGCCGCGATCCTCTCGCCATCCGAGAGCAGCGCCGTATATCCATCGGGGGGCAGGGGAACAGAATAACCTCCGGCAGAGGACTATCAAGAGTCTTTGCCGAAAACGAATATCCGATGCAGCCTTTGCAGCACAAAAAACCAGTCCTGGGATCTATACGAAGGAATACGAATGACACGGATTTGACGGATTTTCACGGATAATCAAATCCGTGGGATTGTCGAGTAGAGCACATAGCGCACCTTTTGTTGAGGTAATAGCCCCAAGGTTACTCTGCGCCCCCTCAAAGAACCGGACATGACGATTTCCCTCTTTGGTTTTTGTCCGAACTCAATGATCTTACTCTTCTCCTCAGAGATTAGTTTTAATATAATTCAAACCAAGATATGGCCAAAAATGATGTAAATCCGTTTGAGGCTGCCAATGAATATCAAGCTTGAAGATAACGAAATAATACTCAACAAAGAACCATCATTAATAGATTCTTCAGTCCTTGATTTTTCCGAGATCCTCAAAAGAAATAATATCAGGCATGTGCTAATTTCAGGTTATATCCCCATCCTTTTCGGAAAGAATGGGGAAATTAACGATATTAAATTCTTAATCCAGAATATCTCATTTGAAAAATTCCTTAAATTATGGCTTGAGATCGAAAATATATACGAATGCAAAAATACGAACGATCCTGTGGATGCCTACAATGCATATCTTAAAAATTACCATTCTGTAAGCTTTTCAAAAAAAGAAGGTCATTTTCCATATTTAGAACTGAAGATCATTAAAAATGAGATCGACCGGTATATCCTGAAATATCGAAGAATTGTAAGACTTGGAGAAAAGCACCTTTACATTTCCCCTGTCGAAATGGAAATATCATATAATTTATCCAGGGGTTCGCAAAAAGAGATCGAAAATGCAAGATATTTATACAACTTATTCAATGAAAAACTTGATAAAGCATTGATGGACAGGTATTTGAAAGAATTAAAGATCCCTGATGAAAGTGTTGAGACTTATCTCAAGGGGAAGACCTCGATCTATTAGACATAATGATACTTTCAATCTCTTTCAATCCCCAACAACCGCTCTCTCCCCTGTCACATTTATATTGAGTGAACTAAACCTCGCTCCTTCTCCCCTGAAAGTCCTGGATATACTTCTCATCTCTATCCTCTGGACAGGGTCATAATATTCGAGCGACCATGTACCATTGCCAAAAGAAGCATTAACAGCCACCGCATGAGCTCTCCATCTGAACATCTTTGCCTGTGGGAGTTGATCAGCTGCGCCAATTGCTTTATCAAGCCCATCGCCTGCTGAAAGGATATTGAGGCGTGGAACTGTCATATTATAATTTGATTTTCCTTCCAGCCCATCATATTCAAATATTGTTATTTTATCTCCATCTTCTTTCTGGGCATACCAACCGAAGGGATTCATCGTTGGAAATGATTGTAGATCCCCATCTTTAAAAAATTCTTGTGAATTATTTTTCTCCACCAAACGCACAGTTCCAAGTACAGCAAATAGAAGAAGGAATACAACCAGATATTTTGTGATCGTCCTTGACTGGAAAGGCCTCTTGAATAGAAAGATTACCATTATCAGGCTGACTATTGTAAGGAAAATATCTGTATAAAAGAATAATTCAGCCGAGTATCTTGTTGTTTCAAACGGATAAAACAGCGGTACGCCTCTTGTTGTTGAATAATCAAGTAACAGGTGTATGAGAACCCCGGCGTATGCATATGCGATGGTGCGAAGCGAGAAAACCGGCTCGAAATTAAAATACTTCTGCACTCTTTTCTTTATTCCCTTGCGTGATGCAATATACAGGACAAAAATCCCTGTGAAAAACCCGAAAAAAAGGGAGTGCGTTATGCCGCGATGAGTGATAAGGAAGAAAGTAGGATAAAGGTATTGTATTAGCAAAAGAAAAATATCAACATCAGGCGCAATGCCTCCAATAATGAAGGCAGTAATTTCCTCTTTTCGTTTCTTGAAGTAATTTCCCAGCAAATACGGAAGAAGAGCGTGCGAGAAAAGATCCATCAGGTTCCCCTCGATGCCTTTCTATTATCTGCTATTACTAAAACAGCACCTGCAAGCACTATCATACCGCTGATCGAGTACATAACCTGGAATCCGAAATATTGTAATACAAAACCAAGGAGGATTGAACCCATCCCGATACCAAGATCAAATGCAGCCGTAAAAGTTCCCATGGCAGCGCCACGACCTTCTTCACTCACGCTATCAACAAGCAAAGCCATAAGTGATGGATGGACAAAACCAAAACCAAGACCGTAAAAAAGAGCCGCCATAAGAAAAACAGATAACGAGCTTGCCGTCGATAATACAAAAAGACCGCAAGCTATTAGGATCAATCCGGGCAATATTACGAATTTCCTTCCCTTCTTATCTGAAATTTTACCTGCAAAAGCCCGGACAAGAATCAGGGTCACTGCAAATACTGTAAAAAATATGCCGGGATTTGTTATTCCCTGTTTCTGGGCAAAAAGAGAAAGGAAAGACACTAATGATCCATAGGTCAAAGAAACAGTGAACATCAGGGTTGAAGAAAATAATGCTTCCTTGCTAAAAAGGGGTGTTTTTGGATGCGATGTCGTTGTTTCACAGATCGGAAGAGCAAGAAGCAAAGAGACAAGTGCAATCCCGGCGCCGATCAAAAAAAGAATAGAAAAATCATATGCCACAAGCAATATCATGCTCAAAACCGGGCCTATTGCCATGGCGACATTAGATGACATCCCAAATATACCCATGGCTTCGCCTCTCCTTTTCGGGGGTGCGATATCAGCTATCAAAGTAGTGGCTGCTGTGGTTGCGGCGCCCCAGCCGATACCGTGAAATACCCGCAAGATCAGCAGCGAGGTAACGCTATTAGTATAATTATAAAGAAGCATTGACACAAGGAAAACCAGCAGACCTGATATCAGGATCTTTTTCCTTCCGCGCCTGTCAACCTCCTGTCCGATAAAGGGTCGAAGGACAACCGCCGAGATGGTGAAAACGCCTATGATGAATCCGATCTCGGATTCTGTGCCGCCTATTTTTTGAATGTAAATGGGAAGCGTAATCAGAAGGAAATAAAAACTTGAAAATAATGTAAATGTGGATAGACTTGTAAGAATAAAATTCCGGGAGAAAAGGATTTCATTTTGTGGGATATTTTCCATGTGATGTACCTTAGACCGCGTATTTTACAGCTTCTTCGATCGTCCTTACTTCCATAACTTCTATCCCTATATCCCCAACTTCTTCTTTCTGACCTTGCGGCACAAGAAATAACTTAGCACCATTCTCCCGCGCTGCAATACCTTTTGCTCTTGGTGCGCCGATCTTTCCAATGGAGTGATCTTCACTGATCGTTCCAGTCATAAGCACATCTTCAATAGTTGGCTTTCCTTTCATCGCTGCAATCGCTGCGATTGCAATGGCACCACCCGCGCTTCCTCCTGATATGGTCAAACGCTCCTCCTGTGGTGATTTGATATTGATGAGGACATCTTTATCGGAAAGGCTTGTCCGTGTGACTTGGCGAGCCACTTGTATTGCGGTCTGGGCTGAGGATTGCATTGATTCGTCTACAAGTACATTTGCGACATTCAAAAATAGGTTACCTTTTCCATCCTTGATAATAACCTCCAACGGGATTACGTGACCAACTTCGTTATCATCAACTCCGATGACAAAATAGTCGCTTCTGGTTACCGCCGTGAGATTTATGATTTCTTCTTCAAGTTTCTGTCTCGTGTGTGTTTCGTTCTTCAAAAGTTCTTCTGTTCCTGATAGGTTTCTTCTGAGGTTTGAGATGTTTGATTCAAATTGGGATATCTTTTGTTTCTGTAACTCCAACTCTCCTGTCAGTGCTGCGATGGAATTATCCTTAAGTTTGATCTCTTCAATGCTTGTGAATAATAAGAAAGATGAAATCAACAATATTACAAAAAGTATAACAATTGTGATTTTTAGAGACTTGTTATTTTTCTGCATGCTGTATTATAATATTTTCTCTTACCGTAAAAGGTTTTGTAATATGGGATAGCGCGGATTTGAACCGCGGTCCAAGCGTCCCAAACGCTCGAGGATGGACCAAGCTACCCTACTATCCCGATGGGCGACTCACATACATCCTGATGGGATAAAAACCTTACTAAACGATTGCCTTCAACAGGTCTTTATCACGCACAAGACCCAGGAGTTTCTTTGAGCTTGTTATGACAGGAAGCTGGTCGATCCTCTTGCGTCTCATTTTCCTTGCACATTCGCTCACATGTGAGCTTAATAATGCTGTTTCAGGATCCCCCGTAAGTTTTATAAGATCTTTTACAGGTGAATCTGGAAGCTGGATCTTTGAAACACTATAATATAAGCTCATTGTGTCCCGCATGGATTCCCATGTCCATGCATCATCATCAGAACCTGCGGACATGTTCGACATCTCGGTCTTATCCGTAATTACACTTGCACTGATAAGGTCTTTATCAGATGCAACTCCAATAAGTACAAGCGTGGAATCAAGTATTGGAACAGCTTTAACATCGGCAATCTCCATTATCTCGCCCACAACTAAAAGAGGAGTTTCGCTCCAGACCGAAACCACATTATTGCCGATATGATCGCTGATTGGTGTAGTGATATTAAGTCTCCCAATTGCCCCCACGAGATCAGCAATAGTTATAAGACCAATAAGATTTCCGTCTTCCACAACCGGCAAACGCCGGATATTGTTGTCCAGGATCAAGCGTGCAGCATCCACTATTGATTTATCGGATGTTATCGTGATGGGATTTCTCGTCATAAGCATCGCGATCTGTTCCTCAGTAGGATTTTTTAAAAGGTCAGTTCGGGTAACGATACCTACAAGTTTTCCATTTTTTACGATGGGAACTCCCGAAATATGTTTTGTTTTTAAGATTTCAAGGACTTCATCCCTTGATCCTGGCAATTCGGCACGAGCGACGTCTCTTATCATCACGTCTTCCACTTTGATGCTCTGAGGCGTATTGGGCATTTTTTGTCTCCAGATATTATTTTTTATTTGTTCCCCGGACAACGAGTACAGGTATTTTTGAATTCCGGACAACTTTCTCAGCAACGCTTCCAAGAAGGAACCTGTCAAGACCGCTCTTTCCCAGTGTTCCAAGAACAATGAGGGATATGGAGTTCTTTTCGGAATATTTTATTATTTCATCTGCAGGATGTCCTTCAATAATATTTGCTTCTACTTCTAATCCTTCTTCCCCTGCTTTTTCTTCTACGTATTTCATAGCCACGTCGCCTTCCTGTCTCAGGAGCTCATACATGCTTTCCCAGGCGGCATCCATGGGGATCGAAGCAAAAGCAGCAGTATCAACAACGTAAATAGTAATAATTTTAGCCCCACTGTTCTTTGCCAGGTCAATACCGTAATCTACTGCGTTCTTTGTATATTCCGACCCATCTGTAGCGATCAATATTTTTGTATATAATTTGCTTGACATATTTTATCTCCTCCAATTTATTATATTATTCTAATAATGTCATCTGGTCTTGCCCGCCTCACTAAACTTCCCAAAGGATTTTTTATTCCCTGCATATTATCAGATTTCTTTGTTAAGATCATTAATCTTGCTTTTTTCCCCGTTTTTATGGAGCCTGACTCCTTATCTATGCCTAATAGTTTTGCTCCATAAAAAC
>Ga0209429_10002095_pt1 | contig 11946 bp, 13 predicted proteins | sample BarGraNGADG00212_3_FD_184493 | JGI IMG/M metagenome (GOLD analysis project Ga0209429, IMG submission 184493) | Arctic peat soil microbial communities from Barrow, Alaska - Barrow Graham LP Ref core NGADG0004-212 (SPAdes) (version 2) | ecosystem: Environmental > Terrestrial > Soil > Wetlands >... | reverse complement strand
TATGCCAAACAGCACTGCGTTTAACCAACCAAAAAACTGCTGCAATATTCCCTTTATCCTTATTGAATTGATTCTTTTATCTACTGCATTTTTTGCCATTATGTCTCCTCCCCTTTTCGTATCACACACTTCGATCTTCCGGTAATCAATATTTTGTGCCGCAGTCACGGCAGAATCGCTGGTCATTATCCATCTGTGAATGGCAATTGGAACACTCCTTTTTATTGACAGGTCCTCCAGTAATAATTTCGGATGCATTACCTCTACTTACTCCGTCCGCTGAAGCACCTGACCCGACTCCCATTGCAATCAGGTTTATAACCGCAGGATCATCTTTGGGGACACTAATCTCTCTGACGAGAAAACTGTCCAGCCTAAAGCCGTATTCCAGTATGACTGACACGATACGTTTGCTCATGTAACTCGACAGTGCTCTGATATTTTCATTTATTTCGAGAACACTAATCTGATTTCGAACCAAAAAGAATGAAATGGAATCCTTTACCATCGTCATCTGTAACCTTTTGAAGTAATCAGTAATACTGTTTTTATCAAAAGCTGACAGCGTCCCAACCAGTTTGATCATGAATTTTTGGGGATCTGCTATCTGGATTCTAAAAACTCCACTTGAACGAACGGGTACGAATACACCATATTGGGGATCTTTAATCTGCATAGGTGTAGGAGTACCCCACTTGATATCAAGGAAACAAGCTTTGTTTATATACCACACTTCGGCAGTAAACGGAGAACGTCCTCCCAATGGCAAATTAATATATTTAGTAAGCAAAGGAATATTAGCTGTTTCAAGTGTGTGGGTCCCACTTTCGAATATATCGAGAGCTTTTCCGTCTTTAAGAAGGATTGCTGCCTGTAATTCGTTTACAGTCAACTGAGTCCATGTCCCTAGTTCTTCACTTGGGTATTTCCACGCCAAAACATCCGGTCCGCCATCGTATTTGACCACTTCTGCAATTGCCATATCACGTCTCCTCATATGTTGTGTATTACGGATTAAGTATATCGTAAATTTACTCCATGTCTCTCGAATAAACAATAATTCTCGCAAACAACTGGAAGTTTTTACTATCTATATTTCAGTAATTCCGACGGAATAAGAGGGATATAGAATATACAATAGTTATCTACAGGCATAATCCGCAGACCACGGCTGAGCCATGGCTCAATTTCGTAAATCACAGATTGTAATCCTTACGAATATCGGCAAATACCTTAGCAGCACTTTTTGTGCGGTCCGTTTTCCTATCTGCATATCCTTTCTCTAATTCAATATTCAGCTGTTCCTCTGATATCGCGCTCATATGAACAGGCCTTGAGGATGGAATTTTAACGTCGAAGGGAAGTCCTCGCTGAAGAATAATCTGTTTATAGAACATATTAATTGCATTGGAAGCAGGGATTCCCAATGCAGACAAAATATTCTCAGCTTCTTCCTTAACTTCCGGCTCGATTCTCGCATATAAATTAGCAGATTTTGCCATAGTCTTTTGCTCCTTTTAAAAAAATAATTCTACTGCATCTTCAAATTATATTCTTTTGTCAGTACAAGAGCAATACATCTCAAGAAAAATGGCTCATCGCCGGCTTATCACGATATGAAAATTTGCCACATTTATTAAGTTAGTTTTTTCTCAATTACTATGATGGATTCTTCGTTCTCTCCAATTAATTCGACCGACATCTTATTAACGATTGCAGCGAAAGTTTCTTTCATATATTTCGAATCATTTTCTGTGCAACCAGAATAAATGACAGCGGATAATTTTTACCGTCATAGACTTCTGTGAGCCCAACATCGTAATTGTAATCATTTAATTTAACTATCGTCGTCCCGGAATGGATTGCTGAATTGATGATATCGGATAATGTGTGCGCGAAGCTGATAAAAGTTTTTGATTCATATTCCGGAGTAATATAACTCATTCCGCTATTTTCTATCCAGAGTTCTTTCTTAAAATAAGGATTGTTGATATACGGCCTATCCCGGCTCGCGCCATCCGCTTTCTTTATCCGTATAAATTCAGTTGGAGGGACTTTATGTTTCGAATTTTTACTGCAGTCTCAAAGCAGCTCAAAATTGCTTCGGACGCGGGATCTGCACCGCGCTACAGAAGACTTGACTCCAGACCCACCGGATTCGAATCGATATACTGCGGTTCGTTCCATGAGACTTCATAAAGTCTGCTTTGAAACTTGATGTGCCTGATACTGTCAAAAATGCCGCGCAGAGGGTTATTGCAAAATTGACCGGCCAGAAGCACGTCGATCCGTCCTATTGCCCCGTCAGGCCCAGGCCGCCCCGCCTGCCCTGTCCGTCCCTTCCGTCCAGCGTCCTTCGCAACAGCGCGCAGAAATTGCCTTCCGAGCAGGATGTTGTTGTCCTTTACATACAAAAATGCGACGGACGCGTAGTTCAAGCGACTGTTCTGCGCGGGGAAGTTGGGATACCCCAACAGATGCACGGGTAGTTTCGACAGAATTCTATATACGCGATTGTAATCAGAGATCACGTATTGCTTATAGGATTGCTGGCTGTAAATTGCGCAGCTCGCGATGATTTCCTGCCGCGTATCCCGGAGTGTGTAGAAATCTTTTGCAGTCAGTCCGGAAAGACCCGTATCCTTCGGTGCCAGATTCAGTTTCCGCAGGGACGAATCATACAGCTGCGCCACCTCAGCCGCTGTCGCACCGGACAATTTTCCGCCGGATCTGCCCGTGAATCGACCTCCGGGTCTGCCACCGAAAATATCTCCGGCTTTGAAACAATAGGTGGTATATTCACCCAAATACCGATATGCCGGCATATTCCTGTGCCTTTTTTCGAGTAATTTCTGTGCACCTGTGTTGCTGGAAAGAATCGTCGTATAGTAGAGATCGACTTCGTCTTTGGTGTTGTCGTGCAGGAACTGGTAGGCTTCTGCGATGCAGCGAACTTTTTTCTGGTACGCAGGCAGGATTTTGAGCCCGGTCAGGTAACCGACTCTTTTGATGGACCCGTCCAGATATTCCCGCCGGATAACACAGCCGCCCACGGCTATGACTTCAAGGGTCAGGGCGTCTTTCATAATAAGAATTTTCGCGGTATTGCCGTCCCTACGGAAGGACTCGAGCGGTTTTGGCTTTCGCAGAAACTGCACGGAAAAGCCGCCGTCGAAATGGCCGCTTTCAAATACTTTGTTCATGCCTTCATTGTCATCTTCTGTCGCCAGAGACAGAATGATTTTATTATTTTGGCAGTACATCCAGATTCTCCCCCAGAGGAACATGCATTTTCTCATCGATTTCTACGCCGAGCCGCAAATTCATTGCCCAGAAAAGCGACCACATCAGAGGGCTTGACCGCCGCATGGAGGCTAAGCCACGGAGCAGGACGGCCCCGGGCGCCGAGAACGCTTTTCGCGCTGTCCGGCAGTGTTCGCTTAATTGCTCCGGCGTCATGTTCTTGGGGCTAAAGGCCACTTCGCCATAGCTGTACCCGTCCTGCAGCCACCATTTGTCATACAGCAGCCGGTTCTGTTCCTGCAGGCGGCTGTACAATTTTGTCCCCGGAAAAGGAAGCAGATGATTAAATGCAGCCGTATAGAAATTATGTTTTCTGGCAAATGCCACGGTGTCTTCGAATGTCTTTTCGGTATCATGGTCATATCCGAAAACAAAAGTCGCATAGATCCCGATTCCGGCGTCGTGGATTCGACGGACCAACTCATCCCTTTCACCCGACACGTAATTGAATGATTTGTTCATCTGTGCAAGATTGTCGCGGTCCAGACTTTCAAAACCGACCAGTAGCAGTTCGCAGCCGCTCTTTTTCATCGACCGCAGCAGATCCGGGTCTTTTGCGATGGACAGCGTTCCCTGCCCGGCCCATTTGATTTTGGCCGGAGCAAGTTCTTCAAAGAGCCGCATCGCATTTTTCTTGTCCGCCACCAGATTATCGTCGACGAGAAAGTGATATTTGTATTTTGAAGAGGCCGTTTCGCGGAGAATGCTTTCGTGGCTGCGCATATAATATTTGCAGTTGTAGTAACTGGAAATCGCACAGAATTCGCAGGCATGACAGCATCCGCGGCCCGTCTCGATCAAAGATACCGGGAGATATTTCCGGTCTGCGAAAATGCTCTTGTCCGGCAGACGGTCTGAGTAACCCGTGCTGCCTTTGTATATTGGCTTCAGCTGTCCTGCCCTAAAATCGGCAAGCATCTGAACCCACACGTTTTCCGCATTTCCGATGATGACGCAATCCGCATATAGTGCTGCTTCCTCGGGAATTAATGTGGCGTGATATCCACCCATCAATACCTTCCTACCGCGTTTCCTGAATTCGGAAGCAATAAAATAACTTCTCTTTGCAGTATATGTCTCAACAGAAATTGCAACGAGATCTACATCCAGATCATAATCAATCAGTTCCATCCGGTCGTCATAAAAATATGTCTCAACATCGTCCGGCGTCAGCGACTTTAGCACCGCAATCGTATACGGCTCCATTTTCCATGTGCCGATATATTTCTCATCCGGTTTTTTCCCGATAGCCGGCAGGATAAACAATACTTTCATAGGAACTTCCCTTCTTTGTCCGGGTACCCGAAGATACTCATCGTCCGACGACCGGAATGTCGGAATTATCACACATCACTTCCCGGGTATATTTCTCGTATTTGGCGGCATACCCTTTATATCCCATATTCACCGGAAGCGAAAGCCACAGACTGTTGTTTTTGTGGGCGAGCCTTGACGCGATATTCGGCATCGAATAGGTCTCCTTCCACGCCCAGGTAATACCTGCTTCCAGCTCCTCTTTTGTCATTTTTTCCGGAGTAAAAACGCAGTGTTCCACATCATACATAGCCCAGTCGCGCTCTATTATGCGTTCCTGCTGCTCCAGTTGGTCATACAGCTGGGTCTTGGGAAAAGGTGTCAGAATCGCGTATCTGGGAAGATCGATTTTGGCTTTCTGAATCATGTCAACGGTTTGCTCGAACACAGATGAGTCTTCCCCATCTCCACCGAAAGCAAAACATCCCTGCACCAGAATGCCCTGGTTATGAAGTCTTTTCATCAGTTCCGAATATTCGGATACGTGGTTTATCCCCTTTTTCACAAAACTTTGGGATTCCTGACAGATCGATTCAAATCCGATCAGAAGCCCCCGGCATCCGCTCTTTCGAAAAACCTGCAGCAGGTCTTCATCAAATCCGATCGACGAAGTCGCGAGCCCCAGCCATCCGATACGCAGAGGAATCATCGCGGTAAAGAGTTCCATCGCATAACTTTTATCCGTAATGAGATTAACATCCGGGAATAGAATTATATCGGTATGCAGCATCTGTATTTCCCGGATGACCTCCTGCACCGGCCGCTTGTAGACCGTCCGGCCGAAGGCGGTCGGATACGCACAGAAAGTACACGGGAGTGAACATCCTCGAATGGCTTCCACTGTGTTCATTGTGATGTATTTTCGCTTATCCAGCAGGTCTCTTCTTGGAATAACGCGATTTTCAATGGAATAATCAAGGTTCTGGACATACCGCGGCTGCACGCAGCCCCGGGAGAAATCCATCAGCATCTGAGGAAATGTCTGTTCTGCAAAACCGGTCATAACCACATCCGCATGCAGCTGCGCTTCGTCGGGCAGCATGCTGGGATGGACACCGCCCAATACGACGGTAACGCCCCGGCTGCGATAATAGTCGGCAAATGCGTAACAGCGGGATGCCGTTCCCGTAATGCAGGTAATTCCCATAATATCCGCATCGATGTCCAGCGGAATTTTACCGGCGGTCTCGTCATATATAACAATTTGGGCCTGTAATTCTTCCGGAACGAGAGCAGCCAGAGTCGTCATCGTCAAAGGCGCGTAGTGAAGTGATTTGCCGAAATTTCCCGAATGTCTGTGCATCGCTCCCGCAGGTGCCAGCAGTGCTATTTTCATATGAATTCTCCCTCAAATATAGATTCCCAGTCACTTTTGCGGCTCAGAACGGCCGGCTTGATATCTCCCAGTTTTTGTCCCTGCTGCACACAGGCTTCCAAATATACCTGCGCCGGATGGCCGGTCAGCTTGAATATACGCAGTTCCCTGAGCTGACCTAGCTTCCTGCAATAATCATAGTGGAAATTTGCTCGAAAAGCCAAGTCAATATCCGGAACAGTGTCGTTCGTTTGAATAAAGAGTATATAACCACCCTCCGATGGAGCTACCATGCAGAAATCATTCCTGATATGCAGACTTTCCAGCGTATCACGGACGAAGATCTCGTGCAGTTTCTCTCCAAAAAGATCACTTACCATATCGCGTTTGCCGATGAATCGAAGCGTAGGAATCGAGTGAAAATGTCCGGTTACTTCTACAACATCATTCAGACGATAGCGGTAGAGTCCGCCGGATGTTGTGATGACGACTTCATATTGACCGCCCTTCTGCAGTTCCCACCCCGAGCAGACTGCATCATCTAAAAGTGAAATGAATTCATAATAGTGTGAATAAGCACTCAAGACCGCACCTTCCTCACCCAGCACAGGGAATGAGATAAACCCTTCCGTCGCGATCAATCCTTTGGGCTGCATATGTACCCGCGGAAAAATCTTCCGCAGCTGATCCGCGTAGGTTTTTGCGTTCGCATCGCACCAGCAACTGATGATCCGAAGCTTCTTCCAGATATTCCCGAATGCGCGGTTCAGCAGAAATTCTCTGATTTCGCTTTTTCTTCGCTTCGGAAGACTGTCCAGAAGTATCGGCGCATTCTTGTGCATGTAATCCAGAATCAGCATAAAATACGTCGGATTCCAGACGGAAACAAGGGTGAGGTTTTTACACGCCAGCAGCGAAAGTGACGTCCGGAAGTAGAAATCCTCCATCGTTTTCGTATGAGCTGCTGCGGGGTCCGCTGCAAATACAAACCGCATAAGAAATGCTTCCCATTTCCCGAAATATTGCGCGTCCTCTTCAAAGCCGATTGGAATCCCTCCGGATGTCCATTTCATTTCCGTCATGACAGGCGTGACGGACCAGTAGCTTTTCCCTGATTTCAAGCCTTTTGTGTGCGCATACAGATCATATAGCCACGGCCGTATACCCTGCTGAAAATCATTTTTTAGGGATGCGGTATACGGGATCATTTTCGATGCGGATGCGGAACCGCTGGTAAGCTCGAGAAGAAGAACATCTTCTTGGGTCAGCAGGTGTTTCCCGCCGTCACGGATGCCGTCCATATATTCCGCGTAGTCTTCATATGTGGTAAGGGGAACTGCTGCACGGTATGTTTCGACAGTATCTATGCCATCGAATGAATGCTTCTGCCCGAAAACGGATGCCCGGTTGGTTTGGAGAATATGCAGGAGCTTTTCTTCCTGCACATGTTCAAGATCCATCCCGTAAGCCATGCGGCTGTATTCCTTCTTGTATCGAAGGCAAAGTCCGCTATGAATCAGATAACAAATCAGCGACATACGATTATTCTCCAAACAGCAGGGCTTTGGCTCTCGGCTTCAAATTGTCCATATCAATCCTTGCGATGCATACCAGGTCGTTCCCCCGGGCATAATCCGGATTTGCCTGCAGGAAGAAACGGATATCAGGGTTGCGAAGTTCTTTATTCGTAATATCTGCCACGCCCATTTTCAATTTATCCTTGACGGTGCGGTATTCGATGACGCCGGTCCTGTCGTTATATTCTTCCGGATACAGCCGTGCGGCATATCCATGCATGATCGACTGCTCCGGCTCCGGCGTCTCTTTGTCGCGACTGGGATAGAAGTCGTTGAAAAAGATCGGGAGCATCCGGTATGTCTTATATCCTTTGGAGATCAGAAACCAGTAGAAAGCATCATAGTTTTCTGCATAGGCAAAGAAGAACCTGGCGAACACAGTGTACAGTTCTAAACTGCCCCAATAGTCCTTGTGTATTATCGTATCTCCTGAGAAAACTCCATGGATCGTTCGTCCATCCATGTCAAAGGTCATAATTTTCTGTGTCGAAAAGCCCACGACTTCACTTGCGTCATTGCGAAGCAGAATGCAGTAATCCTTATCGCGCAAGTCGGTCATGAAAACGTCTCTGTTCACATCATCATAAAACGTCTGCATCAGGGAAAACATCGTCTCGGTCTCTTCCTGCTGCAAAGCAGCCCGCTCCATCATCTGTCCTGAAAGCTTCATAACGGCACCCTCATCATTTTTTCGATTCGCTTCGCATAGATACTGAATCCCATATTCGTGATGAAGGTTGTTGCCTTCCTTCGCGGCGTGTATCGGAGACGCCGGGCGATTCTGCGGAGCGAGTAACTCTCTTTCCAAAGTGAGATGAACTCTTTCTCGAGTTCTTCCCGTGTCATGTTCTCCGGTTCAAAAACGCAATGAATACTGTCGTACTTTGACCAGTCTTTTGTGAGAATACGGCTCTCGCGATCCATTTGGGTATAGAACGGTGTGTTTGGAAAAGGCGTCAGAATCGCAAAACGCGGAATGTCGATTTTGGTGTCTTCAATCAGGTCCGGCATGGCTCGTATACTTGCCACGGTATCCTGATCAAGTCCAAGCATAAAGGTCCCGAGGACAACAATCCCCTTATCATGCAGTTTTCCGACGACCATCTGGTAGTCATCGACTCTATTCTTATATTTGCAGAGACTCTTCAGGTCGTCCTCGTGAAAACTCTCAAACCCTAGAAGTGTCCCGACACATCCGCTTTTGGCCAGCAGTTCAAGCAGCTCATCGTCATCCGTAACATCAAGGGTGGACAGACCGGCCCAGGTAATATGAAGTTTTGCGAGTTCGGCATACAGGTCCTTCGCGTATTCCCTGTCGGAAATGGGGCTCGGGTCCAGAAAAAGCACTTCTTTGGCGCCAAGCGTCCGGATCTCGTCGATGACATGAGCTACGGGGCGTTTGGCGTTTTTCCCCCAGAACGAATGAATCACGCAGTAATTACAGGTATTTCCGCATCCGTAATCCGCTAGAATCGTCGGCTGCTTTAAATATCCTCTTTTTTGCATAAGATCACGCCGCGGCAGAGGAATGCACTCCGCGCAAAAGCCCTCGCTGCGATAAACCGGCTTGGGCGATCCCGCGCAGTAATCGGCAAAAAATTCCGGGAACGTGACTTCTGCACTGCCGGTAAAGACGCTGTCCGCATGGAGGAGTGCTTCATCCGGCAAAAGCGTCGCATGGTGTCCTCCCAGCATGACAAAACTCCCTTTCGCCCGAAAAAAGTCCGCCAGTTCATAGCCTCTTCCTGAGCTCGAGGTCACAATCGATATTCCAACTATATCGTATATCCCGCGCGTATATTCAAATTTACAAACGCCCTCATCCACTAGGGTTATCTCTGCTTTCATATATGCAGGAACGAGGGCGGCCAGCATTGACAGAGTTAACGGCTGATACGATATGGATGGAATGAACGCTGTCTTATATTTATATGTATTGTCGTACGGCAGTACGAAAAGTATCTTTATGCGAATCCCTCCATTCCAATAAACAAACAGTACATGCTCTATATTTTCGGCAGGAAAAAATACAGTCTCTTTAGTGCCAGATTCATAGTGAGCGGGAAAAACAGGTTCGTTCTTGCGCCGATAACACGCTTACATATCGATCGCAGTGAGTGTATTCGCTTGGCCGTATTGTACCGGCCGTCCTGCAGTTCCTGCGCCGACATCTGTGCAGGAGTAAAAACAACGTGCTGAAAGTCATAGTCCGCCCAATTCTCATGGAGGAGACGCCCGTTCTTCTTGTATTCATCGTAGAATCCGGTCCCCGGAAGGGGCGTCAGCACGGAGAACATGGCATATTCCAGATGGTTGTCCTCAATAAAGGCGAAAGTCTTATCAAAAACGGTACGGTCATCGGAGTCGAATCCGAAAATAAAGAGTCCGAAGATCGCAATCTTGTAGCTGTGAATTTTTGCAATCGCATCTTTGTACCCGGCGGCAGTACCCAGATTTTTATTCGCAATTTTGAGCGACTGCTCGGAAATGGCTTCAAATCCGATTGCAAGTGAAATACAGCCGCTAGCCCTGGCCAGACGAAGAAGCTCATCATCTCTGGCTATCGCGATAGAGCACTGGCTTCCCCACTTGATCTTAAGCGGAATCAGCGCCGTAAAAAGCGCTTTGGCATAGGCAGGATTGCCCGCGATATTATCATCACTGAAATACACCATATTCCACTTCAGTGCGCCCGTCTTCTTGAGATTCTTAATCTCGGCAATAACATCGTCCACCGGACGGCTGCGATAGGAATAACCGAAGAACTTGATGATTGAGCAGAAGGAACACTTCTGCGGACAGCCGCGGCTCGTCTGTATAAAATTTTTCACGCCGAACCGTGTGTCACGAACCAGGTCCCTACGCGGCCAGGGGATATCCGCCATATCGGTGAGCTTGTCGGAGTGATAGATTCTCTTGAGTTCTTTTCTTTGCGCATCTTCGAGAAGATCTCCCCACGTGTACTCTGCTTCACCGATCGTGATTGCGTCAAAGTGCTCGAGCGCCTCGTCCGGCAGCACGGAAGGATGGTACCCGCCGCCGACCACCTGCACCCCTCGTCTTCGGAATTCATCCGCGATTTTATATCCCCGCGACGACTGCGTCGTCATCATGGAAATACCTACAAGATCATACTCTCCGGCATAATCCACTTTCTCACCGAGCGTTTCATCCACAATTTTAATAAAATGCCGGGATGGAGTCAGAGCGCCCAGCAGCTGCAGTCCGCTTGTTGAGAACATAATCGGATACGGGATCTTAAAACCTCTTTTGGACCGGGCGAACTTGCTTTCGATATCCGGGGCAATAAGGAGAATATTCATAGCGGCTTCCTTTCGATAGCAAAAAAGTTGGATCGCAGAGGAAGGAGTGGGTCTCCATACATTATGCAGTACAAAAACACATATACAATTGTACCCTTTTTTTGAATGAATGGACTATCTGGATAACCGCCTGATGGTTTAATCAATTCTATTGAAAATCACTATCTTGTTTTTAAGAGAAATCTTTTCGACTCGATACCCATACTGAGTTAATTCTTTTTTGTAAGTTAAAAAGGAATGATCTATCTCAATTCCAGCTATCTCCTGTATTTCGGCAAAAGATAATTGTATTGAAGGACTTCCGTTTTTTTGAACATATTCCCATAGAGCGTTATATTTACTCATAAACTTCAGCTCCTTACATACTGCCATTGGCCCTAAAAAGGTTCTTCGTCCTTTTTAGCAGATGTTGTATTACGGCTTTGCAGCAAATATATGATTCTTATACCAAAAAATCCAACAATTCCGATTAAATATAAAGTTAGAAATATAATTACTTTCAGATCAGAGCTTTCACTTCCTACTAAAGATGCAAGTATTACTGAAAAAACAAAACCAATTACCATAATTAAAAATGAATAAAAAATGTGTTCCAGCATCTTTTTCATAGCAATCCCCGCTTCCCTGATAAATGCTCTCGATTACGATATTTTTAAAATAATAATATCAAATCCGGAAGCAACAAACAAATAATTTGCGAAAGGACTGATAATAAACCATGCTGTCGCCGCAGATATATTGTATATTGTAAATGTCGCTGCGGTATTCTCTGCGTGCCGGTGAAGACTAAATATGGACGAATAACGCAAAGGAAAGGGATATAGTATGCATTTTAGTGAAGCTGCCCTGGAAGATCTGGATAAGCTTATACAAATTCGAATTGATTTTCTCAGAGATGCCGGAGGCCCCATGTCGATGGAGATGGAGAATACGCTTCGCATCCAGCTGGCCTCCTATATTCCGAAGCATCTGAACCGCAATTTATTCATTTTCACTGCAGAAGACGATGGACGGATAATTTCCTCAGTTTTCCTGACTATGGCGGAGAAAATTCCGAATACCGAGTATCCGAACGGCATAACCGGTATCGTCCACAATGTATATACATATCCCA
>Ga0209429_10002094_pt1 | contig 11960 bp, 10 predicted proteins | sample BarGraNGADG00212_3_FD_184493 | JGI IMG/M metagenome (GOLD analysis project Ga0209429, IMG submission 184493) | Arctic peat soil microbial communities from Barrow, Alaska - Barrow Graham LP Ref core NGADG0004-212 (SPAdes) (version 2) | ecosystem: Environmental > Terrestrial > Soil > Wetlands >... | reverse complement strand
CAATGCTGTTAACCTTGGACACGCCATTCCTTTCGTGGAAAACACGGATGGAAGCCGGGGTGTATCCGCGCCTTCTCAGTCCGCATAGTGTTGGCATGCGAGGATCATCCCAACCGGAAACAAAACCATTTTCTACAAGATTGCGAAGTTTTCTCTTGGAAAGCACTGTGTGATTAATTCCAAGACGGGCAAATTCAATTTGGCGCGGTTTGCAGGGAATGGAACAGTTCTCGATGATCCAATCGTATAACGGGCGGTGGGACTCAAACTCGAGGGAACAGAGGGAATGCGTAATTCCTTCCATGGCATCTTCGATCGGATGTGCAAAATCATACATCGGATAGATACACCATACATCACCTGTCTGGTGGTGGTTCATGTGGTTGATCCGGTAAATAGCAGGGTCGCGCATGTTGAAATTGCCGGATGCAAGATCAATACGGGCACGGACAGTCATGCGCCCATCTTCGAACTCGCCTGCTTTCATACGTCGAAACAAATCAAGGCTCTCTTTTGCCGGGCGATCACGGAAAGGACTCTGTGCGGGATTTGATAGATCCCCGCGCATTTCTTTCATCTGCTCAGCAGTAAGTTCACACACGTAAGCCAGACCTTTAGTGATCAGCTCTTCTGCAAATCGATACATCTCGGGGAAATAGTCCGAGGCATAATAGAAGCGGTCGCCCCAGTCATAACCGAGCCACTTGATATCTTCTTTAATTGCATCAACGTATTCTTCATCTTCTTTGGTGGGGTTGGTATCATCCATACGGAGATTGCACATACCGCCGAATTTCTCCGCTGTATGAAAATCAATGTATAGTGCCTTTGCATGGCCTATATGCAGATAGCCATTCGGTTCCGGTGGAAAGCGGGTATGAACTGTCATACCCTCAAAACGGCCGCCTTTTGCCAAATCTTCATCAATAAAATCAAAAATGAAATTACTGTCATTTTCATTCATTATATTCACCTGCTTCTTTCGCTGAAATCCATTATCTCGATTTTGGTTTACGATCATTACAAAGCCGCTTTTACGTTGTCAGACGTTGTCGTCCCAAAGCAATTCGGCGCAAAGATTCTGCTTTTCCAAGAAGAAGAAGAATTTCAACTGCACCGCCGGGAGTGACGAGCGTACCGGAAACGGCAATTCGCACAGGCCACATGACCAGTGCATTTTTGACTTCGAGCCGTACAGCGAGAGACGTCATGCACAAAGATATGGATTCGTTATCCCAGGAGGGAAGTGATGACAATTCGCCCTCACATATTCCAAGCATTTCCAGAGAGTTTTCAAGTGTAGTTTTACTCTTTTTGTGGACATAGATTTCCGGATCATAATCGGGAAGAGCCTTAAGAAAGGAAAGCTTTTCTTCAATCCGGGAAAAACGTGTGATCCGCGGCTGAAGGATCTGTGTCATAAGAGGGTAGACTTCAGCCCGCCCCGGAAGAAGATCCTCAAACACGGGAAGCGCATGGGAAAGGAACTCTTCAGGAGACATGGTCCGGATATACTCGCCATTAAACCATTCCAATTTGTCATAATCAAAAATTGCAGGCGATTTGCTGATTCCGTCTATAGAAAAAACCTTCACAAGATCATCAAGTGAAAAAACTTCACGTGTATCTTTCGGACACCATCCAAGGAGTGCAATATAATTAATAATTGCTTCCGTCAAATATCCGGTTTCCAGAAGATCTTCGAAACTTGTTGCGCCATGCCGCTTTGAAAGCTTTGAAACCGTTCCGTCTGCGCCTTTGCCCAAAATGAGCGGAAGGTGAACATAAACCGGTATTTCCCAGCCGAAAGCCTCATAAAGCAGATTGTATTTGGGGGCGGAAGACAGGTACTCGCTGCCTCTTACAACATGTGTAATATTCATCAGATGATCATCGATTATATTGGCAAAATTGTATGTGGGAAACCCATCCGTTTTGATAAGAACCTGATCCTCAAGCTCTTTATTCGGAACGGTTATGTCCCCATATACGCAGTCGCAAAAAGTAGTGGTACCGGTAAGCGGCATACGCTGCCTTATTACATAAGGGACGTCTTCCGACAGCTTGTCCTGTATCTCACCGGCAGGTAAATCCCGGCAATGTCTGTCGTAACCGGCTATATCCGGTCCTGCTACCTGTGCCCGAAGTGAGTCCAGACGATCTTTTGTGCAAAAACAATAATAAGCCTTCCCCTCGGAGACGAGCTGTTCCGCATATGGCTTATAAATATGCATACGCTCACTTTGTACGTACGGTCCGTATGGTCCTCCGATATCCGGGCCTTCATCATGCTTAAGGCCTGCCTTATTAAGAGTGTTGTATATTATGTCAGTAGCACCGTCAACCAGGCGTTCCTGATCGGTATCTTCTATTCGAAGAACAAAAGTGCCGCCTGCGGACTTGGCAATCAAATACTCATAAAGTGCAGTGCGAAGATTTCCAACATGCATAAAACCTGTCGGACTCGGCGCAAAACGTGTGCGGACAACAGAATGAAGAGTGCTATTTTTATCAGACATATTTATAACCTCGTATGAACTTTTTAATTTACCCATGTTAACACAAATTTGATCACACGGGTATCAGGAAGGCGGCAGGAAACCGAATGAATAGCTATTCATATTGAATAAAATATATGATACATGTTAATGCCTGACTGATTTTCTTTTCTTAAGCTGCGATCTGATCAGCCGGAAAAACATGATGAATAATAATCGGAGTACCGAACCAAGGAAGAAAATTACGGATATTACAATAATAACGGATAGGTTTCTGTTTGCTTCAAGCAGTGCCATCGTATCGGAAAGAAAGTTGGATTTTGTCCACATGCTTTCTGCCGCGACAACCTCTGTGTCTATCTGTGTGCCGTCTTCCAGTTCAAACCGTACCTGCCCGAGGGATTGGCCGATACTTACGGGAAGCGTGACAGTCTCAGACGGAATAAATATTGCATTTGGTTTGATAAAATCGTTGCCGATCGGATGAATATAGCGCACCGTAAGTTCGAATTCTGCTGCCAAAGGCTCAGGGATGCCTATGATGGATACCTGTCTGTATGTATCCCCTGCAACCACAAGATCAGATACTTCATAGAAACTGTAAATTGAATTGATCGACTTATATAAGTCCTGATACATGGAATCGTCCTGGGATCCGCCCAATATTATGGCTATTTCAAAATCGTCAACCGCGGCAAAAGCCAGTATACAGGATGTAGAATCAGTATCAGCGCATGCAAAACGTGCAGCACCTTTAAGCTGCGGGTTGAGTCCCCATGCGGCGCTGAGAGTATTGGTGAGTGTTTGCGGAGTACCGTCAGACAGAAACATGAGTGTCTTGTATTTGGTAAAAAGGCCCTGGAATTCTGTCAGGCTCAACGCATATCGGAAAAGCAAAGACAGATCGGAAACCGTAGTATATTGAAGCGCATACGAATTATATGGAACTGAGTCCGGTGAAGACGGATACGATTGTACAACACTTGTACCGGATGTATTTGCAAAAAGTGTATTGCTCATGTTAAGTGATTTAGCCGTCTCATTCATCCGTTTTACAAAGGACAACTCATCACTGGCAATATATTCAGCCAGTGAAAGGGCAGCCGCATCGGAATCCATATATATGATAGCAGTTACAAGATATTTAACAGAGCATTTTTCCCCTTTGGAAAGGAACAGCGGATTATTGGATTTTTCGTCAAGCGCTTGTGCATCACTGGAAATAGTTACCTGTGTGTCCAGCGTTAATGCCTCGAGGGCAATAACAGCTGTCATTAATTTTGATGCGGCCGGATAATTGGCCGCAGTATCTTCATTGTCATAATACAAAACCATTCCCCGGCCTGTACTAACGATAAGGGAAACTTGTGAAGTTGTGTCCATGACGGGCATTTTGTCTGTCCCGGTTGTTCCGGACGGCGATGTAGTGTCTGTATCGGAATTTGATCCGTCAATATAGCTGTCTGCAGCAAAAACAGATATACCTGCAGCCCCGAGACATAAAAAAACCGCCAGAAAAAACGAATAAAATCGAATCCAATGCATTTTTCGTTTCTCGAAGAAAAAAAATCCAGTCATTATGATTACTCCGATACATATCTATAATTGTTTTTATTATATCACGTTTGCAGTGAACTGAGGTTTGACTTGCGCCGCCAACAGTAAAATGTTACATTATACATGTGTACTCATATAGGAAAAGGGAGAGATGATAAATGAGAATATCTACAAGAGGAAGTTATGCACTCGAGGCCGTTATGGCGATTGCACTTTATCCTGATGAACAGACCATAAGCATCCGTGAAATAAGCGAGAGAACGCAGATTTCAGATAATTACCTGGAGCAAATTTTCTCTCTCCTTAGAAAAAACAAAATTATTTCAAGCTCTCGCGGTGCATACGGCGGATATCAGCTTGCCAGACCCGCAGGACTGATTTTGGTTGGCGATGTACTACGGGCGACTGAGAAATCCATTTCTCCCGTTATGTGTGTTGAAGAAAGCAGTACCTGCGGAAAAAGTGCCAATTGCGTGACCAGAACTGCCTGGAAAAAGCTTTTTGGGGCAATTTCCGAAACAGTTGATGCGATAAGCATCGCGGATCTCGTTAGGGATTTTAATCGGAAAACTACACGGGAAAATGTTGATTACTCTATTTAGACCCCCGGGTCATAATTGAGTGGATGCAGGGGACCGGATGTTCCGGCCGTGCGAGGGAGAAAATGAAATGAAATTATCTACAAAATGCCGTTATGGACTCCGTGCTTTAGTTGATCTGGCTGTTTTTTCTGAACGCGGCCATGTTGCGCTGCATGAAATAGCCCAAAGGCAGGAGATTTCTCTGAAATATCTTGAACAGGACTTCTCTGTTTTAAGAAGAGCAGGAATAGTAAAAAGCGTCAAAGGTGCGCAAGGCGGGTATCTTCTTACTAAATCACCGTCAGAAATACGATTGAGCGAAATTGTCTCCGTATTGGAAGGTGATTTACTGCTGATTGAGATTGACGATCCTGAGCAGACGGATATTCGTTTATTCCTGACACAGCAGGTGTGGAAAAGGTTAAACCAAAATGTAAGTGAGTCTTTGCATTCCATTTGCCTTTCGGATCTGGTTGATGATTATAGAATGCAGCAGTCCGGTGAAGGAATGTATTACATCTGATCCTTTGGCAATTTGCGGTTTTTCGAGAGGGACTGCCATATTTGAGCCGAAAATGGTATCATAATACAAGGCTGTTTTTTAGGAGGACTCATGGAGCTTACAAAAATAAATGCTGGAACCCTGTATCCTGTTGAGTGCGGACATGCGGTCGCACAGCTTTATCTTACCGATATTTTCAAGTCGCGGCTTGAAAAGTCCCAGGTAGCCATCATCACAGACAGAGAAGTATCAGGATATTACATCAGCGATTTCGTCCGTCAATTTGAACGGAGCGGAATAAAGCCTCTGGTTATTGTTATTGACGGCAGTCAGGCTGCAAAATCCTTCGATGTTGTCCGTGCGGTCTTTGAACGTCTTACGGATATTGAATTCTCACATTCGGATATTCTATTTGCGCTCGGCGGAGGCGGTGTTATTGATGTTGCAGCATTTGTTGCAGCTACCTTCCAGAAGGGCATCGAGTACATTCAGATTCCTACATCACTTTTGGCCATGATAGATTCTTCGACTGCGCCGGATGCTTTCCTAAATTTTCAAAGCCATAAGAATCAGATTGGAGTAACATATTCTCCAATCCATGTAATCATTGATACAGATTATCTCCGGACGCTTCCGCCTCGTTTTCAGGCAAACGGAATTGCGCAGGTAATTCAGTATGGGCTTCTGGAAAATCCGGATTTGCTGGCTAACCTGGATAGTCTCAATGTAGACATGTTCAGTCTGGTTGATACCTGTATCCAGACTAGAAAAATACTTCTTGCTGCAAATCCGGGGTATCTTGCCTTTGGGCAGGAGATTGCTGAAGCCATCGAAGGGCATTTCCGATTTCTTAAATATACACACGGAGAAGCAATGGCTCTCGGTATGATTGCATTATTTCAGACTGATGCCCTGCGGAAATTATATGTCAAAAATGGCCTGCCGACTACTGTCACAGGTGTTACAAAAGATACGCTTCTTAAGAGAATTACTAAAAACTATGAAAACAGAACAGAGCCGGTGCCGATTGTGCGTCTCGAATCCGAAGGCAAGCCGTTCATTGAAATGATTCCTGTTGAAGAAGCGGCGCTTGTTTTTGACAAGCTCCTTTCCGGAATATGCCAGTAATGAAGAAGGGGCAACATATGCATTTTTGTCACGATGATGATCATCCTAAAGGGAAATCGTCGGTTTGCCATAGGCTTATCGGGCTGTTTCTTTGCCTTGCACTTATCTTTCCCGGACTTTTATCCGGTTGCGGCAGTGCTGATAAAACGGTGGAAGTTCTTGCGGAGTATGGTGATTACGGCGCAAAGATCGCACAGACTATTTCCGAACAGTACCCATTCCGGAAAGCATATTCACCCGAAGAAAAAGAAGCAGGGGCCTATGTCAAAAGCGAGTTTGAAAAACTGGGATACACAGTTGAAGAACAGGCCGTTTCATCTGCAGACCAGACCGGTACTTCAACCAATTATATTATCCGGATTCCGGGTGAGGGTCTTATGTTTCAGGATCTTCAGGGAAATTATGTTCAAAAGAAACGGCAGGTTATCGTAGGGGCACATTACGACACTATGTACGGATCAGCGGATGCAGCTTCGATGTTGGATTATGATGGGATTCAGGATAATGCTTGTGGAATCGGGGCTCTTTTGACGCTTGCCAGGGAAATCAGGACAAACAGTATGGGATATGATGTTGTTCTGATTGCTTTTGGAGCAGGTTCTGATTCATATGCCGGAGCCAATGCTTATGCGGCACAGATGACTGCTGATGAAATTGCTTCCACCGATGTCATGTACTGTGTCGAAAGCATCTACGCGGGTGATAAGCTCTATGCAAGTGCCGGTTGGAATTCTCTTGTGCCCGGACAAAAATATGAAATGAGAAGAAAGCTTTACGAAGTTTATGATGTCGTCTACGAGAACCAGCTTTCCAATAAGAACGGTGTTGATCTTCTTTACAATGAGAGCGGCCTGTCGTTCGATATTGATGGTAACGGTGCAGCCGATGTTTACCGCGAAGTAACGACGACTCTTTCCGATTATGTACCTTTTGACCGCGCCGGAGTTCCGATTGTTTTTTTCGAATCTTATGATTACAACTACTCAAAAACTACCGATATGAAAGAGACGAAGAATTTAAAACTACAGGTAAACAGCGGAATGATTCGCAGGACAAGCAGTGATTCCCTTAAAATATTGGAAGAAGCCCTGCCTGCTGATCAGCTTGTTAAGCGAATTAATAATACTGCATTTATTATTTTGAAGGCAATTGAGAAGGGGGCGCATAATTCCCTGACCAAAGCGGCATATGCCGGCGGTGCTACGATTGCCCCTGTAATTCACGTCATTGCAACAGTAACGCCTGCAGAAGGAACCACTTTAACTACGGCAGCATCCTCCTGACCGATGCCTCTTTTTGCAGGAATATTAGCAGAAAAAATTGCATTCAAGAAAAACAGGTATTTTAATAATCCCCGAAATAGAAATAGAACTTCAAAACGTCTCCGGACTCCCACCGGAAGTTGATCGACTGAAACTCTCCGGGGTGAAGGGTGGAAACTTTTTGCTGATGGCTGCAGTTTGCTGTATGCATATGCTCGGCATCGTCTGGAATATTGGACGAAAAAAACCCGATGAGTTCCTGCTCCTGCAAGGATACACGGGCATTCGTGCAGTTTTCCGGAATCAGGACATCTACCCTGAAACGATGGGGCTGGTCAAGCAGAAAAAGAAATCCAACACAAATACGGTCTGGTTTTAGCCGGACAGATTTCTGAATCACCCGGATACTTTTCCCGTCATGAATACATTCATAAATCTTATCCGAAAAATCGGATACGGTAAAACCTTCAAAAAGGTCTCCCATGATCAGCTCAACAACCGGGAGTTCATCTGAAATGCCTTCACTGGATATATTTTCAATCATTTGCTTTTCTCCGCTCTATTTGCTTCAATTAGAATACATGAATTATATCCGAAAATATCAACATCGTGCCAGTCTTTTTCCAGATGGTTATTTTTGAGGAGTTTTCTGTTGAGCAGGATGAATGAATGCGGTATAATTTTTTTAAAAATATTAGCCTGTGTGGTCTTTTTCGTTTGTTCACTGCACAAGGGGGTAACATGAAGACTTTTTCGGATTTTGCAAGTAAGATGGAGAACATGCTCAGTTCCCGGATTTTGCCGTTCTGGCTAAAGCTTATTGATAAAGAACATGGAGGTTTTTATGGATATGTAGGAAGTGACGGCATTGTGGACCCGCTTGGGCCCAAAGGAGTGATCCTGCATTCTCGCATTTTGTGGACATTTTCGGAAGCCTATCGCAGAACGAACAAACCGGAATTTCTTGCAGCGGCAGATCATGCATATTTGTTTCTTGTTAATCAGGCAATGGATAAAGAATTCGGCGGTCTTTACTGGATGATTGATGGCGAAGGGAAACCCCTTGAACTATTCAAACATTCGTATAATCAGGCTTTTGGGGTATATGCATTTTCTAATTATTACATGGCAACAGGTAATACAGAGGCGCGTGATCTGGCTATGGGACTCTTTAATCTTATAGAAGAAAAGTGGCGCGATGATAAGGGATATCTCGAACAGCTGACCCGCAGCTTCGGGCCGATGAGTAATGAAGAGCTTTCGGAGAACGGAGTTATTGCAGAAAGAACCATGAACACGCTGCTTCACATTATGGAGGCATATACAGTTCTTTATGAGGCGACGCGGAATACGAAGGTGCGGACCGCGCTGATTTTTGCTGTCAGACAGCTTACAGGGGATATGTATAATGCCGAAAAAGAGCGTCTTGAGGTGTTTTTTGATATGAATTTCAAATCACTTCTTGATCTGCACTCATACGGTCATGATATTGAAGCCTCGTGGCTAATTGACCGGGCTCTTGCCGTCCTTGGGGATGCATCGTTTACAGCCTTAGCTTCGCCGGTTTCCAAGGCTCTTTATGATCATGTAATTCGGGTGGCATACACTACAAGAGGCGTCTATTATGAGTCTCATATCGGCCAGGACAATACGCAGCGCGACTGGTGGGTTCAGGCTGAAGCTGTTATAGGAGTTGCCAATGACTTTCAGAAGTTCGGCGGTAAAGAGGATCATCTGGAAAAGCTCTATGAACTATTGGATTATCTGAAAACAGAAGTCATTTTGCCATCCGGGGAATGGGCCTGGACTACTTACGAAGACGGGTCGCATGATATAACCAGAGAGTTGGCAGGTCCATGGAAATGTCCCTATCATAACGGTCGTATGTGCTTGGAAATTATGACGCGGTTCGCCTGATTGACGGCATTACGGGGGCAACATGAATAAAATGGAAATGAATACCCATGTACAATCAAATATTCCAACAAATATTCAGGGCTTTATTTTACGGTTTGCCGTGGTTGAAGACGTTGAGACCATTCTGTTTTTTATCAATGAACTTGCAAAGTATGAAAAGATGGAAAATGAAGTGGTCGCTACAAAAGAAAAGCTGCGCGAATCTCTTTTTGAAAAAGGGCATGCGGAAGTTGTCCTGGCGGAATATTTAGGAAAACCGGTTGGCTTTCTGCTGTTTTTTCACAACTATTCTACTTTTCTTGGCCAGCCGGGTATTTATCTGGAGGATCTGTATCTCATGCCTGAAGTGAGGAAAATGGGATTTGGCAGGAAGATTCTGTCGTTTCTGGCCCGGCTTGCGATCGACCGCAACTGCGGGAGGGTAGAGTGGTCCTGCCTTGACTGGAATATAGCGTCGAGACATTTTTACGAAAGCCTTGGATCCGAGTCAAAGGATGAGTGGATCGGGTACCGGCTGACCGGACAGGCCATGCGGGATCTTGCAGCAACATAAGGGCAAGCAATGGTGGTAAATATACCAGATAACGTTCGAATATACGACTTGAAGTCGTTTTTTTGAAAACATTGCATAAAAAGGGGAAGCCTGTTGAAGTGCCTCCCCAAAAAAATTAAATAATATGACAGGACTCAGACCTTGGTTGTCCAGCCCAGCTTATCTTCAACGATACCCTTCTGGACACCTGTGATTGTGTCATAGAAAAGCTGTGCAATAGGACCGATCTGATTATTGTTAATAACAATCTCGTGTTCCTCGTACTTGAGTTCACCGACAGGTGAAATAACTGCAGCGGTTCCGGATCCGAAGGCTTCAGTGAGCCGCCCGTTCTTTCCGGCTTCAATAATTTCATCAATGGATATTCTGCGTTCTTCGACTTCCATACGGAGGGACTTGGCAAGCTCAATGCAGGATCTTCTTGTTATTCCGGGAAGTATACTTCCATTGAGTTCAGGAGTGACAAGCTTCCCGTCAATTACAAATATAATATTCATTGAGCCAACTTCTTCTATATATTTCTGCTCAATTCCATCAAGCCATAATACCTGGACGTAGCCCTTTTTGTGAGCGATTTCCTGTGCAATAAGACTCGACGCATAATTGCCGGCACATTTGGTGAAGCCTGTTCCGCCGCGAACCGCACGGACATAAGTATCTTCTACATAGATTTTAACCGGGTTTATGCCTTGCGGATAGTATGCGCCCGATGGAGATAAGATGATCATAAAGCGATACGTATCAGAAGCGCGAACGCCAAGGTAAGGGTCAGTCGCGATGACAAACGGGCGAATATATAAAGACTCACCTTCACCGGACGGAATCCAGTCCTTATCAAGCTTAACAAGCTCTTTTGTTGCATGTACGCAGAATGCGGCATCAAGCGGGGGGATGACAAGCCGGGCATCGGATGTATTGATTCGTTCAAAATTCAGTAAAGGACGGAACAGATTGACACTGTCATCCGGACAGCGATAGGCTTTCAGGCCCTCAAAAACGGCCTGTCCATAATGGAAAACCATTGCGCTGGGATCTATCAGAAAAGGAGCATACGGCTCAATTCTGGGATTAACCCATCCTTCACCATTGATATAATCCATGATGAACATATGATCAGTGAAATACTTGCCAAATGGCAGAGATTCGCCCGAAACCGGTTTTGCCTTCGGAGCAGTGGTCTTTGTGATTGATATTGCAGGAAACATCTTGTATCCTCCTTCGCGCCCAGCGTTCTATTTGTAGTTAGCATTATAATACGCTTTAGCTGTGATGAACATGATAATTTTCCCTTGTTGAACAATTGTTCTTTTTGTGATATTATTTTAGCGTATATTAATTTGTGCTTATCGATTTTCGAGGTGATTCCAATGGCAATTGAGAAGACGGCGGAGAAGAAGTTTTATGAACCGCTCGAGAGCAGACCTTTTCGTATTGAAAGCGATATGCGGCCGATGGGAGATCAGCCGCAGGCAATAGATACTTTGGTTCAGGGAATGGAAGACGGACTTTCATCACAGACACTTTTAGGCGTAACGGGTTCCGGTAAGACATTTACCATGGCCAATATTATTGAAAGACTGCAGCGCCCGGCCCTTGTCATTGCGCATAATAAGACGCTTGCCGGTCAGCTTTGTGCCGAGTTCAAGGCTTTTTTCCCGGATAATGCAGTAGAATATTTTGTCTCCTATTATGATTATTATCAGCCTGAGGCATACATTGCAGCTACAGATACCTATATCGAAAAGGACTCGGCTATCAATGAAGAGATTGACCGTATGCGCCACTCTGCCACTTCCTCACTTCTGGAGAGGCGTGACGTCATTGTAGTCGCATCCGTGTCGTGCATTTACGGTCTGGGCGACCCATCCGATTACCGGGACCTGATGGTCAATCTTCGTCCAGGGATGAAGAAGGACAGGGATCAGGTCATCCGTGAGCTTATCAACATCCAATATTCCAGAA
>Ga0209429_10002092_pt1 | contig 11961 bp, 6 predicted proteins | sample BarGraNGADG00212_3_FD_184493 | JGI IMG/M metagenome (GOLD analysis project Ga0209429, IMG submission 184493) | Arctic peat soil microbial communities from Barrow, Alaska - Barrow Graham LP Ref core NGADG0004-212 (SPAdes) (version 2) | ecosystem: Environmental > Terrestrial > Soil > Wetlands >... | reverse complement strand
ATTTGAATAAAGCAAAAATATCTCAAGTTTAACTAAGCGATGGGCTGTTTTGTGTCGAAAACCAACCACATTTGTTGCAGGCAAATTAAGAACGACCCGTTCGTTTATCTTGTTCAAATCCTCATTTTTGACTACACTCCCAGAATTTGAAAGGAACGACCTGCAGCAAGCCAATAGACTACAATCAACAGATGGGTTGGAATATATCGATTTTTGGCATACTTTTGGAAGTTAAAATTTGTACTTTTACCCATGTCGGTTCTTTTACTTTGGTTTCGCAACCGTAAAGGTAAACCTTCAGGGGGAATTACCGAAAGGGGTTCCCCTTCCTTTTAGCTTCAAGAATTATTTAACCGGACACTAGTGATTAAATTTAATTTTAAGGGCTGTTATTAGCAAAAAAAACAGGCGAATGGATAAAAATATCCATTCGCCTGTTTTATATTAGTATTATTCTTTGATCAACTTACCAATTTTGGTAGTGTTATCAATCTTAACTTTTACAATATAAGCACCTTTTGACAACGAACTAACGTCAACTTTTTCAGTATTGATTGCTTCTTTTACAATGCGACCATTCAAATCAGTAATTGTTACTTTTTGTGCATTTGAAGTAGTAATGTACTTAGTTGCAGGATTAGGATATACACTAAATGCTTCTGACTTAGGATTGGATATTCCAGTTTGAATTGATTTGCCGAAAATCTTCACATTATCAAAAGCGGCAGATACTAAAGATGTGTGTGAAAGTCTAAGGCTAATTGCACTTACATTATTTATAGGGTTACCAGCAGCATCCTTTAAAAGAACAACCTGATTCGCCCAGTTTCCTGAAATAGCCGAAGTCGGAACACTCACCCAATTTCCTGTTCCAACTTTCATTTCTACAACAGGCATTTTCTGATTGTCTGTAGCTGTAGAAAATGCAGCACTATCTACCAAATTATATGGCCATTGCATATCTGCAGAAAACTTTAAGCTATCAAAACCTTCAACATTGATATCAGGAATAATAACGGAAGCATCTGTAGGAGCAATTACCAATTTATGCTCATGGTCGTCCCAATCGCGTGCAAGAGTAACGTTTGCATCAGCATCAGTCTTAAGATCGACACCACCGAACCACTTACCTGCCTGAGTACTGGGTGCACCAGTCCATGAACCCCATTGACTCCAGCTTGCAAAAAATGTCTCAGCATATAACGCCAGGAATGGACTTGCTGATTTTTTGAAGGTCAAATTGTCAATATAAGCAACATCATCAGAAGTTCCTATTGGATTGCTCCCGAAATTAAAGCCCACTACCACAGACGCAATATTACTTGTAAAATTCAGGTTACGGGTATATTTTTTCCATACTCCGGCTGTAGTGATAGGTTGCGAATACCAGTCCAACTGTTTGTTGGAGGCATCGAAACATGCAATAACAACACTACCTGTTGTAGATGTAGGTGTATACACGCTCACATCAAATGAAGTATAGACACGTGGATCGATACTAACTACTGTTGACAAATTGCTCCAAATATTTGCATGCGTATATTTTCCAGCATTAGCCGAACTATTTACCGCATCCGAAAGCGGATTGACATCGGAAGTAAAAGTATCCGACCAAGAACTAAAAGTAGGTGTAACCCCATCGAAATCAAAGACAGTAATGTCTTGGGCATTAGCCACACTTAGCATACAAAAGATGCCAAAAAGAAAAGTAGTAATTTTTTTCATGATTGTTTTTTTAAATGTTTATTAATTAGGGTTCACTGAATAATTCAAATCCACCCCATTTTTTTTTGGGTCGGCATCATTGTTATTTTTATTTCTTCTCTCATTTTCATCACATTAGCAAAAAACCATTTCAGTATAGAGCCAGGGAAATCCCTGGTATACCGGATCACATTCATTACAAATATGATGGCTGCTATCCAACTCATTGAGGTTGAGGATAGTTTGGCTCGGATTTGATTCAGGTTGTAACCATTCTTACCTTGTCCGAACTTTCCTTCAATCTGATTGCGTTCAGCCGCTTCTCGCCGCTCCTTGCGTCTCATGTAATACGACTTCACCGTTTTTACCGGTTTTCGTCCCAAAGGGTCACCGGTATGGCGGATGTTTCGCTCTTTCAGCCATGCCCGGTTTGTGCGGTTCAGGTAAATCTTGTCCACTTGCACCAGTTCCGGGTAATGACCATTCAGCTGCTTGTATCGCTCAACCTGCATCGGCAGGTCACAACCTTCGTTGTAGGCATCCCACTCAAAACGGTCAATCCTGGCGTAACCTTCCTGAAGACTCACGTTGATCTTTGCTCCGAACTCCACTTTGGCTTTTGCCTTGCCCCTGACAATGGGACGGACATGCGGTTGGTGGATGTTTACTATACGATCCTGGCAGCTGTTGGACTTTTCCTTGAACATCGCTTCCTGTTGCGCCAGAACCTGCTGGATCACAAAGAAATACTTGTTCTGGTGTTTGTCGAAAGGAACGCTCCCGTCCTTTACCTTGTCAAGCAACCAGTTAATATTCTTAATATTCCGTTTCAGATAGTTGATCTGCAGCTTTATGCCACGACGCAACACATTTTCCGGTTTACGTTTCATTTTCGATACGTTCAGATATTCCTTGCGGGCAACCTTGCGATAAGTTCTTGGTTTATCCTTAATATCCAGCTCCTTGCAAAGGTGATCGATCAAGTCTTCCGCTTTCACCCGGCTATCGCTCAACAGATCAAGATCCGTAGGGAACTTTATATGGGCATCGGCAACCGTGGCGTCAAGTTGAAGTTTCCCTTTGTTCTTGGATCCTCCTACGGGAGCGGACTCATCATTATCGTCATCTTTTGTATCTCTCACTGGAGTCGACTTGATCTTCAAGCCCTTGCAGATCAGTTCTTCGGTCAGCGATTCGAATACGCTTAGATCAATGCGCTTCCGGATGTAAACCAACAAAGATGGGTCAAATACCGGTTTTTGCATAAAGCCTTTCAAACCAAGAAAGTATTGCATGTAAGGGTTTTCTTGGATGATCTCTATCACCCCGATGTCATCCAACTTCAGCATGTGTTTGATGATAACCACTCCTAAAACCATGCGGGCATCCTTTGTGGGGGCTCCGCGACGGGAAGGGAAGTTTTTGTAGTAAAGTTCAGCAAACTTGTCCCAAGGGATCACTCCGGAAAGAACAACCCACCGGTTGTTTTCATCTAACTTTGCTTCGAACGGCATCGCAAACTCGGCGATGGACATTTGTTTTTGAGTATTGTATCTTTTCATATGATGCAGACTTTTCGGTATGAAAATACCTAAAAATTTGCACTTGTGCAAGTGTTTTGGAAACTTAATTTACTGATATTCAATATTATATCAATTATTCAGCGGACTCTAATTATTGATTAAAGAAAAACAGGCAAGCAGCAAGAATTTACAACTTGCCTGTTATGTTACAACTGTGTCTTATTTCATTTTACTTGTTTAATAGCTCTTCTTATTTTGAATAACCAGCTCCTACGCGTAACGAATCTAATGCCCGTTTATCGTCTATTTTTAGGGTTTGTCTGTTAATTACGCCAGCCCAAAAAAACGTTGAAATTCCATTAACACGAGCGTTTTGTACTATAACTCTATAGAAATGTGCCTGAGAATTTAAGGACAAGATTGAATCTGTTGGATTTCCAACAATTTTAACAGCATGGTTCACCGCACCAAATTCGCCAATCAGCATAGGGATATTTTTTGCAACGAAATTTTTATTAGCAAATTGCATTTCGCTTTCCACATAACCTTCTTCAGTTCCGGGTGCTGAGTTCCTTGTTAAGTCATCGGTTGAGTGAAAGTTTGCACCCCAATAGCGCCACTCTTTGCCCCAACTGGCATCTGCATCCAATATACAAAAATTAGACGGAGCATACCAGTGAAATTCAAGTATCAATTTATTAGCAACCTGATCGACTGGCATACCGGGTATACCATCAGAAATAAAATAATTGGCTAAATCAAGTGATGTGCTTGGAGCTTGAATAACTAAAGTACGATACGCATTTTTTCCTCCGGTAGAGCGAACTGTATTGATAAATATCTGGTAAAAACTCTGTAAATTGGTGCTTGATAGCAAGTCACTAGCATTGGGCTCATTGGCACTGGCAAACATCAAATGTTCATCAAAATCACGCATTGTTGTAGCAATTTGTTCCCAATTAGCTTTTTGTATGGCTTTTATTGTGTCCAATTTAGCACCCGTTGCTGTACAATCAAGAAATCCATTGTCATAGTGGTCGTTGAGTAAAACATACATACCATCGTTAAAGCAATACTGTACCACTTCCTTTACCCTGCTAAGCCAGGTAGCATCAATTTGTCCGGTTTTAGAGTTTGAATGTAAGTACCAATTACATGGAAGCCTTATAGCATTAAAGCCGGCTTCTTTTAGCGAATCAATCAGCGATTGAGTAATCACAGGATTGCCCCATCCGGTTTCTCCACCCGGTGCTTCCAAGGTATTCCAAATATTTATTCCCATTTTAATGTTTGCATTTAACTGCATAGCCGTACTGCTCATGCCGGTTGCATCAAACGCAATAGGTGATAAATTGTACGATGGGAATATTAGCGGAGCTTGAATAGCCGTAACACGTCTGGCTTGACCATTCGGTGAGACAACATTTAAAAGCACTGAACGGCTAATACCTGATGTGTTGGCTGCTGCCGTTAAATTGACAATTGCATTGCCTGCTACGCCGGATATTTGGCTCAGATTAATCCAGCCTATACCTGTCGTATCAACACTCCATGTATCATTACAAGTAAATGACAGTGTTACGGTCCCCCCTGCAGACGGTATTTCCTCGGTTGTATTAGCAAGTGTAAGTTGTGGATCCTGCGCAGTTGGATTGCAGGAAACAACCAATAAGCTTGCAATAAACAACATTAAAATTATACTAAAATTATTGTGTTTCATTTTATTTATTTATTGATAAAAAATATTGTTGTTGGGAATAAAACCTGTGGAATGCTCCAATTTTAGTGGAACATCCACAAGTTTTTCCATTTCTATTATTTTATTTTTACTACTCGAACGTTATCAAATGCACCATAAAAACCAGTTGCAGTTGATGAAGTACTGAAATTATGTAGATAAATACTCAAACTCGTTTTACCAGTACCTAATAAATTAGATAAACTAGTAACTGAAACACCTTTCCCTTTTCCGAGTTTAGTATCTTCAGCCCGGAATGAAGATAAAGGAATGGTAATTGTTTGCCAACCTTTGGTAGAGAAAGCTTTCGTACTCGAAGCAGTTTGCCAAGGTTCATAACGGGCCATATAGTTACCTGCAAAACCAGTTTCGAAGCAAAGAGTACCACCATTCCAAGGTTTGGCATTACCTACACTCATTTCAAATTGAATTGCCCAGTCGTCAACAGGATCTGAAAGGTTTGCCGTTGGAAACCATTGGGCTGAACCAATTGGGAAGTTATAAGTACCATCATACGATGTTCCATCACCGCTTTTCATAATACCTGTGTTCATATACGCAAACTGACTATTGGTCTCAGAACCCAATACACCATTAAAATCGGTCATGCCTCCCCAGGCAGGATTGCCTGTTGTGTATTTTATACCTCCCCACCATTGCCAACCAAACGCATTACCCCATTCAAGATTGGCTAATACACCTGTTGTCGCTACTCCCACAAACTGCACATTATAAATATTATACACGTTGTACGCAGTAGTGGCTGTACCAAACGGTGTTGTAATGGATGCCGGTCCGCTGGTAGTTATAGTAGGAGTAGGCATTATGAAACCAACTGAAGATCCGTCGGTAGCTGATACAAAAGAACTGATGGTAGCTCCGGAAAAAGTAAATGATTGAACACTTTTAAGGTATGTACCATAAACATAGACAGAATCACCGGGGCTGGCATTATCGTTGGAAACGCTTGTAATGGTTGGCAATGCTACTATTTGAAAAGTAGCCGTACTTGTCTTTGTTTTTACTGATACCTGCCCTGACGTAGGTGCAGGGTTTGGCATTACAAAACCAATAGCAGTACCGTAATAATTTGTTTTATACGAGGTAATCGTAGTTCCTCCATACGAAAAGTTTTGAACTAAGACCAAGTTTGTACCATACACATAAACCGAATCACCCGGGTTGGCAAATACATTGGATATAGCACTAATAGTGGGTGCCGCAGGTCCTAATTTAAAAGAAAACATTGTTGAACCTGTAGTTGTCACATACTCTAAAGTATATAGTTTGGCAGTATCAATTGTAGAAAATATGATGTCAGGTATTGGCACCACAGCGCTGTTCGGTGCAAATAAAGCACTATTGAACGTAGCAGCTACACCATCGAATTTTATACTAAGCGCATTTTGAAGGTTTTGCCCAATAATAACCACATATGTGCCTGTTCCTCCTGACCAAGTAGCATCAGTATTAGGATTACCAACACTCAAAAGAGTATCCCCAGGTGATGCCTTACACATTCTTACGCTTGTAATTACCGGGGAACCTAAATCCTCACTTTTACAAGATGCAAACAGGACGCAAATCACAGTCGAGCAGAGCAACAGTAAAAAGTGAATATGTTTATTTAATATTTTTTTCATGATTGTAGATTTAATTTATTTAAAATATGGTACAGGCGCATCTGCCAATTTAGGATCTGCTGCCAATTCCGATGCCGGTAAAGGTAAGGTAAATGAGCTAATTGTTGCCGGAAGAACAGATTGAGGACCACCGGTACCGGAAGCAGTTGGTGTAGCAACACCACTAGCATAACTGAATGTTACACGTTGCTGGTTATTGACAATGTCGATGGCTTTTTGTGGATTCCAATAAGAAAGCCTTACTAAATCCATCCAATATTGCCCTTCAAAAGCAAATTCAATTCTTCTTTCATTAAGAATCGTATCAATATTCAGCGTTGATGCAGGATCTACACCAGCTCTTGTACGCACCTTATTAAAGTATAATAAGGCATCGGCATCTGTAGTAGTAGCATTACTACCCAAAATAGCTTCGGCATATACCAAATATACATCGGCTAATCTTAACAAAGCATCATGCTCAATAGATGATGTAAATTCCATTGTAGGTGCATTGTTATCCTTTTCATTACCAATAATATGTTTTTTCATAGCTGGCCCTCCTGCCTTATAACCACCACCGGCAGCATTCAATTCGGGATAGTAATCGCCGGTAACCATAAAACTGGCTTTGCGTCTTACTGAGTCTTTCGATGAATATAACAGATATAAGTCGTAAGTGGGTGCTAAAGATGTCCATGATCCACCTTTTTGAGGATTGATATCGTTACTTGGCGAATAGGTTAGCAGCATATTGCCATTACCCCAGCCTACAGCCGGTGCCCATTGAAGGGCAAATAAATCTTCCGGTACGTCGTTAAACTGTGTCTTGAATAGCTCAGAATAACTTGGATGTAGAGCTATCCCACTGTTTTTACATACATTCCCGGCATAGAACTTAGCACTATCTAAATATGCCTGATTGCGTATACCTCCGGTTTGACCCAATCCTGCCATTGTTAAATACGCTTTGCCCAACATACCTTGTGCCGACCATGTAGTTACTCGCCCTGGTACATCTGTGGCAGGAAGGTTTTTAGCTGCAAAAGTAAGATCGTTAGCTATAAATTTGTACACATCAGTTACAATATTGCGGTTAAGTAGTGGGTCATTTATCAGTTTGCTATTATCCTCAATAATTGGCACTGCTCCCCAGTGCATCGCCAAATGATAATAAGCCACCGCACGAATAAACCTTGCTTCGGCTATTGCTGCATTTTTATCTTTATCGCTAACACTTGCCGGGGCATACTGGTTTATTCCGTTAATTGTAGTGTTACATTGTGCAACAACATTATATAAGCCTATCCACGCAGACTGCATAACACTGTTTTGTGCAGTTATTGTCCTAGTGTATAATTGAACAAAATCGCCAAACCATGGGAAATAAGCATTTCCGCTTAAAATATCACCAAGAGGCAGAAATGCACCATAATGCCATTGCCACCAGTCTGATCCACCGTAAAGGTTGGCAGTAGCCAGCCTTAAATCGGAAGTAGTTTGATAAAAATTATTTGAACTAATGGTTGATTGCGAAGGACGATCAAGAAAACCCGTATCGCATCCGGCTATAGCCACAAGCAATAGCAAAAGGATGATTATTTTATTTATTGATTTCATAAATAGTAGTATTTTTTAATTTAATTTCAAGTTTATACCAAATGTAAATACCCTTGATTGAGGATAATAACCATTATCCCAACCTGCCTGAAGCGGATTCCAGGAACCTATTTCAGGATCCATGCCGGTATACTTTGTAATTATAAATGGATTGGCCACATTAACATATACTCTAAGTGACCTAATATTTACTTTTGCCAATAACTTTTCAGGCAAGGTATAACCTAAAGCGATGGTTTTACAACGAATAAACGACCCATCTTCAATAAACAAATTAGAAGGACGGCTATTTTCATTGGTTTGGTCATTTCTTAACCCAACTATGGTTGTAGTTGGATTGGTAACGTAAACATTGTTTACATTACTAGCATCGCCGGTAGGATTTATCAAAGCAGTACGGGCATAGTTTAATACCGATGTAAAATAGGTTGCATTACTTGTAGGGTTATTTTGTGAAATAGCCAATTGGTTTAAAATTTTGTTGCCATAATTTCCACTAAAGAAGATATTTAAATCAAAGCCCTTACAAGTAATTGAATTATTAAAACCAAACTGGAATAATGGAATAGGAGAACCCAGGTAAGTTTGGTCTCTCGTGTCAATAATACCATCACCATTTAAGTCCTTGTACATACGGTCTCCATACCATATACCACCACCTAATTTTGAAATTGGCCGTTTTACACCATTTTGGTCAACAGGCAAAGCATGAGTTTTAAAATCGTTGGCAGTTGCAAATACACCGTCATAAACATAGCCGTAAAATTCTCCAACAGGTTGGCCTACCATAGTTTTTGCAAACACATAGCCACCGTATGTTTGACTTAAGTTGGCAGAACTGCCACCACGACCTAAACTCAATACTTTATTCTCATTATGTGAAATAGTAAAATCGGTTCTCCATGTAAAATTTTTATTACTGATATTGGTTGTACCTACTCTGATATCAAACCCTTTATTGCTGATTGAACCAATATTTACATAAGGTGCACTCATAGCGCCTGGTTGATAGCCGGCGGTAGTACCTGAATACAAAGGAAATGGCACTTGTAATAAAAGTCCATGTGTATTACGGTCATAAACATCTATCGAAAAATTTATTTTCCAGTTAAACAATGTACCATCCAACCCAACATTAGAATTTATCATTTGTTCCCATTTTACACCAAGATTTTCTAAATTTACTTGATTTTGTGCTATACCGGTTAAGCCATTTGCAACAGTTTGAAGCTGGGTTACAAAAGTGTTGCCCGGGATATTTTGATTATTTGTTTGGCCATAGCCTAACCTTAATTTCAAATCATTAATTACTTCAACTTTTTCCAAAAACTTCTCATTCTTTATTTTCCAGGCAAATGCACCGGAATAGCCGATTACCCACTGATGATCGGATGGAAAGTTTGATGATCCATCACGTCTTAAATTACCTGTTAATAAGTATTTGTCCATCAGGTTATAATTAATACGTCCAAAATATCCTTCTGAACTGTTATCGCCTGTATTACCACCATTTTTGGCAGTGGTAGGATCGCCGCTGGAAATGGATTGTATATTATTGGAAGGGAAATTTGTGCGTGAAGCAGAGACATTAGCATAAGTACTTAATTGTGCCTCGTGCCCTGCTAAAACATTGATACTGTGAACACCAAATGCATGGTTATAAGTAAAATAATTTCGAACTACTAAATAATAATTTTGTCCGGCGCTATACGAACCAGAATTAATGCCATTAGTCATTTTTCCAAAAGCATATACAGGATTAAATCTATCTTCTGTGTTAAAATCAAAATTTCCCGTCACTTCATTCCTAAGGGATAAATCTTTACAAAATTGAATTTCAGCATACACATTGCCGATAATTTGGTTACGATATTTTTTATCTTTATTAAGAGTAGCAAGCCCAACCGGGTTGGAAACAGATGTTATCCAACCTGCAGTGTTGGTAATTCCACCCCAGGTTCCATCAGCATTTTTTACAGCAATATCCGGTGTTATACCCAAAGCTGTTGAAATGACACTAGAGCCAGTGGTCGAAACATTTTCATCTACATGTGCTAATTGAAGGCTTGTTCCAATTTTAAGCCAATTCGTTGTCTTATTATCCAAATTTAAGCGTACAGAATATCGTTGAAAATCTGAGCCGAGAGCAATACCTTGTTGGTCGTAATAACCGAGTGAAAACATATATTGAGTTATCTTATCTCCACCACTTATGGTAAGCGAATGATTGGTCTGAGGTGCACTGCGGAACAATTCATTTTGCCAATTGGTACCTGCTCCTAAATATTTAGGATTGGCAAACTCCGGTCTGGCATCAAAATTCCAGGACAGTGCTCTGTCGTTTAGTATTGATGCAAGCTGCTGTAAATTTACTGTCGGAAGCTTTCTGGGTATCTGCTGATAGCCGATATAACCATCATACGATATTTGAGGAGCAGATACACTACCTCTTTTAGTAGTAATTACAATAACACCATTGGTTGCCTGTGAACCATAAATGGCAGTGGCGGAAGCATCTTTTAATACATCTATCGATTCTATTTCAGAAGGATTGATAGCGCTTAATGGATTGGTGCCAGTTATATGTGATTTATCGGGGTCTGGATCACTTGGCGGTGGAATTATAACACCATCAATAACATATAATGGCGAATTATTACTACTTATAGAAGATATACCATGTATTTGAATAGATACTCCTCCGCCAGGTTGCCCCGATACTTGTTGCACCACAACACCTGCAACTTTTCCCTGCAAAGCTTGGTCGAAAGTAGCCGGCTGGGTTTTACGGAGTTCATTGCCTGATATGGAAGATATGGATCCCGTAAGGTCTTTTCTTGGTACCGAACCATACCCAATTACCACCACTTCGTTCAGCGATTTTTCGCTTTCTTTTAAGTGAATAGTTAAATTGCCGCCAGTTACTTTTATATCCTGGGATGCGTAACCAATATAACTTACCCAAAGCGTTTGACCTACTTTTGCTTTAATAGAAAATGCTCCTTTTAAGTCAGTTATAGTAGCTTGATTTGAACCCTTCACCAAAATGCTAACGCCGATAAGCGGTTCACCGTTTGATTGATCCAAGACAGTACCCGTAACTATCTCATTGGAATCTTGTGCCGATGCCAGCCCAAACGAACACAACATCACCGCGAGGATTGCATACTTGTTCAAAAGGTTTTTTGTCACCCTTTGAATCCATCGAATCACGTGATTTTCATTCATAATTTAATTTATTTAAGGTTAATGATTGATTGTTCTTAATTTAGAGCTAAATAATCAGCCAACTTGTTAATTTAATTCTTAATTCTCTTTTTTAATAACTAAAGTTTCGCACTTCCCCTAACTGTTTGACAAAGAAGCAGAAGGGAAATGCGAAACTTTAGTAAATAAGAGTCACCACATATTAGTAGTAATTTTTTCATGAAATGTATTATTCTGACTATATTTAGATTAAGGCTTCCTGACATTCTTTAACAATAGCAAAAGTATCGTAAGTTTATTGAAACAATTGGGTGTATTGTTTCTGAATACAGCCTCATTTGTTTCTAGTAACATGTAAATGGTACCCGTTGGGCTTGTAATAACTGTTTTAAACTGATACTTTCGCAAAGAAAATCATCGTATATGAATAGGTCACTTTACATGCTCGGAATATTTTGGATTATCTCTTTCCATAGTATTATTGGACAGTCATCTTATATTTTTCATCATTTAGAAACCAGTTCTGGGCTTTCAAACAACTCAGTAA
>Ga0209429_10002091_pt1 | contig 11962 bp, 7 predicted proteins | sample BarGraNGADG00212_3_FD_184493 | JGI IMG/M metagenome (GOLD analysis project Ga0209429, IMG submission 184493) | Arctic peat soil microbial communities from Barrow, Alaska - Barrow Graham LP Ref core NGADG0004-212 (SPAdes) (version 2) | ecosystem: Environmental > Terrestrial > Soil > Wetlands >... | reverse complement strand
GCCTATTGTCATGCTGACGGCCCGCGGAACAGAAAGCGACAAGGTCAAAGGACTTGAGGCGGGCGCCGACGACTATATTACAAAACCTTTCGGTATACGGGAATTACTGGCACGGATTCATGCCCATGTCAGACGTTATAATACAGCAGTCCAGCTTCAGGGAGCCGGAACATCCGAGGCGTTTTTGCAGGATGATTCTGTGCCGGTCCAGACAGCTGCACCAAATGCCGGTGATCCGGTTTTGCGTACTCCCTCACAAGCCGGTAAAATCGAGTCAGCAGGAATACTCCTTGACGATGTAAAGCACCGCGTTTACTCAAATGGCAAAGAAATTGAGATAACAAACAGGGAGTATGAGCTTCTGAAGTTCCTTATGCAGAACAGGGGCGTTGCCTACTCAAGGGACGACCTGTTGAACTATGTCTGGGGATACGAGTATTCAGGGGAAACCCGCACAGTGGATGTGCATATCCGCCAGCTTCGTCGTAAAATAGAAAAAGACGATGCCAATCCAGTCATTATTGAGACGGTCCGGGGGAGAGGTTATCGATTCTGTGAGGAAAATGACATGGAAGAGGAGTAATTCATGCTTAAGAAACTGCAGATATTCCTGGTGCTGATTGTGCTCTTGTCGATTTCGACTACGGGCATTTTTTGCATTTATTTTCTGTCCCGGTATTCTGACAGGATGAACGAACAGTTGTTAGCATCGGCAAGCGAACTGTTCGCACGGGGTATTGCAGACGGCCGCAGTTATGAGGAGGCAAGCGCCTCCTGCCAGACTGTTTTTGCAGATGAGTCAACACAACTCCGTATTACGGTCATTGCTGTTGACGGCACGGTTCTCTACGACAATCAGCAGACTGCCGCATCAATGGAGAATCACGCAAACAGGATTGAATTCAAAACGGCGCTTTCCTCACAAGGAACGGCAACCACAAAGAGACACAGTGCGACTCTCAATGTTGATATGCTGTATATGGCAAGATATTATGCCGGTCTCGATCAGGTTATCCGCACATCTATACCTCTCGTATTGTATCAAACAGGGGTGAATCAACTTCAGACTGCGTTTGTTTCTGTGATGGCAGTGGTTGTGATACTACTTGCAGTTGTAAGCTATATTTTTACCAAACGTCTGACAAGGCCTCTTTTTGAGCTGCAGAATGCAGCAAAGTCGATGGCAGCTGCCAATTATTCGGTGCGTGTTCATGTGGGTTCCCATGATGAAATAGGTGCTCTCTCCGTGGCCTTCAACAGCATGGCCGAACAGCTCGAAAAAGAAGTGCATGAGTTGGAAGAGAAAAATGAACGTCTGGCCGAACTGCAGAAGATGCGTTCTGAATTTGTTGCCAATGTCAGTCATGAACTGAAGACACCTCTGACATCTATTCGTGGTTTTGTCGATACACTGCGCAACGGGAATATTAAGGACCCGGCTGTCCAGGACCGTTTTCTGGAAATAATTGATATTGAGACGGAGAGGCTTCATCAGCTGATCAGCGATATCCTCCAACTTTCCGAAATTGAAGGAATGAAAAATGATCTTGAACTTCAGCAGTTTGATATATCTGCACTATTGGACAACGTTGCAACACTGCTTGATGACAAGGCAACAGAGTGCCATGTGCAGATTGTTGTTGAGGAAAGTGAAACTCTTCCGGTTCTTGCCAGTCAATACCGGATAAAACAGATTCTCATTAACCTTGTTGATAATGCAATTAAATACAATAAACCGGGCGGCCGGGTATATATTCGAGCAACCCGTGAGCCAGACCAGATCATAGCAATACGGGTCAGGGATACCGGTGACGGAATTCCTGCGGAGCATCTGGCCCGTGTATTCGAACGTTTCTATCGCGTCGATAAGAGTCATTCGCGGGAAATGGGCGGAACCGGACTTGGACTTTCGATCGTTAAGCACATTGCCCAACTGTATGATGGCACAGCGACCGTTGAAAGTATTGAAGGGGAGGGCAGTACTTTTACTGTCCGCCTGCGGATAGCTGACGATCTGAATTGAAAAATTACTCTCCACGAAAAATGTTTGTTATAATTTGATCGAATACAAAGTAAGGCAGGTGATGATTTTGGATTATACATGGCCGGATTTTTTGGAGGAATGCAGGCAGTGCACAAATTGTTCGCTATCCGCGACCCGGAAAAACGTGGTTATTTATAGGGGGGCCATCGAGGCTCCGCTTATGTTTGTCGGGGAGGGTCCCGGAGCGAATGAAGATGAGCAGGGTAAGCCGTTTGTCGGTCAGGCCGGCCGTCTTTTGACGCTGCTGCTTGAAGCGTATGGATTTGCACCCAGGGATTATCATATCTGCAATATCGTTAAATGCCGCCCACCGGAGAACCGGGTTCCAACCCGGGATGAGGCTAAATGCTGTATGCCGCTTCTTGCCAAACAAATCCGTTTTGCCAAGCCCAAAGTAATTGTTCTTCTGGGCGCCACTGCATATAAATATTTTCTCAACCCCACCGAGCCTATCAGTAAAGCCCGGGGCAAATGGATCGAAAAATCCAAATTTCTCATTCTCCCGACCTTTCACCCGGCATATATTCTGAGAAATAACCGGGAGCGGGTGACACTTTGGCAGGATATCGGTCTTGTCAGGAATAAGATGGAAGAGCTTGGCCTGATTGAGCCGCTTCCGAAGCTTCCGGACATGCCTTCAGGCAGAGGTTGAATATTAATTGAACTTTATATAAACATATTTGAATTTTTGAATATTTTCTTCGCCAAATCATTTCAATTTTGTTTTCTATTGGGTATAATTGTATACAAGAATGGTATCAATACAGATCATTTGATTCCAATACAGACCAACAGGAGGACTTTATATGAAAGTGGTTATCATCGGCGGAGTTGCCGGAGGGGCCAGTGCGGCCACACGTTTACGTCGTTTGTCTGAAGATGCAGAAATTATCCTTTTTGAAAAAGGCGAGTATATTTCCTACGCCAATTGCGGGCTGCCCTATTATCTGGGCGGTACCATTACAGACAGGGAACGTTTGATTGTTACCAAGGCGGAGCTTCTTCGCGACCGGTTTGCTGTGGATGTCCGCGTAAAGAGTGAAGTTGTTTCAATCAACCGGGATAAGAAGACAGTTACCGTTCACGACCTTAGCGTTAACAGGACATATGACGAATCCTATGATAAGCTTTTGCTCTCGCCCGGCGCCAATCCGAAAGTTTTTGATTTGCCCGGCGTAAAATCCGAAGGAATATTCACGCTGCGTACACTTACAGACACTTATGTAATTGATGATTATATCCGCCTGAAGGACCCTCGCCGTGCAGTAATTGTAGGCGGAGGTTTTATCGGCGTTGAGATGGCTGAGAATCTTAAGGAACGCGGACTTGATGTGACCCTGGTCGAATTTATGGATCAGGTGCTGACTTTCCTCGATAAAGAGATGGCGATCCCGATTCATCAGAATCTCCGCGAAAACGGAGTTCACCTGCGTCTGGGTGTTGGCGTGAAGAGCTTTTCGCTAACCGAATGCAGAGTGAAGGGACCCGAAGTCTGCAGGCCGGTAACATTGACACTGTCCGATGATTCGCAGTTGACCGCCGACCTTGTTATTCTCTGTACCGGAGTGGTTCCGGACAGCAGCCTTGCATCAGGTGCAGGCCTGTCAACCGGTGTCGGCGGGTGTATTCAGGTTGATGATCAGTTCCATACATCAGATCCGGATATTTTCGCTGTAGGGGATGCGATCTGTGTGAAGAGCATGATCAGCGGAAAAGATGTGTTGATTCCTTTGGCCGGACCTGCCAACAAGCAGGGACGCGAAGCTGCCGAGATTATTGCTTCCGGACATGCAGCAATCTCTTCAGGTAAAAGTGCGCGCTTCGTTCAGGGCAGCAGTGTTGTCAAAATTTTCGACCTGATTGCTGCATCAACCGGCTTTTCCGAGAAGCAGCTTCAAAGAGAAGGCATTGCTTACCAGAAGACATACGTTCACCCTACCAGTCATTCGAGCTACTACCCCAACGCCACAAACATGAGCATGAAGATGCTCTTTGCTGCCGATGGTAAAATTCTGGGAGCACAGGCTGTCGGTTATGAAGGTGTTGACAAGCGCATTGATGTTCTTGCCACTGTTCTTCGGCTTGGCGGTACTGTATATGACCTCGAAGACCTTGAGCTCTGCTATGCGCCGCCGGTATCCTCAGCTAAAGATCCGGTGAATATGCTCGGTTTTACTGCTGCCAATATTTTGAAGGGTGATATGAGGGTTATCTATCCGGAACAGGTGGATGGACTCCTTGCTTCCGAAGCATATTTTCTCGATGTCAGTACCAAAGATGAGTTTGCGATGGGTTCCGTTCCAGGTGCCGTTTCCATTCCGATTGATGAACTTCGTGACAGACTTTCGGATATTCCTAAAGATCAGCCGATATATGTTTTTTGCCGCGTTGGCTTAAGAGGATACATTGCTTCCCGTATGCTAACCCAGCACGGGGTAGATGCCTATAATCTGAGCGGTGGATACCGTACGTATAATGTGGTTCGACAGGAGGAAAAAGCGATGAAGCAGGATAATAATGACAAGGAAAAGGCATCGGCAGCTACAGTAGTGGTGACTCCGCCTGTGCCTGTACATACACCGATGCCCGCCAAAACCCTGACAGTGGATGCCTGCGGGCTTTCCTGCCCGGGTCCGATCATGAAGGTGGCTCAGGGCATGAAAGATCTGCTGCCCGGTGAAATTCTTCATATTACGGCAACAGACCCTGCTTTTGCGTCTGATATTAATGTCTGGTGTGAAAGAACCGGAAATACACTTCTTGCCATCAGACGCGATAAGGGTGTCTATACGGTAGACCTTCAAAAAGGAACGGCTGCTGCAGGAACGGATAATGTTCTGAATCCTCCCTGTGCAGCTCCTGCATCAGGGAATGACAAGACGATGGTTATTTTCAGCGGAGACCTTGATAAGGCGCTTGCTGCATTTATTATTGCCAACGGTGCTGCATCGATGGGCCGTAAAGTTACATTGTTCTTTACGTTCTGGGGACTCAATATCCTGAGAAAAAGCACGCACGTACCTGTTAAGAAGAATCTGATTGAGAAAATGTTTGGATTTATGATGCCGCGCGGTGCCGGTAAACTGGGCCTTTCCCGCATGAACATGGGCGGTATGGGAGCCAAAATGATCAAAGGCATCATGAAGCAGAAAAATGTCCAGTCCCTCGAAGAATTGATTCAGGCTGCGATGGCATCCGGCGTAAGGGTTCTGGCCTGCCAGATGTCGATGGACCTTATGGGAATTAAGGAAGAAGAGCTTCTTGATGGAGTCGAACTCGCCGGAGTTGCTACATTCCTTGGTTCAGCCGAGCTTTCCGATACGAACCTGTTCATCTGATCAGACTGGGGAGTATTTCATCGAGGGTGATCACTACAATGGACGCACCGCAGAATTTTTTTGGATACGGCGATGGGGCGACTTCCGTCGGTATGAAGGTTAAAGACCCCTTCCCGGCTGATACAACGGCATCCGGCTTAGCATGGAGCTATCAGACACCTCGCTGTCTGTTGCTGACTGAAAAAGTCAGAATCAGCAGTTCTTAAGTGGTCTCAACGGACAGAGCATTTCCAGTATCAATAAAATATAAAAAGAGCATCTGCATTTGTGAAGTGCAGGCGCTCTTTTTGAGGTCAATTTTTTGAGGTCATTTTCGAATGAATATCCTCGCTTTTTGCTATTTTTGACAAACACGCAATTATGGTTGTTTTCGTTGATTCTTTTTCTTTTTGCTCCGTTTGATGCAGATGACGATAACAACGACCACAATGGCGATGATGATTATTGGAATAATCATATAACTGACTGCAATAAAAATCGCACCGAGTGCATTTACTGTGAAGCTCAGGCTGTTCGAGAATCCTTTCTGGACGTTCTGCCAGATATAGTCGAAACTCCAGCGGGCGAGAAGACCGCTGTTTTTATCCGCCTCAGGAGTTACGGGCGGAGGGGTAGGCTGCGTAATCGCGATCGTCACGGTGGAATAACCAACCTGATTATCCATCAATCGAAGTTGCCCCTTGTATTCTTCGATTTGCATCTGGACACTGTCAAGCTGCTGGCGGACATTAAGAATATCCTCGATTTTAACAGCCTGTGCCATAATAGCCAACAGCTGGGCTTCCTGAGCCTGCGCGTTGGTGAGACGTGACTGTACGTCGACATACTGGGCTGTTACATCCTGAGAGCCCATGCTCGAAGAAAGAACGTCGCCTACAGTTCCAACATGCTCGGTAAATTCTTTAAGTTTGTCAGGCGGGATTCGGACGGTAATGGATCCCTGGGCCGAATTTTCATACTGATTGTAACTGGAATCGGACACATATCCGCCGAGTTCAGCGGCTTTATTTCCGATATTCGTAATCGCTTTGCTGGCATTTTCCGCCTCAAGAGCCATGTTGACAGTGTAGATAATTTTTTTGCCGGAGTCAGCAACATTACCCGGGTCAAGGATGACAGCATCACCGTTCGGAGCAGCAGCGGCTGCAGTTGTTGAAGCAGTTTCAGCAACACCTTCGTCTGCTTTCGCCCCTGCATAATTATCTGCCTGAGCAGCGGCATTAGTAGTTGAAGAAGTGGAAGCAGAAGAACAGCCCGACAGAATGAAAATAAGGGATAAGAAAATTGCAAGGAATCGTAGTTTTTTCAGCATAGCAAAAACCTCCTTTTCAATATCAACAGTATGCGCGAATCAGACCCTAGTGTCAATATTATTTTATAATAATTATTCACAATAGGAAGTACCGGAAATTGAGCATCCGGGATCATTTCGTTGATGTTTTCCGGTCGAAATGATAAGGTGTATTTGACATGTGAATCTGCGTTATGAATCAAGGAAAGGAGTCGGTTATGATGACGGAAAATATTATTGAGTGGCTTCTGGAAGAGGAAAATCCTTCGATACGGTATATTACACTGACTTCCCTTTTGGGCAGATCCCGCACAGAGCAGGAAGTGATTGGTGCGAGGATGGCTATTATGCAGCACGGCCTCGTCCCTGAAATACTATCCGGACAGAATGATGACGGCTCATGGGGAATTTCCGAGAAATTTTACACCCAAAAATACACGGGAACGGTATGGGTTTTGCTTCTTTTAGCTGAGTTGGAGGTTGATCCGGATGATCCGCGTGTCAGAAAGGCCTGTGAATTTATTTTGACACACTCTCAGGAGCCGGAAGCCGGCGGCTTTTCCTATATGCAGAGCCTGAAAACCGGTACGGGCCTTAGCAGCGGGGTTATTCCCTGTCTTACCGGAAATATGGTCTACAGCCTTATCAAACTTGGCTGTCTGGATGACAGCAGGGTTCAGAAAGCTATTGAGTGGATTACAAAATATCAAAGGGCGGATGATGGAATGGAACACTTGCCGGAGTTTGCAATGTATAAGCATTATGAAATGTGCTGGGGATACCACTCATGCCATATGGGAGTTGCCAAAGCCTTGAAGGCGCTGGCAGCAATTCCTCCCGAAAAGCGCAGCAGCGAGACAGACAACAAGATAGCGGAGCTTACCGAATATTTTCTCATGCATCACCTGTACAAGAAAAGTCATAATCTAAATGAGATCTCCCGCCCCGGATGGCTCAAACCAGGCTTTCCGCTTATGTATCAGACAGATATCCTTGAACTTCTCGGCATATTTGCGGACCTGTCGATAACGGATTCAAGACTAAACGACGCGATCGAAATCATCAGAAGCAAAGAGCTTCCTGACGGGCGTTGGAAAATGGAAAATTCGAATAACGGAAAAATGATTGTAAGAGTTGAGAAGAAGGGCATGCCTTCCAAATGGATTACCTGTAAATCGCTGCGTGTCCTTGAAAAGTACCCCAAGATAACTTAGTTGAAACTATTGCGCATCCCGTTACATTTTGGTATAATCTTTTCCGTTGGTTACGCTTTAGTTTGTGTCCAGAGCACGCGTACAGCATGGCTATTGCCGAATTGTGTAACGGTAGCACGACTGCCTCTGGAGCAGTTTGTTGGGGTTCGAATCCCTGTTCGGCAGCCAAAAGAGAAGATCCCGGGATGAAGATCCCGGGGTCTTTCTTTTATCGCACGAATATATGTATTGGTTTTATCGACAAAAGAAAAAGACCGCGGCCAGGTGAATTCATCTGGCCGCGGTCTTCTTTCGGTTACATCATACTTTTTGAAAGGGGTAATTTTCAAAAGTACACGTGTGTCTTAATAGATTTTTTCGAAAATTTCCTTAATCTCACAGACAAGGGGAGAACGCGGGTTCGTTCCGGTGCACTGGTCCTCGAAGGCTTTCACGGAGAGACCTTCGAGATCCCTGAAGTAATCTTTCTCTGATATTCCGTTCTCAGAGACTTTAGTCGGAATGTGAAGTCTGCCGTTCAGGTCACGAATGGCGGACACAAGAGCTGCAACACCTTCCTCGGTTGTTTCGAACCTGAGGCCTACATGTCTGGCAATTTCTGCATAACGCATGTCAGCGATGAATGTCTCATACTTAGGGAAAGAGACAAATTTGGTCGGCTTTTGGGCGTTGTATTCGATGACATAAGGCAGCAGGATAGCATTTGCCCGGCCGTGCGGGATATGAAATTCTCCGCCGAGTTTATGTGCCATCGAGTGATTGATGCCAAGGAAGGCATTGGAAAAAGCCATGCCTGCAATACAGGAAGCGTTATGCATCTTTTCCCTGGCCTTGCGGTTTGTGGGGTTCTCATACGATTCAATCAGGTTTTCAAAAACCAGTTTGATGGCGTGGAGTGCCAGGCCGTCCGTATAATCAGAGGCAAATGTAGAAACGTATGCTTCGATAGCGTGGGTCAGGACGTCCATTCCGGTATCTGCCGTAATGCTTTTAGGGACAGACATCACGAAGTCAGGATCAATGATTGCAACATCCGGTGTCAGTTCATAATCTGCCAGAGGATACTTGACGCTGGCTTCCTTGTCTGAGATAACAGCAAATGAGGTAACTTCAGAGCCGGTTCCGCTTGTGGTGGGAATTGCAACAAGCTTGGCCTTGCGACCCATGTGAGGGAACTTGATGATTCTCTTTCTGATATCCATGAACTTCAACGTCAGTGATTTGAAGTCAAGGTCCGGATTCTCATAGAACAGCCACATACCTTTGGCAGCATCCATAGAGGAACCTCCGCCGAGAGCGATGATGACATCCGGCTGGAACCGCTTCATTGCTTCTACGCCGCGGTATATCGTCTGTATGTCCGGATCCGGCTCAACATCGGAAAAAATTTCGCAGTGGACATATTCCTTGCGCTTTCTAAGATAATAGAGAACCTTATCAACATATCCGAATTTGACCATCGAAGGGTCCGTGACAATAAAAGCCTTGGTAATATTCGGCATTTTTTCAAGGTATTGTGTCGAATCAAATTCAAAAAAGATTTTCTCGGGAATCTTGAACCACTGCATATTGGTCCTCCTCTGGGCAACTCTCTTTTTGTTAACAAGGTTAACGGCTGAGACGTTGGAAGAGGTGGAATTCTTGCCGTAAGAACCGCATCCCAGGGTCAGGGAAGGCATATTGGTATTGTAGATATCACCGATAGCACCGTGGGAAGAAGGGGAGTTAATAATAAGACGGCTTGCCTTGAGGCGGGAGGAATATGCACTTATTACATCTTTGTCCTCTGCATGTATAACTGCAGAGTGTCCGAGTCCGCCGAATTCAATGATTCTTTCAGCAGTTGAAATGCCTTCTTCGGTTGAGTTTACGACATAATAGGCAAGAATAGGACTGAGTTTCTCAACGGAAAGCGGAAAGGAAGGGCCAACTCCGGTAAGTTTGGCAAGCAGAATCTTGGTGTTCCCGGGAACATCGATTCCGGCGAATTTTGCGATGTCGTATGCAGTCTGACCAACGATGGATGGAACAACGGACGGATGCGGACCGGCTTTGATGACGGCAGCTTCCAACTTTTGCGTGTCCTCATCAGAAAGGAACACACAGGCATTCTCTTTCATATATGTTTCAAATTCGTCTGCAATCTCCATATCAACGATCGCGGATTGTTCAGATGCGCAGATCATTCCGTTGTCAAATGTCTTGGACATCATCAGATCCGTTGCGGCCCGCTTAACATTGGCTGATTTGTGAATGTAGCAGGGAACGTTGCCCGGACCGACCCCGAGAGCCGGTTTTCCTGTGCTGTAAGCCGACTGGACCATTGCTGATCCGCCTGTCGCAAGGACCATAGCAACTCCGGGGTGATTCATGAGGAGCGTTGTCGCATCGATGGAAGGTGCCTTGACCCACTGTATACAGTTCACGGGAGCTCCGGCAGCAATGGCGGCGTCGTACATGATTTTGGCTGCCATGGAGCTGCATTTCTGTGCCGAAGGATGGAAAGCGAAAATAATCGGATTTCTTGTTTTAATTGAAATAAGGATTTTGAACATGGTTGTCGATGTCGGGTTGGTTACCGGAGTAACGGCACATACGACGCCGACCGGCTCGGCAATTTCCACATAATCTTCGTATTCATTCTGCTCAACGACACCGACCGTTTTTGCACCCTTTATACTGTGATACACATACTCGGTTGCAAAGATATTCTTTGTAACCTTATCCTCGAATACACCTCGGCCCGTTTCATCAACTGCAGCGCGGGCAAGAGTAAGATGCGCTTCGAGTCCTGCTTCGGACATAGCCTTGACGATGCTGTCAACTTCTTCCTGGGACATGGTCAGGAATTGTTCGAGAGCCTTTTTGCCGTTTGCAACCAGTTCGTCTATCTGTCCGGCAATCGTGTTTACTTCTGAAATCCGGGGTTCCGGGGTTGGTTCAGTAGGTGTGCTGACCTTTACAGATGCTGTTTTTGTTGATGTAGCTGCCATTGTGCTCCTCCCAAACGATTTTCGTTTGTTTTTATATTGTTTCGAACGATTTTTATTTTCCTGCGATCATTATAAATATGTTTTCAAATAAAGTCATTTGTACAAATTAACCAAAAAAAGCGTCGAAATCCGTAAATTTTTGGTTTGCTATTCATTGATTGCATTTTCAGTTGCAGACATCAGCGGCTGTAAGCAAGATGCGTATTTTCGAAACGAAAATCATTTGTTGACAATTTGCAAATTAATTGATAGGATTTGTATCGATACAAAAATCATTAGCAACAAATTGATATGGAAATTTTCACTCGAAACGATGCTGGAGGCAGGTATGATTAATCTTGAAAGACGAAAGAGAATTCTGGAACTTTTAGAAAAGGAAGGACAGGTAACAACCCTGGCGCTGGAAGACAGCCTTGGTGTTACCGGTGCGACCATTCGATCCGATTTGCGTGAGATGGATCGGGAAGGTGCCATTGTACGCTTTCATGGCGGAGCGGCTCTTGCTGATCAGAGCCGGCTGACTTCACCGAATCAGAACTATATGAGAAGAAGCGTTATGCACGTTGCTGAAAAAATGATGATTGGAAAAGAAGCCGCAAAGCTTGTTTCCGATGGGGAAACAATCTTTCTGGACGCAAGTTCAACCGTTTTTTATATGCTTCCCTATATAAATCATGTAGAAAACTTGACAATAGTGACCAATGGCATTCATACTGCCATGGAGATTCAACGGTATAGTAATTTTAAAACCGTTTTGGTTGGTGGCGTACTGCGTTCCCATTCCGGAGCAATTGAAGGTCTTTTGTGCGAGGAAATGCTGAGAAAAATCAGCGGCGACAGTTATTTTGTCTCCGGAAATGGTTTTTCCCTTGCAGCGGGACTTACGGGAAACAATTTCTATGAACTCGAGCTCAAACGCCGCTTTGCGGAGAAGTGCCGGAGAAGGATTGCCTTGATAGATTCAAGCAAGCTTTGCAATGATTCGACTTCGTCTTTTATTCCAAGTGAGCAGATAGATGTATTAATAACGGATTCCGGCATTGCACCGGATCAGATTCGAAGAGTTCGTGAGGCGGGCATTG